>Cobain_p2__coassemble_502_pt1 | contig 101415 bp, 92 predicted proteins | sample Cobain_p2__metabat2_high_PE_012 | metagenome-assembled genome bin Cobain_p2 | reverse complement strand
AAAAGCAGATGACGGGAATCGAACCCGCCTCCTCAGCTTGGGAAGCTGATGTTCTACCAATGAACTACATCTGCATGTCTGATATTATAGCACAGCTTTTTTTAAAAGGGAACCCCCATTTTTATGATTTTTCAAAATTTACTCATCGTTCGGTTTGACGGTAGTATCCGGCGTGGATACTGCTAAATTTACAATTCTGACCTTTTAGAGATTTTTCACTTTTCGTTCCCCTGAAATTATGCTATACTGTCAACATACAAGTCGTCTGCGGGATGCCGGCGATTTATCAACAAAAGGGTCTGTACAGCGTGGCATCCACAGTCTGTGCGGACGACGGAAGGTGGTAGGATGCAGAGAATATTATTGAAGTTAAGCGGTGAGGCGCTGGCCGGCGAGAAGAAGCACGGTTTTGATGAAGATACTGTCAGGGCGGTGGCTCTGCAGGTGAAACAGCTGGTTGATGACGGCATAGAGGTCGGCATCGTGATTGGCGGTGGAAATTTCTGGAGAGGCCGTACGAGTGAGCACATCGACCGCACGAAAGCGGATCAGATCGGGATGCTCGCTACAGTGATGAACTGTATTTATGTTTCGGAGATTTTCCGTTCCGTGGGGATGATGACCAATATCCTGACACCTTTTGAATGCGGTTCTTTTACGAAGCTGTTTTCAAAGGACAGAGCCAACAAATATTTTGAGAAGGGTATGGTCGTCTTTTTTGCAGGAGGAACCGGGCATCCGTATTTTTCAACGGATACGGGAGTAGTGCTGCGTGCCATCGAGGTAGAAGCGGATGTAATATTGCTTGCCAAGGCGATAGACGGTGTGTACGATGATGACCCGGCAAAGAACCCCGATGCGAAGAAGTATGATGAAGTATCCATTCAGGAAGTGATAGACAAGAACCTTCAGGTAGTGGATATGACGGCGTCCATTCTGGCACGCGACAACAAAATGCCGATGTGGGTATTCGGCTTAAATGAAGAAAACAGTATTGTGAATGCGGTAAAGGGAGAGTTTGCCGGCACAAAGGTCACAGTATAAGGAGGATATGATGGACGAGAGATTACAGCAGTTTGAGACAAAGATGGGAAAGACCTGTGAATATCTGGAGGCGGATTATCAGACTATCCGCGCAGGTCGTGCAAATCCCCATGTTCTGGACAGGATACGCGTGGAATATTACGGCACGCCCACTCCTTTGCAGCAGGTCGGCAATGTGACGGTTCCCGAACCCAGGCTGATACAGATAGCTCCCTGGGAGAAATCTTTGATAAAAGAAATCGAGAAGGCTATCATGATGTCGGATCTCGGCATTACTCCTTCTAACGACGGCAATGTGGTACGTCTGGTATTTCCGGAAGTAACAGAGGAACGGCGTAAAGCCCTTGTAAAGGATGTCAAGAAGAAGGGCGAGGATGCAAAGGTTGCAATCCGCAACGTGCGTCGTGAAGGTAACGATTTCTTTAAGAAGCTGGCAAAAGAGGACGTTTCTGAGGATGAAATAAAGGAGCTTGAGGATAAGCTGCAGAAGCTTACGGACAAATATATCAAGGAAGTTGACAGCCTGATAGAAGTAAAATCCAAAGAGATCATGACGGTGTAAGACAGGGAAGGAGGCATGTTTGCCTCCTTTTTCCAAAGGTTGCACCGTCTTAAAAATAATTGGCCGCGTAAGCGGCGGAATGGGAGGAAATGATGAATATCCCGAATCATGTGGCTATCATTTTAGATGGCAACGGGCGCTGGGCAAAGGCAAAAGGAATGCCGAGGAATTACGGTCATGTGCAGGGAGCAAAGACCGTTGAGAAAATATGTGAGGAAGCATGGCGGATGGGGATACACTATCTGACGGTATATGCTTTTTCAACGGAGAACTGGAACCGTCCGGCGGATGAGGTAGAGGCGCTCATGACGCTTCTGAGAAATTATATGAAAACCTGTCTGAAAAAAGCAGCAAAAAACAATATGTGTGTGCGTGTGATAGGTGACAAAAGCCGTCTGGATGAGGATATCCGCAAGCGGATAGAGGAGCTGGAGGAATCTACAAAGGATAACACTGGTCTGCACTTTCAGATAGCACTCAATTACGGCGGCAGGGATGAAATAAGGCGCGCAGTGATGAAACTTGCGGAAGAAGTGCGAGAGGGACGTCTGTGGCCGGAACAGATCACAGAGGATGTGATAAGCGATACTCTGGATACAGCAGGAATCCCTGAGCCAGACCTTTTGATACGCACTTGCGGGGAACAGAGGATTTCCAATTTCCTGTTATGGCAGCTGGCGTATACAGAATTTTATTTTACGTCTGTGGCATGGCCGGATTTTTCAAAAGAAGAATTAGAAAAAGCCGTAGAAGCATATAATCATAGGGACAGAAGATACGGTCTCGTAAAGGAGGAGTAGTAGGGATGTTCTGGAAAAGACTTGCCAGCAGCGCAGTACTCGTTGTGCTGGCGCTGATATTTCTTATTCTGGGCGGACCTGTGCTGGGTATCGTGTGTACGGTACTTTCACTGATCGCATTTCATGAGCTGACAAAGGCCTGCCATGTGGATGAAAAGGGAGAAGCAAAGGCGCTGATAGCAGCCGGAGATATCGGAATTGTTTTATTTGGCGCGGTGATGATACTCACAAAAAATATGCTCTGGGGCATGGGGGCAGTCGTGCTGATGTTTCTGGCGTGTATGTTTGTTTATGTATTCCGCTTTCCCAAATACCATGCGAATCAGGTGATGACGGTATTCTTTTGTGCGTTTTATCCGGGAGTGCTTTTTTCATTTCTTTATCTGACAAGGGAATTGACGTGGGGCGTCTATCTGGTATGGATGATATTCATAAGCTCATGGATATGCGATACGTGTGCGTATGTGACGGGAATGGCTTTCGGGAAGCATAAGCTGGCGCCTGTTTTGAGTCCGAAAAAATCGATAGAGGGCTCAATCGGCGGAGTTGTCGGATCGGCTGTCGTCGGCGCGTTATTTGCATGGCTTTTATTGCTTCCGATCACGCAGAAGCCGGAGACAGTGTGGGTTGTTGCCATGATAGGGGCTGCAGGCGCGGTGATATCTCAGGTGGGTGATCTGGCGGCTTCCGCGATAAAGCGTGACCATCAGATAAAGGATTATGGAAAGCTGATACCGGGTCATGGAGGCATTATGGACCGGTTTGACAGCGTGCTTTTTACAGCTCCGGTCATTTATTATCTGTCAGTGCTTTTGCTGGGAGCGGCACATTAAAAAGATTTCATTAGCGCAGCGGACGGAAACGGCAGTGTGCGCGGAATGGGAGGGATATATGAAAAAGGTTGCGATTTTAGGGTCTACAGGTTCTATCGGGACGCAGACGCTGGAAATCATCCGGGATAACGGAGGCATTCAGGCGGTGGCGCTGGCGGCAGGACAGAATGTGGAGCTGATGGAGGCTCAGATTCGGGAATTTCATCCGCTGATAGCAGGGATGTGGAGTGAAGATGCGGCAAAAGAGCTTCGACAGAGAGTCTCCGACCTTCCGGTAAAGATAGTCAGCGGTATGGAAGGACTGCTGGAGATAGCCTCTATGAAGGAGAGCGATATCGTAGTGACGGCGGTAGTCGGCATGATAGGCATCCGGCCGACCATTGCGGCGATAGAGAGCAAAAAGACGATAGCCCTTGCAAACAAGGAAACGCTTGTGACGGCGGGGCATCTTATCATGCCGTTGGCAGAAAAAATGGGAGTTTCCATCCTGCCTGTGGACAGTGAGCATTCCGCTATTTTTCAGTCCCTGCAGGGAGCGGGAAGCAATCGGGTACACAAGCTGTTGCTGACTGCCTCAGGAGGACCTTTCCGAGGCAAAAAAAAGGCGGAGCTGGAAAATATGACGCTTGCGGATGCGTTAAAGCATCCTAACTGGTCGATGGGCAAAAAGGTGACGATAGATTCTGCATCTCTTGTAAATAAAGGACTGGAGGTAATGGAGGCAAAGTGGCTGTTTGATATTCCTCTGGAGAAGATACAGGTGGTCGTGCATCCGCAGAGTATCGTGCATTCCGCAGTAGAATATGAGGACGGCGCGGTGATAGCGCAGCTGGGTCTTCCGGATATGAAGCTGCCTATCCAGTATGCGCTTTTGTATCCGGAGAGACGTCCGATGAACGCGCCTTTTATGGATCTGTTTTCTATTGGGCAGCTTACCTTTGAAGCACCGGACATGGAAACCTTCCCGGGGCTTGCGCTGGCGTATCGGGCGGCGCGCGAGGGCGGGAGTATGCCGACCGTTTTCAATGCGGCAAATGAGATGGCGGTAAAGCTCCTTCTTGCGGAAAAGATACGTTTTGCACAGATTCCGGATATTCTGGAGATGGCGATGGACGCTCATAAGATTATCGAACATCCTGATCTGGAAGAGATTCTGGCAACAGAGCGTCAGACCTATGAACTGATAGAGCGGGAGATGAAACTTTGATCGGAACAATTCTGATTTTTTTATTGATATTTTTTATAATCGTTATGGGGCATGAGTTCGGCCATTTTCTGATAGCGAAGGTGAACGGCATCAGAGTCAATGAATTCGCGATAGGAATGGGACCTAAGATCGCCGGCTTTAAAAAGGGTGAAACAGAATATGTGCTCCGGGCGTTTCCTCTGGGCGGTGCGTGTATTTTTGAAGGAGAGGATGGTCTGGAGAGTGCGGATGCAGGGAGTGATCCCGGTAATTTTCAGAATGCATCCGTATGGGCGCGGATAGGTACTGTGCTTGCAGGCCCCGTGTTTAATTTTTTGCTGGCGTTCGTATTTGCGATTATGGTTGCCGGTTATGCAGGGGCGGATATCCCTGTGCTGGGCGGCGTGACAGCAGGATCTGCGGCGGAAGCGGCTGGGATGCAGGCGGGCGATAAGATAGTCCGTTTTAACAGTAAGATAAGCCTGGCGCGTGAAATTTCCCTGGAAATGGCATTAAACCGTGATGGAAGTCCTGTGAAAGTGGCATATGAGCGCGATGGGAAAAGATATGAAACGGTTCTGACGCCTCAATATGATGAAGCGCTGGGGCGTTATCTGGTCGGCTTTGAAAATTATGCTCTTTACGACGAGGCAAAGGGCTTCGACCTGTTCCGATATGGCTGGTATCAGCTCCGGTTTTCCATTAAAAATTCCGTAACAAGCGTAAAGGCTTTCGTTCAGGGAAAGCTGACGAAGGACGATATCGCAGGTCCTGTCGGCATGGCACAGATAGTGGATGAGGTCAGAGAAGCATCTGCTCCGGGCGGACCGGTGCTCGTATTTATGAATATGGTCAATCTGGCAATGCTGCTTTCGGTCAGCCTTGGCGTGATGAACCTTTTGCCGCTTCCGGCGCTGGACGGCGGGAGATTTGTATTTTTGCTGATAGAGGTGATACGGGGAAAGCCTGTTTCGCCGGAAAAAGAAGGAATGGTTCATTTTGCGGGTTTTGTCGTGCTGATGGTTGTAATGGTACTCGTACTGTTTAACGATATCCAGAGGCTTCTTCGCTGAATGGTTAGGCAGCATGGGGAAGTACAAGACCGGATGCCGCAGGCTTCATGAAATAGCTTATTAAAAGTAAAAAGGTAATCAGATATAATGTCTGATTACCTTTTTACTTTCTCTTGATAAAAATGGACCCGATGGGATTCGAACCCACGGTCTCTGCGTTGCGAACGCAGCGCTTTCCCAGCTAAGCTACGAGCCCGGAATTTCTGCAGGAAACAGGAAGTATGACTGGAAGCAAGGGGGCTCGAACCCCTGACCTTTCGCGTGTGAGGCGAACGCTCATCCCGGCTGAGCTATGCTTCCGCTTACTGATAAAATTTATTTTACCACTTTATCAGCAAGAATCAAGACTAAATTATATTTCTCCTACACATTTTTTTCGGGCTTTGTATGCCTGGTATGGCGTTCGGTTGTTTCGGCAGAGGGGGAGCAGGTGTCTATCAGCTTTTCGATGAGCAGCTTTTTAACATAAACATCGAAACTGAGCATGCAGATAAAGGAAAAGGTGCGGAGAAAATCCTTATCCTTTTCAGGCGCATCCTGAAAAGTTGTCTGAGCCTTATCGTACTTTCGTATCACATCCTGTTTTAAAAAGTCTACTTCTTCCTTTTCAAGCCCGAATACCTCATTATAGACGTCTTCCAGTTTAAATCCGTCCTCTTTTCCAAAAAAGGAGTCTGTTACAGGCTTTAAAACGGTCTGGATATCGCTGATGGACAAAATCCCCTTATAATAGTAAATAAAGATGAGCAAAAGGAGGTGTTCCCGCGAATATTTCTTTTTAACAGGAGGCGGGAGCAGGTCATTTTTGGCGTAATTATTTATCATGGTCTTGGTAAGTATCTTATCCGTGCGGGGATTCCGGGTAGATTCTCTGAGACGGGAATCCATGAGGGTTGTTACCTGATCCATGTACAGTTCTATATCAGGGATATCGTCGGGGCGGATATATTCTATCCGGTCGAGACTGTCCAGAATGCTTTGCAGCAGGTCCTTTGTTTCCAGTGTCATAGAGGCTCTCCTTTCGGTATGCCGGACAGTTTCCGGCTGTCAATCTATAGTATATAGTATTGAAAACCAGATGACAAGGCTGAATTGCCGAAAAGATATAAGAAAGCCTGACAGTTCAGCTCTGCCTGTCACAGACTGTATAGCGCCGGGCGCGGCCGAAGGGCTGAACTGTCACAGGAAGGCAGCAGTTTACAGGCAGCGTCTGCTCACAAAAAAAGAAGCGGTGCATAAGATATAGCAACGCTATATTCTGGAGTATGATATGAGAAAAAAACTTTTGGGAGCCGTAATGGCGCTGACCCTGGTCGTGACGGGACTGGCAGGATGTACAGGTGAAAAAGCCGGAGGAGCGTCGGGGGATGCGGTGAAGGTAACGTTAAACGAGGTGGCTCATTCGATTTTTTATGCGCCGATGTATGTCGCAGTGGAAAAAGGGTATTTTGAGGATGAGGGACTTGATGTGACGATCATAACAGGATTTGGAGCCGACAAAACGATGACCGCCCTTTTGTCCGGGGAGGCGGATATCGGCTTTATGGGATCGGAGTCGACAGTCTACACATATCTCGGTGGAAATGAGGATTATGCGGTCAATTTTGCACAGCTGACGCAGCGGGCGGGCAATTTTCTTGTTTCGAGAGAGCCGATAGAAGATTTTAAGTGGGAGATGCTTTCCGGCAAAAAGGTGCTCGGCGGGCGTGCAGGCGGAATGCCTGAACTTGTATTTGAATATATTTTAAAACAGCACGGCTTAGAACCGGAAAAAGATGTTTTGATAGATCAGAGCATTGATTTTGGTTCGACGGCAGCGGCATTTTCCGGCGGACAGGGAGAATTTACGATAGAATTCGAGCCGCATGCGACGGCGCTGGAGAAAAAAGGAGACGGCTATGTGGTCGCATCTTTGGGGGAGGATTCCGGATATGTGCCCTATACGGCTTTTTCTGCGAAAAAGAGCTATATCGAAAAGCATCCCGATGTGATACAGGCGTTCGTAAATGCTCTGCAGAAGGGCATGGACTATGTGGCACAGCACAGCCCGGAGGAAATAGCCGATGCGATAGCGCCGCAGTTTAAGGAAACGGACATGGGAACGCTGACAGCAATCGTAAAGCGTTATTATGAGCAGGATACATGGAAAGAAAACCTTATTTTTGAAGAAAATGCTTTTGTTCTGCTTCAGGATATTCTGGAAGAGGGCGGAGAATTAAAGGAAAGGGTTCCTTATGAAAAACTGGTAGATACAAAGTTTGCAAAAAAAGCGGTGGAGAAGTAATAAAACAGCGCCGGCAGACAGCCAGTATAAAAGCTGTCCGCCGGCGCTGGGATCATCAAACGGCTTGTACCCCTCCAGCACACCGTTTGATGCCGGTCAGGAGCGCCTGAGCGAAAATCCTGTCACTCGTCTTTGATGATTCTGCCGAATACAAGGTCATAACCATCGCTGCCGTAATTTAAGGAACGGTTGACGCGGCTGATCGTTGCGGTGGAAGCACCTGTTTTTTCGGCGATATCCAGGTAGGTTTTACCTTCCTTGAGCATTGCAGCCACCTCGAAACGCTGAGAAAGTGAAAGCAGCTCGTTTACAGTACACAGGTCTTCAAAAAAGGCATAACATTCCTCTTTGTTTTCCAGACTCAGAATTGCTTCAAATAGATGATCTACCGCTTCTGTCTTGATTTTTTTGTTCATCCGAAATTACCCCTTTACAAAAATAAACGGACATTCTCTGTCCTCACATATCAGCATTTTAACATACTAAAGTTTGAAAGTAAAGAGAAGAGATGTATTATTTATCGAACTGTTGTGAACTGTCTGAAATCGCTAGAACCTCCCTTGTGCAAGGCTTTAAAATCTGATAGAATTGAGGACATGACGTTACTGTGCACACCAGCCTCAAGCGCTCGCCGTTTGAGACGTGAAAACATGATTCAGGGGTGAGCGGGCCTCTTTTACCCGGTAAAATTTTCAATAGGCCCGCGAAGATACTGTTCGCTGGCAAGCCGGTGAACAGTAACGGCACGACACATGGAATGGATTCAGGTAACGAGGAATGAGACAGCTCGTTACAGTTTTTGTAAGAGAGGGATTATGAGCATTTACGATACCTTAAATGACAGACAGAGAGAAGCGGTATTTAAGACGAAAGGGCCGGTGCTGATACTTGCAGGCGCAGGGAGCGGAAAGACGAGAGTGCTGACGCACAGGATTTCCTATCTGATAGAACATGAAGGGGTGCAGCCCTGGAATATCCTTGCCATTACATTCACAAATAAGGCGGCAGGGGAGATGAGGGAGCGTGTGGATGACCTGATAGGGCACGGAGCGGAAGCAGTCTGGGTTTCCACGTTTCATTCAACGTGCGTACGGATTTTAAGACGCTATATTGACAGGATAGGGTACGATACGAATTTTACCATTTATGATACGGACGACAGTAAAAATATCATCAAAGAAGTATGCAAAAAACTTCAGATAGACACAAAGCAATATAAAGAAAGGACGCTGATGTCCGCCATCTCTTCGGCGAAGGACGAGCTGATATCGCCGACAGAGTATGCGCTGAATGCGATGGGGGATTTTTCAAAGCAGAAGATAGCGGCAGTGTACCAGGAATATCAGGCTGCCCTGAAAAAGAATAATGCGCTGGATTTTGATGATTTGATCGTAAAGACGGTAGAGCTGTTCAGGACGTGCCCGGATGTGCTGGATTATTATCAGGAACGGTTCCGCTATATCATGGTAGACGAGTATCAGGATACAAATACAGCCCAGTTTCAGCTTATCCGGATACTGGCGGATAAATACCGGAACCTTTGTGTAGTTGGCGATGACGACCAGTCGATATATAAGTTCCGGGGGGCCAATATTAACAATATTCTGGATTATGAAAAGGTATTTCCGGAGGCGGCGGTCATCAAGCTGGAGCAGAACTATCGCTCGACGCAGACGATACTGGATGCTGCGAATGAGGTCATTCGCAACAATGTGGAACGTAAGATAAAGGCGCTCTGGACGGAGAAGGGTGAAGGGAGCCTGATACATTTCAAGCAGTTTGATACCGCATATGAGGAGGCTGAATTTATCGCAGACGATGTCTGTCGCAAAAAGCGGGCGCGGACAGCCGATTATAAAGACTGTGCAGTGCTCTACAGGACAAATGCCCAGGCGCGTCTTTTGGAAGAACGTTTTATCGTGGAAGGCATTCCCTATGATGTGGTCGGCGGCGTAAATTTCTATGCCCGCCGGGAAATAAAGGATATGCTCGCTTATTTGAAGACGGTGGACAACGGTCAGGATGATCTGCAGGTGCGCCGGATAATCAATGTGCCGAAGAGGGGGATCGGTGCGACGACGGTGAGCAGGGTACAGCAGTATGCGGATGAAACGGGTATCAGCTTTTATGATGCGCTGCGTCAGGCAGACCAGATACCGGGGCTGGGCAGGGCAGCGTCAAAGCTCTCGCCCTTTGTGACGCTGATACAGTCGCTGCGGGCAAAGCTGGAATACTATACGTTAAAGCAGCTTTTGGATGATATTATAGAAGCAACGGGCTATGTAAAGGAGCTCCAGGAATCGGATGACGAGGATGCGGAGGACAGGATAGCCAATATCAACGAGCTTGTCAGCAAGGTCGTCGCTTTTGAGGCGGCGCACGAGGATGCGACGCTGAGCAGCTTTTTGCAGGAGGTCGCGCTGGTGGCGGACATCGACGGCGTGGAGTCGGACAATAACAAGGTGCTCCTGATGACGCTGCATTCGGCGAAGGGTCTGGAATTCCCGGTCGTTTATCTTGCGGGGATGGAGGACGGGATATTCCCCAGCTATATGAGCATCATGGACGAAGACCCGACAGCCATCGAGGAAGAGCGGCGTCTGGCATATGTGGGGATAACCCGGGCAAAGGAAGAGCTGACTATCACCTGCGCGCGCCAGAGGATGATACGGGGTGAGACGCAGTACAATCCGGTGAGCCGTTTTGTAAAGGAGATACCGGCAGACCTGATGGACGGAAAGGTTTCAGGGGCAAAGAAGTTTTCGTTTGGATCGGAAAAAGAGGATTTCAGCGGCTTTTCCGGGTTTTCGGGCTTCTCGGGCTTTGGAGGTCCTTCTTATGGAACGAAGGAGAAAGCGCGACAGACCGGCGGTTTTTCCGGATTTTCAGGTTATGTGGATAAAAAGCCGGCAAAGGATACGGAAAAAGAGAGCGGATGGGGAAATTTTGGAAGCGCTGGCTCTTTTACCGGTTATGCAAAACCCAAGGCGGTCGTAAAGCCGAAAAAGACTTCGGAGGATCGAAAACCCTTTATTGCACAGGGGCTGGGAAGTCTGAACGCAGCCGGGATATCAAAGGGGACGGCGAAGGCGTCGGGTCTGGAATATGGTGTGGGTGACAGAGTACGCCATATGAAATACGGAGACGGGACGGTAAAAAATATCGTGGACGGACCGAGGGATTATCAGGTGACGGTGGAGTTTGACGGCGCAGGACAGAAGGTCATGTACGCGGCTTTTGCAAAACTGAAAAAATTATAAAATTCGTGGTTTTTATAGTAAAATACGATGATTGGTGGTATGATAAGAATAACGAAAAGGGGAGATTTTCGCCGTTTGAGGCGGAAAATGAATATCAGAAAGGAAGGTTTTAAGTATGGCAAGACTGGATGAGATTTTAGATGTTATCAAGCACAGTGAGATCGAGAAGAAAAAAGAGGATAAGAAAAATTGTCTGTTTTGGATCCTTGCGGCGATAGGTGCAGTAGCGGCTGTTGCAGCCATTGCATATGCGGTTTATCGTTATCTGACGCCGAATTATCTGGAAGATTTTGACGATGATTTCGATGATGATTTTGAAGATGAGGATATGGATGAAGAGCCTGCAGAAGAAGCAGTGCCCGCTGAAAATAAAACAGAGGACGCAGAGTAAAGGCTGCCCTGACAGGAAGCGCTGACCTCCTTGCTTTTAAGGGAGGGACGGAAAAGACGGGATGCTCTGATGTTGGGATAAGCTGTTTCCCGACCGGTCAGGGTATCCCGTTTTGTGTTTGATGACGGGATGCGATGCGTTTGAGATGAGGAGGAAGTTTGTGAAAAAAGGACAGATAAGGACAGGAATTGTGGAAGAGGTAAGATTCCCGAACCGTGCGATGGTACGTCTGGAGCCTTTGGAAGGCGAAGAGACAGTATTGGAGACGGCGGAATACTGCGAAGTCAAGGGCGCTCTGCCGGGGCAGAGGGTTTCTTTTGCGGTAACGAAGGTCCGTAAGGGCAAAGGAGAAGGGCGTCTGAAAGAGATATTGTCAAAAGCGCCGGAAGAGACGATGGATGAAGAGAATGGCGGCTGTCGCTATTTTGGAAGCTGCGGCGGCTGCAGTTACATGTCCATGCCTTATGAAGAAAGCCTGAAGATAAAAGAACAGCAGGTACACAGGCTTTTGGAGTCGGTATTGGCAAAGCAGGAGAATGTATGTAAGATAGAGCCGATAAAAGCAAGCCCGGTCTGTTACGGATACCGCAATAAGATGGAATTTACATTCGGAGACGAGGTCAAGAATGGCCCGCTGGCGCTTGGAATGCACAAAAAGGGCAGCTTTTACGATATTGTGACGGTGGATGGCTGCCGTATCGTGGACGAGGATTACAGTCGTATTCTGACAGCAACACTCACCTATTTTGAAAAGAAGAATACTCCCTTTTATCACCGGTTTACCCACGAGGGATATCTCAGGCATCTGCTTGTGCGCAGGGCGTCTTATACGGGCGAGATTTTAGTCGCGCTTGTGACGACAGGACAGGAGGGACCGGAGCTTGCGGCATGGAAAGAAGAGCTGCTTGCCCTTCCGTTAAACGGAAAAATAGCGGGAATCCTGCATATTGTGAACGATTCTCTGGCGGATGCGATCAAGAGCGACCGGATGGAGATATTGTACGGACAGGATTTCTTTTATGAAGAGCTGCTGGGATTGAAATTCAGGATTTCCACATTTTCCTTTTTCCAGACTAATACAAAGGGCGCAGAGGTGCTCTATGAAACGGCGCGGGAGTATGTGGGAAGCCTGTGCGAAGGAGAAGAAGAGCCTTCCAGCATCGTATATGACCTTTACAGCGGTACGGGGACTATCGCACAGCTGATGGCTCCGGTGGCCAAGAAGGTGATAGGTGTAGAGATCGTAGAAGAAGCGGTGGAAGCGGCGCGGGAAAATGCAAGGCAGAACGGACTTGAAAACTGTGAATTTATTGCAGGAGATGTTCTGAAGGTATTGGATGAGATTGAAGAAAAACCGGATTTCATCATTCTGGACCCTCCCAGGGACGGGGTGCATCCGAAGGCGCTTTCAAGGATAATCTCCTATGGAGTGGAACGTCTGGTATATATTTCCTGCAAGCCCACAAGTCTTGCGCGCGACCTGGAGATCTTCATTGAGAACGGATATGAAGCGGTGCGGTGCGTGCCGGTGGACCAGTTCCCGTTCACAACGGGGATAGAAACCGTTGTTCTGCTTTCCAGAAAACAGGATTGAATCTGAAAAATCCCGGCCGGGTATAAAACCGGATAGATAAAAATGCCCTCGAAGTCAGCAAACAGCAGGCTGCTTCAGGGCATTTTATCGTGATATCAGTATGAAATAGGGTCATCCAGCGGGATAGCTTCGACCGGACACAGCTTCGCACAAAGGCCGAAGCCAGTGCATTTTAAAATGACCGGTTTCACAGTCGAGGCATTAAAGTCAATGTAGTAATAATTTTTTGTTCCCTCCCGACGCATGCAGATAATGCCGGCATCTAACAATACCTTAAGATGATGGGATACCGCCAATCGGGAAACATGGCTTTTCTTTTGGATATCTCCAACCCTGATACCGCCCATTCCTCCGGATTCGATGAGGGATAATAAGATTTCCTGCCGTACTTCGTCGCCTAAAATGGTCATAATGGGTCTGGCAAGATTGTAATTTTCAATAAATCGGGCTTTTTCCAAAGTAAAATCATTTTCTATTCGAGTTCTCCTATGGTCAACCTGCATGAACTATTATAACTGCCATGTGAGTGAAATTCAACATTGGTAGCGCAAATAGAGACCATTATATGTACTGGTACAGCCATCTGGGAGTGTTGGAGCAGAGGATAAAAACAGAGAAAGCTGTCCGGTACTGCAACAGGGCGATAGCGGACGGCATCGCGTGATGAGATAAAGGCTGACCAAGGCGGAACTTTTCGGTAAAATTCGTAATATTTCGAGAAAATCCGAGATTTTTCGGGACAAATAGTGCCCGTGTTTCTCGGATTTTCTCGATTTTTCCCGTTTTTTCACGATGACGATTTCTTGCAGAAATTCCCAATATGAGCCTATAATGAGCGTGCGAAAGGGAAATTTCGACAAACAGAGAGGACGGGTATAAAAATGGAACAGCTTACAATGGCAGCAGGAAGAGAAGGCGAAAGAGTGGTGCAGATCCTGACGGATTTGATGAAAAACAATAGAGAGTTTCAGATTATGATAACGGTTCCGGCGGCAGACAGTGAGGGAAGCGAGCTTGCAGCTGAGAAAGTGACAGGAAAAGAGGAAGCAGGCAGTTATGACCTGGAAAAGGATGTCACGGAGATGATACATGAGATAGGAGTTCCTGCTCACATCAAGGGATATCAGTATTTGAGGGAGGCAATACAGATGTCGGTTAACGATATGGATATGCTTGGCTCTATCACAAAGACATTGTATCCGACAATAGCCAAAAAGTATCAGACGACGCCCAGCCGTGTGGAACGCGCCATCCGTCACGCGATAGAGGTGGCATGGAACAGGGGGAGGATGGAAACGCTGGACGCCCTGTTTGGATACACGATCAATACGGGAAAAGGGAAGCCTACAAATTCGGAGTTTATCGCGCTGATAGCAGATAAACTCCGGCTTCGTCACCGCCTGTGAAAGGCGGTCAGGTATTTTTCATGATGATGGTGCCGACACAGTCTGCGACGTGTTCGCAGGCATCGGCGCAGCTTTCCATGATGTCGTAAATCTTGCGCCATGCGATGATCTCCAGAACGTCGGAGGAAGTGTGGCGTATTTTCTTGGTGGCTTCCAGATAGATGACGTCGCATTCCTCTTCCAGATTATTGATGCTGATGAGCATCTCCTGCAGTTTTGCAGGTCTTTTGAAATTGGGGAGCTCGCGGAGCATATCTCTCATCAGGGAGCAGCCTTCGGAAAGTTTTTTGGCAAAATGGATGCCGTCATCGGTAACACAGGGAAGCTCATCCATGTAAAAACGCTGCAGTATCTCTTCAATGATGTCTGTAACATCATCTATATTCTGACTGATGAGGGCAAGATCCTCACGGTCGATGGGGGTAACGAAGGCGCGTGCGAGCGCGTCTGTCATTTCGTGCTTTTTCGTATCGCCCTCATGCTCCAGCTCGTGCATGGTATCCAGCATGGTGCGGATGGCAGAGGAGCTGTATTCACTCAGGCATTTCACGAGAAAGTCTGCCGCGCGGCAGGAACATTCTGCGCTTTCTATAAGATTTTCATAAAAAAAACGGTCTGCTTTGTTTGTCATAATGGGTCATCCTTTCTGATGTTAAAAAATAGCCATGAACAGTTTTGTCATGATAAAACCGATAAGTCCGCAGCCGGGGAAGGTCAGTATCCACGTCATACCCATCTCCTTGACAACGGAAAAATTGATGGCGGAAATGCGCTTTACGGCGCCGACACCCATGATAGCCGTTGTTTTTGCATGGGTGGTCGATACGGGGATTCCGAATACGGATGAAAACAGCAGACAGAGCGAAGCTGCGATATCTGCGGAAAATCCCTGATATTTTTCGAGTTTTACCATATCCATGCCAACGGATTTGATTATCTTTTTACCGCCGATGGATGTGCCGAGTCCCATGACAACGGAACACAGAAGCATGAGCCATATCGGCATTTCAACGGAGACAGAGGTGGACTGTCCGTTTGCCAGAAGAAGGCTCAGGAGGATAACGCCCATAAATTTCTGGCCATCCTGCGCGCCGTGCATGAATGACATGCAGGCTGCGCCGAATATCTGCGCTCCGGTAAAAAAGGAATTTGTCTTTCGGCGGTCGGCAGCCCGAAAGAGCAGCGTAACAAGCTTGCAGACGATCCAACCCATTCCAAAGCCTAAAACGACAGAAATGACAAGGCCATAGATGACCTTGATCCATTCGGAACCGTTGACTCCCGAAAGGCTGCCGTGCAGAGCAATGGCAGACCCGGTCAAGCCTGCAATGAGGGCATGGCTTTCGCTGGTGGGAATACCGAATACCCATGCAAGAACCGCCCAGAGTACGATGGCAAAAAGCGCTGCGGACAGGGCAACGATAGCCTGATGGGAATCATTGCCGAAATCTACCATCTGGGTGATCGTCTCAGCAACAGTGGCGTTAAACATGCTCATCAGGAAAACGCCAAGAAAATTGAAGACGGCAGCCATCAAAATGGCGGCGCGCGCCGACATACAGCGGGTTACAACGCAGGTGGCGATGGCATTTGGAGCGTCTGTCCAGCCGTTTACCAAAATAACGCCCATCGTCAGGAGAACTGCAAGAAGCAGGAGCGGATTGGACGATACCTGCCCCCAGAAATACTGAAATGATAAATCCATGAAAAACCTCCGTTTTTGCTTTTATCGGTTAGCCCATTCGGAAAAACGCTGAATGCCTTCCTTGTTGCCGGAAACAATGAGAATATCTCCGGTCTGAAAACGATAAGTGGGGACGACATGCTCTAAAACATCGGCACCATTTTGGATAGCGATGATGTTTAAATTGAAATGGGAGCGCAGACCTACCTCCTGAACGGTCCTGCCAATCAGAGCGTCGGGAGTAAGGAGCTTGGAAATATTGATTTTTTCGCTCAGCTGGATAAAGTCCAGAACGCTGTTGTTCACAAGGCGGTTGGCAAGGCGTTCCGCCATATCGCGTTCGGGATACACGACTTCTGCGCCAAGGCGGGTCAGAATCTCTCCGTGTTCCGGGCTGGTAGCTTTGGAGATGACAGAAGGGATGCCAAGACTGACCAGGTTTAAGGTTGTCAGGATGGAAGATTCCATATGCTCGCCGATGCAGACGATGGCGATATCACAGTTCTGGATACCTGTCTCTGCCAGCGTTTTTTTGTCGAGCGTATTGACAACGAGGGCATTTTCAGTAAGTTCACGCATTTCCCGTACCCGTTCTTCGTCGCGGTCTATGACGAGCAGTTCAGCTCCGGATTTTGCGAGCTCGCGGGCCAGGGCTTCGCCAAAGCGCCCCAGACCGACGATTCCGTATGCGGTCGTACTTTTCTTTCTTTTTCCAAACATGATGATTCTCCTTTATTTTTGATATTTAACCGATAGAAATATTTCCTTCCGGGTAGCGGACGCGTTCGCCCAGCGTAAAGTGCCACAAAGAAGCGATGGTCAAAGGTCCGAGGCGGCCGATGAACATGACGAGGATGGATAAAAGCTTGCTTTTTACGCTCAGCCCGGCGGTGATGCCGGTGGAAAGTCCGACGGTGCCGAAAGCGCTTGTCATCTCAAAGAGGGCGTCGCGCAGAGAAAGTCCAGGTTCAAAGACCACAAGAAGATAAGTGGCTGTGATGACGATAAAAAGCGCCAGCGTTGTGATAACAGCTGCCTTGCGGAACGCATCCTTGGGGAGAGAGTTTTTAAATGCTTTCTCGGAATGGTTGGTGGCGGCGGAATGAATGCCTACCAGGAGCGCAAAAAAGGTGCTTGTTTTGATGCCGCCGCCGGTGGAGCCGGGAGATGCGCCGATGAACATAAGGACCGTCATAACGAGCAGTCCGGCATTGGAAAAGTCACCCAGCGCATAGGTGGAAAATCCTGCGGTTCTTGCGGATACGCTGTTGAAAAAAGCGCCGAGCCATGTAACGTCTTCAGTGCATTTTAATAAGATGGTTCCGGCAAGGAGCAGGACCGCGCTCGTGCTCAGGACAACCTTTGCATGCATGGAAAGCTTTTTCCAGCAAAAGCGTTTTAAAAACAGCTCCCGGATAACAAGAAAGCCGATGCCTCCGAAAAATATGAGCGCACAGGTGACAAGGTTTAGCAGGACGTTATTCTGATACGGGATAAGGCTCGTGCCGCCGCCCAGATTGTCAAAACCGGAGTTGTTAAACGCCGCAACAGAGTGGAACAGGCTGATGCCGAGCGCCTTTGGCAGCGGAAAATCGCGGGCAAATACAGGAAAACTTAAAAGCGCACCGACAAGCTCAAAGGTTACAGTCGTCAGAAAAATCGCTTTTACAAAGCGGACGAGTCCTTTGCCGGAATCCACGTTCATGGCTTCCCGGATGAGGCGGCGTCCTTTTAAGTCCACGCGCTGGCGTATCGCTATCATGATGCCGACGCCGATGGAAGTAACACCCAGTCCGCCGATCTGAATGAGCATCGCAAGAAAAAACTGGCCCAGAGGGGTAAAGGTATCTCCGGTATCCACGGCAATCAGACCGGTAACGCAGACCGCGCTCGTTGAGGTATAGAGCGCATCGATGTAGCTGACCGAAACGCCGTCTTTGACGCTACAGGGCAGCATCAAAAGCAGAGAGCCTATCAGGATGACGAGCAAAAATCCCAGCGTAATGATGCGTGCAGGGGACTGGCGTTTCACCAGATTAAAAAGTTGCATAATGGTAATCTCCTTTAGGAATCTTCATTGTACATCCGGTAGCCGACGCCAAGCTCGTTTGAGATATAACGGTTGTCGCCGGGAGTGGAACCGAGTTTTTTGCGGATATTCGCCATGTTGACCTGAAGCTTTTTGATGCTGCCGTCGTCACCTGATCCCCAGACTGCCCGGATGATGGCGCTGTAGGTAAGCACCTTTCCGGCATGGGAGGATAAAAAGGCGACGATATTGTATTCAGTCTGGGTCAGTCGGATGTCCTGACCGGCGACAGTCACGCGGCGGCTGTCATAATCGATGGAAAGATCCGCGACATGGAAGCTTTTTCCCGGAGGAGCGCCCGGCTCGGCGATGCAGCTCGTCCGCAGGGCAGCGCGCACGCGTGCCAAAAGCTCCGCAGTGCCAAAGGGCTTTGTGATATAGTCGTTTGCCCCCAAATCGAGAGCTTCCACCTTGTCGGTCTCTGCGGTACGGGCAGACAGGACAAGGATAGGTGTGTTGGAAACGGCACGGATTTTTTTGATGAGTTCAGTCCCATCCATATCCGGAAGGCCGAGATCCAAAATGCACAGGTCCGGTTTATGGGAGGAAAAGATAAGCCCTGCCTCTGTTCCGGTACGGCACGCCAGAGGTTTATAGCCGTTTGCTTTTAAAATGACCGAGATAAAACTTCGGATTTTGGATTCGTCCTCTATGATGAGTATCTTGTATTTATTATTGCTCATTTCTCAAACTGTTCCTCCATCGGTAAAGAAAACCGGAATATGCATCCGCCCTCCTTGCGGTTTTGGGCGGAGATATCGCCTCCGTGGGCGCGGACGATGGCGCTGCAGACAGACAGTCCGATTCCCATAGAGCTTTTCAGCCCGTCTGCGGGGACATTGTGTCTGGGAAGATAGCCGTCAAATAAATGTTCCATCAGCTCTCTGGGGATACCGCAGCCATCGTCGCTCACTTCGAATATCGCCCGATTGTCCAAAACAAATACCTTTAATTTAAGCTGTCGCATGCCTTTTGCGTGCTGAACTGCGTTTTCCAGCAGATTGTTCAGCACCTGCTGAATGAGCATGGCGTCCATAGGGATGCTGACAAAATCGTCCGGAAGTTCCAGCATGACCGCCTGCTCGGGAAAACGCTTGTGAAAACGGATGACCGCAGAATCGATGAGTTCGTCAAGTACCGTCGGGGTTTTGATGAGTTCGACACCCTCCGCATCGATACGGGTGACGGAGAGCAGGTTTTCAACCATTCCGGTAAGCCATTCGGCGTCTTCCCTGATTTCGTCCAACAGCTTTAAGTGCTGCTTTTTGGAGAGCAGGTCATAGTTTTCGGCAGCCGCCATGCAGGAGCCGTAAATAGTCGTCAGCGGCGTGCGCAGGTCGTGGGAGATGGCGCGAAGAAGGTTTGCGCGCATTTTTTCAAGGTCGCTTTCGGCGCGCAGCTTTTCCTGGCGGACGACACGGGTCGTCAGCATACTCGTGGCGATGGAGATGGTAAGCATAATGAGCGCCGAGAAGAAATTTTCAGGGATGGTAAAATTGAAATTATAATAAGGAAAGGTAAAAACGAAATTAACGGCGAGAGTTCCGGCAAGGGCGGCGATGACGCCCGGCAGCCAGCCGTTCGTGTATAAGGAAATGAGAAAAACCGCCAGGATAAAAATGGCGGGAATGAGCGTTTCCGTATGCAGCGCGTAGCGCGCCAGAAATCCGGCGGCAAGCGCGAGTATAAAAATGCCTGCAAAAAGCAGGATATCTTTAGCGGACAGCTTGTTTTGCTCCAAGGAAAGTGCCTCCGTGTCATACCGTTTTTTGAAATATACAATACAGTATAATATATTTGAAGTAAAGATTCAGCAAAGAAATTGAAAAATCATGGAAAAATAGTGATGATCCATCCTTCTGGCAGCGCGCAGAGCCGGACGCTGCCGGAAGGATGGGATGATATGAAAAAAGAAGAACAGGTTTGTGTTGTGGGGGAAAGGGGCGGATGGTATAATGGAGAGAGATACAGCGGAGTGGTGAGACAGAGAAAACGTAAGGAGGTAATTTGGACCGTATTTTTTTGATAGTCGTATTTTTGTTTCTTCTGGCGGCAGCGGCACGGTCTGACTTAAAGGAGAGAAGGATACCGGATATCGTGTCGGCGGGGATAATGCTGACCGGGATAGCGGCGGTCTGGTGGATGCCGGAGACCGGTATATGGCAGAGGATTGCAGGGATGTTGGCGGTGAGTGTTCCTCTCCTTATCGTTACCATGATAAAACAGGGGGCGTTCGGCGGAGGGGATATCAAGCTTTTAGCTGCGGGCGGCCTGTTTTTGGGTGCGGATGCGGTATTGGAAGCATTTTTTATTGCGATGACTGCGGCGGGGCTGTACGGTATCGTGTTGCTCATGAAGGGCAAAGGCAGGAAGAAAAAATTTGCACTGGGACCTTTTTTGTGCATGGGGATGGCGTTCAGCCTGTTTTCAGGGGAATTTTTGTGGAATTGATTTCGGGAAAGGGGCTTTACAAAAGCGGAAAAAGATTGCTACAATATAGATTAGAAAAGAAGCGGCGAGACATGCGGAAGAATCTGCGGTCCGCCGCTGTTTGCGGGTAAGGACAGGAGTTTTTGGAAGATGGCAAAGCAGAAAAAGAGAAGGAAAAAGGCGGAAAAACAGAAAATCTATGTAGCGGCAGCGGCAGCCGTTGTGGCAGCGGCGGCAGGAAGCACTCTTATTTACTTGAATCTTCCGCAGACAAAGCTTGGAAAACAGCTCGATCAGGCAGTGGAATACATGATGAATATGGATTATGTGCAGGCGGAAGAAGCATATCAGACAGCGCTTTCTATTGATGAGGGGAGCGAGCGGGCATATCGGGGGCTGGCAGATGACTATATGGCGCAGGGAAGGATAGCAGATGCAGAGGATATATTAAAAAAGGGCTATGAAGTGACAGATTCGGAGGTCCTTTTGCAGAATTACTGTGCGACAGTCTTAAACGATGTGGTAAAAGCGCTCAATGAGGGACGAGCCGGTATTGAGGAAATTTCCAGATGTATCGATGTTTTGGAGGAAGACCCTGATAATGCCCGGACGCCGGAGATTTTACTGGCTTGCATCGGACGATTTTGGGAAAGTCAGAAGGGCAGCAGGATAATGCTTGAAAATATCGGTGATTTTGCGGCATATCAGGAAAGCGCGGACAGGCTGCTTTCGATGGCGGAACAGGATGGAATGTATGTACAGGCGGCGGGAAGTATGGTCGTGCCGGAAGCTTCTACGGTGTATCTGAGCCTTTCAAACAGAGAGCAGTATATCGGGCTTTTGACGCGGGCGCAGGCGCTGGGCACACAGGGAGCCGACCAGCTTTTGGCATGCCTTAAAATGCAGCAGGAGGTCAGCGATTATTTCACACCGATGTTTGAGGCGTTTGAAGCGAAGGAATTTGAAAAAGCAAAGGAATTCATTGTTTCAGAAAAATATCAGGCGATGCGTGATGCCTTTATCGGGGACACGATGGAATACTGGAAAGAAAATACCTATGTGCCTGTGACAAAAGAGGCGATCGTATTTTCAAAGTCCGGGGAGGACTGGGAGTTTTCCTTTGTTGAGGACGATGGGCTGGCGGTTCCCACGGGAACGATAAGGGTTTTGGGAGAAAAAATGAAGGATCTGGGTGTCCAGAGGAGCAGCATCGAATATGTTCCTGCGTACGATCCGGAAAATTATTATCCTCATACGGAATATGAGATTGTATATTGGAATACGATGGTGAGCGGTATTGCTACTGATACGAGTCAGGCGGTATCGCGTATGAATTACCGTTTTGCAGAGAAAATATATACGCAGAACGGATCTGAAGCAAATATGATATATGATTGGGGCGGAGCGAATGAGAAGAGAAAGAAAGAATGATTGCAATATGACAGAGGGCGCACCCGCAAGGAAGCTGTTTTTCTTTGCGGCGCCGATGATATTGGGAAACCTGTTCCAGCAGCTTTACAATATGGCGGACTCGGTGATAGTGGGGCAGTTTGCAGGCGTGGATGCGCTGGCGGCAGTGGGTGCGTCGTATGCGTTGACGACGGTTTTTGTGATGCTGGCGATTGGCGGAGGAAACGGTTCGGCGGTCGTTACAGCCCAGTATCTGGGAGCAAAAAGATATCGGGAGTTAAAAACCTCCGTCTCAACGGCTCTGACGGCGTTTTTGGCGCTGGGCATCCTTCTGGCTGCGGCAGGTTATTTTGGCTCCGGAATGATATTGACCGCGTTAAAAACACCGGAAAATATTTTGGAGATGGCGCAGCAGTATCTGAATATTTATTTTGTAGGACTGCCGTTTTTGTTTCTGTATAACGTGCTGGCGAGTATGTTTAATGCGCTGGGGGATTCAAAAACGCCCTTGTATCTGCTCATTTTTTCATCAGTTGTGAATGTGGGGCTGGATATCTGGTTTGTGGCAGGATTTTCGATGGGAGTTGCAGGAGTAGCGGTCGCAACTGTCATTGCTCAGGGGACGGCGGCGGTTATTTCCTTTTTGCTTCTGCTCAGAAAGCTGCGTGATTATGAAGTGCCGGATGATGATGCCTGCAAAGCGGGAGACAGAAAACTGTTTGATGCGGATATGCTGGCACATATGGTTAAGATGGCGATTCCGACGATGCTCCAGCAGTCTATCGTTTCGGTAGGGATGCTCCTTGTTCAGTCTGTGATAAACCGGTTCGGTTCGGATGTGCTGGCAGGATACACGGCTGCGGGACGTATCGAATCAATATGTATCGTACCGATGATAGCGGCGGGTAATGCGGTGGCAACCTTTACTGCGCAGAATGTGGGAGCCGGAAAGCATGAGCGCGTGCGGGAAGGCTACAGGAGTGCCTATGGGATGGTATTTGGTTTTGCAGCAGTTATCTGCATAGCGGTCCTGCTTTCCAGAAAAGCGCTGATAGGCATGTTTCTGGATGGAGCGGGGAACGCGGCGGCATATGAAACGGGCATATCCTATCTGTCCTTTATTGCTTTTTTCTATGTGCTGATAGGTTTAAAGGCGATAACAGACGGCGTTTTGAGGGGCAGCGGGGACGTGGGCGTGTTTATGGCTGCAAATCTCATAAATCTGAGCATCCGGGTGTCGGCTGCATACCTGTTGGCGCCGGTGCTGGGAGCGGCTGCGGTCTGGTATGCGGAGCCGATGGGATGGGCGGTCAATTACCTGCTCTCTTTTCTTCGTTACAAGTCAGGAAAATGGCGCACAAAAAAGCTGATTTCATGATGATGCTGTAGTTGGGGCGTGTGCTATTAGGAAGGAGACGGACTTATGAAAAGATGTGTTATCGTAGGAGCGGGGGAACTGAAGGTTTCGGCGATTCCGGTCAAAGAGGATGATTATGTGATAGCGGCAGACGGCGGATATGCCTATTGCAAAGGGCTGGGCATCGTGCCGGATTTGATACTTGGCGACTTTGACTCGGTAGAGGAGGCGGATGCAGAGCAGATAGCCAGGATTCAGAAAATATGTCCGGACAGTGTCGTCATCCTTCCGACGGAGAAGGACGATACGGATATGTTGGCGGCGATACGGATGGGACTTTCGGAAGGCTGCCGGGAATTTCGGATATATGCCGCCCAGGGAGGCAGGCTGGAGCATACGTTTGCCAATGTGCAGTGTCTCATCTATTTAAAAGAGTGTGGTGCGTCCGGTTGTCTGGTAGACGAGACAAGTACGGTCTTTATTGTTCAGAACGAAACGGTCTGGTTTCAGGAAAGCGCGTCCGGCTATCTGTCCCTTTTTTCCATGGGGGAAAAAGCGGAGGGCGTGACGATACGCAATATGAAGTATGAGCTTGACCGGGCAGAGCTTACAAACAGCTATCCGATAGGGATTTCAAATGAATTTATCGGAAAGAGGGCGTCGGTAACAGTGGAAAAGGGAACGCTGGCGGCGATATTATCGCGGAAAGAAAAATGAAAGTACCCTATTTAGAGTGACAAAAAGGCGGCTGCCGCAATTTGAAGCGGCTGCCGCTCTTTTGTTATACCACGTTTTTAAACTGGCTCATATACAGGTCGTAATAGAAGCCCTTCTTTGCCATCAGCTCCTGTGCATTTCCTTCTTCGATGATGTGTCCGTCGGCGATGACGAAGATACGGTCCGCCTTCTGGATAGTGGAAAGCCTGTGGGCGATGACGAAGGAAGTTCTGCCCTTTAAAAGCTGTTCGATACCCTCCTGAACGAGAAGTTCGGTGTTCGTATCGATACTGCTCGTCGCCTCGTCAAGAATGAGGATACGCGGATCGGACACCATTGTGCGAGCGAAGGCAAGAAGCTGTTTTTGCCCGATGGAAAGACCGCCGCCACGCTCGGAAAGCTCCGTATCATAGCCCTTTTCGAGCTTCATGATAAAATCATGGGCATTGACGGCTTTTGCCGCAGCGATGATTTCCTCATCGGTAGCGTCCAGCTTGCCGTAGCGGATATTTTCGCGGATGGTGCCGGAGAACAGGAAGTTATCCTGTGTCATGACTCCCATCTGTTGACGCAGGCTCTCGATGGAAACCTTTTTCAGGTCATAGTCGTCGATAAGGATGCGTCCTTTTTGGATATCGTAAAACCGGCTGATCAGGTTGACGATAGTCGTCTTTCCGGCTCCGGTAGGACCGACGAGAGCAATGGTCTGACCGGGCTTTACATGGAAGCTCACATGGTCCAGCACGTTCTTTTCGCCGTCATAGGAAAAGGAAACGTCGTCGAAGGTAACGGAGCCTTCGACCGGAGGAAGCTCGCTCACGCCGGTATCGTCCGCTATTTGCGGTTTGGTATCCAGAATCTCGAAAATCCGTTCCGCACCGGCGATATTGGTGATGATCTGATTATAAAAATTGCTCAGGTTCATGATAGGGCGCCAGAACATCGAGATATAGGAGCCGAAGGCGATGAGCGTGCCGACGGATATCTTATCGGTACCAAGGATAACGATGCCCGTAAAATACAGGGAAATGGTACCGAGCCCCCAGCAGAAGTCGATGACGGAGCCGAAAGCGTCGTTTAAGCGCACCGCGTGGATGAAGGAATCCCGGTGCTCATCCGTGAGCTGCCGGAACGTGTTTTTCGTTTCCTCTTCGGCGGTAAAGCTCTGGATGATGCGGATGCCGGAAAGGTCCTCGTGTACAAAAGCGTTTAGGTTAGAGGATTTTTTCCGGTGTACCTGCCAGCGCTTGTGGGAATATACCTGAATGAACCACATGCAGCCTGCCATTAGCGGAAGGCTGATGAGAGAGGCTGCAGCGAGGGCGGGATTTTTGGCGAACATGATGCCGACTACAGCGCAGATGGTGAAAAAATCCGGGAGCAGCGTCGTCACGCAGTTGCCGAGCACGTCCTTTAAGGAGTTGATATCGCCGATGATGCGGGCGAGTATCTTTCCTGTGGGACGGCTGTCAAAAAAGGAAAAGTCCAGCGTCTGGATGTGCGTGTATAAATCCTGACGTATCGTTACCAGAATGCTGTTGCACAGCTTTGCCATGATCCACATGCGCAGCTTTACGCCGAGTATCATGAGGACGTTTAAAACGACGGCGATGCTGATGAGCGAAAAAAGCCCGTTCCAGTCGCCGGCGGAAATATGTTTGTCGACCGCCCTTTCCATGATGAGCGGATTGGCGAGGCTGACGAAAACGCAGAACGCCATGATGGCGAGAACGCCCGCTATCTGCTTTTTGTAGGAAAGCAGATAGGAAAAAAGGCGCAGGAGCGTTTTCATCTTGCCGACTTCGATGCTTTTTTCATCGTCTTTATATGAATTGAACCCCATTATGCGGTCACCTCCTCGGTCCTGGGCAGGGCGCCGTACTGCGCCTGCCATGTTTTGTGATAAAGCCCTTTTTGAGAAAGGAGCTGTTCGTGCGTGCCCCGTTCCGCGATGTGACCGTCTTCCAGAACGATGATTTCATCGGCGTGCCGGACGGCGCTGATGCGGTGGGCGATGATTATTTTTGTCGTGTTTTTCAGAGTCTGCAGTGTCTGCTGGATGGCAAATTCCGTCTCCATGTCGAGCGCGCTCGTAGAATCGTCCAGCACGAGGACCGGCGTATGCTTTGCCAGCGCCCGTGCGATGGAGATGCGCTGTTTCTGACCGCCGGAAAGCCCGACGCCCCGTTCTCCGATAACGGTATCATACTGGCTGTCAAGTCGGTTAATGAACTCAGCAGCCTGTGCGTCCTCCGAAGCGCGGCGTACATCATCAGGGCTTACGCAGCCTTTTTTGCCGAGGACGACATTTTCATTGATGGTATCGGAAAACAGGAAAACATCCTGCATGACCATGGAAATACTGCCGCGCAGCTGCTTTAAGGAAAGGTTACGGATATTTACGCCGTCTAAATAGATGGCGCCGTCTGTGGCATCATATAGACGCTGCAAAAGCTGTATGATGGAAGTTTTTCCGCTTCCGGTCGCCCCCATGATGCCGATCGTTTTGCCGGGCTGTACATGGAAGCTGATATCATGGAGGATGTCATGCATATCCTCTTTGTGGAAGCTGACATGCTCAAACCGGATATCGCCCTGTACAGAGGGAAGCTCTGAAGGTTCTTTGGGCTGTGTGATGGACGGCTTTACATCATAGATGCGTTTTACCTTGCGGTAGCTGCCGATGGCGGAGGAAAAGTCGTTGGAAAGCCAGCCGAGCATTTCCATGGGCCAGACGATGTTGGTGGAGTATTCCACGAATGCGCTCAGTGCGCCGAGCGTCAGCTCGCCTTTCATGAACAGTCCTCCACCGAGAAGCAGGACGAGCAGCGGGAGAAGCTTGCCGATGAGGGAAAAGTACGGCGAATAGCGCACGAATACCTTCGACTGCTTCATATTTAAGTCATAATAGCGCTGGTTGTGAGAAAGGAATTTGCGTATCTCGAATTTTTCACGGGCAAATGCCTTTACCGTGCGCACACCGGCGAGATTTTCTTCGGCAACGGTGTTCAAGGCTGCATTTTCTTCGCTTATCTCCTCATAAATACTGCCCAGCTTCTTTTCCATGAAAAGAGCGAGCACTGCACAGACGAGCATGCAGACAGTGGGCAGGATGGCGAGCTTCCAGCTCAGGCTGTACATGCAGAATAAAATGACGACCACATGGTAAACGACCTCGAGGATGAGCATCCCCACATAGCCCAGGGCGTTCCAGATACGGTCCACATCGTCCTTGACGCGCGCCATCAGTTCGCCGGTGCTCGTTTTGTCAAAATAGTCTGCGGACAGAGACTGGATATGGGAAAACAGGTCACGCCGTATGTCGGTGGAGATGGTGGCGGAAATTTTGTCGAACATAAATTCCTTCGTGTAGCCCATGACGCATCTTCCGAGCCCGACGAGAAATATCCCGCCCAGCAGATATTTCAGCATTTCCAGCTTTCCACCGACAATAACGTCGTCTACGATGTGTCGGGTCAGCTGCGGCGATAAAAGGTCCAGGCTCACCGCAATGACCATGGCAAGGATGGCGAGCGTATAGCCGCCGATATGCTGCTTCAGATAGTAGGACAGCTTTTTCATAATGGTACATTCCCCCTTAAAGATAGTAGTTGTATATAAATGTGCTGCGAGCGCGCAGGATTGTGTTTTTTATACGACAGGAAAGTTCCGCGTCTGTCGTATAAAAAAGCCGCAGATAAAATCTGCGGCTGGAAATCTGTTGTCACCGAACGAAAATGACAGAATCGGACGGACAGCAGAAAATCTTGTTTTTATACGGATAAAACGTATAAAAAAAGCCGCGGCGTAAGACTGCCGCAGCCTGAAGGTCAATACAAAGACAGAAAAAAGCTGTCAGTTAAAAGGGCGAAAGGCAATCTCACAGGATATGGAAATAGATGCTGCTGATAAAAAACGCTGTTTTGTAATAAGCTGTGCATTTGTGTTTCTCATGTGTGTTGCCTCCTTCCTTTCATATTTTTGTTTGGCACAAGTGCATTTTTACCATAGCACTCATGGAAAAAGATGTCAATCCCTTTTATAAAAAAGTTGCGGTTCAGTTCAAACCTTATCGATATTTACGACGCAGAAATAGCTGCCGTCCAGCAGGCGTATCTTTTCGGAAAAATATGCCCGTATTTCCGGGTCGTCCATTCGGAATTGAAAAGGAACAGCCACGTCGAAGATGACGTTTGTATGGGTCGGCCCCTTGACAAGGCGCAGGTCATGGACGCTGACGGAAGGGTCAAGCTGTTTTGCAAGGCTGGAAACAATCTCGTGCAGACGGCTCGTTTCGGAGTCCTTTGTCAGAACCGGATCCATGTGGATGACGGCGCTGCAGGAAAGTGTCGTCTGCAGCTCCCGCTCGATATTATCAATGATGTCATGAAGTTTTAAAAAGTCCCCTTCGGCAGGAACTTCCGCATGGAGTGAGATCATCATCCGTCCGGGGCCGTAATCATGGACAAGAAGGTCGTGAACATCCAGCACCTCGGGGTGGGATAAAACAATAGAACGGATATGCGCTACGAATGCCGGGTCGGGCGCCTTTCCCAGGAGCGGGTCAATGGTATCCTTTGCAGCCTCGATGCCTGCGCGCAAAATGAAGATACCTACGATAAGACCGCACCAGCCGTCAATGGAAACTCCGGTGAAATGACCTATCAGCGACGAAGCGAGTACTGCGGCGGTGGCGATACAGTCATTTAAGGAGTCGGCCGCGGTCGCTTTCATGGCTGCGCTGTCTATTCTGACGGAAATCCGGTGGTTATACATATACATATAGAGTTTTATCAGAATGGAAAGTGTCAGGATAAAGACAATGACCGGGGAAAAATCCGGCAGCTCCGGATGCAGTATTTTGGAAAAGGATGATTTTATCAGCTCGACGCCCATCAGAAGGATGATGGCGGCAACGACAAGCCCGGAAAGGTATTCTATCCGTCCATGACCGTATGGATGGTCGGAGTCGGCTTCCTGTCCGCTGAGCCGGAAGCCGATAAGGGTGATGACGGAGGAACCTGCGTCCGACAGGTTGTTGAATGCATCCGCCGTAATGGCAATGGAGTGGCTTAAAAGTCCTGCAAGCGCTTTGGCGGCAAACAGAAGAAAGTTTAGAAGGATGCCGACTGCTCCTGCGAGGATGCCGTAGGACTGGCGCACTTTCGGGTCGGTATAGTCTTCGTGATTTTTGATGAAGAGTTTTGAAAGAAGCTGGAACATAGGAAAAACCCCCTGCAAAATATTAAAAAGTTTCTTCTTATTGTATCATCGGAGAGGGAAAATGCAAGGGGGGAAATGAACGATTCTTTCTTGACACCTCCAAAACCAACGGATAAAATAAGTGTATTGATATGCCTAGTACACTTGTGACACGGTGCATATCAGGAAGGGAGCGGCATGATCATATTGGATTATCGGGATACCCGTCCGCTGTATGAGCAGATAGTGGATAAATTCCAGAAGCTTATTTTGAGTGGGGCGCTGGAGGCAAACAGCAGGATGCCGTCCGTGAGGAGTCTTGCGGTGGAGCTGTCTATCAATCCGAACACGATACAGAGGGCGTACACCGAGCTGGAGCGGACGGGTTTTTTATATTCGGTAAAAGGAAAAGGTAATTTTGTGGCATACAGCGACAGTTTAAAGGAGACGAAGCGGGCAGAGCTTTTCCGGAAACTGCAGGATTTAAAGGAAGAGGCGATGGCGATCGGGATCAGTCCGAAGGAGCTGGAAGAGCAGCTGCGGCAGAATGAGAGGGAAAAATGATAGAATTAAAAAATCTGACAAAATCCTTTGACGGGGTAGAGGCGGTCAGAAATGTAAGCGTTACCGTACGGGAAGGGGCGGTATTCGGTCTGATAGGTACGAACGGAGCCGGAAAGAGCACGCTTTTGCGTATGGCGAGCGGGATATTAAAGCCGGATGAAGGCCTTGCCATCGTGGATAATATGTCGGTCTATGACAATGTGCATGCCAAGGCAAAGCTGTTTTTTATCGCGGATGAGCCGTATTTTTTTCCGGGGGGCGACTCCGAGGGATATGGAGCGTTATTACAGCAGCGTGTACCGGGATTTTGATAGAGAAAGGTTTTATCTGTATTTGTCGAGCTTTGGTCTGAACGGCAGAAGGAAGATAAATACCTTTTCAAAGGGGATGAAAAAACAGCTCTCTATCATCGCAGGTCTGTGTGCGGGGACAAAATATCTGCTTTGCGATGAGACTTTCGACGGGCTCGACCCGGTGATGCGTCAGGGGGTGAAGAGCATTTTTGCAAGGGAGATGCAGGAACGGGATTTCACTCCGGTTATAGCGTCCCACAATCTGCGGGAGCTGGAGGATATCTGCGATCATGTGGGGCTTCTGCATCAGGGCGGCGTGCTGTTGTCGAAGGACCTGGAAGAAATGAAGTGCAGTATTCAGAAAGTGCAGTGTGTATTTTCTTCAAAGGCAGAGGAAAAACGGATGCTGAATGTCCTCGATGTGGTAAAATGTGACCGCAGGGGCTCTTTGCTGACGCTTACGGTCAGAGGAAGCAGAGAAGCGGTCATAGCGGTCTTTGCGGCGGCGGACTGCCTGTTTCATGAGGTGCTCCCGTTGTCTCTTGAAGAAATCTTTATCAGTGAAACGGAGGTGGAAGGCTATGATATCAAGAAGATCATACTGGACTAAATGGCTGGAAAATATAAAGCGCAGAGGTTGGACGTTTGTTCTGTGCGCGGCGGTGATGCTGCTTTTGGGACCTGTATTTTTGTCGGTCAATCTGACGGGGGTGTATAATGGCAGCGCATTTGGGTCACAGACATCTGAGGAGATGGATTTGATGATGCGGACGGCGTTTGTGTCGCACATCGGATTTTCACAGATATGGGTATTTCCGGCGTTGTTCTTTGCTGTATTGTTTGCGGTGCAGGGCTTTTGCTGGTTGTACAGCCGACAGAAAATGGATCTTTATATGAGCGTTCCGGTCTCCTCCGTAAAGCGTTATGTAATGATATGGGGAAATGGTATCGTATGCTATGCGGGGCTGAGCTTCACAGGGCTTTTGCTCTGTTGGGCGACAGGGGCGGTGTTTGGTGTGATGAGCTGTTATGCGGCGGCTCAGTCGATGGCGGCATGGGCGTTTCAAATGCTGGCGTTTCTGGCGATGTACCATGTGTCACTTGTGGCTGTGATGCTGACCGGAAACGTGCTTACAGCGCTTTTAGGCTGTGTTGTACTCTTTTCCTATGAACCTGCCATGAGGATATTGCATAACCATTTGAAAACGATGTTTTATTATAGTTACTGCTCTGCTGATGCGGAACGTATGATGAGGCTTCCGTGGCTTTCCCCGTTTGCAGGGACGCTCGACCTGTTTGAACGCGTTTGCTATCGGGACGGGTATCTTGTCGGGGTACCGGGCACAGGAGGGCTGACGTGGCAGTTTGGGATACAGACAGGACTGCTGGTGATATGTGCGGCGTCTGCTGGGATTTTTGCGTACTGGCTGTACCGGAAGAGAAAGACGGAAAGCTATCACAGGTCCGTGGCGTTTTCTCCGCTGGCGGCAGTGCTGGAGCTTGCGCTTCTTGTGCCGTTCGGGATGGCGGCAGGGATGGCTGTGACAAAAATGTCCGGAGACAGCGGGATATTTTTGTTTGGAGGCTGTCTGCTCGGAACCGTGTGCGGACATGCGATGATACGCCTCGTCTATAAAAGGGAATTAAAGGAGGTGCTGGGCGGAAAGGCAGTTTTTGCGGTAAGTCTGACTGCCGCGGCATGTTTTTTAGGGTTGTTTCGGTTTGACTGGACAGGGTATGACAGCTATATCCCTGCATCACGGGAGGTCAGGGCGGTATCCGTGTCTCTGGAATCTGACTATTCCGCATTCGGTAATTATGAGGAGCCGGTGTGGGAAAGTGGATCTGTAGATATGGAAGAAGAACTTTTGGAGAAAATGGCCTCTGAAAATACAGAAACGATAGAAAGTGTGCTCTGGCTTGCGAAAAAATGGCGGGACAAAGGGATGCCGGGCACAGTAAGAGACTTTGAAGCTGGTGCCGATACGGGATATATTTCAGAGGGGGAAGGAAAGAACGAAAATCTGCGCCGCTGGGTTGTGTGCTATACGATGCAGGGAGGCAGAAAGGTTTACAGGCGCTTTTTCGCGGATATGGAGGCGGATCAGGATAAGATAGACATCATAATGAAAGATCCTTCTTACCAGAGGGTACGTTATCAGATATTTTCTCCTATGTTTGAGGAAAGGCTCGGGGAGATGAAGATAAGCTTTGCGAACGGCAGGACGGAAACTCTTTATACCGCGGAAAAAGGAGAACTTCTGGAGGCGCTGAGGACTGATTTTAGGCAGTACGGTTATTCCCTGATATCAGACAGTATTCCGGAAGGAAAGATTTGCTTTGAACTGAAAAGCAAGGAGGGAGGACAGGACAGTACAAGGATTTGGGAGTATCCGCTATATAAAAGCTTTGAGAAGACAGGGGAAGTCCTTGCCCGGAACGGTATTGAAGTCAGAGACTGGCAAACGCTTTACTGCGCGGACGAAGTGGATGAGATACGGATAAGTTATTATCATTACGAAGGAAAGAACAAGGGATTATTTGAAGGGGAAAAGCTTCCGGAGCAGGAGATAACGGCGGTATTTACAGACAGGGATCAAGTGGAGGAACTGTTAAAGGCGCTTTACAGCGAGGAGTTGAGCTGGATTGCGGGAGAGGAATTTGGCACAGTCGACAGGGATGACCGTTATACGGTCCAGATATTTTTGTCGGAAGAGGGTCGGAAGGCACGGGAGAAGGAACCCACTCTTTGTCTGATACGTTCACTGGAACCGGAATTTGTGGAACGGACGATACGGGAGAGAGCGGTCTATGAATGACACAGAAAAAATTTGATTGTGCAAGCCGGAAAGATACGGTATACTGGAGGAAAAAGTTTTTTCATGGAAGGAGAGGGACAGCATGAAATTTAAAGAGATGCCCTATGAACGGGTGGACTATGACAAAACTGCGAAGAAACTGACGGACTTGACTGAAAGGGTCAAAGCAGCGCAGAGCGGCGAAGAGCTGTGGGCGGTACACCAGGAGTATTATCAGGTATATAAGGATATGGCGGACGCCATGACCATCGCGCATATTCGCTATGATGCCGATACATCGGATGAATTTTATATGGAAGAGCGCAATTATTATGACGAAACCGGGCCGAAACTGGACAATCTGTTAAACGGTTATAAAAAGGCGCTGTATGAATCTCCGTTCCGCAATTATATGGAAGAAAAAATCGGTAAAGTGGCTTTTGCAACGATGGATAATTCCATTAAAAGCATGGATGAGAGCATTATCGGGCTGATGCAGGAGGAAAATGCGCTGACGACAGAGTACAATAAGCTGATCGCATCTGCGCGCATTCCCTTTGACGGTCAGGAGTTAAATCTTTCTCTGATGCGCCCTTATCTGACCAGCAGCGACAGAAATGTACGCCGCAGCGCATGGAAGGCATACAGCGAGTATTTCCTGACGGTTGGGGATAAGCTGGATGAAATCTATGACAAGCTGGTAAAAAACCGTACTGCACAGGCAAAGGCAATGGGATGCGACAACTTTGTGGAGCTGGGATACCGCCGTATGAACCGTAACAGCTATGGCAGACAGGATGTGGAAAATTTCCGTCGTCAGGTGAAAGAGGTTTTTGTTCCCTTTGCGGAAAAGGTACATGAAATTCGCAGAAAACGCCTCGGCCTAGAGAAGCTTTCCTATATTGATAATGAGGTATATTTCTTAAACGGCAATCCTGCGCCGCTGGGAACGCCGGAAGAGATTTTAAAGACCGGTCAGGAGATGTATACGGAGCTGTCTCCTGAGACAAAGGAATTCTTTGATTTTATGATGGAAAACGAGCTGTTTGATGTATTCGGCAGAAAAACGAAGAAGCAGGGCGGCTACATGACCTATCTGTATAACTATGGTTCTCCGTTCATTTTTGCAAATTTCAACGGCACCTCCGGCGATGTGGATGTTATCACCCATGAATGCGGACATGCTTTCCAGGGCTTTGTATCCGGAAAAGACCCCATTATTGAGCATGCTGATATAACGATGGAGACTGCGGAAATACATTCCATGTCCATGGAATTTTTCACAAATCCGTGGATGAAGCAGTTCTTCGGGGATAGAAGCGATGAATTTTTATCCATGCAGCTGGAAGATGCGGTGCGTTTTGTGCCTTACGGGACGATGGTGGATGAATTCCAGCAGACAGTGTATGAGAATCCGGATCTGACGCCTGCAGAGCGCCGGGCGGTGTGGAGCCGTCTGGAAAAAGAATATATGCCTCATCTGGATTACGAAGGGGATCCGTTCTTTTCAAAGGGTGGTTTCTGGCAGAAGCAGCAGCATATTTATAACAGTCCTTTCTATTATATTGATTATGTGCTGGCGCAGACGTGCGCATTCCAGTATAAAGTATGGATGGACAAGGACTATAAGGAAGCATGGAAGAGCTATCTGGCGCTGTGCCGTCTGTCCGCAGGGAAATTTTATCAGGAAATGCTGCGCGAGGTTGGCTTGAAGGTTCCCTTTGAAAATGGATATTTCGAGGAAATCGTAAGCAGTCTTTCTGCAAAATTGGGATTGTAATGAATATTTCAGACCTTGAAATTCAAAATTATGTAAAAATTCCGAAAAAAAACGGTAATTTTATACAAAAAGAAGACTTTCGCGAACTAAAGGTTTACAGCGAGAACGTTTTGTGATAAAATCCAACATAGTCGCATTGTCTTTGCGACAAACCACTATGTCTTTGTACGGCAGACAGCCCTGTCGTTTCAGAGATAGAAAGAAAGGAAGAAAAGGAGGCAAAGATTTCTGATGAAAATGAAGAAATTATTGTCAGTAATGCTTACTGTAGCAATGGTGGCATCCATGACTGCTTGCGGCAGCCAGGATCAGGTTACCAACAACCAGACAGCAGCTCCCGCAGAGAGCCAGGCTGTTGAGACAGCTGCGACAGAAGCAGAAACAGAAGCTGTTCAGGCTGAAAAGCCCACCACACCTCAGGGACAACTGGTAATCGGTGCTATCACCGATCTGGAAGGCGAGTTCTATGATCCCTCCTTCAACAATGGTGCAACAAACTACAAGATGTATGATCTGATCCATGGTTACAGCACAGTTGCTTATACCAAAGAGGGTGTATTTGAGGCGGATTCTACTGTTGTAAAGAGCTTAGAAGCAACTGACAACGAGGATGGTTCCAAGACATATACTTTCGTGATCAATGATGGTCTGGTTTGGACAGACAATACACCGATCACTGCAAAGGATTATGTGTTTGCACTTCTGCTGGAGTCCAGCCCGGAGATGATGGGCGTGGATGGTTACCCTGCAAACGGTTTTACAACTCTGGTAGGCTGGGATGAGTTTAATGCAGGCGAAACAAAGAACTTTAAGGGAATCCATCTGATTGATGATATGTCCTTCTCCATGACGGTAAAGGCAGAGGAGCTTCCTTATCACTATGATCTGGCATATGCTTCTGTAGCACCCAGACCGATGCATGTTATTGCTCCCGACTGTGATGTTGTAGATTCCGAGGATGGCGCTTCCATTACAGGCGACTTCACAACAGAGCTGCTGATGGAGACAATCAATAATCCTGAGACGGGTTATCGTTTCAACCCTACAGTTACATGCGGACCTTACACACTGGTAAGCTATGATGCGTCCAGCCGTCAGGGTACCTTCCAGGTAAACCCTCTGTACGCAGGCGATTACAAGGGTTCCAAACCGATGATCGAGAAAGTCATCATTAAGACAGTAAAAGATGCAACACAGATGAACGAGCTGGAAGCAGGCACTGTAGATCTGCTGTTTGGTATTTCCGGCGGTGATTCTATCAACGCAGGTCTGGATCTGGTAGATGCAGGCAAAGCAAACAAGACCACATATTTCCGTAACGGTTATGGTAAGGTTCAGTTTGACTGCTCTCAGTTCCCTACAGATTCTGCAAATGTTCGTCAGGCAATCGCACTGTGTCTTGACAGAAATGAGTTCGCAAGACAGTACTCCGGCGGTTATGCAAGTATCGTGCATGCAGCATACGGCATGGCAGGTTGGGAGTATCAGGAATCTATCGAGTGGATCGATGAGAATCTTGATCCGTATGAGATGGATCTGGAGCGTGCAAAAGAGCTGCTTGCAGCAGATGGCTGGAATAAGAATGCAGAAGGCGGCGAGTATACCGAGGGTCTGCGTTACAAAGAAGTTGACGGCGAGTTAAAACCTCTCGTGATCGAGTGGTGCAACACCGAGGGTAACCCGGTATCTGAACTGCTGTCCACAATGCTTCCTTCCAATATGGAACAGGTTGGTATTCAGCTGAATGCTACAACAACAGATTTCCCGACTCTTCAGAATGCAATTGATCATAAGGGTGAAAAGGTTTACAATATGTACAATCTGGCAACCGGTTTTGCAAGCGCATCTTCTCCCTGGTACTATTACAGCACCGATGAGAAGTGGATGACAGCAGGCTACAATGCTAACTGGATCAAAGATCAGGAGCTGTCAGATGCTGCAGGCGCATTAAAGAGCATTCCTTATGAGGCAAAAGAAGAGTGGCTTGAGGCATGGAGAAATTACATCAAGGTATGGAACTCAAAACTGCCTGATATTCCGCTGTACTCTGATGAGTATCATGATTTCTACAGCACAAAGCTTCAGGGCTGGGATGCTACTTCTATCTGGGATTGGTCTTCCGCACTGCTGGATGCTTGGGTAACCGAGTAATTCATCTGTTACAGACACCGGATTATATCGGACGGGATTGACCGTTTCCGAAGTTGCACAGGATGCTGCGTTTATCCGCAGCATCCTTGTGCCGAACATGGACGATTTGTGTTCAGATTTCAATTGTTCTGAAAAGAGCATAAAGATGGACAGGGAGCGCCGCGGAGGCTGATCAACCACTGCGCTCCCTGCTTTTTGACAGAAGGGGAAGTGAGACTTCCTTTTCAACATAACGACAGGAGGTCTTGAAAAAATGGGAAAGGGAAGATATATCATAAAAAGACTGATTTATATCGTATTTGTCTTTTTTATCATTTCCATTCTGATGTTTGGCATTTATAAAATGCTGCCCGGTGATCCGGTAAGAATGATGATTGGCGATACCAGCAACATTCAGCCGGAACGCTATGAAACAATGTATGCACAGTATGAACAGCTGTTGGGACTGGATAAGCCCCTGCCTGTACAGTATGTGGTGTGGATTACAAACATGCTGAAAGGTGATTTCGGTTATTCTGTACAGTATAGAAGACCGGTTGTTCAGATTATTTCCGTGCCGATGCGAAACACGATCATGCTTAACCTGATATCGATGGCATTGGTATTTCTGATTTCTGTACCGTTGGGTATTGCCACGGCGGTAAAGAAAAATACGTTTTTTGACAGGGCAATACAGGTTCTTACGATTTTAGGATATAGTCTGCCGAGCTTTGTTATCGCGCTGCTTGCCATTTATGTGTTCTCGATTAAACTGGGCTGGTTCCCGATTTCCGGTGTAAAGACGGCCGGGCTTGAGGCAACGGGACTTGCTGCAGGATTGGATATGGCAAAGCACATGGTATTGCCGGTAGTTGTAATGTCCATTGGCGGATTGGGAAGTATCACCCGATATGTCAGGGCATCTATGATCGATGCTTTGAGAATGGACTATATAAAGACCGCACGTGCAAAAGGTCTGAAAGAAAAGGTAGTTATTTATGTTCATGCGTTCCGCAATGCTCTTATTCCGGTCGTAACCGTTACAACATGGTGGCTGATCGGCTTATTCAGCGGTTCTGTCGTGATCGAATCTATTTTCCTGTGGAGAGGACTTGGTAAGATGATGCTGGATTCTCTGTATCAGCGTGATTTTGCAGTGGTACTTACCATGCAGATGTTTTATGTTGTCCTGTCCCTGGCAGGCAATGTTCTTATGGATATTGCTTATACGCTGGTAGATCCCAGAGTAAGGCTGGAGAATTAGGAAGGAGAAAACAGAGATGGCAGGAATGTCCAAAAGGAAAAAATCTACAGGCGCAGCCGCAGCAGAGCGTATGCTGATGGGCGGCAGCGGCATTGAGTTTGAACAGGAGGAAATGATCAGCCCCGGGAAAATGGTGGTGCAGAATTTCCTTCATAATTATGTGGCAATGGCGGGAGTTATTTGCTTTGTTATCATATTTTTATGCTGTATGATTCTCCCGTTCTTTTTCCCGATTGACAAGTATTATCAGGACGTAACACAGGCAAACGTTGCTCCCGGATACGGTATGCTGAAGGCTCCCAGTGCATTGGCAAATAATGCGCTGCATCTTTCCGGAGGAAGCACTTTCTCTGTAGGAATTGACCGTGATGGTCAGGTATATGAGTGGGGTACATTTCCCAATGCAAAGCTGAAAAAGCTGCCTCCGGCACAGGAGATGGGAAAGCTGACTCAGATTTCTGCAGGTCTTGATCATGTTGTGGCATTAAATGAAGACGGCAAAATCCTGACATGGGGAAATGACCGTATGGGATTGGATTCCATCCCTATGGAACTGCGGATGGGAAATAACAAGATAAAGCAGATTTATGCAGGATATCAGGTTTCCTTTGCTCTGACAGAGAGCGGAAAGCTTTATAACTGGGGTAACAGTTATCTGCTGGACGTTCGTATTCCTGCGGAACTTCAGGGGAATATTGACAAATTTGTTGCAAATACCAATGTGGCGCTGGCTCTTTCCAAAGACGGGGAAGTGCGTCCGCTGACAAATAAGTCTTCGGCTTATACAAAAGTTCCGGAAGAAATTCAGGGACATGTCGTAGATCTGGCGCTGACGGATGAGAGCGTTGCGGCTATTACAGACGATGGCATGATACATGTCTGGGGCAATAACGTAAAGAAGACGATGGATGTTCCGGAGACCGCTTTAAAGGCCTCTACTATCGTGGGCGGACGTTATCATTACGCGGCTATCATGGAGGATGGAAGCGTTCTGGCATGGGGGGATGATACCTTCGCACAGGGCAATGTCCCGACAATCAAAGAAAAAATCGTGGATATTTCCGCGGGCTATTACGGCACATATGCGATCGGTGAGAGCGGCAAGGTTTACAGCTGGGGTCTGAAGGGCTACCTGATGGGAACAGATGCCATGGGACGTGATGTGTTCAGAAGACTGCTTCAGGGTGGTCGTATGACAATGACAGTCGGCGCGATTGCAGTCATCATCTCCACATTAATAGGCGTTATCGTGGGTGGTATTTCCGGTTATAAGGGCGGCAAGGTGGATAACCTGCTGATGCGTTTTACGGAGATTGTCTCCTCGATACCGTTCCTGCCGTTTGCAATCATTCTGTCCACAATCCTCGGCAACAAGGTTTCCGAGCTGGGACGTATCATTATCATTATGTTTATCCTGGGCGTTCTTTCCTGGCCGGGTATCGCCCGCCTTGTACGAGGCAGCGTGCTTGCGGAAAGAGAGCAGGAATTCGTAACGGCGGCCAAGGCGTTGGGCGTTAAGGAAATGGGTATTGTATTCCGCCATATCATTCCGAATGTGGTGACGGTTATCATCGTAAATGCAACGCTGGATTTTGCAACCTGTATGCTGACAGAGTCTTCCTTGTCCTTTATCGGTTTTGGTGTACAGGAGCCGAGTGCAACCTGGGGTAATATGCTGAATGCAGCTCAGGATGGAAAGGTTATTCAGGATTACTGGTGGCGTTGGTTATTCCCTTCTATCGCGCTGGGCGCATGTACGATCAGTATCAACTGTATCGGTGACGGTTTAAGGGATGCGATCGATCCGAAATCCAAGGAAAGGTAGGACTGGAAATGAGCTTATTAGAATTAAAAAACCTGCATACATTTTTTGATACGAAAAAAGGTGTAGTAAAAGCGGTTAATGATGTGAGCTATTCCCTGGAAGAGGGTGAGACGCTGGGCGTCGTAGGCGAGAGCGGAAGCGGTAAGAGCGTTTCAGCCATGAGCATTATCCGTCTGCTGGACGGCAATGGCCGAATTGACAGCGGAGAAATTTATTTTGATGGAAGAAATATACGGGAATGTACCGATAAGGAAATGTATCAGATCCGCGGAAATGAGATTTCCGTTATCTTTCAGGAGCCGATGACATCCTTAAACCCGGTATTTACAATTGAGCGCCAGATAGGCGAAGTATTTATCACCCACCAGGGGATGAAGAAAAAGGAAGCTTATCGGAAAGCGGTTGCGATGCTGGATCAGGTAAAAATCCCGAATCCGGAAAGAGTGGCAAAGCAGTATCCGTTTCAGCTTTCCGGTGGTATGCGTCAGCGTGTTATGATTGCAATGGCGCTGGCATGCAGACCGAAGCTTTTAATTGCAGATGAACCGACAACGGCATTGGACGTAACGATTCAGGCACAGATCTTAAAGCTGATGAATGAGCTGAAAAAAGATTTGGGTACATCGATTTTGTTTATCACCCATGATTTGGGTGTTATCCGTGAAATGGCAGATAAGGTTGCCGTAATGTATTGCGGACAGATTGTAGAAATGGCGGATGCAGAGACCATTTTCACAGACGGAAAATATTCTCATCCTTATACGGAAGGATTGATGCTTTCCGTACCGCGTCTGAATACAGATCGCAACAAACGTCTGGAGCCCATCCAGGGTTCCGTTCCGAATCCGTTGTATTTGCCGAAGGGATGTAAGTTTGCTCCCCGCTGCAAATACTGTCAGCAGCGCTGCATGGAGGAGGAACCGAAGCTTACAGAGGTAGGACCGAATCATCAGATCAGATGCTTTTATGCGGATAAGGCGGTGAGAAAGAATAATGGAAAATAAAGAGCAAAAGGTATTGCTTCATATTGAAAATGTTAAGCAGTACTTTCCAATCAAAAAAACAAAGATTCGTGAAGAACAGAAATATGTAAAAGCCAATGACGGGATTTCCCTTGATATTTATGAAGGAGAAACATTCGGTCTGGTAGGAGAATCCGGATGCGGTAAGTCCACTTTTGGACGTACTATTCTTCAGCTGTATCCGCAGACAGACGGCACGATTCAGTATTGTGATAAAAACGGTGAGATGCTTGATCTTAAGAAGCTGCCGGAGGAAAAAATGCGTGAGCTCAGAAAAGAGCTGCAGCTGATTTTCCAGGATCCCTATTCTTCTTTGAATCCGCGGATGACATTAGGACAGATCATTGGCGAGGGACTGACCTCTCACGGAATTTATAAAAAAGGCGATCCGGAAATGAAGGAATACATCATGAAGGTAATGGAGGAGTGTGGATTATCCGGTTATTTCTTCAGCCGTTACCCGCATCAGTTTTCCGGCGGTCAGAGACAGAGAATCGGTATTGCGAGAAGTCTTGCGCTGCGCCCGAGATTTGTTGTCTGTGACGAGGCGGTTTCCGCACTGGATGTTTCCATTCAGTCCCAGATTTTGAACCTTTTGCAGGATTTGAAGGAAAAGGAAAACCTGACCTATCTGTTTATCACCCATGATCTGAGCGTTGTAAAATACATCAGTGACCGTATTGGTGTAATGTATCTTGGTAATATGGTAGAACTGGCGCCGACAGAGGAGCTGTTTGCCAATACGCTCCATCCTTATACAGAGGCATTGCTTTCTGCAATTCCTACAGTGGATAAGGATGATAACAGAGAAAGGATTTTGCTGGATGGAGATATTCCCAGCCCGGTAAATCCGCCCAGCGGCTGCAAGTTCCATACCCGCTGCCGTTACTGTCAGGAGAAATGTAAGCAGGAGGTTCCCGTATTCGAGGATAAGGGCAACGGACATTTCGTAGCCTGCCACTTCCCGCTGGATGGTTCTAAAGGAGAGGCATAATGCTGTTTGAAAAGAAAATTCGCCGGGTCGTGGACCCCGATAAGGCGGAGGAAGAATTTGAAGAGCGCATGAAAGACCAGGAGCTGGAAAAAACAGACCGGCCCGCCATGATAATCGCGGGACTTATCGTATTTGTTCCGGCGCTGCTGCTCGTGATAGGATTTTTCCTGTTCGTGATCTGGCTGATGTTCGGACGGTTTTTATGAGGAGAGGAAAAAGATGCCCTGCAGGGGGCATAAGAAAGTAATATCGTGTTTTTGCAGGAAACGGCATGGCTTCGGTCATGCCGTTTCTTGTTTCAGCAGTTTCTCTAATATCCTGCCGTAACAGTTCAACCCGCCGGAGCCTGCCGGAAAAATTTCTTGCCTATATTCCCGCAAGGTGCTAAACTGAGGGTAAGCATAAATTTCACAGGAATCCGGGCATTCATGCCATCTCTTATCTGCGGCGGCGCCATATTTTCCGGCGCGCTGTATCTGTTTTCTTTCGGAACTCTATGCTTGGACACCAACTAATCACAACAGGCAGGAGAAAGGGGAAACAGAAGCTTTGCGTACTGTTCTTTTCTGATATCATATTCCCGGTCATAAACAGGGCATATCCCATAGAAATCGTCTCCTGCCAACAACGGCAGATATCTGTCTGCGATGCAGGAAGGAGCGATGCTATATGTTTGAGACTGGAAAAGAAGAAAAGCTGTATGTGAAGCGGGAGTATAAGGACACGGTATTCCGGATGCTCTTTGGCAAAAACAAAGAGCTGATGGAGCGGTGCCGCACATTAAAGGAATACAGCCAGTATGTGGCATGCGTGCGGAAGTATAAGGAGACAGAAACGCTTGAGGACGCGGTGGACCATGCGGTAATGGAGTGTATTCGTAAGGGAATCCTGCGGGATTTTTTGCAGGAGCAGAGAGCGGAGGTAGTGGCGATGTCGATTTTTGAATATGACGAGGAAGAGGAAAAGAGAAAGCTGCGGGAAGCCGAGTTTGAGTATGGCAGGGAAGAAGGTATAAAACAAGGCATAGAACAGGAGAGGAACGAAATCCTGCTTTTAATACAGAGGCTGTATGCAGCAGGACGTGCAGAAGAGGCTGAACATGCGGTCGCTGATGAAGCCTACCGCAAAAAGCTTTTGGAAGAATTCGGGCTTTTGGGAAAAAGTCCAGGGGAGACAGAGGGATAAGGAATAAGCCCTATATGGGTACAACAACAGCCCCTATGCGGAATGCTTCCGGAGAGGAGCTGTCAGCGCCTTTAAAGTGCATATACAGAGTCGCCTGATAAAAAGCTATTTCCGCAGCCGTCCGGGAGTCGCAGCCGAGGTGCGTTCAGCCTGATCGATCAGGAAGTTTGTGATTTCAAGGATACGTTCCCGCTCACGGACGGGAAGCGCTTCAAGACGCCCTGAAAGTTCGTTGGTGGTGGCGACAAAGCCGTCGTCAAGCTCGTCCTGCAAAAGAACGTCGGTAGAAACATGAAGCAGGTTGGCGATTTTGATGAAACGTGAAAAGCTGGGATGCTTTACGCCCCGTTCGATGGCGGAAACGCTGTTTACGCTGATATCCAGCTTTTCTGCCAGTACCTCCTGCGTCCACCCGGCTTTGGCACGGTATTTTCTTATCTGTTCTCCATACATATGCAATTTTTTATCCTCACTTTATAGTCTGTTACTGCTGGTATTAAAAAGTATAGAAATAGAAGACTTGCAGTTCCATAAACTATAAGGTGGAGACAAAATCTTATAGTTGTAATGGGATGGAGAGGTGAGTAGGCAGAAAGGGGGCAGCGCTGACCGGCTTCTGTTGGACGGCAGGACGGGAAAACAATATGGCAGTTACAATGAGGCAATAACTCAGGCTTCCGTCAGCGTCCGACGCTCCGAAGTCCCTTTGCAGGAAGCCTGAAGTGCCGATAACGAACAGGAAAAATGACAGAAAGCTTGTTGCTTTTTCGAGCATTTCGTGGTACAATTTTACTGTTTAACGCTGGGAGGTGTAATGATGGAGTATATTAGAATAGCTTTGACTGTGATTTTTATACTGGTTTGCGCCGCATTGACGGTTCTTGTACTGATGCAGGAAGGGAAGAACGCCGGTCTGGGTTCCATTGCGGGCGGTGCGGAGACTTACTGGAGTAAGATCAAGGGACGTTCCAGAGAAGGGCTGCTGATAAAGATTACCAAATGGCTCGCCATCGGCTTTATCCTGCTCGCAGTGGTCCTGAATATTACGAAAATCTGGGGCTAAGTGAAGATGACATTACAAAAGCACTCCGCATTGCGGGGTGTTTTTTGTTCTTCGATAGGAAAGTTCATTTCCTATCGAAGAACAAAAAACGATTATGCGCACTCGCGCGAAAGGAGGATATTGCCTGGCGGCAATCGCGCTCGGCGCTGGTGTGCGCCAAGGCGCACACTTTTTCATGCAACAGGAAATAAGGGAGGAGTATGGAAGATTTATTTGAAAAACGCAAAAAGCTTATCAGCGAATTAGTGGAAGATACGCGATATGTCCCGATGAAGGAAAAGGAGCTGGCAGTCTTTATGCAGGTAAGACCGGAGGACCGCCGGGAGCTGACCCGTGCGCTGGAAGCTCTTCTTGCGGAGGGAAAGATAGAACAGACAAAACGCGGCAGATATGTAAAGCCGGAAAAGAAGCTTTGCCGCGCGGTGGGAACCTATCAGTCCAGTGAAAATTTCGGCTTTGTGATACCGGATAACAGGAAGCTTACGCAGGATATTTTTATCGCAAAGGAAAAGCGGAACGGAGCGTTTGACGGAGCAAAGGTTGTTGTAGAGTATGTGGAAACAAAGGAAGAGAGAAAAAGCCCTGAGGGAGAGGTCATAGAGGTACTTGGAGCAAAGGACGAGCCTGGGGTAGATATGCTTTCTGTCGTGCGAGCTCTGGGGATTCCGGAGGATTTTACGGAGAAGGTACTCAATCAGGCACAGCGTGCAGCAGTGCCGGTAAGCGAAGCGGACTGTGCCGGAAGGCGCGATTTAAGAGAGCTGTACATGGTCACGATAGACGGCGAAGACGCGAAGGACTTGGACGATGCAGTCAGTCTGACAACGGAGGACGGCGTGTGGCGGCTGGGTGTGCATATTGCGGACGTTGCAAATTATGTTCAGGAAAATTCCGCGCTGGACTGGGCGGCAAAGGAGAGAGGGACGAGCGTGTATCTGGCGGACCGCGTGATACCGATGCTGCCGCGGACGCTTTCAAACGGGATGTGCTCCCTGAATGCAGGAGAGGACAGGCTGGCGCTCTCATGTCTGATGGACATCGATGAAAAAGGAAACGTAGGCAGCTACGAAATCGTGGAATCGGTGATATGCGTGAACCGCCGAATGAGTTATCCCGAGGTGCAGGAGATTCTGGACGGAAAAGAGGAGACGCGGGAAGCGTGCAGGGAAGCGGTCCCGATGCTGGAGGAAATGGCAAAGCTGTCGAAGGCGCTCCGTAAAAAGCGCAGAGAGCGCGGAGCGGTCGATTTTGATTTCCCTGAAAGCAAGATAAAGCTGGACAGCGAAGGTTGTCCGGTTGAAATCCTTCCTTATGAAAGAAATGACGCGACGAAGCTGATAGAAGACTTTATGCTGGCGGCAAATGAAACGGTGGCGCAGCATTTTTACTGGCTGGAGCTGCCTTTTTTGTACCGGGTACACGATACGCCGGACGGCGACCGGATGAAGGAGCTGGCGGTATTTCTGCAAAATTTCGGCTATCGGCTCCATCTTGGGAGCAGTGGCAAAAAGAAGGGAAAGATAAGTGCGCAGGATGTGCATGTCCATCCAAAGCAGCTGCAGAAGCTTTTGGATGATATAGAAGGAACGCCGGAGGAGGCGATGCTTGCACGACTGATTTTACGCAGTATGCGACGTGCATTTTATTCTCCTGAGTGTACCGGGCATTTCGGGCTGGCAGCTTCCTGCTACTGCCATTTCACGTCCCCTATCAGGCGGTACCCGGATATGCAGATACATCGTATCATCAAGGAATTTTTAAGAGGGCGCTTAAACGGCGCGCGGACAGCGCATTACGAGGATATTTTAAACGGTGTGGCGCGGCAGTCGTCCGAGACGGAGAGACGGGCGGACGAGGCGGAGCGCATCTGTGAAAAGATAAAGAAGGCGCAGTATATGGAAGGTCATGTGGGCGAAAGATACAGCGGTGTGATATCCGGCGTAACAAGCTGGGGGCTTTATGCAGAGCTTGAAAATACGGTGGAAGGACTGATACCGGTCGGAAGCATGACTGAGGACTATTTTGTTTATGATGAAGCAAACTGCAGGCTTGTAGGAGACCGGACAGGCATTTTTTATCAGCTTGGCGAGAGCGTGACGGTGGAAGTGACCGGAGCAAATCGGTATGCGGGTACTGTGGATTTTCGATTAGTGAGGAAAGAAGACGATGGCGAAGACGGCTCAGAAACTGGTGGCAAATAATAAAAAGGCATATCATGACTATTTTGTGGAGGAGACCTATGAGGCCGGACTTGCGCTGGCAGGGACGGAGGTAAAGAGCCTGCGGCTGGGAAAGTGCAGCATCAAGGAGGCTTTTGTGCAGGAGGAGAAGGGGGAGATGTATGTATACGGCATGCATATCTCTCCTTATGAAAAAGGAAATCTGTTTAATAAAGACCCGCTCCGTACAAGAAAACTTTTGCTCCATAAAGCGGAGATCACTAAGCTTGCGGCAAAATGCAAGGAAAAAGGCTACACGATCATGCCGCTGCAGGTATATTTCAAAGACGGCAGGGCGAAGATGGAGATAGGGCTGTGCCGCGGTAAAAAGCTGTATGATAAGCGGGAAGATATCGCGAAGAAGGACCAGCGCCGGGAGGTAGAGCGGGAGTTTAAGGTAAAAAACCTGTACTGAGGAAGGAGTTTCGCCATACTTGTCAGCTGTGTGGCTCTGTGTTAGAATTGAAAAGATAGCTGGAAAAATAGAAATTCCGATGGAGGATTTCCATGAAGATTTTAAAAGAATTGCTGGAACAACTGGATTATACATGTGAACGGGGAAGCCTTGAGAAGCGTGTCGAAGCAGTCGTATACGATTCCCGTAAGGTCGTGAAGAACTGCCTTTTTATCTGCATCAAAGGAGCCAATTTTGACGGACATCAGGCTGCGTATCAGGCTGCGGCAGACGGCGCGGCTGCGATACTGGCATGCGGGGAGGTATCTGTACCGGAGGATTCAGAAGTAACGCTGATACGGGTAGAGGATACCCGATATGCGATGGCGTTTGTGGCGGCGGCATGGTTTGACCATCCGGCAGAGAAACTGACGACGATCGGGATAACCGGTACAAAAGGAAAAACGACAACGACTTATCTCGTAAAATCTATTCTGGAAAATGCAGGCCGCAAAGTCGGTCTGGTAGGGACGATAGAGACTATCATCGGCAGCGAGCATATTCATGCGGTAAATACGACCCCGGAATCATGGATATTGCAGGAGTATTTTGACCGGATGGTCAAAGCAGGCTGCGACACGGTCGTGATGGAAGTGTCTTCTCAGGCGCTGATGCTGCATCGGACGCAGGGATTTCTGTTTGATTTTGGAATCTTTACCAATCTGGAGTCGGATCATATCGGACCGAACGAACATGAGAGCTTTGAGGACTATATGCGCTGCAAGGGGCTTTTGTTCAAACAGTGTAAAGTAGGAATTGCAAACGGGGATGACGCGCACTGGAAAGCAGTGACCCAAGGGCATACATGCTGTCTGGAAACCTATGGCATGTCGGAGGGGGCAGATCTCAGAGCAAAAGATCTGACATTTACAAATCATCAGGGGCATCTGGGCGTATCGTTCCGGACGGAAGGGCTTCTTTCGATGGATGCGGAGATTTCCATGCCGGGGCGGTTTTCCGTATATAACGCACTGACTGCAATTGCGATATGCAGGCATTTCGGCGTATCGGAGGCGGATATCCGGAAGGCACTCCTGGCGGCTAAGGTAAAAGGACGCATCGAGATGGTAAAGGTTTCAGACGAGTTTACGCTGATGATTGATTATGCACACAATGCGATGGCGCTGGAGAGTCTTCTTACGACGTTGAAGGAATATGAACACGGACGTCTGGTATGCGTGTTCGGATGCGGCGGAAACCGTTCCCGGGAGCGGCGCTTTGAGATGGGAGAGGTTTCGGGAAAACTGGCTGATATGACGATAATCACCTCTGATAATCCGAGGTTTGAGGAACCGGATTCTATCATTGCAGATATTGTGACAGGCATGAAAAAGACGGACGGAGCTTATCTTGCTATTCCGGACAGAAAAGAAGCGATAGCCTATGCCATCGACCATGGACAGCCGGGCGATATCATCGTGCTGGCAGGAAAGGGACACGAAGATTATCAGGAGATAAAAGGCGTAAAATATCCGATGGATGAAAGAAATATTATTGCGGATATTTTAAAGGAAAGAGGAATTTCTTTTTGAAAAAAGAGTTTGCGAATATCATTGTGGATATTTCCCATGAAAAAGTGGACCGTCCCTTTGGGTATCGCATCCCGGAGGCATTGCTGACGCAGGTGCGCCCCGGAGTGCGGGTAAACATACCGTTCGGAGCGGGAAATACACTGCGTACAGGATATGTGGTGGAGGTGACGGACCGGACGGATTTTCCGGCAGAACGGCTAAAGGAGATAGATTCGGTGATACCCGGGGCGTCGGAGCCGTCACAGAGGCTCATCATGCTGGCGGCATGGATGAAGGAGCAGTACGGGTCCACGATGATACAGGCGTTAAAAACCGTGCTCCCGGCTCGGCAGAAGGTTGGGACGAAGGAGCAAAAGAAGGTGGAGCTTGCAGCTTTGCCAAAAGAAGCGCAGGAGCTGCTGGAGCGGGCAGAAAAGAAGCATCAGACGGCGAAGGCGCGGCTTTTAAAGGCACTTTTGCGGGAGCCGGTTCTTGCGTGGGAGAGGGTGACAAAGGAGTTAAAGATTACGACTCAGACGTTAAAAGGTCTGGAAGCGGACGGTGTCATCCGGCTTACGTCTTCCGTAATGTACCGCAATCCTGTGACGGAGCATGGCTTCTATGAAAAAAAGACGCTTTCCAGGGCGCAGCAGGAGATAGCAGATTCCATTCTGGACAGCTTTGACAGAGGAGATATGCGTACAGGGCTCATCCACGGGATTACGGGCAGCGGCAAGACGGAGGTTTATCTGGAGCTGATAGCGGGGATGATACAAAGAGGAAAGCAGGCTATCGTCCTGATACCGGAGATAGCGCTCACATATCAGACGGTGCAGCGTTTTACGGGACGGTTCGGCAGCCGGGTCTCAGTCATGAATTCGACGCTGAGCGCCGGGGAAAAGCAGGACCAGTGCAGGCGGGCACAGAAGGGCGAGATAGACGTGATGATAGGGCCGCGTTCGGCGCTGTTTGTACCTTTTCCGAATCTGGGGATGATATTGATAGATGAGGAGCATGAGACAAGCTATAAAAGCGAGACGAGTCCGAAGTATCATGCGCGGGAGACTGCGGAGGAGCTGGCGCGTCTTTCGGGAGCAATGGTCGTTCTCGGCTCGGCGACTCCATCGCTGGAAGCCTATAGCCGTGCCGAGAGCGGGCAGTACAGGCTGTTTACCTTAAAAGAGCGGCTGACGGGTGGAACGCTTCCTGAGGTGGAGATAGCGGACTTGAGGGAAGAGCTGCGCCAGGGGAACAGGTCTATTTTTTCCAGAAGCCTGCAGGAAAAGCTTCGTCAGCGTCTGGAACGGAAGGAACAGTCGATGCTGTTTTTAAACCGGAGGGGGTATGCGGGCTTTGTGTCTTGCCGCTCCTGCGGCTATGTATGTAAGTGCCCCCACTGCGATGTGTCTTTATCGGAACATCGGGGAGGGCGGCTCGTATGCCACTACTGCGGATATGAGCAGCAGACAGTATCCGTGTGCCCGTCCTGCGGCTCGAAATATATTCTTGGCTTTAAGGCAGGAACGGAGCAGATAGAAGAGCAGATAAAAAAACTGTTTCCCGGAGCGCGGGTGCTGCGTATGGACGCAGATACAACGCGGACGAAGGAGAGCTATGAGAAAATATTGTCTTCCTTTGCAAAGGGAGAGGCGGATATCCTTGTAGGGACGCAGATGATAGTAAAAGGGCACGATTTTCCGGCGGTGACACTGGTAGGCGTGCTGGCGGCGGATTTGTCGCTGTCTTTGAGTGATTACCGGGCAGGAGAGAGAACGTTCCAGCTTCTGACGCAGGCGGCGGGCCGCGCGGGACGCGGAGAACGCCCGGGGCAGGTTGTGATACAGACCTATCAGCCGGAGCATTACAGTATCCGTTATGCGGCGGCGCAGGATTATGAGGGCTTTTACAGGGAAGAGATTATGTACCGGGAGCTTCTTTCCTATCCTCCGGCATCCCATATTCTGGCGGTGCAGTTTTTTGCAAAGCGGGAGGAAGAGGCGAAGGCGGGTGCGGAGGAAGCCGCGCAGTATGCAAGACAGTTCGCAAAGCGGGAGGCAGGAGAGTGCGGTGGGCAGGAAAGCACCGGAATTCATTGGAGTCAGGACAAACGGTGCAGCGTGGTTCCGGATACGGTCGTGATAGGCCCTGCACCGGCACTCATCGGAAGGATAAACGATGTATACCGCTATGGCGTCTACGTGAAAAATAAAAGTTATGAAAAATTAGTGGAGATAAAGGACGGCATCGAAGCGATGCGCGCGTCTAAAGAACGGATGCAGGGGATGTGTCAGTTTGATTTTGACCCGATTCATAATTTTTGAGAGATTATTGCTTCCGACAGGGATTTTGTCAACGGATTCATATGATAAAAATAAAAGGCTGCGCATGCGGCGGAAAGAGGAAAAAATGGCAATAAGGAATATCAGAACAATAGGAGATCCGATACTGGAAAAAAAATGTAAAGAGGTTAAAGAGGTAACTCCCCGCATCAAAGAGCTGATAGAGGATATGTTCGATACGATGTATGAGGCGAACGGCGTAGGGCTGGCGGCGCCTCAGGTCGGTATTTTAAAGAGGATAGTCGTCATCGACACTACGGGGGAAGACCCTATCGTCATGATAAACCCGCGTATCGTGGAGACGTCCGGAGAGCAGACAGGGGGAGAAGGCTGTCTGTCCGTTCCCGGAAAGACCGGGACTGTGACACGCCCCGATTATGTGAAGGCGGTTGCGTTTAACGAAAATATGGAAGAGTATGAGATAGAGGGGACGGAGCTTCTGGCAAGAGCGATATGCCATGAGACGGACCACTTAGACGGCCATCTGTATGTGGAAAAGGTGGAAGGCGACCTGATGAGCACAGATGATTATTATGCGGATATGGAAGACGCAGAGTGGGAGGAAGAATGAAGATAGTATATATGGGGACTCCCGGATTTGCGGTCGCGCCGCTGGAAGCCCTGATAGATGCGGGGCATGAAATCGTGGCGGTCGTGACACAGCCGGATAAGCCGAAGGGACGCAGCGGCAAAATGCAGATGCCTCCTGTAAAAGAATGCGCTTTACAGCACGGGATAGAAGTATTCCAGCCGGTAAAGGTCAAAGCGCCGGAAGCGGTGGAACAGCTGAAAAAGTATGGGGCGGACGTTTATGTGGTGGCGGCGTTCGGACAGATTTTGTCGCAGGAGGTGCTGGACATACCGCGTTATGGCTGCTTAAATATCCATGCTTCCCTGCTTCCCGGATATCGCGGATGCGCACCTGCGAACTGGGTGATATTGAACGGGGAAAAAGAGACCGGAGTAACGATCATGCAGCTTGACGCTGGCGTGGACACCGGCGATATGCTGGCAAAGACGGTCGTTCCTATCGAAGATGAGGATACGGATATCAGCCTTGAGGAAAAGCTGTCTGCAGCCGGGTCAGCTCTGATAGTAGAGGTGCTAAAGGATGTGGAGAAGGGGACTCTTTCTCCTGAAAAGCAGCCGGAAGAAACGTGCTTTTATGCGAAAATGCTGACCAAATCCATGGGGCGTATCGACTGGTCAAAGGGCGCGGACGAGATAGACAGACAGGTGCGGGGACTGTATTCCTGGCCCGGCGCATATACTTCCTATAACGGGAAGATGCTGAAGGTATGGAAGGCTGTTCCGGTGCAGGGACAGACACAGGCAGAGGCAGGCTGTGTGGAGGAAGTGACAAAGGACGCGATTCTGGTGAGCACGGGGAACGGACTTTTGAAGCTTTTGGAGGTACAGCTGGAAGGCAAAAAGCGCATGGCGGTCAAAGATTTTTTACTGGGCTGCAAAATCGGAAAGGGTGAAAAACTGCAATGACGACTCTGGCATATTGGGGATATTATTATTACGATGCCACATACCTGCTGGTATTTTTTGGAGCTATCCTGTCTTTTATTGCCAGCATGCAGGTAAACGGCACGTTCAGCCGTTACAGCAAGGTCAGGAGCGCTTCCGGCATGACCGGAGCGGAGACTGCGCGGCGGATTCTGGACCGGAACGGTCTATATGACGTGAGAGTGGAGCATGTGAGGGGGAATCTGACCGACCATTATGACCCGCGGACGAAGGTCGTGCGCTTGTCTGATGCGACTTACGGCGCGCGCAGTGTTGCGGCTGTAGGAGTCGCAGCGCATGAGTGCGGTCATGCGGTCCAGCACAGCGAGGGCTATGCTCCCTTGAATATCCGTTCCAGGCTGGCTCCTGCGGCGAATTTCGGTTCGCAGTTCGGGCTCCCCATTTTTATGATGGGACTGCTGTTTGGTTCTAATGAGCTTTTGATGCAGATAGGTATCTGGGTCTTTTTACTGGCGGTGCTGTTTCAGGTAGTAACCTTGCCGGTGGAGTTTAACGCCAGCAAAAGAGCCCTCGTATTTTTGACGGATTACGGTATTTTGGGCGATACGGAGGCGGAAGGGAGCCGGAAGGTATTAAAGGCAGCTGCGATGACTTATGTTGCCGCAGCAATATCTGCAATATTGAATCTGCTGCGTTTGGTTTTAATAGCAAGGGACAGGGATCGGGACTGATATATGGATACGAGAGAGACGGCGCTTTCGCTGTTTATGGAAATGGAAAAAACAGGGGCATACGGGAGTGTGCTCCTGAAAGATACGCTAAACAAATATGACTATGAAGATGTGCGGGAAAAAGCCTTTTTAAAGCGGCTGACGGAAGGAACGATGGAAAAGCTCATCACACTGGATTGGGTGATCGACAGTTTCTCCAAAACGCCTGTCAGCAAAATGAAACCGTTGATAAGAAATCTTTTGCGCCTGTCGGTATATCAGATTTTATATATGGATTCGGTGCCTGATGCGGCGGCGTGCAGCGAGGCGGTTCGCCTGGCAAAAAGGCGCGGGTTTTCTTCCCTGTCGGGATTTGTCAACGGAGTGCTGCGCAATATAGCTCGTAAAAAAGACAATCTCGTCTGGCCGGATGCTGAGGCAGCGCCGGTAAAGGCGCTGTCCGTAAGGTACAGTCTGCCGGAATGGATGATAGAACTTTGGATACAGCAGTACGGGGAAAAGCGTTGTGAAGAGATACTTTCTGCGATGGAGAAAAATCGCCCTCTGACAGTCCGGTTTTCCGAAATGCTGTCGGAGGAAGAGATTGTAGGAGCAGTGGATAACATCCGTAAAGCAGGCGTTTTGGCGCGTCGGCACGCATTTTATCCGAAAGCCTGGGAGCTGGAGGGCTGTGAAGGAGCGGCATCTCTTCCGGGGTTTGCAGAAGGGCTGTTCTATGTTCAGGATGTAAGCAGTATGGCGGCAGTTCTGGCAGCAGGAATACGGCCGGGCATGAAGGTGATTGACATGTGCGCGGCGCCGGGCGGAAAGGCGACGTTGGCAGCACAGCTGTGCGCCGGAAACGGCGGAATCGTGCATGCAGGAGATGTTTCCGAAAGAAAAGCGGAGCTGATACGTGAAAATGCAGAGCGCCTCGGCATTGATAATATGAATATCAATGTGTGGGATGCGTCCGTTTATATGGAGCGTTACAGGGAAACTGCCGATGTGCTGCTTCTTGACGTACCCTGCTCGGGACTTGGCGTGATGAACCGCAAAAAGGATATCCGTTACAGGGTGACAAGGGATGATCTGGACTCTCTGACGGCACTGCAGCACAAAATTGTGGATGCCTGCTGGCAGTATGTAAAGCCGGGGGGAATCCTGCTGTATTCTACCTGTACGGTAGACCGGATGGAAAACGAGGATATGGTATCTTATATCATTGAAAACTATCCCTTTGAAGCAGAGGGGATGGATGGATATATGCCGGAGGCTCTGGCAGGCGGAGAGGCAAAGAAAGGACAGCTGCAGCTGTTTTGCGGTGAAAAGGATACGGACGGCTTTTTTATGGCGAGATTGAGAAGGAAAGATACGGATGACTGAAAACAGGGATTTGAAGGCACTGCCCTTTTTACAGCTCAGAGAGGCTGTAGAAGAGATGGGCGAGAAGCCCTTCCGGGCATCACAGCTTTACGACTGGATGCATGTAAAGCTGGCGGAAAGCTATGATGAGATGACAAACCTTCCGGCAGCCTTTCGGGAGGGCTTAAAAGAAAAATATCCGCTGACTGTTTTAAAAACGGTGAGGGAGCAGACCTCAAAAATCGATGGGACAAAAAAATTTTTGTTCGCTCTGCCGGACGGGAATCTGGTAGAAAGCGTATGGATGCAGTATAAGCACGGCAATTCGGTATGTATTTCGTCTCAGGTAGGCTGCCGGATGGGCTGTCGTTTCTGCGCGTCTACGCTGGATGGTCTGGAAAGAGGGCTTCTGCCATCGGAAATGCTGGATCAGATATACAGGATACAGCGTATCACAGGCGAACGGGTGAGCAATGTCGTTGTGATGGGGAGCGGAGAACCGCTGGATAATTATGACAATGTTCTGACATTTCTGAGGATGCTGACAGATGAACACGGGCTTAATATCAGTCAGAGAAATGTTACGGTTTCTACCTGCGGAATCGTTCCGAAGATGTATGAGCTTGCAGAGGAAAAGCTTCAAATTACGCTGGCGCTGTCTCTCCATGCGACAACGGATGAAAAGCGACGAAGGCTGATGCCGATAGCGAATAAATATCATATGGAAGAACTGATGGCGGCATGCGGCAATTATTTTGAAAAAACCGGAAGGAGGCTGACCTTTGAGTACAGCCTCGTAGGCGGAGTCAATGATACGCGGGAGGATGCGGAAGAGCTGATTGCGCTGGCAAAGCCGTTGGGGAGTCATGTGAACCTTATTCCGGTCAATCCCATCAAGGAGCGTGACTTTGTACAGTCCGATCAGAAGGCGGTCGCAGCCTTTAAAGGAAGGTTGGAAAAAGCGGGTGTCAACGCGACAGTGCGCCGGGAGATGGGGCGCGATATCGATGGAGCCTGCGGACAGCTGAGGCGGAGGCACATGACAGAGTAACTGTTACTGACAAAAGGATGAGCATTTTTCTATAGCTTGTCCTTTTTGCGTTTTTGTGATAAAATAATAAAGATTATCTGGAAAAATCTGTTTTATACAAGTGAGAAGATGGGAAAACGGTAATAAAGGCGGCGTTTGTAACAAGGCAGGCGCATAACAGAAGATCAGAAGGGGTGAGCGCATTTATGAGAGCTTACGCGATTACCGATATAGGAAAGAAGAGGTCTTTGAATGAGGATTACGCCTATCTGACTACGGATGCAGTGGGGCAGTTGCCGAATCTGTTTGTGGTAGCAGACGGGATGGGAGGCCACCGGGGTGGTGGATATGCCTCACGTATGGCTGTGGAATCGATTCTTTCCGAAATAGAAAAAAGCGGACTAAAAGAGCCCGACAGGATACTTTCAGAAGCGATATGCCATGCAAATGAATGCATCAGACAGGCAGCGCAGGAGGACGAAAGGCTTTCCGGTATGGGGACGACTGTTGTTGCAGCGACCTGTCTGGAAGGACGGCTTCAGGTGGCAAATGTCGGCGACAGCCGGCTGTACGTTGCGAATAGGATATCTATCAGACAGATAACAGAGGACCATTCCCTTGTTCAGGAGATGGTCCGTTTTGGCGGGATAAGCAGAGAACAGGCACGCAACCATCCTGACAGGAATATCATCACCAGAGCCGTAGGCGTGGAGGATGAGTTGGAGGTGGATTGTTTTCTTGTGCCCTTAAATGAGGGGGATAAGGTGCTCCTATGCTCTGACGGGTTGAGCGGGATGCTGGAGGATGAAGAAATATACGGCATTCTGGAAGAAGAGGGCAGCGTGGAGGAACGCGCGCGGCGTCTTGTGGAGGCAGCTAACAACCACGGGGGAAAAGATAATATCGCGGTGATAATTATGGAACCGTTTTCAGATGAGGTGAGCCGATGATTAGAATTGGAATGATGATAGGCGACCGCTATGAGGTCCTTGAGAGGATAGGCATGGGCGGTATGTCTGATGTATATAAGGCAAAAGATCATAAGTTAAACCGTCATGTGGCAGTGAAGGTGTTGAAGCAGGAATTTTCCGAGAATATGAATTTTGTATCCAAGTTCCGTGTGGAGGCTCAGGCCGCCGCAAGCCTGATGCACCCTAATATCGTCAATGTATATGATGTTGGCGAGGATAACGGGATATATTATATCGTGATGGAGCTTGTGGAAGGGATAACGCTGAAAAAATATATCGAAAAAAAGGCGAGGCTGTCGGTCAGAGAAGCGGTCAGCATCGCGATACAGGCATGTATGGGAATCGAGGCGGCGCATAACAACCATATCATCCACAGGGATATCAAACCGCAGAATATTATCATTTCCAAGGATGGAAAGGTTAAGGTAACGGATTTTGGCATCGCAAAGGCGGCTACGAGCAATACGATAACATCGAATGTGATGGGCTCGGTACATTATACTTCCCCCGAGCAGGCAAGAGGCGGCTACAGTGATGAAAAGAGCGATATTTATTCCATGGGGATAACGATGTTTGAGATGCTGACAGGACGCGTGCCTTTTAACGGAGAAACGACAGTCGCTATCGCTATCAAGCACATTCAGGAGGAGATGCCGTCTCCGCGAGACTACGTTCCGGAGATACCCGTGAGCGTGGAGCAGATTGTTTTAAAATGTACGCAGAAGAGTCCGGACAGACGTTACCACAATATGGACCTTCTGATAACGGACTTAAAAAAGGCGCTCATGTCGCCTGATGAGGATTTTGTCCAGATAGAAGATCCCGATCAGACGATGGCGACACGGGCGGTGGATTCCTGTGAGCGGACGGAGATAAAAAAGCAGGCGCGCAAAAAAGATGCGGCAGAGGAGGAAGTCCGCCTGAAAAAGAATACACCTCCTAAAAAGAAAAAAGCTCCCGTTTACGATGATGATATTGAGGAAGATGACGAGGATGATGAAGACGATGATGATTCCAGGATGGAAAAGATAACGACGTTCCTCGCTGTGGTTCTTGCTGTTTTGATAGGCTGCGCGGTCATTTTCCTTATGGGAACAAAGATTGGAATCTTTGATTTCGGAAAATCCTCCGAGCAGGTCACGATGGTCGATGTGGAAGGAAAGACAGAGGCGGATGCGAAAGAAGCGTTGGAGGATATAGGCCTTAAGGTAGAGATTGTTTATGAAAGCTCGGATAAGGCGCAGGGGACGGTCATCGGGCAGGATGTGAAGGCAGGTTCGAAAGTTTCAGAAGGAACAAGAGTGACGCTGACAGTGAGCGGTCAGCCGGCACAAAACAGTTCTTCCGGCGATAAAAACGGGATACCGGTTCCTGATGTAAAGGGAAATCTTGAGGCAGAAGCTACCGCAGCGCTGAAAAACAGCGGCTTTGAGGTGAGCAAGACGCAGGATTTCTCGGACACGGTGGAAGCAGGAAGAGTTATCTCCCAGAATCCGGCAGGCGGTTCTAACGCAGCGCCAGGTACGTCCGTGACGCTGGTCATCAGCCAGGGGCCTAATACGGACAACAAGATACTGATGCCGGATATCCTTGGTCTGGATGTGGAAACGGGGATAGCTATTTTGGCTGAAAACGGTCTTATGGTCGGCGAACAGAAGGAAATGAGCGATGAGACGACGCCGGAAGGAAAGATATGCTATGCAAGCTATACGGTAGGTGCTCCGGTAGAGCCGGGGACAGCTATTGATATCGGTATCAGCGTAGGTCCGAGGGCAATGACTTATTCTTATCAGGAAGCGATTGCCAGTCCGGCAGATCTGGATACGGATTATAAAGAAGGAACAGAGTGTACGGTGACTATCACCGGTCAGTCCGGCAGCGAGTATTTTAAGACAACGGTAACGTCGTTCCCTATTACAACGGTAAACCTGCGCGGCATGACGGACCCGGCGGGGCTTATCACTTATGAGTATACGGTGGAAGGCGAAGCGACCACAACGACGGATGCAAATGGAAATATCGTAAATACGCCGGGAGCAAAAACAAGGAAGACGTCCCAGAGAACAGTGATGTTTACGGCGGAAGGATAAGAGATGCAGGGAAGAATCATCAAAGGAATCGGCGGATTTTATTATGTCCATACGCCGTCGGGCGTGTATGAGTGCCGGGCAAAGGGGATTTTCAGAAAAGATAACAAAAAGCCTCTGCCCGGCGATGAGGTGCGGATAGCGGTGCTGGATGAGACTGCAAAGACAGGGAATCTGGAAGAAATACTCCCCCGGAAAAGCAGCCTTATCCGTCCGGCGGTCGCTAATGTGGATCAGGCCATGGTCATTTTTGCACTGGTGAGCCCGAAGCCTAATTTTAATCTTCTGGATCGTTTTCTGGTCATGATGGAAAAGCAGGGGATTCCCTCTGTTCTGTGCTTCAATAAAAAAGATCTGGCAGACGAAGCTGTTTTGGAAGAGGTAAAGGAGCGCTATCGGGAGAGCGGATATCCGATTTTATTTGTCAGCGCGGCAAAGAAGGAGGGCATCGATGAGGTGCATCGGTTTTTGCGCGGGAAGACGACAACGGTAGCAGGACCGAGCGGCGTTGGAAAATCCTCTCTGATAAATCTGCTTCAAAACGGCGTACAGATGGAGACTGGCGCCATCAGTGAAAAGATAGAGAGAGGAAAGCATACGACCCGTCATACTGAATTGATGTGGGTGGAAGAGAATACCTATATCCTTGATACGCCGGGATTTTCCTCTGTGGACCTGTACGGTATTGACAAAGAAGAGCTTGGCTGTTATTTTCCGGAGATAGCAGCATGCGGGGACAGCTGCCGTTTTGTGGGCTGCGCGCATCTGGCGGAGCCGGACTGCAGCGTGAAACAGGCGCTTTCGGAAGGAAAGATAAGCGCCGGACGGTATGAAAATTATAAGCTTTTGTATGAAGAGCTGAAAAATAACAGGAAATATTAAAAAGAAAAATATTTCTGATGAAATCCAAAGGGAGTATTCCGGCAAATGGAATCCTCCCTTTTTATATGGCTGAAAGTCTGAATTGTTATGCAGAGGGGCTTATATAGAGAAACGCTTGTTTGGATTATGAGAACATGATACAATGAAAAATATGAGGCGGAAGGGAGGAAGATTGAGATGAGTTATATAACAACCTGTTCAGGAATTCATTTTGACCCGATAAATCCTGAAAAAGAGCTGCTCCGGCTGGAGGACATTGCGCATTCCCTGTCGCTCATCTGTCGGGCAAACGGACATATGACGCATTTTTATTCTGTAGGGCAGCACAGTATCGCATGTGCGAAGGAAGCGCTGGCAAGGGAGTTTTCGCCGAGGGTCGCGCTTGGCTGTCTGCTGCATGATGCCAGCGAGGCGTATCTTTCCGATGTGACCCGTCCGATAAAGCATGAGATGACGCGATATCTGGAAGTGGAAAAGCGGCTGCAGGAAATGATATGGGAGTATTTCATTCCGGGAGAAATGCTTTCCGACGAGGAACAGAAACAGATATTTGAGATAGACGATGAAATGCTCGTGTGGGAATTTTCCCGGCTGATGCCCGAACTCTATAGAAAGAAGGAAGCCAGGATATGTGCGGATATCTCGGCGGAGTTTGCGGAGATGAAGTTTATTGAAGGAGAGTTTTTGGGGCTGTATCAGCAAATTGTTTCTAAAATCCTGTTGAAGTAGGAAAGGCGGTCATGATATAATATAAAACCGTGCTGTATGGGAAATGCGAGGAAACATGGATCTTGATGCAAAAATGGCGTAAAAATTGGTGCGCTGTGCAAATAGAAATCAAAAGAAACCGCATAAAATCGAGGTTTTGAAGGAGGAAATAGATAAAAATGAAATTAGGTATCGTAGGTTTGCCGAATGTAGGAAAGAGCACGCTGTTCAACTCCCTGACAAAGGCGGGGGCAGAATCTGCCAACTACCCGTTCTGTACCATTGACCCGAATGTGGGCGTAGTCGCTGTGCCGGACGAGCGTTTAAAGCTTTTGGGCGACTTATATCATTCTAAGAAGGTAACCCCGGCTGTTATTGAGTTCGTGGATATCGCAGGCCTTGTAAAAGGTGCATCCAAGGGAGAAGGTCTGGGCAATCAGTTTTTGAGTAATATCCGTGAGGTGGATGCTATCGTCCATGTGGTACGCTGTTTTGAAGACAGCAACGTGGTGCATGTGGACGGCAATGTGAACCCGCTGCGTGATATCGAGACGATAAATCTGGAGCTGATATTCTCTGATCTGGAGATTCTGGAGAGAAGGATTGCAAAAGTAACAAAAACCGCAAGAATGGACAAGACCGCAGGCAAAGAGCTTGCGATGCTGGAGCGTGTAAAAGAACGCCTGGAAAATGATAAGCTTGCCATCGGTTTTGAAACGGAGGACGAGGATGAGGAAGAGTTCTTTAAGAATCTGAATCTGCTCACGGCAAAGCCTGTCATTTATGCGGCAAATGTAGGAGAAGAGGATTTGGCAAATGATGGCGCCGACAATGCGGGCGTACAGGCTGTTCGCGGATATGCGAAAGAAACGGGCAGCGAAGTATTTGCACTCTGCGCACAGATAGAGGAAGAGATTTCCGAGCTGGATGATGAAGAACGCCAGATGTTCCTCGATGATTTGGGTTTAAAGGAATCCGGTCTTGAAAAGCTGATAAAGGCGAGCTATCATCTGCTGGGTCTGATGAGCTTTCTGACATCGGGAGAAGACGAGACGAGGGCATGGACTATCCGTCAGGGTACGAAAGCGCCTCAGGCTGCGGGCAAGATACATACGGATTTCGAGCGTGGATTCATCAAAGCGGAGGTTGTCAATTACAAAGACCTTCTGGAGCAAGGCTCTCTCGGCGCTGCAAGGGAGAAGGGACTTGTCCGCATGGAAGGAAAGGAATATGTGGTTCAGGATGGGGATGTCATTCTGTTCCGGTTTAACGTGTGATAGTATTCTTGTCAGATGGATGTATAAAAAACAGCGTCTCAGTCTATTGGACTGAGGCGCTGTTTTTTATTCGACAGGATAGTTCCACGCTTATTTTTGCGGTCGTAACAGAAACGATAAAAATTGGGGATATCATTGGAAAAATTTTAAAAATTGTTAAGAAAATCTTGTCAATACAATGATTTTATACTAAAATGGATTAAAAGTGGTGGAAAGTGGTACGAAGTGGTAGAAAGTGGTAAGACATTTTGGACGGCAGGTGATTGTAGATGTTTATGGGAGAATACAATCATACGGTAGACACGAAGGGCAGGTTGATCATTCCCTCCAAATTTCGCGAGGCGCTTGGCGATAAATTTGTGATAACAAAGGGATTGGACGGCTGCTTATTTGCGTATGACAATGCCGGGTGGAGTGTTTTTGAAGAGAAGCTTGGCACCATGCCCATAAGCAGAAAGGATACCCGAATGTTTGTGAGACACTTTCTGGCAGGAGCAGCGGAAGTGGAAGTGGACAAGCAGGGAAGGGTTCTCGTGCCTGCAAAGCTTCGTGAGTATGCGGAGCTGGTCAAGGATGTTGTTTTAGTCGGCGCAGCAGGGCATATCGAGATATGGAGCCAGGAGAAATGGACGGCTCTGGAGGAGGAAGCAGAAGAATCCATGGAAGACATCGCGGAGCGCATGGATGACCTTGGATTGTAGAAGTTATCATAAAGCAGTTATCAAAAAGGAAAGCGGGAAGAACACATGGATTTTTCACATACATCCGTCCTGTTGGAGGAGACAATTGAAGGACTTGCGATCAGACCGGACGGGATTTATGTGGACGGCACGCTCGGCGGCGCGGGGCATTCCAGCTGTATCGTTCAGAAACTGACAAGCGGCAGGCTTATTGGTATCGATCAGGATAGCGATGCGATAGAGGCTGCGGGCAAACGGCTGGAGCCGTGGAAAGATCGGGTTACGCTCGTACGCGATAATTATTGTAACCTTCCGGCGGTTTTAAAGAGCCTGAACATCGAACAGGTGGACGGCATCATGCTGGATTTGGGAGTTTCCTCCTACCAGCTGGACAATGCAGAAAGAGGGTTTTCCTATAAATATGATACGGCTCTGGATATGCGGATGGATCAGCGGCAGACGCTGACGGCGCGTACTATCGTCAATGAATGGACACAGGCGGAGCTGTTTCACTGTATCAGAGATTACGGAGAAGACAGATTTGCGCAGAATATTGCAAAACATATCGTAGCGGCGCGGGAGAAAAAGCCTATCGAGACGACCGGAGAGCTGAATGAGATAATCCGGGCGGCGATTCCGGCAAAAATGCGGGAAAAAGGCGGACATCCTTCCAAACGGACGTTTCAGGCAATCCGTATCGCATGCAACAGGGAACTGGAGGTTCTGGAAAATTCACTGGACAGCTTTATCGGTCTGCTGGCTCCGGGAGGAAGATTTTGTGTGATAACCTTTCATTCCCTTGAAGACCGTATTGTCAAAAATGCGTTCCGCAGAAATGAAAATCCGTGTACCTGCCCGCCGGAATTTCCGGTGTGCGTGTGCGGAAAGAAGAGTCGGGGAACGGTAGTCACGCGCAAACCCATCCTTCCGGGGCAGGAAGAGATGGAACATAATTCCAGGTCAAAAAGCGCAAAACTGCGCATTTTTGAAAAAATAAAAGAATAGTGCCGGCATAAGACCGGCGGCGAGGAGACCAAATGGCAGCAACCAGGACCGCATCCAAAAGAACCGGGACGGTAAGATACGAAAGAAATGCATATGTAGCGGGAACAGCCGCAAGACAGGCCGAACCGGCAAGAAGACCGGGGCGGGAGCTGGAGCAGCCTAAGAGACAGTTAAGCCACAGTACGAGGAAAAACAGGGAGAGGGCAAAGTATATGAATCTGGCATATGTCCTCTTCCTGACAGCGGCGATGGCGGTGACCGGTATCATTTTAGTGAATTATATCCGGATGGAGTCTTCGATTACACAGAGCGTAGAGAAGATGGCGGCGCTGGAAAGTCAGCTGAACAATATCCGGACGGAAAACGATGAGACACTTAACCGCATTGAAAGCTCGGTGGATTTAAATGAAATCAGGCGTATTGCCATCACGGAGCTCGGGATGGTCTATGCAGGAGAAGGACAGATAGTGGAAATCCCGGATGAAGGCAGCGATTATGTAAGAAAATATGCGGACATCAGGAAGTAAAGCGGGTGCAGGATTGGAAAAAAGAAATAAATTTACATTGAGAATGCAGAAGAAGCTGGTGGTACTGTTCATTTTGGTACTGCTGGCTTTTGCCGGATTGAGCGTAAGATTGATAATGATAAATAAAGACAATGGGGAGCAGTATAAAAAGCAGGTGCTTTCCCAGCGTCAGTATTCGAGCAAGACGATTCCGTATAAACGGGGGGAGATTCTGGACAGCAAGGGAACGAAGCTTGCCACGAACGAAAAGGTATACGATCTGGTTCTCGATGTTAAGCAGATGAATGATAAAAAGGAGTATGCGGAACCGACGATACAGGCGCTTGGCGACTATTTTGGCGTGGATACCGGAAAGGTGCGTGCGTATGCCAAGGAGCATCCTGCCTCTCAGTATTATGTGCTTAAAAAGCGGATGAGCTATGATGAGATAAGCGATTTTCAGGAAATGATGGCGGATGAGGAGCAGAAGGAGAAAAGCCAGTATATAAAAGGCATCTGGTTTGAGGAAAGCTATAAGCGCGTTTATCCGAACAACGAGCTTGCAAGCGACGCAATAGGATTTACGAGAAAAGACGGTACCGGAACGTATGGACTGGAGGAATATTATAACGACGTGCTGAGCGGCACCAATGGCAGACAGTACGGCTATATTGACGGGGATGATAACCTTCAGGGCGCAACTGAGGCGGCCGTGGACGGCTATAATGTCTATTCTACAATAGATGTGACGATTCAGGGAATCGTAGAGAAGTATCTGAAAAAATATGATGAGGAAAACCGGAACGTGGCGCGGGAAGGAAACGGCGCGCAGGATGCGGCATGCATCGTGATGGACGTCCATTCGGGCAACGTGCTGGCGATGGCGAGTTATCCGAATTTTAACCTGAATGATACATGGGATGTGACGCCTCTGATAGGACAGAAGATGGTAGACGTCAGCGGAAATACAACGGATACCATTATAAATGAAGAAATCGCAAAGGCGATGGAGGAAGCTGAAGATAATACGCTGCTGGCTCAGAATCTGAATTTCCTTTGGAGAAATTATTGTATCAACAGTACCTACGAGCCGGGATCTACGATGAAGCCGTTTGTAGCTGCGATGGGCCTGGAGGACGGGCATCTCCATGACGGGGATTCGTTTGAATGCACCGGTGTCATCGAGGTCGGCGGCTATAAGATACGGTGTCATAATTTCCGGTCAGGCGCGGAAGGCTGGCTGTCTATCGGCGATGCGGTGGAGCGGTCGTGCAACGTGGCTCTGGTGCGGATGGCGCAGGTGATAGGACCGGATGAATTTTTGAAATATATGGATGAATTCAATTTCGGCCTGAAGACAAACATCGATCTTGCGGGAGAGGCGCGGACGGCGTCCCTTGTATTTAACCCATCCACTATGGGACCTACGGAGCTTGCTACATCAAGTTTTGGTCAGGGATTTAACGTGACGATGGTACAGATGGTATCGGCATTTTGTTCCCTGATAAATGGCGGTTATTATTATGCTCCCCATATGGTGAGCAAAATAACGGCATCGGACGGCTCTGTAGTACAGAACATCGAGCCGAGGATATTGAAGCAGACGATTTCTGCGGAAACGTCGGAAAAGGTACGGGAATACTGTGTTCAGGTAGTGGAAGGAGAAAACGGGACCGGTAAGAGGGCGAGACCGGCGGGATACCGCATCGGCGGCAAGACCGGAACAGCAGAGACGGTAGGACCTTCCGGAAAACGTGAGAAAAAGGAATACGTCGTATCCTTTTTGGGCTATGCTCCGGCAGACGACCCGCAGATAGCCATATATGTGGTATTAAACCGTCCGAACGCGCAGAATCAGGACCTGGAAACACGAAAGGCATGTGTCATCGCCAAAAATATATTGACCGAAGTGCTTCCCTATTTGAATATATTCATGACGGAACCGTTGTCGGAGGAGGAGCAGAAGGAGCTTGAGGCGATGCAGATAGAAATACGCCAGCAGCTGACAGATGAGGTTCCTTCGACGAGCGGGAATGATGTGAGCGGAAACGATGCGGGAGCGTCCGGCGGAGACGGAAGCACTGCAGGACAGGGCGCAGAAGGCGCGGGCGGACAGAGCAGTCCCGGCAATTCCGGCAGTCCCGGACAGAACGGGGAAGGCGGAGCGGGACAGGCTCCTGAAGGGAACGGACAAAACGCTGAAACACAGCCGGAGGAGAGCAATCCTTATGTCAACGAGGACGGACAGCTCATCGACCCGGCCACAGGGGAGCCGATAACGGAGGATTCGGAAGGCTTTGAAATACCGGTGTCGGGCATCCTGGGAGGCTCAGGGAGCGCTCCGGCTCCGGAAACGCCGGAAAGCCCTGAAAGCGCCGGAAGTCCGGACACTACAGGAAGCCCTGAGGATACCGGGAACGCAGGCGGCTCCGGAAATGCAGGATAATACGGAATAACCTCATAGACCGGCTAATAGATTATAATAATCATCGGTTTATGAGGTTTTTTATGGAGAGGAGCAAGACCTTTCACAGAAAGAAGATAGTCATCATTTTTCTGGCGAGCGTGCTTTTGTTCGCGGGATTGTGCGCGCGGGTTACATATCTGATGATTTTTGAGTCGGCACATTACAGCGGGATGGCGGAGGAGCTTCACCAAAGAGAAAGAAAGATAAAGGCAAAGCGGGGCAGGATAATCGACTGCACCGGTAAGGTGCTGGCAGATAACCGGACGGTGTGCACGGTTTCGGTCATCCATAATCAGATAAAGGAGCCGGAAAAAGTGATAGCCATGCTCCAAAAGGAGCTGGAGATTCCCGGGGAAAAGATCCGGAAGCGGGTGGAAAAGGTCTCTTCTATAGAAAAGATAAAGAGCAATGTCCCGAAAGAAGTAGGAGACCGCATCCGGGAATACGGGCTTGATGGTGTCAAGGTGGACGAGGATTATAAAAGATATTATCCTTATGATGACCTTGCATCCAAGGTGCTCGGATTTACGGGAAGTGACAACCAGGGGATACTGGCGCTGGAAAGTAAATATGATGAAACGCTCTCCGGGAAGCCGGGGCTCATTTTGGAGATGACGGATGCACGCGGGGTCCGGCTGGAGGAGGAAGGTGAGAGCCGGGTGGAACCGGAAGACGGCGACGATCTTTACATCAGTCTGGATATCAATATCCAGCAGTATGCGACGCAGCTTGCGGAGCAGGTAAAAAAGGCGAAGGAGGCGGAGAGTGTTTCTGTACTTGTACTCCGTCCCGACAACGGGGAGATACTCGCGATGGTGGATGTGCCGGAGTATCATCTGAACGAGCCGTTTTCTTTGACTGATGAAGTCATGCTGCAGGAGAGTGTTTCCGAAAACGGGGTGTCTGAAAAGCAAAAGCAGGAAGCGCTGAACCGAATGTGGCGCAATGCCTGCATCAACGATACTTATGAACCGGGCTCGGCGTTCAAGATAATAACCGCGTCAGCAGCATTGGAGGCTGGAGTGGTGACAGAGGAGGACCGGTTTGTATGCCCGGGCTATGTGACCGTGGAGGGACGGCGCATCAGATGTGCAAAAATATCGGGACACGGGCCGGAAAGCTTTGTGCAGGGAACGATGAACTCCTGTAATCCGGTATTTGTGACGGTGGGGCTAAGACTTGGCGCGGAGCGCTTTTATGAGTATTTTGACCGGTTTGGTCTGCTTAAAAAGACAGGTATTGATGTCCCCGGAGAGGCGGGAACGATCATGCACAAACCTGAAAATATGGGACCGGTGGAGCTGGCGACAGTATCCTTTGGACAGTCCTTTCAGATAACGCCCATCCAGCTGGCGTCGACCGTCAGCTCTCTGATAAACGGCGGGGTACGTATCACACCTCATTTTGCGGTAACGACGGCGGACCGGATATCGGGGCGGGAGACGCCGATAGAATGGAAAGAAGGAGAACGCATCCTGTCGGAGGATGTGAGCAGGCGGCTCCGGGAGATATTGTTTCAGGTGGTGGAAAACGGCGGCGGAAAAAATGGAAAGGTGGAAGGCTTTCGGGTGGGAGGAAAGACCGCGACGAGCGAGACGCTCCCGAGAGGTACAGGGCGCTATATTTCCTCTTTTCTGGGTTTTGCCCCGGCGGACGAACCGAAGGTTCTGGCGCTGTGCATCATCCGAAACCCCAAGGGCATCTATTACGGCGGTCAGGTGGCGGCGCCGGTGGTGCGTCAGCTCTTTGAAAATATACTTCCATATCTGGACGAAATAGAGTATGATGAGGAAAGGAACGGCAAAAAGGCATGACGGCATCCATATTGCTTCCGGCGCTTATTTCATTTAGCGTAAGCGCCTTGTTGGGACCTGTAGTGATTCCTTTTTTACGGAAGCTGAAGGCGATGCAGACGGTACGGGAGGAAGGTCCTGTCACCCATCGCAGAAAAAACGGGACGCCTACGATGGGCGGAATTCTTTTCCTGGCAGGAGTTTTTGTGTCCTGCCGGCTGTTTGCAGGACAGTATCCCAAAATCATCCCGGTGGTATTTCTGACGCTGGGCTTCGGGCTTGTGGGACTTCTGGACGATTATATCAAAGTCATACTGCACCGTTCGATGGGACTGACTGCGCTGCAGAAGTTTTCCGCACAGCTTCTCGTGACGGGGATTTTTGCTTACTATCTGACTCACTATGCGCAGACGGAGCTTTTGATGAAGATACCATTTCTGCCGGGGAGACTGCTGGATATCGGCGTTTGGAGCATTCCTCTTTTGTTTCTGGTGGTGATAGGTACGGTCAACGGGACGAACTTTACGGACGGACTCGACGGACTGGCAGGGAGTGTGACCGTTTTAGTAGCGGTATTTTTTTCGGTTGCAGCCATCGGTACGAAAAGCGGGATAGAACCGGCAACCTGCGCGGTCGCGGGCGGACTGCTTGGTTTTTTACTGTTTAACGTCTATCCCGCCAGCGTGTTTATGGGAGATACGGGTTCTCTTGCGCTGGGCGGTTTTGTGACGGGCACTGCGTATGCTTTGCAGATGCCGCTGTTTATCCCGATCGTGGGTTTTGTATATCTGGCAGAGGTATTGTCGGTGATGCTTCAAGTGGTCTATTTTAAATTGACCGGAGGAAAGCGCCTGTTTAAAATGGCACCTCTGCATCATCATTTTGAGTTATGCGGCTGGTCGGAGACGAGAGTTGTTGCGGTTTTTTCCATCGTGACGGCACTGCTGTGTCTCATTGGGCTGGCGGCTGTTTGAATTTTGGAATACGGGCGAAGAAGTCCGGAAAGGCGGTTTTTAAATATGGAACTACAGGGAAAAAAGGTACTGGTAGCAGGCTGCGGAAAAAGCGGTCTGGGCGCGGCGGGACTTTTAAAGAAAACAGGGGCATGCCCGGTGCTGTTTGATGAAAATGAAGAGATTGACAGGGAAAGCCTGACAGCGCGCAAGGATTATCCCGAAGGTGTTTTGCTGGTGCTTGGAAAGCTGGAGGATGCGCTGATAAAGGAACTTTCTCTGGCGGTCATCAGCCCTGGTATTTCCATTGAAGAGCCTTTTGTGGAACGGCTCAAAGAGGCAGGTGTTCCTATATGGGGGGAAGTGGAGCTGGCATGGCAGTTCGGAAAAGGCAGGCTGATAGCTATCACCGGTACGAACGGAAAGACGACTACGACGGCTCTCGTGGGAGAAATTTTGAAAAAGCATTTTGCTTCTGCGTTTATCGTAGGCAATATCGGGACGCCTTATACGGGAGAAGCACTGAAGATGACAGAAGAGAGTGTGACAGTTGCAGAAATAAGCAGCTTTCAGCTGGAAACGGCACAGAAGTTCCATCCGGAGGTGTCCGCTATCTTAAATATTACGCCGGATCATCTGAACCGTCACCATACGATGGACGGCTATGCAGCGGTGAAGGAATCAGTTACAAAAAATCAGACAAAACAGGACTTCTGCATCCTTAATTATATGGATCACAGGCTGCGCTCTTTTGGAAATGGGCAGTGCCCGGCTCAGACGATATGGTTTTCCTCAAAGGAAAAGCCGGAATCAGGCTATTATCTGAACGGGGAAAAAATCTGTCGCGATATGGGAGCCGGGGAAGAGGTGCTGCTGGATGTATCGGAGATGAACCTTATCGGCGTGCACAATTATGAAAATGTAATGGCGGCAGTCGCCTGTACTGCAGCCTTTGGCGTTCCGATGGAGACGATCCTTGATACGGTCCGCAGCTTTAGGGCTGTGGAGCACAGGATAGAGTATGTGGCGACTAAAAAGGGCGTCGTATATTATAACGATTCCAAGGGAACGAATCCTGATGCGGCGATACAGGCTGTGCGGGCGATGAAATGGCCGACGATACTTATCGGCGGAGGATATGACAAGCAGAATACATACGATGAATGGATAGAGTCTTTTGAGGGCAGAGTAAAGCTGTTTGTTCTGATAGGGCAGACGCGGGAGAAGATAGCGGAATGCGCAAGGGCGCATGGAATGACAGATATCGTCCTGGCGGACAGCTTTGAGGAGGCGATGGATATCTGTGTAAAATCGGCGTGTCCGGGAGATGCTGTCCTTTTATCGCCCGCATGCGCGAGCTGGGGAATGTTTCCGAACTATGAGGTGCGCGGAAACATGTTTAAAGAATATGTGAATGGTCTGAAGGAGTGATAGCGTGGCAGGACGTAGAGTGCGGCGGAAAGCGGAACATTATTTTGATTACAGCCTTCTGTTCATCATCCTGTTCCTGACGGGCTTCGGACTGGTGATGATATATTCGGCGAGCGCTTATGATGCTGCCGGACAGATGGACAATGAATATTATTACCTGACGCATCAGGGCTTTGCAGTGGTGCTGGGAATAATCGGGATGTTTGTGATATCCGTGATACCGTATCATTTTTGGGAGCGCTTTGCAGTGCTTGGATACGGCGTGTCCATGGTATTGATACTTCTTGTGCTGACGCCGTTGGGAATAGAGGCAAACGGCGCGAGACGGTGGCTGAATCTGGGTATTTCGGTCCAGCCGGCGGAGATAGCAAAGCTGGCGATGATATTATTTTTGTCCAGCATGATATGCAAAATGGGACGTAATATCCGGACGGGACGGGGCTTCTGGGTTATTCTTGGAATGGCGCTCCCGCATTGTATTCTGGTGTGGAAAATAACCGATAACATGAGTTCGGCTATCATCATTTTCGGAATAGCGTTCCTGATGCTGTTTGTGGCAAGCCCTGATTACAAGCGCTTTGTAGGTATAGGAGCAGTGTGCGTTGTGGGCGCGGTGCTGCTGGTATATATGATAACGAAGATGTCCAGTTTTGAAGGCGCAGGCTTCCGTGTCGAACGTATCGCAGCGTGGCTGGATCCGGAGGCATATGCATCCGGAAAGGGCTTTCAGACGCTGCAGGCGCTGTATGCGATAGGGTCCGGAGGAATTTTCGGGAAAGGCCTGGGACAGAGCATCCAGAAGCTGGGATTTTTACCGGAGCAGCAGAACGATATGATATTTTCGATCATCTGTGAGGAGCTGGGACTGTTCGGCGGCATTGCTGTGATACTCATATTTGTATTGCTCATCTGGAGACTGATGGTCATTGCAAATAATGCTTCTGACCTTTTCGGGGCGCTGCTTGTCGTAGGCGTGATGGGGCACATTTCCATTCAGGTGATATTAAATATCGCCGTCGTGACGAATACGATACCGAATACGGGAATTTCCCTGCCGTTTATCAGCTACGGAGGTTCGGCAGCCATGTTCATGCTGCTGGAAATGGGGCTTGTGATGAGCGTGGCAAGAGGCATCAGGCTTCGGGACGTATGAGGGGATGTCACGGAAAATGATATTTTTTCATATTATATAGCAAGGACGTCGGATGGAAGGTGGAGTTTTGGATTCCATTTGGATAAAAGGAAAAACCAGACTTTTGGGGGAAACGCGCATTCAGGGGTCAAAAAATGCGGCGCTTCCAATACTGGCAGCATGCGTGCTTGTGCCGGGGATAACAGTGCTGGAAAATTGCCCGGATATTTCGGATATTTCCTGTATGTGCCGGATTTTGAACAGGATAGGGGTGAAGACGGCGCGGGCGGGAGAAAGCCTGATTGTAGATGCTTCGCAGGTTGATAAGACAGAGCTGCCGTCAGAGGAGATGATCCGGATGCGTTCCTCTGTTATCCTTGCAGGAGCGTTGCTCGGAAGGTGCAGAGAGGTCTCATTTTGTCAGCCCGGCGGCTGTGTGATTGGAGACAGGCCGATCGATATGCATATCGGAGCCCTGAAACGGCTGGGAGCGGTGTTTGCAGAAGAAACCGGAGGGTATGACGATGCGCTGCAGAATGCTGAGTCACATGGAATGCTCCGGGCAGAGGCCAGAGAGCTTTCCGGGGCAGAGATACATCTTCCCTTTCCGAGTGTGGGGGCAACGCAGAATGCTGTGCTGGCAGCGGTTCTCGCAAAGGGGATAACGCAGATACAGAACTGTGCAAGAGAGCCGGAAATCGTTTCTCTGTGCCGCTTTTTGAAAGGAGCAGGCGCAAAGATAGCGGGAGAAGGCAGCAGTATGATATCAGTGCAGGGGACAGAAGGGCTTCACGGAAGCAGTTACCGTATCGGGGCAGACAGAATAGTGGCGGGAACGTATCTTCTGAGCTGTACAGCGGCAGGAGGAGAGGTGTTTTTGCGGGAAGCTCCGTCAGAGGAACTGGGGGCGGTCATTGGCATTGCGCGCAGGATGGGCGCGGCGGTCAGAGAGGACATATCGGGTATATCAGTTTCCAGGAAAGGAAAATTGCAGCCTTTGGAAAGTGTGGAAACGGGAGTGTATCCCGGTTTCCCGACAGATCTTCAGTCGGCTCTTTTGACGGCGCTGTGTCAGGCGGAGGGAAAAAGCGTTGTGACAGAGCGGATATTTAACGGGCGTTTCGGGGTATCGGAGCAGCTAAACCGGATGGGAGCGGGAATTACGATAGCAGGAGACAAGGCGGTGATGCGCGGAGGCAGGAGGCTGACAGGGTGTACTGTGCAGGCGGGTGAGCTTCGCGGAGGCGCTGCCCTGACAGCGGCGGGGGTTTGTGCAAAAGGGACTACCCGGGTGGAAAACTGTCATTTCATCCGGCGCGGATATGAGGATATTGTGAGAGATTTCAAAAAAATGGGAGCAGACATTGGCACAGAAATGCAAGCAGGATTATAAACTGGTGACGGGCGGAAAAGCCGGTAAAAAAGGAAAAAAGAAAAAAGTTTCTGAGGAAAAGGGGGCGTCCTTTTCCTCAGAGCGCTTTGCACAGCCCCAAAAAAGAGGGCCTTCCCGGCGTTTTTGGCTGGGACTTGCAGTTGCAGGAGTCGTCTGCGCAGTGCTGCTGGGCGCTCTTGCTTTTGTGCAGATGCAGTTTCATGTAGAGAATGTTTCCGTTGAAGGAAATGTACACTACACGAAGGAAGAGATTGAGGAGATGGTCATAAAGGACAGGCTCTCGGCAAATTCCCTTTACTTGTCGTTTAAGTACCGTAATAAGGAAATCCGGAATATTCCATTCATCGAAAAAATGAGCGTGCGGGTCGATTCGCCAAACAGCATTACGATACGTGTCTATGAAAAGACAGTGGCAGGATATGTGGAATATATGGGACGGTATATGTATTTTGACCGGGAAGGTATTGTTGTGGAATCCTCGGAGACAAGAACTTCCGGGGTGCCTCAGGTAACGGGGATAGACTTTGACCATGTGGTTCTTTATGAGCCGCTTCCGGTAGAAGATACCGCCATTTTCAGTGAGGTGCTGTCGATTACCCAGATGCTTTCAAAATACGATATCGTGACGGACAAAATCTTTTTTAATAGTGAAAATGAAATCACACTTTATTTTGAAAATGTGCGAGCGCGCCTTGGAAAAGATGACCTGGAGGAAAAGGTGATGCGGCTTCAGCAGATACTGCCTAATCTTGAAGGAGAAACAGGTGTTCTGGACATGCAGAACTATTCGGATGACCGCAAAAATGTCACATTCCGCAGGGATGACTGACCGGGACAAAATATCGTCTAAAAATGAAAAAAAGAGGTTGCGTAAATCCGAAAATGATTATATGATAAATATTATGAAGTTTGTCAGGAATGAAGGAGGAAATACCCTTGCTGGAAATTAAAGTAAACGAGGCTGAGTCAGCGGCGCAGATTCTTGTGATAGGCGTAGGCGGTGCGGGCAACAATGCTGTGAATAGAATGATCGACGAGAAGATTGACGGTGTGGAGTTTATCGGGGTTAATACCGATAAACAGGCGCTGCAGTTCTGTAAGGCGGAGAAGCATCTTCAGATTGGTGAGAAACTGACGAAGGGGCTTGGTGCAGGCGCAAAACCGGAAATCGGCGAACAGGCGGCAGAGGAGAGCGCAGAGGAGATAGCAAAATCTCTCGAGGGCGTGGATATGGTATTTGTTACCTGCGGTATGGGCGGCGGTACCGGTACGGGTGCGGCTCCTGTTGTGGCAAAGCTTGCAAAAGATAAGGGAATATTGACGGTCGGCGTTGTGACAAAGCCCTTCCGCTTTGAGGCAAAGACCCGTATGAACAACGCACTTTCCGGTATCGAGAAGCTGCGTGACAGTGTGGATACGTTGATTGTAATACCGAACGATAAAATTCTTGAAATCGTTGACAAACGTACAAGCATGCCCGAAGCCCTGATGAAGGCGGACGAGGTGCTCCAGCAGGCGGTTCAGGGTATCACAGACCTTATCAACGTGCCTGCGGTTATCAATCTGGACTTTGCGGACGTGCAGACTGTCATGCGTGATAAGGGTATCGCCCATATCGGTATCGGTGAAGGCAAGGGTGAGGATAAGGCTGTAGTGGCAGTCAAGGCTGCCGTAGAGAGCCCGCTGCTGGAGACGACGATTGCGGGCGCAACGGATATCATCATCAATGTATCCGGCGATATTTCCATGTTTGATGCTTCCGATGCGGTCGATTATGTACGTGAGATCACCGGCGATGATGTCAATATCATCTTCGGTGCGATGTATGATTCCAATCAGGCGGACTATTGCCGTATTACCGTGATAGCTACGGGAATCGATGAGACTCCGGCGAACCGTTTCGGTTCCTCCTTTGCAAGAAAGCCCGTTCCTCCGACGCTTACTGCGCCCTCCGGTATGAAGACAACAGTCAATGCAAACGGAACAACGACTTCCAGACCGTACACGAATCCTCTGCAGCCCGGCGCGCATACAGGGACGATTCCGAGCGGTGAGATTAAGGCGAACCTGACCGGTATCCAGAAGCCGCCGACCAATTTTAACAGCAAGGTTGAGGTAAAGACGCTGAAGATTCCGGATTTCCTCCAGAAAAAATAAATAATTTGAAATGTAAAGCTTCTCGTCGGAAGGATTTCCGGCGGGGAGCTTTTTTATGTCGAATCCTCCCGAAATAATCCGTTGTCATACCTCCCGATTCCGACAAAATCCGCATCCTCATCCCGCTATAATAAGGACATACATTTCAAAGCGGAAAGGGGAAGAACGTCATGCGCTACAGTCTGTACATAGACCGTGTTTTTATGATGCATTTTGCGGTAGATGTATGCCTGTTGTTTCTGACGGCAAAATCCGGAGGGATGGATTGCTCAAAAAAGCGGATTTTCGGTGCGGCAGCGGCGGGGGCGGGAATTGTGACAGCGGCGTTGGCAATGCCGCTTCCTCTGGGCAGCAGAGCGCTGCGGCTGGCATTGAAGCTGTCATGTCTGGCAGCCGGAGCTGCAGCGCAGGTCAGGTTTGCATTTTCATGCCGGAATAAAAGAGCATTCCGGCGGGCGGCGATGTTGTACGGCGCCTGTGCCTGTGTTGTAGGCGGGGTATTTGGGGCTGTAAAGGGGCTGTGGGACATGGCGTTTTCCGGGACAGGGATGTGGGCGGCAGCAGGGCAGGTATCAGATTTATACGGGCAGGCGGTGATGCAGAGGGGGAATCTGACAGACGGTTTCGCAACAGCAGTGTTTTGTGCCATAGCGGGGGGGATTGGTTCCCGCATAGTCGCGGCGGAAAGACGCCGCAGCGGGTCGCCTCTGTGGAAGGTTTCCTTTTGCAGAAACGGCAGGGCGTTCGAGGGAACGGGGCTTTTGGACAGCGGGAACGGGCTGTACGACCCGTATACCGGGAAGCCGGTCTGCATCATCGACCCGTCGGAAGCCGGGAAGCTTGGGCTTTTGGATAAAAATGCGCCGCTCCGGCTTATCCCGTACAATTGCGTCGGAAAAAGTCACGGTCTTATGCGCGCGGTCATCGTGGATGAAATGTATCTGGAAAAGGATGGACAGGAGAAAAGGAACGGACAGGTAATCCTTGCGGTAAGCCCGGAGCCGCTTTCGGCATCCGGAAGTTATCAGGTCATCCTGCATCCTGCATTACTGGAGGAAAAGAAAGGAGCCAATCATGATATTAAAAGTAGCGATGCCGGGAAGCATGCCGTTTAAACTTATCCGTCGTGAGCCGGCGTTTTTTATGGCAAAAGAGGGAGAGATACATTACATCGGGGGAGCGGACGTGCTCCCGCCGCCGCTGGAGAGCGCACAGGAAAATGAGGTCATTCAGGATCTTGTGTCAGAAGAATATGCCCAGGAGGCGCGCACGATACTTATCGAGCATAATCTGCGGCTTGTGGTATATATCGCTAAAAAATTTGACAATACGGGTGTTGGAGTCGAGGATCTGATATCCATCGGGACAATAGGTCTTATAAAATCGATAAATACGTTCAATCCGGGTAAAAATATCAAGCTGGCGACCTATGCATCCCGCTGCATCGAAAATGAAATCCTCATGTATCTGCGCCGGAATAATAAGACACGCATGGAGGTTTCGATAGACGAGCCGCTGAATGTGGACTGGGACGGCAATGAACTGCTCTTATCGGACATACTCGGAACGGATGAGGATGTCATTTATAAAGATATTGAAAATGAGGCAGAGCGTCGGATCCTGCGTCGGGCGGTATCTCAGCTTTCGGAACGGGAGCGGACGATTGTAAACCTGCGTTTTGGTCTGAATACACCTAACGGAGAAGAGATGACCCAAAAGGAGGTCGCTTCCTATTTGGGAATCTCGCAGTCATACATTTCCCGGCTGGAAAAAAAGATAATGAAACGTCTGAAAAAGGAACTGGTAAAGGAATGAGTCATGCGCTCAGGTAAGAGCGCATTAATCTGAGGGCATTTTTTTCCAGACGGGAGACCTGTGCCTGTGAGATGCCGATCAGGTCTGCGACTTCCATTTGTGTTTTGCCCTCAAAAAAGCGCAGAATAATGATTTCATGCTCCCGGTTACCGAGTTTTTTCATGGCATCGGAGAGGGAAAGGTGTTCTATCCAGTTTTCCTCCCGATTCTTTTTGTCTCGGATCTGATCCATTACATAGAGTGTGTCTGTGCCGTCAGTATAGACGGGCTCATACAGACTCATGGGATTTTGAATGGCATCCAGCGCATAAACGATATCTTCTCTGGAAATGCCCACTTCGGCGGCAATCTCGCTGATGGTGGGCTCTTTTTGTGTCTTTTTCATCAGATTTTCCTTGGCATATATCGCTTTGTAGGCAGTGTCTCTCAGGGAACGGCTGACGCGGATAGAGTTATTATCCCGAAGAAAACGCCGTATCTCACCGATTATCATAGGAACCGCATAGGTGGAAAAACGTACGCCCAGCTCCGTGTTGAAATTGTCGATCGCTTTGATAAGCCCGACACAGCCAATCTGAAACAGGTCGTCCACATTTTCGGCAGAAGAGGAAAAACGGCGGATGACGCTTAAGACCAGCCGCAGATTTCCGTTTATAAAAAGCTCTCTGGCATGCTCATCCCCCTGTCGTATCCGGACAAAGAGAGCATCTTTTTCTTCATTTGTGAGCACCGGCAGGCGTGAAGTATTGACGCCGCAGATTTCTACTTTGTTCAGTGCCATGCTGTAAGCCTCCTGCTCTGTAAATTTATCCTTGGCGGATGATATAAAAAGCATGGACAGAAATTCTGCCTTTATACAGCGGAAAGGCGCTTTTAAAGAAAAATCACATTTGCGCCGGATAAAAGCGTCATAAAAAAGCACGCCGGTCTTAAAAGGAGCATATACATAGACCAGAGGGTATTTGTGAAAACAGGAGGCGGCGGGATGCTTTTTTCAGAACTGAAATGCAAGGAAGTGGTAAATGTGAGGGATTGCCGCAGAATGGGGCGGGTAACTGACTTTGAGTTTGATGAATGCACGGGTACGATACATAAGATTATTGTGCCGGGGATTAGCGGGAAAAGCTGGAAATGCCTGTTTGGCTGCGATACGGAGTATGCGGTCGCATGGCAGGATATCAAACAGATAGGGCCGGACATCATTATGGTGGATGTGCCGTGAAAATGCAGCAGGTTAAGAAAATCAAATGAACCGATGGAAGCTATGGGATAATCCGTATTGTCGGGAAAGGGATTTTCAGGCTTATGGCAAACAGAAAAGCCCCCCCTTTTGCTTGCATATGAAAAGGGGATATATTATCATGAAATAAGTGACATATCCACTGGAAGTAACAGGATAAGCAGTAAACTCAGACGACACAGGAAAAGACCGATGAAAGAAAAGATAAGCAGCTTCTGGAACTATGAAAAAAAGGACAGGCCCTTCAATCTCCTGATGGCGGGCGTGTCCTATTGCGACGGCACCTACCGGATAGAGAGAAAGCCGGAGAATCTCTATTCCTTTGAATATATTTACAGCGGAAAAGGAACGCTCGTGATAGACGGACAGCGTCTTGAACCAAAGGCGGGAGACGTTTATTTTCTGAAAAGAGGCATTCCTCATTGTTACTGGTCGGATGAAAAAGAACCGTGGACAAAAATATGGATATGCTTTAACGGGTTGATGGCGGAAGCAATGTTTACCGCTTATCTGGATAAAAATGTGTATCTGATGCGGGACTGCGATATTTCGGCGCAGATGGAAACGCTTCTTTGCAGGATAGAGCAGTTTGAATCGGATTATGAGCAGCTGGCGGATGAGACGGCCAAAGCGGTTCTGGAAATTTTGCAGAAGCTTCACAGGCAGGGCAGGAGCCAGACGAGAACTTTGCCGGATCAGATAAAAGAGTGGATAGATCTGCATGTGGAGAAAAATGTAAAGCTTGAACAGCTTTGCGAGAGCCTTCACTATTCCCGCAATCATCTGATAAATCAATTCCGCGGCCGTTACGGTATCACGCCTTATCAGTACCTGCGCGAACAGAAGATAGAGGCGGCAAAGCGGTACCTTTTATATTCCGGAATGTCGGTGCAGGAAATTTCGGAACGCCTCTCCTATACGGATGAAAATTATTTTCACAGCTGTTTTAAAGAGGCAACGGGGATGACGCCGGGGACATTTCGGAGGACGGGCGGCGCATATGGGGAGGAACGGGGAAAGTAAAGGTTGTTGTTTATACCAGCCTCAAACGCCTGCCGTCTCCGTTGACACACTCTGTTGTTTTCGCTATAATTCCAGTAGAGGAAATGTATGTATTTTTTACAGGAAAAACGTTAGAAAAGCCCCGCATTTTGCGGGCAGACAGGAGAAGGTTATGAAATGCCCTTTTTGCGGTCATGACAATACGCGGGTGATAGATTCGCGCCCGTCAGATGATAATAATTCCATCCGCCGCAGGCGCGTCTGCGATGAATGCGGCAAGCGGTTCACCACTTATGAAAAGATTGAGACAATACCGCTTATCGTGATAAAAAAGGACAATAACAGGGAGCCCTATGACCGGTCCAAGATAGAGGCAGGGGTGCTGCGCGCATGTCATAAACGCCCTGTCAGCGCCAATGACATTACGAAGCTTGTGGACGAAGTGGAGACGGAACTTTTTGCACGGGAAGAGAAGGAGATTTCCAGCACTATGATAGGCGAGATGGTAATGGATAAGTTAAAGGATCTGGAAGCGGTGGCATATGTGCGATTTGCTTCTGTCTATCGGGAGTTCAAGGATATCAACACTTTTATGGACGAGCTGAAAAAGGTAATGGAGAAAAAGAAAAAATAATTATTGCATTTTGCGGATATCGTGTATACAATGTGAAGTTGGACGGTGCAAATAAAGATGCATGGTGAACAGGCATTTGGAGAGCCGTCTGTCCGGGCAGGTGCGGACAGTTGCCGCAACCTGTAGGGCACAATTGAATACAGTTTTTATAGAAAAAGGAGAGACACATGAAGACAAAAGCAGGAAAGAAGGTTCTTTTGACTTTGGTGTGCGCAGCACTGGCTATTGCACTGGGCGCATGTTCGGGCGGTAAGGCAGAGACGGGTTCTTCTCAGATCACCATTGGCATTCCTCAGGACGTGGACAGTCTTGACCCCCACAAAGCAGTGGCGGCAGGAACAAAAGAGGTATTGTTTAATGTATTTGAAGGTCTTGTAAAGCCTGACAGCGAAGGCAATCTGAATGACGCTGTCGCCGAAAGCCATACCATTTCAGAGGACGGCAAGGTGTACACCTTTACGCTCCGTGAGGGCGTGAAGTTCCATGACGGGACGCCCGTTACGGCGCAGGATGTAAAATATTCCATTGACAGGTGCAGCAGCACGGAGAACGGCGAGCCGCTCGTATCGGCATTTGCAGCGATAGACAGCGTCAATATCGTGGATGATAAGACGGTGGAGATAGTGCTCAAGGAAGGAGATACGGATTTTCTTCCCTATTTGACGGCGGCGGTCATCCCCGAACACAATAAGACGCTGGAGAGCACTCCTGTAGGTACGGGCCCTTATAAATATATATCCCGCTCCCCGCAGGAAAATGTTGTTCTGGAAAAATTTGACGATTATTGGGGGACTCCTGCCAATATTGAGACAGTGAAGCTTCAGGTCGTGGCAAATGCGGACACCATCGTAACGGGCTTGAACGGAGGCTCTATCGATATGTTTGCGCGTGTGACTCAGGCGCAGGCAGATCAGCTTTCCGGGGATTTTGAAGTGTTGGAAGGAACGATGAATCTCGTTCAGGCGATGTATTTAAATAATGAGAAGGCGCCTTTTGACAAGAAGGAAGTCCGGCAGGCGCTCTGCTATGCGGTAGACCCGCAGGCAGTCATGGATATGATATCTGACGGTAAGGGAGCAAAGCTCGGCAGCAGTATGTTCCCTGCTTTCGGCAAATATTATATGGAAGAGTTAAACGATATGTATGCAGCGGATACGGCAAAGGCAAAAGAGCTTTTGGCACAGGCAGGATATCCGGACGGCTTTACATTTACACTGACTGTACCTTCCAATTATCAGCAGCATATCGATACGGCTCAGGTCGTTGCGGAGCAGTTAAAGCAGATAGGGGTAACAGCGAATATCCAGCTCGTAGAGTGGGAAACATGGCTGTCTGAGGTATATACGAACCGCAATTATGAGGCGACGGTTGTGGGCGTGGATGCTGCAAGCCTGACGGCAGCAGCGCTTCTGGAGCGTTTCACATCCGATGCGTCGGATAACTTTATCAACTTTGACAGTGCAGCCTATGACGAGGCGTATGCGGCGGCTAAGGCAAGTACGGATGATGAAGAAAAGACAAAATATTACAAAGAGTGCGAAGAGATTCTGGCGAAAGAGGCAGCCAACGTCTATATTCAGGACCTGCCCTCGTTTGTGGCGCTGAATAAAAAGTACGGCGGTTATGAATTTTATCCGCTTTATGTACAGGATTTTGCAAAGCTGTATGAAGTGAGCGGACAGACGGAGTAAACATTCATGAAGTATCTGGTAAAAAAGCTGGCAGGGTTAGTGATAACCCTGCTGGTTGTATCGTTTCTGGTATTTACAGCATTTTCGGTAATTCCCGGAAGCCCGGCAACTGCGATGCTGGGGACGCAGGCGACTCCGGAAAAGGTGGCCGCGCTGGAAGCACAGCTGGGGCTTGACAAGCCGCTTTTAGAGCGGTTCGGAGAATGGGCAATTGCTTTTGTACAGGGAGATTTTGGTATGTCCTACAGCTATCAGATGCCTGTGGGAGATATGATAAGAGAAAAAATCCCGGTGACACTGACGCTGACCTTAATGGCATTTGTGGTCATGACGGCGATTTCTGTCCCGCTGGGGATTTTCTGTGCGAGACATGAGGGCGGCCCGGTGGATCGGGTGATATTGATGGTAAATCAGGTCATTATGTCTATCCCTTCGTTCTTTTCGGGAATACTCATTACGTTGTTGTTCGGGCTCGTACTGCATTTGTTCACACCCGGCGGGTATGTGTCTTATACGGCAGATGTGGGAGGATTTCTGGGCTACCTGATCTTTCCCGCGATTTCGATAGCGCTTCCGAAGGCGGCGATGGCAGTGAAGCTTCTGCGTACCTCCGTGCTGTCGGAAATGAAGCTGGATTATGTTCGCACGGCTTACAGCAGGGGCAACCGGACAAAGGCGGTGCTCTACCAGCATGTATTAAAAAATGCGATGATACCGGTCGTGACTTTTTTAGGAATGGCTCTGGCTGATATGGTGGCGGGAAGTATTATTGTAGAACAGGTATTCAATATTCCGGGGATGGGACGGATACTTTTGACATCCATATCAAACAGGGATTACCCGGTGGCACAGGCTATTATCGTATTTATTGCGTTTCTTGTTATCTTTACGAATTTTCTGGCGGATCTTATTTATCAGAAGATGGATCCCCGGATCACACTGGACTAGACGATTATGAAGAAAAAGAAGAACAAAAATCTGATATTGGGAGGCGTTATGACCGGAGCGATGCTGGCGCTTATCGTGCTGGGATTTTTCTGGACGCCTTACGATCCTGAGGCGATGGACAGCGCGGCAAAGTTGTCCGGCGTCTCATTTTCACATCTGATGGGATGTGATAATTTTGGAAGGGATATTTTCAGCAGGGTATTGAAGGGCGGTACGACAACACTTTTTGTGGCACTGGGAACAGTGGGGATAGGGACTGTATTCGGCATCATCATCGGTGCGTTTACCGGATATTTCGGCGGAATAGCGGATGAGATACTGATGCGTGTAAACGATGTCCTGTTTGCATTCCCCAGTATCCTTCTGGCGCTTGTATTTGTAAGCCTTTCCGGATATGGCACGACGAATGTGATATTTGCGCTGGGCATTGCCTTTATCCCGAGCTTTGCAAGAATAGTCAGGAGCGAATTTATCCGCTGTAAAAATATGGATTATGTCAAAAGTGCAAAGCTGGCAGGGGCAGGAAATTTGCGCATCATGTTCGTTCATATTTTACCGAATACGGCTCCGGTGCTTTTGTCAGCAGTTATGATAGGCTTTAACAATGCTGTGCTCGCAGAGGCGGGTATGAGTTATCTGGGCATTGGTGTACAGCCGCCGCATGCAAGTCTGGGCAGGATGCTGTCGGAGGCTCAGACCTATCTGTTTTCAGCGCCGGGCTTTGCATTGTTTCCCGGTATTTTCCTGATTCTTTTGGTGCTTGGCTTTTCCCTTTTGGGAGAAGGAATCCGGGACAGGGGAAGGGAGTGACGGACGATGTTGGATGTGATAGATTTGAGCATTGAATTTCAGGACCATCTCGTGCCGGAGAGGGTCGTGCATCATGTGAACCTTCATATGGAGCCGGGAGAGATCGTCGGGCTTGTGGGAGAGTCGGGATCCGGTAAATCAATGACTTCCCTTGCGATAGCAGGGCTTTTATCCCGACATGATATGCACAAGGAAGGGAAGATATTGTTCGAGGGGACGGATTTGCTCACCTGCGAACGAAGCTATTTGAGAAGTCTTCAGGGAAATGAGATTTCAGTGATATTTCAGGAACCGATGACCTCGCTCAATCCGGTTTATAAGATAGGATGGCAGGTGGAGGAGCCTTTGCGTATCCATTATCCTGAGCTTTCCAAAAAGGAGAGAAAGGAGAGGGCTCTTACTTTGTTAAAAAAAGTGGAGCTTGAGGATGCAGAGCGGATTTATGGCTCTTATCCGCATCAGCTGTCAGGGGGGCAACGCCAGCGCGTTATGATAGCGGCAGCGATGATATGCGGTCCGAAGCTCCTGATAGCCGATGAACCGACGACAGCGCTGGATGTGACAGTGCAGGCGCAGATAGTGAAGCTGTTAAAACGGATAAACGAAGAAAGGCATACGGCAATACTGTTTATTTCCCATGACCTGAGCCTTGTGCGGCGCCTGTGCGACAGGGTAGTCGTGATGCAGGGCGGAAGAATTGTGGAGAGCGGTCCGATGCGGCGGATATTTGAGCAGCCGCAGGAGGAGTATACAAAGAAGCTGATAGCGGCGATACCAAGATGCGAAAAGAAAAAGGAGGCATCCGCTCATGTCTGATGAAATTTTAAAGGTGGACCATGTGAGCATCGGCTTTTCTGAAAAAAGAAGGATGCCCTGGGAGAAAAAAAGACGTACGGAAGTATTAAAGGATGTTTCCTTTTCCATGAAAAAGGGAGAGGTGCTGGCGTTGGCAGGAGAATCAGGCTGTGGAAAGAGCACGTTGGCAAAGGTGATACTGGGATTAAAAAAGGCAGATTCAGGGACGGTGGAGCATTTCGGGAATCGGCCGCAGATGGTATTTCAGGATCCGTACAGCTCCTTAAATCCGGCGAAACGGATAGGCTGGATATTGGAAGAGCCGTTAAAAAATATAGGAGGTTTTTCGGCACAGGAGAGGCACAGCAGGGCTGTTGATATGCTAAAAAGAGTCGGCCTGGATGAAAAGATAGCGGACCGTTATCCAAATCAGTTGTCAGGAGGTCAGCGCCAGCGGGTATGTATTGGAGCCGCCCTGATGGCAGAACCGGGATTCTTAGTGGCAGATGAGGCAGTATCGGCACTGGACGTGACGGTACAGGCGCAGATTCTTGAGCTTCTGGAAAAACTCAAGAAGGAAATGGGGCTTTCTATCCTGTTTATTTCTCACGACATGCGTGTCATATATCAGATAAGCGACCGGGTGATGATAATGCAGGGAGGCAGGATCGTAGAGAGCGGACGGGTGGAAGAGGTCTATGAAAGTCCTAAGGCGCCCTATACAAAAGAACTGCTGGAGGCAGCGGGAATCGGAGAGGAGCAGTAGGATGCTGGAGCGTTTTTATCCTGATGAAACGGCGAATTCCGCTTATGACATCGATTATGAAAAATGGTATGAAAAAGGATACAGAGGCTTGATATACGATGTGGACAATACGCTCGTACCTCATGGAGCCCCTGCGGACGAGCGGGCAAAGAAGCTGTTTGAACGGCTCCATGCGCTCGGTTTTTCGGTTGTGCTCCTGTCCAATAATAAGGAGCCGCGGGTGAAGAGCTTTGCGGAGGATGTGCTCTATGCGGATTATATCTTTAAAGCGGATAAACCGTCGGTGAAAGGCTATCGGGCGGCGATGCAGAAAATGGGGACGGATGAGCATACGACAGTTTTTGTGGGCGACCAGCTGTTTACGGACGTATGGGGCGCAAAAAGGACGGGAATTCACAGCATCCTCGTAAAGCCCATCCATCCAAAGGAAGAGATACAGATCGTTTTGAAGAGACAACTGGAAAAAATTGTGTTATATTTTTACTATCGGAAGCGCCGCAGAAACGGCGCAGACTGTTGAACAGAAAAGGAACGAGGAAAGTACGATGGGAACAGGGGACAGTATCGGCGGCAGGACAAGACTTTGCGGGCTGATAGGAAATCCGGTGGAGCATACGCTTTCTCCGCTGATACATAATACGCTGGCGCAAAGCTGCGGAAGAGATATGGTATATGTGCCTTTTTTTGTAGAGGACGGCAAGCTTGGCGATGCGGTAAAAGGGGCTTATGCCTTAAATGTGCTCGGGCTGAATATAACAGTCCCGTACAAGACGGATGTGGTTCCGTTTTTGGAAAGCATCGAACCGATGGCAGAGGCAATAGGTTCAGTCAATACGCTCGTGCGGTCAGACGGAGGATACCGCGGTTATAATACGGATATGAGCGGGCTGTACCGGGCAATGCAGGAGGACGGCGTAGAGCTTGCCGGACAAAAGGTTGCGGTGCTCGGAGCGGGCGGCGTCGGCAGGGCGGTCGCGTATCTGTGTGCGGCAAAAGGCGCAGAGCAGGTTGTCATTTTAAACAGGAGCGTGGATAAGGCAGAGCGGATAGCGGCAGAGGTGTGTGCAAAGACCGGAAGGAATGTGGTGAGCGCGGCAGGTCTTTTGGAAGCGGGAAGGCTGTGCGGAAAGGAATGGGTCGCGGTTCAGGCGACCAGCATTGGACTCTATCCGGAATATGAGAAGGCGGCTGTAGAGGACATGGCGTTTTATGAAAAGGTCAAAGCCGGGTATGACCTTATCTACCGGCCTGCCGAGACCAGATTTATGAAGCTTGTCAAAAGAACGGGCGCACCCGCATATAACGGGCTGAAGATGCTGTTGTATCAGGGGGTGGAAGCTTTTGAACTTTGGAATGGGATATCGGTAAGCACTGAACGGGCGCAGGAAGTTTATGGGAAATTGAAAAGAGGACTGGAAGCAGGAAAGTGAGGACAAGGAACGTGGCGAATGTAGTGCTGATAGGATTTATGGGATGTGGAAAGAGCAGTGTGGCGGTAAAGCTGTCTTACCGGATGAAGCGTCAGATGACGGATACGGATAAATGGATAGAGAAAAAAGAAGGCAGGACGATAAAGGAGATTTTTGAGCAGGACGGGGAAGAGGCATTCCGCAGTATGGAGACAGAGTGCTTGAAACAGTTAAAGGAAACTGCAAAAAATCAGATTATTTCAGTGGGCGGCGGTACGCCCGTGCGGGAGGAAAACAGGGCGCTGTTAAAGGAGATAGGAAAGGTGGTTTATCTTCGTGCCAGACCGGAGACACTCTGCGAGCGTTTGAAAAACGATACCCGCCGTCCGGTACTGGCAGGGGAAGGTGAGCTGTCCGAGCGTATCAGGAGGCTTTTGGAAGAGAGAAAAGAGGCATATGAAGCGGCGGCAGACCTGATCGTAGACGTGGACGGCAAGCCTTTTGGACAGGTGCTTTTTGAAATCGAAAAGGGTGTGCGCCCGCCGTACCGTACACAGACAGCACAGGGAAGCTATGGTCAGCAGGCTGGCTTTGGAGTCAAAAGTTCCGGGGATAACGGCGGACGCAGCAGCTTTCGGACAGGGATGCCTTATAATTCCAGATATCCGTTCGGGCAAAGACCGATTAAAACCTACAGCGGCATGGGGAACATGTCAGAGCCTGCGCGCAGCATGCACAGTGAAAATGTGCAGAGCGCTCTGGAAATGCAGGATGCGGGAGTACAGGCGGCGGTCGGAACAGAAGCGGCTTCCGGAAAAAGACCTTTGCGCAGACTGCTCGTGATAAACGGTCCGAATATCAATTTCCTGGGTATCCGTGAGAAAGGGATTTACGGTACGCAGGATTACAATGCACTTTTAAATATGATAGCGGAAAAGGGGATGGAATCCCGCGCGGCTATCACGGTATTTCAGAGCAACCATGAGGGAGCTATTATCGACCGTATTCAGGAAGCGTATTTTGACAAGACGGAGGCGATAATCATCAATCCCGGCGCATATACGCATTACAGCTATGCGATAAGAGATGCGCTGGCGAGCGTCCCCATGCCGAAGGCAGAAGTGCATATTTCAAATATCATGGAACGGGAAGAGTTCCGCAGGGTATCGGTGACAGCACCGGTATGTGACAGACAGATTTACGGGCATGGTCTGGAAGGATATCTGGAAGCGATAGATTTTGTTCTGGAGAAGCTCGGAGAGTAGTTTTTGACAGGAGCGCAGTGCGGCGGGAGAGCTTTTAACGGCGAATCTGGGCGTATTCCAGATTACCGCGAAAAATTCCGGGCTGGGAGAATACAGCTATGACGGAGCTTACGATGTGAGCTCTCGGTATAAGACGGCGTCTATTACAGTACGGCTGAATTACAGTGTTGAATAAGGAAAAGCAGAGGATAGAAGCTTCTGTATGTTGTAGAAATGCAGCGTACAGAAGCTTTTATTTATTCTTAATCCAATTCCCGGGATCCTAATCCCACCTTAAAAAAGAATATGCTATTCTGATGGTTGTAAGGAGGAGTTGGCTATGAGATCTTTTTTAAATTCCATTCATAAAATTGAGGACAAATTTGACCGAAAGGCAGAGTATTTTGCATTTCATCATCCTCTTCTCGCATTCTGGGCAATGTTCCTTGGTATGCCGGTCGTGATTCTGACGGTAGTATCCGCCGGAACAATAGCAATTGGAGTTCCTATTGCAGTTTTGATGGGCTGGTGTTGAGATTTTATGTAATCTTAATTTCCCACGTTACCTGTTAACCCCGTTTTTATTGAAATGGTGTTAGAATCATCAGGCAAAGGAGGAAAACAGATATGATGGATTTGATCATGCTGGCAGTGCTTGCCGGCAGCTTTGGACTGGTTAAGCTGTTTGCAGATTTTTGTGAACATCAGGTTGAACCGAAAGAAATATGAGGTGTGAAGTACCGAAAGTGAAATGGTGAGGAGGAAATGGAAAATGATCGTACTGGGTCTGATTATTACAGTGTTGGGCGCTTATCTGGTGTATGCGCTGATAAATCCGGAAAAATTGTAAACATGCAAAAATAAAAAACGGGACAAATATTCCCGAAATTAAAATGCCGTTTATGCGGCAGAAAGAGGAAAAACAATGTTACAGATTGTTCTTACGCTGGCGATTTTTGTGATACTGGTAATTCCGATGGGTAAATATATGTATCATATCGCCACGGATCAGAAAACATTTGCGGATAAGGTATTTGATCCGATTGACAGGATAGTATATAAAGTCTGTGGGATCAAAGGCGAAGAGATGGGATGGAAAAAATATGCGCTGTCTTTGCTGATGGCAAACGGTGTAATGGTACTTACAGGATATTTCATATTAAGGATTCAAGGACTGCTTTTTTTGAATCCCAATGGAATCGATGGAATGGAAGCAAGTTTAAGCTTCAACACGATCATTAGTTTTATGACCAATACAAACCTGCAGCATTATTCGGGAGAAAGCGGATTGTCTTACGCGGCTCAGATGTGTGTCATTATTTTTATGATGTTTACTTCGGCGGCGAGTGGATATGCGGCATGTATGGCTTTTTGCAGAGGGCTGGCAGGTAAAAAGATCGGTAATTTTTATGTGGACATGGTGCGGACAACAACCCGCATTCTTCTTCCGCTGGCATTTCTTGTAGGTCTGTTTCTGGTCAGCCAGGGGGTTCCGCAGACGCTGGCAGGAAATGTGACGGTTGGTACGATTGAAGGAACGTGGCAGGATATTGCAAGAGGACCTGTGGCAGCATTGGAATCCATCAAGCATCTGGGTACCAACGGCGGCGGATTTTTCGGGGCAAACTCTTCAACGCCCTTTGAAAATCCCACAGTTTTATCGGATATTGCAGAGCTGATTTCCATGATGATCCTGCCCGGGGCCTGCGTTGTGACATTTGGTCATATGCTTCATGATTGTAAAAAAGAGCGGGGAGAAGGCGCGGTGATTTTTGGCGCAATGGCAATCATTTTTGCGATTGGTCTTACGATTTGTTTTTCTGCAGAGAAGGCGGGAAATCCTGTAATCGCTAATTTGGGGATCAGTCAGGAAATGGGAAATATGGAAGGCAAAGAGGTGCGCTTTGGCATTGATCAGTCTTCGCTGTTTACAACAGTAACAACGTCTTTTACAACGGGAACAGTCAACAATATGCACGATTCTCTGACGCCTCTGGGCGGCATGGTGCCGATGCTACATATGATGCTGAACTGTGTATTCGGCGGTAAGGGCGTTGGACTGATGAATATGGTCATGTATGTGATCCTTGCAGTATTTATCTGCGGTCTGATGGTAGGACGTACGCCGGAATACTTAAATAAGAAGATAGAAGGCAAGGAGATGAAGCTGGTAGCCATCGTCATTTTGATCCATCCGCTTTTAATCCTCGGCTTTTCAGGGCTTGCGGTATCGGTGCAGGCGGGGCTTTCCGGCATTACGAATCCGGGCTTCCATGGTCTGAGCCAGGTGCTTTATGAATACGCTTCTTCGGCGGCAAATAACGGTTCCGGTTTTGAAGGGCTGGCGGATAACAGTGTGTTCTGGAATGTGACGACCGGGCTTGCAATGTTCTTTGGACGTTATATTGCGATTGTGGCACAGCTTGCAATCGCTGGCTCGATGCTGATGAAAAGGCGGGTAAATGAATCCATTGGTACATTGCGGACAGATAATGTAACCTTTATGATTATTCTCGTATTTATCGTATATATTTTTGCTGCTCTGACCTTCTTCCCTGCGCTGGCGCTTGGTCCGATTGCCGAGCATCTGTCGCTGTGGATGTAAGAGCAGAAAGGAGATGTTTGATATGACTAAGAAGAAAGGTACAAAGTTTGTGACGAAGGACATCCTAAAGTCATCCATCATCGGTTCCTTTCAGAAACTTGATCCGAGATACATGATAAAAAATCCGGTCATGTTTGTAGTAGAGATTGGATTTGTGATTTCGCTGGTGCTGACGTTTTTCCCGACTCTGTTCGGGGGAAACGCAGAGTATCAGGTTTATAACGGAGTTGTGGCGGCAATCCTGTTTGTCACAGTGCTGTTTGCAAACTTTGCAGAATCCGTTGCGGAAGGACGGGGCAAGGCGCAGGCGGCGTCTTTAAAAAAGACGAAGCAGGATACGACGGCAAGGCTGCTTTGTCCTGATGGAACCGAAAAAACTGTGAGTGCATCCGAATTAAAAAAGGGCGACGTTGTTCTGGTGAGAAACGGAGAGGTGATTCCGAATGACGGTGAAGTGATCGAAGGTGTGGCATCTGTAGATGAATCCGCAATCACAGGGGAATCCGCTCCGGTAACAAGGGAAGCGGGGGGAGATTTTTCCTCCGTGACCGGCGGTACATCAGTTGTATCCGATTGGTTAAAAATCAGGATCGTGGCAGAACCCGGACATTCTTTTCTTGATAAGATGATTTCTCTGGTCGAGGGGGCATCCAGGCAGAAAACACCCAATGAGATTGCGCTGAATACGTTGCTGATTGTATTGACACTGATTTTTCTGATTGTTGTAGTAACGTTATATCCATTTGCCTCTTATTTGGGAGTAGAGATTCCGATTTCCTGGGCAATTGCCCTCATGGTATGTCTGATTCCGACGACGATCGGCGGACTGCTTTCTGCTATTGGTATCGCGGGCATGGATCGTGTTACAAGATTTAATGTAATCGCTATGTCCGGTAAAGCGGTAGAGGCGTGTGGTGATGTGGATACGATGATTCTGGATAAAACCGGAACAATCACTTATGGCAACCGTCTGGCGGCTGAATTTTATCCGGTAAACGGCGTTGATAAGACGGATCTGGTGGACTACAGCGTGATGTGTTCCTTGATGGATACGACGCCGGAAGGAAAATCGACGGTGGATCTGGGGCGGCAGAAGGGGTGCATTCTGGACGAAGGCGTTGCAGATCAGATGACTTTTATTGAGTTTACAGCGCAGACAAAGATGAGTGGCGTAGATTTAAAAGATGGAACGGCAGTAAGAAAAGGTGCATCCGAGGCAATCAAAACCTATGTGAAAAAGCAGGGAGGAACGATTCCGGAAGATCTGGAAGAAATCGTGACAAATGTTTCCAATCTTGGCGGTACGCCGCTGACTGTGTGTGTCAACAATAAGATTCTGGGCGTTATTTATTTAAAGGATACGGTAAAGCCCGGACTGGTAGAACGTTTTGCAAGACTGCGGGAGATTGGGATTAAGACGATCATGTGTACCGGTGATAATCCTCTGACGGCGGCAACGATTGCAAAAGAAGCGGGTGTGGACGGATTTATTGCTGAGTGTAAGCCTGAAGATAAAATAGAAGCGATTAAAAAAGAACAGGCGGAAGGTAAACTGGTAGCGATGACCGGGGACGGTACAAACGATGCTCCTGCGCTGGCACAGGCTGATGTGGGACTGGCAATGAATTCCGGCACACAAGCAGCGAAAGAAGCGGCAAATATGGTAGATCTGGATTCTGATCCTACTAAGATTTTGGAAGTAGTTGAAATTGGTAAACAGCTTCTGATTACGCGGGGGTCGCTGACAACATTCAGTGTGGCAAATGACATTGCAAAATATTTTGCAATTATCCCGGCCATGTTTACGATGGTACTGCCGCAGATGCAGATTTTAAACATTATGCATCTGGCAACTCCTGCAAGTGCAATCCTATCGGCACTGATCTTTAATGCGCTGATCATTCCGGGATTGATTCCGATTGCGATGAAGGGTGTAAAATATAAGCCGATGAAGGCAGAAAAGCTGCTGCTGAAAAATATGGGAATCTACGGATTGGGCGGAATTGTTGTTCCGTTTGTGGGAATCAAGCTGATTGATCTGATGGTAGCGCCGCTGCTTGCCATGATCGGTATGTAATACTTTTGCGGCAAAAGGAGAAAAAAGATGAAAAATTTCTGGAAAATGTTTCGGACGGCACTGGTTTTTTGCCTGGTTATGATTGTGCTTTGTTCCTTTATTTATCCGTTGGCGCTTACGGGCGTGAGTCAGCTGACTATGAAAGAAAAGGCAAACGGGAGCCTGATCGATCAGGAAGGAAATCTGACGGCAGATGCAGACGAGGCGGTTGGATCAGCGCTTTTAGGGCAGGATTTTACAGAGGACTATTTTTTCCGTGGAAGAGTTTCTTCCATCAATTACAACACTTACACCCAGAAGCAAAAGGACAGCGGCGAATATGCGGGGGTTGCGTCAGGTTCCTTTAATTATGGAAATTCAAATCCGAATCTGGAAGTGCGGATACAGAAGGATCTGGATGAATTTCTGGCATCCCATCCAGGCAAGACGGCAGAGGATATTCCAGCGGATCTTTTGACAGCGTCTGGCTCGGGATTAGATCCTCATATCAGTCCGGAGGCGGCAGAAGTTCAGATTGATGCCGTTGCACAGAATTCCGGTCTGGGTGTTGAGGCGGTGACAAAGATTGTTGAAGATAATACAGAACACAAATTTTTAGGAATTTTCGGGGAAGAACGGGTAAATGTGTTAAAATGTAATCTGGATATTGCAGCGGCGATGGGAATTTTATAAGGAATGAAAAGAAATGGAAGATCATAAGCCTGATTCTGAACAGTTATTGAAGCGCCTTCAATATGAACAGCGTGAACAGGAAAAAAAGAATAGGGGAAGGTTGAAAATTTTTCTGGGATATGCGGCAGGATCCGGCAAAACCTATGAAATGCTGGAAGCCGCCCATGAAGCAAAAAAACAGGGAATCGATGTGGTGGCAGGCTATATTGAACCTCATGCCCGCCCGGATACACAGGCTTTAACAAAGGGGCTGGAGATGATCCAACCCCTTATGGTGGATTATAAGGGGGTAAAACTGCGGGAGTTTGATCTGGATGCGGCGCTTGCAAGGAAGCCGAATCTGATGCTGGTGGACGAGCTGGCACATACGAATGCGAAAGGCTGCCGGAATGAAAAAAGGTATCAGGATGTGCAGGAACTTCTGCGGGCGGGGATTAACGTCTATACAACAATTAACATTCAGCATTTGGAGAGCTTAAACGATCTTGTGGGAAATATTACCGGGATTGAGGTTAAAGAGCGGATTCCGGACACCGTTTTTGATCATGCGGATCAGGTCGAGGTGATAGACATCGAGCCGGAAGAGCTGATCGAGCGGATGAAAGAAGGCAAGATTTACGGAGAGCGGCAGGCGGAACGGGCATTGCAGCATTTTTTTAGAAAAGAAAAGCTGGTTGCCCTGCGGGAAATCGCCCTGCGCCGGACGGCAGACCGGGTCAATCGGATTGCGGAAGAGGAAAGAAGCCTTCTGGAACATCAGGATTACCATACCGGGGAACATATCCTGGTATGCATTACTGCAGCGCCTTCCAGCGTAAAAGTGATCCGGACGGCGGCAAGGCTTGCGGCGGCATTTCATGGGAAGCTGACCGGACTGTGCGTGGAAACTCCAAAGATGCAGGAGGCAGATGAAAAGACGAAAGCAGCACTTCGCAGAAATATTGAGACAGCAAAGCTTCTGGGGGCGAAAATTATCACAGTTTTTGGATCGGATGTTGCAGCGCAGATCGCGCAGTATGCGATCATCAGCAATGTATCAAAGATTGTACTGGGAAGAACGAATCATTTTACGATGCGCCCGATGTATCGTTCCGAAATTTTGGAAAAATTGACCTATATGGCGCCGAACATTGATGTGTATATCATTCCGGATATGAAAGCAAAACGGCGCTATTGGCCGCAGAAAAGGCGGAAAGAGCAGGAAAACTGGAAAAAGACCGTATTGGATTTTGTAATGATTACGGGGATCATGGCAATTGCTACGGGAATAGCGTTCTGTTTACAGCAATTTGAGTTTTCAGAGGCGAATACGATTATGATTTATTTGCTGGGGGTTGTGCTGTCGTCCTATCTTGCAAATCGCAAGCTGTGTGCTTTGTACTCTTCGTTTGTAAGCGTTTTGATGTTTAATTTTTTCTTTACGGAACCCTTTTACAGTTTGAAAGCTTATGATAAAGCATGTCCGACTACGTTTTTTATGTTGTTTATTGTTGGACTATTTACAGGTTCTCTGACAGGAAAGCTGAAACGACAGAACCGTGAAAGTGCAAAAACGGCGTATCGTACAGAGATTCTTTTGGAAAACAGTCAGAAATTAAGACGCTGTAAATCAAAAGACGACGTATGGAGGCAGGTGGCGACACAGGCGGGAAGACTTTTGAATCTGTCGATTCTGGTGTATCCGGCGAAAGAAAACGGGATGCTTACGGAGCCCATGCTATTCCCGCGTAAAGGGATGGAGGAGTCCGAGCTGAAAAAATGTGTGAATGACGGGGAAAAAGCCGTGGCGCAGTGGGTCGTGGCAAACCAGCACCGGGCAGGAGCATGCACCCATACACTTCCGGATGCAGCTGCAATGTATCTGCCGGTTCGGGATGGCGAAAAGGTTCAGGGCGTAATGGGAATTTATCTGGAAGAACGCAGGCCTGTAGGGGAATTTGAATATGGGCTTCTGACGGCAATGCTTAATGAAACGGGCGTAAAGCTTCAGGATGGTTGAGGGGATTCCATTCCCCTCTCAGATAGCGTATCGTAAACAGAGTAGCGAGGCACACGTTGTTTGCAATCATGCATCCCCAGACGGCAAATAGTCCGAGATGGAAGACATGGATGGAGAGGAAGGTCAGGAAGACCCGGACGCCCCACATACTGAAAAGCGCGTAATAAAAGGGCTTTACGGTATCTCCGACTCCATTGAAAATTCCTTCCAGAATAATGAGGACACCAAAAAGCGGTTCCGATACGGCAACCATCCGAAGGACAATTGTTCCAAGCTCGATGACCTCCCGGTCACCGGTAAAAATGGTGAGCAGCTGCGGCGCAAACAGGAAGAGGAGCGCACCGGAGATACTCATGATAATAAGAATCATGATGACCAGCATCCGGGTCAGTTCATGCAGACGCTTTTGGTCTTTTGCGCCGACCGCATTTCCGGCAAGGGTTGCGGATGCGGTCTGCATTCCGTATCCGGGGATATAAAAGGCCTGCTCTACAGTAAGGGCAATGGAGTGTGCTGCAAAGGGGACGGTACCAAGGCTTGTCACAAGAGAAGCAAAAACAACGTGACCGAGGCAGGTCGCCATGCGCTCCATGGCAACGGGGAAGCCAACACGGATACAGGGCTCCAGGATTTCACGCTCTGGTTTCAGGGAGCATCCTTTGGGAGAAACAAACCGGTTGCGATATAAGGCGAATGTCATCAGGATACCTCCTATGACAAAAGAAAGCGCGGTTCCAATCCCGGCGCCCACCGCGCCAAAGCCAAAGCCAAAGACAGTGAAGCTGAATTTTCCGATGGAAACAGTGCTTGTTTCATAAATAAACAGGAAGTTAAAGAAGATATTCGCAATGTTCATACAGATATTTACCAGCATGGGCGTTTTGGTATCTCCTGCAGCTCTTAAGACTGCACCGAAAATGATGATGGCAGCGCGGAAAAGCATCGGCAGGCAGATGACTGCAAAATATAACGAAGCATCTTTTCGGATCGCTTCCTCAGCACCCATCCAAATCGGGAGAAAAGGGCTGACAAGCAGCGTCACTGCTCCAACGGTCAAACCGGCGGCAATCGTGACTAAAACGGATTGTGAGGAGGCTTTGCGAACTTCTTCATAGGACTCTGCTCCCATGTTTCTGGAAATAAAGGCCATAAAGCCGATTCCGAGAGCAAACAGAGGACCGTTTACGAGCCAGGTCACGGATGTGCTGATACCTACGGTTGCAGTGGCGGCCGGTCCTATTTTTCCGACCATTGCCGCATCAATGTACTGTACGAGTGTCTGCAGCAGCTGTTCCAGCAGCGTTGGCCATGCCAGCATAAGAATGGATAAAAATAGCTGTTTTCGATAAGTGGTGTGTTGTTTTTGTCTCATGATTTCACTTTCCTGTTATCCCCCGAACATAAACGATGATACGGGATTTATTCATAAACATTACTATATCAATTCGGAAGAGATTTTTCCACTGTTTTGGAAGAATATATTATTTTCATAAGAGAAAGTCCAAAATCAGGAAACGCCGGTGGCGGCATATCCTATAATATAGGATAGTTGTCAGTGACTTTTTCTGCAAATGATCGTAGGAATTAAAAGAACCGCGCTTTATTCTGAACACAGGCATGTGTTGATTGGCACTGAAAGGTTTGTTATAATTTTTAGGGTGCCGTATTTATATGGAACTCCGTACTTAAGCTGTTTTTACAGTTGCAAGAGAGAAAATTGGCGGGGTGACTGTGATACCCTAAAAGGTTCAGAAAACAATGCGAATCTTTATACAATCTTAATGTAGAAGCTCATTTACTCATACCGATTTAATGCGCTTAAAGATATAATTAAGTCTGCATGAAGATAGTATAAAAAGTACAGGCGGTATGAAATAATGAGGTGGAGAAATACAAATATACATATTTCCTCTTTTCAGGTGATTATTTTAGGGTTCCTGCTGATGATTCTGGCAGGGAGCCTTTGTCTGATGCTTCCCTTTTCAACACGGGACGGACAAGGGGCTTCCTTTATGGACTCTTTATTCACAGCAACATCGGCAGTATGTGTGACGGGGCTGGTGGTACATGATACGGCAACGTATTGGTCGGCGTTTGGACAGGCGGTAATTCTGTTCCTGATCCAGATAGGCGGGATGGGTGTCGTGACGGTAGCCGTTATGATCGCAGTCATCTCCGGAAGAAAAATCAGTCTGATGCAGAGAAGTACAATGAGCGATGCAATTTCGGCCCCGCAGGTGGGGGGAATCGTCAGAATGACAGAGTTTATTTTAAAAACAGCATTGGGAGTGGAAATTTTGGGAGCATTGATCATGTTTCCTGTATTTTTGAAAGATTTTGGCTTTTTTAAAGGAATCTGGTATTCGGTCTTTCATTCAATTTCAGCCTTCTGTAATGCTGGATTTGATCTGATGGGGATAAAGGAACCATATTCGTCTCTTACGGGCTATGTTTCGCATCCGGTAATCAATTTTACAATTATGGCACTGATCATTATTGGTGGAATCGGCTTTTTTACATGGAATGATATTCGGACACATGGAAGACACTTTGAAAAATATCGGATGCAGAGCAAGGTGGCATTGACTGTTACGGCATTTTTGATCATAGTCCCTGCAATCATATTTTTTTTCTGTGAATTTTCGGAGCTTCCTTTAAAAGAACGGATTTTGAGCGCTCTGTTTCAGTCGGTTACACCGAGAACGGCAGGATTTAATACAGTTGATTTAACAACGATCAGCGAGGCCGGCCTGATGATCATGATGGTTTTGATGCTGATCGGCGGTTCGCCGGGGTCTACGGCCGGCGGTATGAAAACAACGACAGTGGCAGTGCTTTTTTCAACATCTCTGGCGGTATTTCAGCAAAAGGACAGCGCCCATTTTTTTAAACGGAGAATTCCGGAGGAGGCGGTCCGGAATGCCGGAACAGTGATGGTAATGTATGTGGTTCTGTTTTTGACAGGTGGCGTGCTTATCAGTTATATGGAGCAGATCCCCATTGTGACAGCACTGTTTGAAACGGCGTCAGCTATAGGAACGGTAGGACTGTCTCTGGGAGCCACACCCGGGCTGGGGACAGCATCACGTCTGATTTTAATCGGACTGATGTTTTTTGGCAGGGTAGGAGGGCTTACGCTGATTTATGCAACATTGTCCAAACAGCACACATGCGCAATGAAGTATCCTCAGGAAAAAATTACGGTGGGATGACAGAACGAAAGATGATGATAGAAAAAATGGGCCGGTTAACGGCAAAACAGGAGGAACTATGAAATCTATTTTACTGGTGGGGCTTGGAAGATTCGGACGTCATATTGCAAAAAAACTGGATGAGCTTCATCATCAGGTGATGGCAGTGGATATTGATGAAAAGCGTGTGGAAGCAGCGCTTCCGTATGTGACAAATGCGCAGATTGGCGATGCGACAGACGAGGATTTTGTCCGCTCTCTCGGCGTTCGTAATTTTGATGTGTGCATTGTGGCAATCGGGGATAATTTCCAGAGTTCTCTGGAAACAACCTCTCTCTTGAAGGAACTGGGAGCAGGATTTGTTGTGGCGCGGGCAGCACGGGACAGACAGAAAAAATTTCTCTTAAAAAACGGGGCGGATGAAGTTGTTTACCCGGAACATCAGTTGGGGGAGTGGACGGCGATCCGTTATAGTTCAGATCATATTTTTGATTATATGGAGCTGGATGATGAATATGCGATTTTTGAAGTCTCGGTTCCCGGAGAATGGTACGGCAAGACAATAGGTGAACTGGATGTGAGAAATCGTTATAATATTAATATTATGGCATTGAAAAGTGACGGGAAGCTGCGCATGAATATTATGTCGGACACGGCGCTGCCGCCGGATGATACGCTTCTGGTGCTTGGCAGGATAAAGGATGTTCAGAAATGCTTTCATATTTGATAAGACAGTAAAAGAGCGGAAAATGAAAAACAGGAGGAAGGAATGGTGGAACGGGGGCGTTTGAAAGAATTTTTTCGGGTACGTACCGGGCGGAGGCAGAATGGAAATGGTGCCGCCGGAGGAGCAGAGGGCAGAAATGCAGCTGCCGGAGAGCGGTGCGAGGCGGAACATATTCTTGTATGTCTGTCGGAATCACCATCCAACGAAAGAATTATACGGACAGCGGCAAAAATGGCAGATGCCTTTCATGCAGAATTTACTGCTCTGTATATCGAAACACCGGAATATGCAGTGATGGGAGAAGAGGCAAAGCATCGTCTGCAGGAGAACATTCATCTTGCAGAACAGCTTGGAGCCAAAGCAGAGGTGATCTATAGCGATGATATCGCATTTCAGATTGCGGAATTTGCACGTTTTTCCAGGGTGTCAAAAGTTGTAATCGGACGAAGTACCGCTAAAAAGAATCATATTTTTGGCAGATTAACATTGACAGAAAAGCTGATTTTGAATGCGCCGAATCTGGATGTTTATATTATTCCTGATACAACATCTGAAAAGGTGATTTATCGCAGCAGAACGAAGCTTGGAAAATATGTTATTTTTTCCGCGTCTGATATTTTAAAAAGTATCGGTCTTCTTCTTGCTGCCAGCCTGATCGGTTTCTATTTTTATAATATGGGAATTGATGAAGCAAATATTATAACAGTTTATGTACTTTCGGTGCTTTTGACCGCAGTCGTAACAAAAAATCAGATTTACAGTCTGATTTCTTCTTTTGTCAGTGTTCTTGTGTTCAATTTTTTGTTTACGGTACCGAGATTTACACTGCATGCCTATGACAGAGGATATCCTTTGACATTTATTTTCATGTTTCTGGCAGCTTTTATCACGGGCTCGCTGGTGACCCGGTTGAAAAATCATGCAAGGCAGTCTGCGGGTATTGCTTTTCGGACAAGAATCCTGTTTGATACAAATTGTCTTTTACAGCAGGCAAAGGACAGAGATGATATTATTTCTGTGACAGTCAGCCAGCTCCATAAACTTCTGGAAAAAGATATTGTGGTATATATGGAAGAAAAGGGTTCACTCAGGGAGCCAAAGCTGTTTCCGATTTCGGAACATCAGAAAGATCAGGAGTGGGATTCGAAAGAGGAACGGAAGGTAGCGCAGTGGACATTTCAGAATAATAAACATGCGGGAGCGACAACCGATATGTTTCCGGATGCGAAATATTTGTATCTGGCAATTCGGGTACAGAATAATGTATATGGTGTGATTGGGATTGCGATGGGGGCAGATTCGCCGGAAGCGTTTGAAAACAGCATCCTTTTGTCAATTCTTGGAGAATGTGCGCTTGCGCTGGAAAATGAGAAAAACACGCGGGAAAAGGAAGAGGCTGCAGTATTGATGAAAAACGAACAGCTCCGGGCAAATCTCCTTCGTGCAATTTCTCATGATTTAAGAACTCCGCTCACTTCAATCTCTGGAAATGCAAGCAATCTTTTGGCGATGGGAGAGGAATTCGACGAGGAAACAAAACGCCAGCTTTATACGGATATTTACGAAGATTCTATGTGGCTGATCAATTTGGTGGAAAATCTTTTATCCATCACCCGTTTTGTGGAGGGCAGGCTGAATCTGAATATAACGGAAGACCTTGTTGAAGATGTGATCTCAGAAGCGTTGCAGCATGTAAATAAAAAAAATGCGGAGCATCATATTACGGTAAAGACGGAAGAAGAGCTGATTCTGGCTAAAATGGATTCCCGGCTGATTGTCCAGGTGATTATTAATATTGTGAATAATGCGATTGAATATACGCCGAAGGGGTCCAATATCTGTATCAGCGTTAAAAAGAAGGACGGGAAGGTCTATGTTTCGATTGCAGATGATGGAAACGGAATCAGCGACGAAGCAAAGAGCCGGGTATTTGACATGTTTTACAGCGGTGAGAATACGATTGCAGACAGCCGGAGAAATTGCGGGATAGGGCTTTCACTCTGCAGATCGATCATCAACGCACATGGAGGAGAAATTACTGTTTCAGATAATAAACCCAAAGGAGCTGTGTTTACATTTACATTGCCGGCAGAGGAGGTAAAACTGCATGAATAAACCCTTGATTTTGGTGGTAGAAGACGATAAATCTGTCAACAATCTTATTACGACAATTTTAAAAACGCATGATTACAGATATCTGACTGCATCTAACGGAGCAACGGCAGTTATAGAGGCGTCTTCACATAATCCGGAAATTGTTCTTTTGGATCTGGGGCTTCCGGATACGGACGGGGTGGAGGTGATTAAAAAAATCCGCTCGTGGTCTAACATGCCGATCATCGTGATCAGTGCGCGCAATGAAGATAAAGATAAAATAGAAGCATTGGATGCGGGGGCGGATGACTATCTGACCAAGCCCTTTTCTGTAGATGAACTTTTGGCAAGGCTGCGTGCAATTACAAGAAGAATATCATCGATGCCTAACCAGACGATGGCAGAGGCTTCTTTATTTGAAAACGGGGCGCTTAAAATCAATTATGCTGCAGGATGCGCTTATTTAAATGATGAAGAGATTCATCTGACGCCAATCGAGTATAAGCTTTTATGCCTGTTGGCGCGCAATATCGGGAAAGTGCTGACACATACTTTCATTGTGCAAAATATCTGGGGGAACAATGGAGTGGATGATATTACATCTCTTCGGGTATTTATGGCGACACTTCGGAAGAAGATTAATTGTGATCCGAATACACCGCAGTACATACAGACGCATGTAGGGGTCGGATATCGAATGGTAAAAATTGAATGACAAGCGGACAATAGTTCAGGGCAGGATCAGCGCAATTACCTGTATAAAATAAAAAGAAAAAAAGAGAAAATAAGTGTTGACATATAGAACTATATATGATAAAGTATCGTTTGTCGCCGCGAGAGACGACAAAAACTTCTAAAAAAGAAGAAAAAAGTGCTTGACAAAAGCGAACGGTTCTGATAAAATCAATAA
>Cobain_p2__coassemble_495_pt1 | contig 110918 bp, 99 predicted proteins | sample Cobain_p2__metabat2_high_PE_012 | metagenome-assembled genome bin Cobain_p2 | reverse complement strand
ATCTTCTGCTGATTGGATATCGTATTCTTCCAAGAGCTGGTGAATGATGTTACGTAAACGTCAAATCCTGCGCCTACCCTTAAATTTCATTAACGCCGCTTTTATGAGCGGCGTGGTTTCCGGCATTCCTCGGGAAGCTCCTCTGCCCAGGGCATCAGCTGATCTAGTTTTGCCGGATCTATAGTTCCTTTTTTGTCACAATACTTAGGCAGCTCCGTGAGGATATACCTGAAGTAGTAGTATGGGCGCAGATTGTTCAACTTTGCTGTTTCTGAAATACTGTAGAGCACTGGACCTGGCTCCTTTTGCTGTGTTATGGAACATCCAGTTCTTCTTGCCGATACAGAAAGTCCGGATAGTCCGTTCGGAAGCAGAGTTATCGATTGGGATATTCCCATCGGTCAGAAATACTTTTAAATATTTTTCCTGACGGATGACGAAATTTAGTCCCTGTCCGGTCTTGGATTTCGGAGGCACCGTACATTCTGCAGCTTGTTGTTTTGCCCACGCAAAGAAATCCTCAACCAGCGGCTTTATCCTTGTCTGCCGCTGTGTAAGGCGATCCGTTGCCGGAAGTTCTTTCAGTTCGGTATCGATCCGGTAGAATTCTGCAATCTTTTGCAATGCCTGGTATGCCACGGAATTTTTTACTGACAGGGGATTCTTTTTATCCGCTGCCTTTACGGCATCTGCAAAGGCTCTTCTTGCATGTGCCCAACAGTTTGCGTTTGTCACTCCCGGCAGTTTTTTGTCCAGCAGATGATACTGCTCCAGACTGTCCGTGACCAGAACTCCTTTGTAGTTCCGATAAAACTCCAGCGGCTTTTCGTGATCCCTGCCTTTCTGGTATTCGTAGATCACCACAGGACGTTCCTTATAGAACTCCCCGGAACGGTGTACCCACATGTAGCATTTACTGTTCGGACGGTCACTGTCACCGATCACCTGTGTCGGTGTTTCGTCTGACTGCGTCACCGGCAGAGACAGCAGTTCCTGCTTCATGCGTTCCACAAACGGTGCAAAATATTTCTCAGCACACCGGATGATCCAGTTCGACATGGTCTGTCTGGAGATATTTACACCATTACGCTGAAACTCCTGCTCGACTCTGTGCAGTGCAGAGGAATTCACATATTTTACATTCAGAATAGAAGCAAGCAGGGAAGGTGTCACGATGCTTCCCCGAAGAAGATCCTTTGGACGCTTTCCCCGTAAGAATTCATCCTGGTGATCTCCGCCAGTCCCTACATAGACTTCCACGGTATGGACTTCCACCGTCCAGGATTCCGGTTCATGGCGCAGTCTTTTGTAGGTTTCATCCTTCATTCTTCGCCAGTTGCCTGCACCATAAAACGTATCCAGTTCTTCTGTGGATACATGATAAGGTGGAAGAATCTCTTCCGGGAAATCTTTCAGATCCATTTCCCGTTGTCCTTTTTTCTTATGTTTACGTCGGGATGGAAGTATTTCCTCCGCAGCAGGTTCCGGGACAGACAGATCGCAGCAATTTTCTGCCTCATCAAAGAAGGACAGCTGGCCGTCTATGGAATCCAGCGTTTCCGTGTGTTTTCCGAAACGATCGCTGTTCGCTATGCGCACCTGTTCGATCAGCCGTTCAATGTTCTCATTCAATGTGTCCAGCTGTCCCTGCATCATATGAACGATGGTGATCAGCTCCTCCCGGCTACAGTTATTCAGTTCTTCCAGTGTATGTCTGTCTGCCATTGTCCTGCTCCTTAAACTGTTTTCATTATACCAGAAAACACAAAGGATTGCGAACCGGCAGCCAAGCGGGTTCCGTCATTCTGCCTATGCCTGTATGGCGGTGTGATGGTCATAGAATCAAGGAAATATAAAGTTTTCAAGGCACTGAAAATTTATTCAGATCCTCCTGTGGATACGTCACAGACCATCCAGCAGCGTCCAGAGAAGCTGTAACACCTGGAAGGGAGCGGACCTGATATCGGACATAAAAAATCTATGTTTTGCACAAAAATCAGGTGGACTTTTGCGGTGTTACTTCCCTGACTTTGGGATTCAGCGGATTCAGCCCCATCACCGGAACTGTTCCTCTGTAAGGTCTGCAGCCTCTTCGCTGGTCCTCGGCCAGGACAGGGATCCTGCCTCCAGTCGCTTGTAGAGTTGAAGAAAAACGTCTCCCATCCATAGAAGTCCCTTGATGCGGTCGGACCGTCTGCCACAGAATAGGAATAAAGTTCCCTTTTCAAAAGGATTCTGATGGTATCTGTCTCCAATGATCATGGACAGCCCATCGATCCCTTTGCGCAGATCCACATATCCGCAGGCAATCACGACTCTGCGGATACCGGCAGCATCTTCAAGCATGAAGCACCTCCTGCAACAGCCTGCAAATCAGGGACTCCGAAATATTATTTGATAATTCCAGCGTCAGGCGGCCTGATCTGATCACTGCAACCGGAGTCATTGCTGCTGGGACGGTTGGCACCGATGTTGTGTCCAGAGCAGTTTTTACCGGGATTTCTACAAAAGAGAGAGCAGACGAGTTGGTGACTTCCTGGAGTCCCTCCTGTTCACAGACTTCCCGGCGGATCTTTCGGAGCCAGTAATAGTAAGATTTTTCAGAAATATCGTTTTCAGCAAGCCACTGCTTTGCCGTAGTGCCTGCCGGTCTGTCCTGGCACTGCCGAATGATGTTTATCCAGTTCGACCTGCGGACAGTGTGAGTTAATTGATCCATACGCTTTAGCCTCCTCTAAAAAACTAATAGTTTTTTCGTGTTATTTAGAGTGTGGCATAAAAAAACTAATTAGCCAAGGCGCAGGATTTGATGTTTACTAATGGAGAAGCTACTGCGGCAAGCTTTGGCTTGCGCACAGCGCCCCCTGGCATGTCATTTCCACAAAAAATATGCGGCTTTTTACCATGAAAATGGTTTAAAACCGCATATTTCTGTATAGAGGATGTTATATTATTGTTACAAGATGGGTGGGCAGGATATTATGTCAGTGTCACGTCATTCATCAAAAAACAGAAGTATTTACAGCATTTTTTAATTCTTCAAGTCTTCGAAAAAACATTTCTTTCCATACTGTCATATCTTCAAAAATTTCTTCATCTATATCTTTTATCTGATGCATCCCAACATGTCTGACTGCTTCTATTGCCGCCTCCCGCTGCGTTTTTTTCTCAGGATAAACCGTTTGACAGTTTGCTCCATCTATCGTGTCATAACTTCCAAAGCTCTGATTAAAATCCATGATCGGATACAGTGAAACATATTCATTAGTCCGATTATCAACCAAAAATCCCCAGTTTTCCGGATGTCGGTCTATATTACCAACCAGATAATCAAGAATATTCATTCCATAATACGTCTCTTTATCAATCCGCAAACACTCATTCAATACATTCAAGTCATGATTTAACGCATATATTTCAAATGCCATTTTTGAAACGATAGAATACTGTCTGGATGTTATAATTTTACTCTGAGTTACTTTTTGCCCATCATAAAAGCCTTCATCATATTTCACCTGTTTAAAGTCAAAGCATTGGCATAATCTACTTGCTAAAAGTTCTTTCTGAACAGCATCGTCACCACCATCTTTTAATAAAATGAAATCTTTTCCCCTTCTGATCCATGCTTTTGGAAAGCATCCTTTGGTGGATAAATCCGGTGCCAGTTCCTGATTTGTAACTGTCATCGGTTTTCCACGCAAAGAAAGTTCTACCACCGCCTCATTTAATGAATTATCATACAAATTTATCTTTTCGTAAGAAATGTCTTCATCACTCTTTTTTACCCAATAAACATCTGTCAATGATACACAGTGATATGATAATGCTATTTTAGCACGATCCCGATCCGTCATTGCCTGTGCCATTCCGATACTGTTTAAAATTTCTTTTGCATATTTCCTGTCCAAAGACAACACCCGCGAGGCACACCAATGATAAAAATTATTCATATTATTGATCAGCGTATCAAAATCACAATCATTCTCCAAATAAAGATCATACGGAATAAACTTTTCGTCCAAAATAGCAGCCTCTCCACGCGTATTAACCTCTGCTACTTTTCGTTCACCATGCATGATATCGTAATACGTAATATCAGGATTGTCTCTTTTTCTTGCGTTATTATCATTAAGCTCAATTATTGTTTTCGGCTGCAACAAACCATTATTCATATTATCACCACTCCACTCACTCACGATACAAAGTATATTCAACTTTACGTACTTTCGATTTTTTGTCCTCGCTTCCCTCCAGATATGCCCAGAACATCAAATATATTTTTTTACCATCAATTACTGCAATTTCCAATGGAGTGGTCAGTCCTGTACCCATTGCCATAAAATTAATACATATTATCTTAAGATGATTTTCAAAAATATTTGTCTCTATCCTTTGTTTCTGAGAAATATCTTCAACAAAACTAATAGTTAAAATCAATTCAAAATAATTGTCTCCGTTAATATTTAAAGTAAGATCACTATTCTCATTAAATAAAAACACAGTTCCGTAACTGATAATTTCCCGATTCTGAGAGCTTAATTTTACTTGCATTTTTGTCACCTCTCAACTAAAGATGTTTTTATTGTAACATGTTCCTATTTTACAAACAAGGCATTTTCCATTTTCACACTGGTATGCTGTCACGAACGCATAATCCCCCATAGCCGACCTTCTCATTCGGATATACCGCCTCCCCCCGCAGCGGCCTCGCCCCTCTCCTCAGATACGCCTTCACCTTCTCTCCATACAGATACCTGTCGTTTTCCTGCACGATTCCCCATTCCATCAAAAGCGCCGCTGCCCCGGTCACGAGCGGCGCAGCGAACGACGTTCCGGTCACGCGCCTGCTGCCGCCTCCCGCCGCCGGAACAAGTATTTCCACACCGGGCGCGGTCAGATCCGGCTTCGTCTCAGAAAATACCAGCCTGTTTAGCGCCGACATCCTCTCACCTCTCCCGGAAAAGTCCGCATATGCCTCATAGTAAGGCTGCATTGCCCCCACTGTAATGACTTTCTGCGCCGTAGACGGAATCGTCAGCGTCAGCTCTGCGTCGGGGCGGACAAATCTCGTATCAGCAGACCGGCTCTCCGCTCCCGGCAGATACATCTGAACTGCTCCGGAAACAATTTTTTTCGGTCTCATGCTTACCTTCCAGATTCCCGCCTCCACAAACTCATCCACTGCCAGCATATCAAAAAAGATCTCCTGCCGCACAGAATAAGGCGACGGCTGTCCCGCATAGACCAACACCTCCGTCTGCCCCAACATCACATCAATCCGCCCCTTTGTCCCATACTGCACCGCAGCTGTCTGCCCCGACGGCGATATCAGACGCACATCTACCTCATCCGCATAGTCTTTCCAAAGCTGGATGCTCAGCGTCCTTTCATATTCTCCCACCACAAGCTCGGCAGTCTGCTCCTCTCCCTCCAAAAGCCTCGCCGAAAAATGTCCGCCCGCCGCTCCTTCATTTCCGCTCCCGACGCAGATGACTGTCCGCCCGCTCTCTGCCGCATTATCTAAAAAGCGTGTCAGCAAAGAAGAACCGTCATGAGGGCCGTAGCTGTTGCCAAAGCTGATGTTGACCGCTACCGGCATCTGCAAAAGCTGCGCCTTTGTCAGCGCCCATGTTACCGCCTGCATCAGCTGGAGCGTATGGGGATATCCGTTCTGCTTCTGCGAAAGCTTTACCACCAGCAGCTCTGCCTCCGGAGCAGCGCCGCGCAAAAGCTCCGACGGATTTGAGCCAGCCGCTATCGCCGCCACTGCCGTCCCGTGCCCCGAGCGATCGATGCTCGGAATCTTTTCATAAGCTGCTTCCCTGCTTTGCTCTGCCAACGCCCTGTCGAGCTCCTCCTTGGAAAATTCCCGTTCCAGCTCCTGATCCCACAAAAAGACGATACGGCTGCTCCCATCTGCATTGCGGAAATCCGGCAAAAAAAAATCTATCCCTGAATCCAGCACCGCCACCAGGACTCCCCGACCGCTCAGCCTTCCTCCGGTCGCACTCCCCTGTGTCAGCGGCAGAATGCAGCTTACCCGCTTCGCCTCATACAGCCCCGTCTGCAGATTTTTCGGCATTTCCACATATTCTACCTCAGGAAAATCCGTAAGGCTCCCGACCTGTTCTTCCGGCAGCCTCACTACCGCATAGCCCGCAAGCAGTTCCTCGACCTCTATTCCCTGTTTCCGAAGCCCCTCCAGGCTCCCGCTGTATTTGATTATCAGTTCCCGTACCGTGCCGCCTTCCAGGACTCCCACATTCAAAACTCCTGAACGCTCTCTCTGCCTCTCCGTAGACAAAAGGCTCAGCTGCAAAATATCTTCCAGCTTCTCTGATTCCATATCCGCTCTCCATAAGCGTTTTTTTATCTTATGCGCCGTCCCCGCTCTTTATCAGCCCTTTGCCTTCCATCCGGTCAGCCTGCACGCAAGCCATCCTGCTGCAATACCCAAAAGCGCGCCTCCAAGCACGTCGGTCGGATAATGAACATATAAATACAGCCGCGAAAAGCCAATGAGCACAGCCAGCGCCCCCGCCGGTATCCATGCCCTGCTCCCTGCAAAAAACAGCGCTGCAGCTGCTGCAAACGACGCCCCTGTATGCCCTGACGGAAAGGAAAAATCCTTCGGCGCCCTTATCAAAAGCTGAATCCCCGTATTTACATCAAACGGTCTTACCCGCGCCGCTGCCGGCTTCAATATCACGTTGCACAAAATAATCTCTATGATCAGGCTCACTGACATCACAATCCCTATCCTGCGCGTTTTGGGAAAGCACAAAAGCAGCGCTGAAAGCGCTATCCACAGAATACCATAATTGCCGAGCGCTGTGACCGCCGGCATCAGCATATCCAGAAAGCTGCAGCGCATAAATTCCTGAATATAGTCCAAAATTGCAAGTTCCATCATCATTCCTTTCCGCCCTTCCTATAAAATAATAGAAAGCGCGCCCGGCGCACTTTCTATTATCATGAGCAAATCTTTATTTGTATCATCTTTATAATTTGGAATATCCGTATCCGTTTACCATTGCGTCCAGCTTCTGCTTATTTTTACAATATGGACACGCAAATGCGTCGTATGCCTGATATCCCGGCACATCGTCCGTCGTGAAGATAGACTCAACCTTGTGCCCGTTTATCTGGTCGATAGCCGAAAAAACGCAGCATATCTGTTGTACATTACCGCCGTAATAATCAATACATTCCAGACTTCTGTTCATTGTCAGCCCTGTCGTTGCCGTTGCCATCAGCAGCACAATATTTTTGCCTTTGATGGCGCTTACCAGATTATCCCTGAAAAGCATCTGATTATTGATATTGAATTCAGGAGTCACCACGTATACGGTCTGGTGCATATTCTGGTTCGGGAAATTACCTCTTTCCAGCTCCTCCGCCATATACGCCCCTATCACCTCGCTGCCGTCCATGCACACTATCGTATCCACGACCGTCTCCACCGGAAAGCGCTGAACGAACGCCTGCGCCACTGCACAAGCCTCGCTCCGCCTTGTTTTTAAGCCTGTCATATCCACATAATAATTGATATGGGAATGACTCGTCGCAAAGTGTCCCGGAATCGCACGCAGAATAATATTGTTTCCTGCTTTTGAATAAAATTTCATCACTTTGTTTTCCATACTCCAGCCCCTTTCTTCCGCGTCCCTCTCCACGCGAAATCACCGTGCCTTTGGCAGTTATCGGACGACGCAGGCAAAATAGCTGTTTTTATTCTGCCTTCTGTATAGAAACAATTATATATTTTATCCAATTATAATGCAATAACTTTTATTTTTTCAGCGATTCAGACAAACAAATGCTCTGCTAATGCCTCCAACGCAGCCGTATCCTTTACTCCCGCCGTTTCAAACGCGGAATGCATGGCAAGCTGTGCCAGCCCCACATCCGCCGACGGGATGGAAACATGAGCGGTAGAAATATTTCCAAGCGTTGAACCGCCCGCCATGTCAGACCGGTTTGCAAATGTCTGCAGCGGGATATCCCACATTCTGCATACATCCCTCACTACAGCCGCCGAAAAACCGTCCGTTGTGTAGCGCTGACTTCCATTATACTTTAGCACCACCCCGCCGTTGATATAAGGGCGGTTGGTCGGGTCGGATTTTTCAGGATGATTCGGATGAACCGCATGACCGTTATCCGCCGACAATAAAAAGCTGTTCTGATAAAATTTCCGCTTCTGAATCCCGTTCATATGACGGTCTTCCAAAAGGATTTCCAGAAATTCCTCCAGCAAGGTTGAATCCGCACCCTGTTTTGTGCCGCTTCCCACTTCCTCGTTATCAAACAGCGCATAAACGCTGACATACTCTTTCGGATCCGACTTCAAAAATCCTGTCAGAGTCGCATACGCGCACTGCAGGTCGTCCAGCCTCGGAGAACCTATCAGCGAATTGTCCGCTCCCATCACCCTTCCCCTGTCACGGTTGTATACATACAGGTCGCTGCCGAGCACATCCTCCTCAGAAATCCCCAGTTCCTTCGCGCACAATCCCAGAACCGTCATCTCCTGATCCATTCCCATCAGAGGCGCCATATCCGTCTGAGGGTTATATTTAAACCCGTCATTAATCTCCCTGTTAAAATGCACTGCTACATTTGGTATCACCAAAAGGTCTTTTCGGAAGTTTACAAGACGCTGTTCCACCTCTCCTTCTCCGTTCTTTACAAAAACGCGTCCAGCTGCGGAAAGAGGGCGGTCCAGCCATGTGCTCAGTATCATGCCGCCATAGCGCTCTGTATTGAGCTTCACATATTTGCCTTCTACCTTCTGCTCCGGCACCTCCTTGAGCTTAAAGCACGGGGAATCGCTGTGACTTGCCGCTATCCGGAATCCTTTTCCCCCGTTTTCCGGAATCCGCGCCGCGATCACAGCAGAACCGTTCTGCACCGTGTAATAACGGCCGCCCGGCTGTATCCCTTCTGCACCAAGTTCCTCTATCCGCACAAACCCTTCCTCCTGCAAAAGCTTCTCCACATTTGCCGCAGCATGGAACGCGGTAGGGCTTTCTTCGATAAATTTCAGCATTTCTTCAGTCAATATCTGTTCGTTCATGATAAATCCTTTCTGTTTTACGCCGTATTATCTTATTTTTTCCGGCAACAATAACACTATAAGTTTTTCAGCAAACACATGTCAATAGCAATCCGAAAAAAGGAGGATGTTTATCATGTATTCAGACAACCCACAATTCAAATCTATCTTTTCCGGAAACGATTCAGAAAAGCCTTCCGATATGGCTGACAATACCGTTCTTTCCCCCGACGGGGTCAATCCGGTAGCCAAAAATGACGAAACGCCTTCCGAATCCGGGATTTTTGACGATGTTCCCGGCATCCTTATCCCCGGCGCAGTGCCTCCCGCCTATTTTCCCGGATTTCCAGACCGTCCGGTATAAGCCCCCTGCGCTCCTCTCATAATTGTATTTTTATAGAGTCGGAAAGAAATTTTCCTCTCGTATAAAAAAGGCATGATCCCGATACACACTCTGTACCGGAAACATGCCTTTTCCCATTTTTTATATGTTATCTTGCACCCTTATCATATATTGCGCCCAGCGCTTTCGGCGCACGATTATGCTTCGAGAAAAATACGAGCAGCACGAGCGTCAGCACATATGGCAGTATCATCACAAGATCCTGATAACTGGACGGCATCGCCATTATCTGCACGAGCTTATAACCGCCGGAACGGGCAAAACCAAACAGCAGGCAGGCACCCAGTGTCGGCAGAATGCGCCAGTTTCCGAATATCAGCGCCGCGATAGCCAGATAACCGTATCCAACATATATCGCGCCTGAAAAGTTCGCAGAGATAGAATAGGCAAAACAGATACCGCCAAGACCGGACAGCGCGCCTGATATCATGACTGCCGCCAGACGTACACGCCCTACCTCGATACCTGCCGCGTCCACCGCGTGCGGATTGTCGCCGCAGGCGCGCAGATGCAGACCGAATCTCGTCTTATACATAACAAACCATGCAATAAAAGCTACCACGATAATAACGATCTCAAAAGGATAAATATTCGTAAATACCGCTCCCAGCACCGGAATCTGGGAAAGTCCCGGAATCGTGATCCTGTTTGATACACCAAGTACAAACTTATCACTTGCCGCTCCGAATACCGCCGAATTTATCTGCTTTGTCAAAAAGGATGTCATTGCCATCGCAAGAATATTTATCACAACGCCGCTGATGACCATATTCGCCCGGAATTTAATACATAAAAGAGCATGGATCAGAGAAAACAGCGTTCCTCCGATAACAGCAAAGAGCATGGCGATATAAAAAGGAACGCTCGAATTTCCTGCAAACTGCCCCGCTACGAGCACAGCCGCCAACGCACCGGTAAACGCGCCAAATCCCTGCAGACCCTCCAGTGCCAGATTCGTCACGCCGCTTTTCTCAGAGTAGATACCTCCGATCGCCATGATAAAAAGAGGAAGGGCAAAAGATAGACCGTCGATGATAACTGTATTCACTGTTTCTTGTCCTCCTTTCTGCTCTCATCCATTCGTGCCACACGATATTTGATAAATGCGGTACACGCACAGAACAACAGGATAGCGCCTGTAATAACGTCCGCCACCTCTGCCTGAACGCCTGCCGTTGAGCTCATGTAAGTGCTCCCCTTATCTATCATCGTTATCAGGAAGGACGAAAAGATAATTCCGACCGGATTGGAATTCCCCAGAAGGGCAACCGCTATCGCATCAAAACCCGTATCGCAGAGCACTCTGGGACGGATAGATGCAAAATATCCGAGATAATAGGTTACGCCTGCAAGTCCTGCCAGAGCCCCGGATATCGCCATCGTTGTAACGATATTTTTTCCTACATTGATACCTGCATATCTGGAAGCACCGCCGGAAAATCCAACCGCTTTCATCTCATAACCCAACACCGTCTTTTTCATCAGGAACTGAACAAACGCCACTGCTGCGAGCGCCAGAATGATACCAAGCGGAATATCCATCTTTAAGTCTCCGACTACAGTGTCTGCCAGCGTCATCCGGCTCGCCGCACCGATAGCCTTGGACTGTCTGGACACCGGGTCCACAAAATACGTGTTAATGAAAAAGCTGCATACATACTGTAAAATATAATTCAGCATGATAGAGCTCACAACTTCATTGATGTTAAACCGGTATTTCAAAAATCCTATCAGCCCTCCGACCAGAGCGCCGACAATAATACCTATCAGGACTACGAGCGGCTTAGCTATCGGAGCTGAAAGCGAGCTGTAACCGACTGTAATAGATGCAACAAAACCTGCCGCAAGCATCTGCCCCGATACACCGATATTAAACAGCCCCGCCCGAAGTGCGACCGCAACCGCAAGCGCAGCAAATATCATCGGCGTCAAATAGCTTAAAAAGTTCATAAAATCTGTCAGCATACTCTTATGCCCGGCATAAGACGCTTTCGGTGCGATACCGCAGCCCTGAAGCAGATTATAATAAGCGCTCAGCGGATTCTTTCCCAAAAGCAGGAATACGACAGCGCCTGCAATAAGCGCCAGAAGTATCGTAAATATCGGAATGGCCACGTTCTGCGTCCGGGGATTTCCGAGCAGTTTTTTCATGATGCTTTTTCTGTCTTTTTTCTTATCCATGCTGCTTTACCCCCATCATAAATTCTCCGACCTGATTTGCCGTCAGCGTATCGGCAGGAGCTATCTTCTGTATCTGACCGTTATAGATGACTCCGATGGTATCCGCACAGTTCATTATCTCATCCAGCTCAAGCGATATTAAAAGAACCGCCTTTCCCTTGTCGCGCTCTCCGATTATCTGCCGATGGATATTCTCTATCGCACCAATATCCAGACCTCTTGTGGGCTGCACAAATATCATCAGCGGGCTGTTCTGCTCTATCTCTCTTGCGATGATAGCCTTCTGCTGATTACCGCCGCTCATGGAACGTACCACAGTCCTATTGCCCTGACTGCTGCGAACGTCATATTCCTCTATCAGCCTGTTCGCATAGGAGTCAAATTCCTTTGTATTCAAAATGCCCTTTTTGGAAAAAGGCTCTTTAAAATACCCTTTCAGCCCCATGTTCTCCGACAGAGTAAAGTCCATTACCAGCCCGACATTCTGCCGGTCCTCAGGAATATAGGAAATCCCGTCCAGCGTCCGTCTGCGGATAGACTCATCCGTAATGTCCTTTCCGTTCAGGATTACCTTTCCATCATGTACCTTCAAAAGCCCTGCTATCGCGTCTGCTATCTCTACCTGACCGTTTCCGGACACGCCTGCTATCGCAAATATCTCTCCTCCGTGTATCTGGAATGACACATCCTTTACCACGTCAAAATGGTCGCGATTCTTTACCGTCAGATGCTGCACGTCCAGCACCACGTCCCGGAACTTTGCAGGCTTTTTATCGGTCTGGAAGCTTACCTCCCTGCCGACCATAAGATTTGCCATCCTGCGCGTACTGGTGCTTTCCACATCCAGAACCTCGATAAGCTTTCCGCGGTTCAATATCGCACAGCGGTCCGCCACCTGCTTTATTTCCTCCAGCTTATGCGTGATCAGGATGATCGTCTTGCCGTTATCGCGAAGCCCCTTTATTATCTTTAACAAAAATTCTATCTCCTGAGGCGTCAGCACTGCTGTCGGCTCATCAAAGATAAGAATTTCCGCCTCTCTGTAAAGCATTTTCAAAATCTCAACGCGCTGCTGTGTGGATACGTTGATATTTTCTATCACATCCTCCGGGTTCACTTCGAGCCCGTATTTTACGGAAAGGGCACGTATCTCTTCATTTGCCTTTTTCAGATCCACCATCGGAAACAGCCCAAGCGCTTTCTTCTTAGGCTCTGTGCCCATAATGATATTCTCCGCGATCGTGTAATTGCTCACCAGCTTAAAATGCTGGTGGACCATGCCGATATTTAATTTAGTAGCATGATTCGGAGATGTGATATCCACCTTTTTGCCGCGGATAAAAATTTCTCCTTCGTCGGGCTCATACATGCCGAAGAGCATGCTCATCAATGTGGATTTTCCCGCTCCGTTCTCGCCCAGAAGCGCGTATATCTCACCTTTTTTGATCTGAATACTTACATCGTTGTTGGCAACGATTCCCGGAAATCGCTTTGTAATATGGCGCATTTCCACAATATAGTCGTATTCGGACATAAACCTTCCTCCATCCCTGCTGTGTACTGCCTATGCATCTATTGTAATTGTTTTTCATCAATCCACCTTCCGGACGCGAACATGGACTGAGAAAAAACAACTAAGCGAAAACAGACCGGGAAAAACTCCCGGCCTGTCAGCAGTTTATTATTTTGCTACTTCAAAAGTCTCGGGTGTGATACCGTTGAAGTTTGCTGCGGGAACAATCTCTCCGCTCTTCACTTTTTCATATGCGCCATCGATCTTTGTGATGGTGTCTGCAGTCAGCTGGCATCTGCCTTCTTCCTTCACATAGCCTGTGGAATCGGTGTCAGCCTTCAGAAGAACGTTGCCACCCTTGAATGTGCCGTCCAGAACTTCGCCCAGAACACGCTCAACATTGGAGTGCATTACTTTCAGGCCGCTTGTCAGGATGATATTGGAATCGCCGTTTACACCGTCGTCATACTGATCAACGTCACAGCCGATAACCTTTACGCCCTCTGCCTCTTTTGCTGCAGTAAATACACCGTTGCCGGAACCGCCTGCTGCAACAAAGATGATGTCACATCCCTCTGCGATCAGGGCATTGCCCACTACCTTACCGGTAGCTTCATCATTGAAGGTACCTACATAGTTACCGCCAACATTTGCGCCTGTCACATCTGTGCCCGCATAAGATGCAAGCTCAACAACCTCAACGTTTTTGCCTTCGGTCTCGTTCACATATTTAACGCCGCACTCGAAGCCATACTGATAGTTTACATTGGAAGGATATGCAATACCGTTTACAACTGCAACCTTGTTGCTGGCAGTCTCAAGAGCCGCTGCCATACCTGCAAAGAAGCCGCTCTCCTGCTCTGCAAACTGCATTGCATAGATGTTCTCCACTTCGACCTCATTGCCCTCTGCATCTGTCGGATAGCTGTCTACCAGGATGAACTTTGTCTCCGGGTTGTCCTGTGCTACTGTGCCGATGCCTGCAAACTGGAAGCCACAGCATACGATAACATCATAATCTGCTACGATATCAGCTACTGCCTGAACAGCTGCTGCAGTATCTCCGCTCTCTTCTTTAACAGGTGTTACTTCACTGCCGGGATGATTCTCAATGAACGCAAGCACGCCATTGTAGTTATCCTCGTTGAAAGAACCGTCATCCACGCCTGAAGGGCTGGATACGATTGCGATCTTTAAGCTGTCGCCTTCTGCTGTGTCAGCTGTTGTTTCTGCAGGTGCAGATTCTTCTGCTGCAACTGTAGACTCTGCTGCAGGCTCACTTGCCGCAGGCTGTGTTTCTGTGTTGCTGCTGCCGCATGCTGTCATGGAAAATACCATTGCAGCTGCAAGCGCTACACTGAAAAACTTTTTCATAATGAAAATTCCTCCTTTGAATTTGTCCGCCGGAGCTTATCCCGGCTTCACAACCACTATTTCCTCTCTATCATAGCATTAAAACAATTAAAAAACAATGTTAATTTATGATTCCTCACCATGCATTTGCCGCATCTGACACATTCCGCACCCCGATAAGGCGGATTCCCTCTATCCTGGGCATTTTATCAAGGCAGACCTGAGGCAGAATACACTCTGTAAATCCCAGCTTTGCAGCCTCTCTTACCCGCTGCTCCGCCATGGAAACCGCGCGTACCTCGCCGCTCAATCCCACCTCGCCGAAAGCAATGAGCCCCTCCGGCACAGGACGGTTACGAAAGCTCGACATGACCGCAAGCACGATCCCGAGGTCTATCGCCGGCTCTGTAATCTTAATGCCCCCCGCGATGTTCACATAGGCATCGCAGCCGCCGACCTGCATCCCGAGCCGCTTCTCCAGCACCGCCATCAAAAGATTGACCCTGTTGAAATCCGTTCCCGTCGTCTGTCTGCGCGGGATACCGAAATTGCTGTGACATACAAGCGCCTGAATTTCTGTCAGCATCGGGCGTGTCCCCTCCATCGAACAGGAAACGACCGAGCCGCTGGCTCCCTGCGGTCTTCCGTTTAACATAAACTCCGAAGGATTTTTGACCTCCACAAGTCCTTCCTGACGCATTTCAAACACGCCGATCTCATTCGTTGACCCGAAACGGTTTTTTACTCCCCGCAGGATTCGGTAGGATGCATGCCTGTCTCCCTCAAAATAGAGCACCGTATCGACCATATGCTCCAAAACACGCGGTCCGGCCACCGTTCCCTCTTTCGTCACATGTCCCACAATAAACACCGAAATACCGAGTCCCTTTGCCAGACGCAGGAGCACTCCCGTAGACTCCCTTACCTGTGAGACGCTTCCCGGCGCAGCGTTTACCTCTTCATTATACATCGTCTGTATGGAGTCGATGATAACGGTCTGAGGGCTGCGCTCTTTTATCACGGCTTCTATCTGTGTCAGGTTCGTCTCGCAGTACAGCTCCATAGAGTCTGCAAAATCTCCGATGCGCAGCGCGCGCATCTTTATCTGACGCAGTGACTCCTCCCCTGATACATACAAAAGCTTCTTTCCGGCAAAAGACAGATTACGGCACATCTGCAGAAGGAGCGTCGATTTCCCGATACCTGGGTCGCCTCCCACGAGCGTCAGGGAACCGTTCACGATACCGCCTCCCAGCACCCGGTCCAGCTCCCCTATCCCGGTAGGTATCCTGCTCTCCTCTTCCATGGAGATCTCATTTAACACAGCAGGGCGGCTTTGTGGGCCGCCCGCGCTTGGCTTCTTTATCTCTTTTCCTCCTGCAGTCACAGCCACCGGCTCCTCTACAAACGTGTTCCACGCCCGACAGCCCGGACACTGTCCCAACCACTTTGCCGATTCATGACCGCATTCCTGACAGAAATATCTCGTTTTGATTTTTGTCGCCATTTATTTTGTAATCTCTACCTTTACTTCTCCGATGCCCGCAAGCTCTACGCTCACATTCAGCTTACCGCCCATATTCGTCCCCATGCGGCCTGCATCTTCTCCGTTGATACGCACATCGTACTCCGCTCCTGCCTCCAGGCCGAGCGTTATCTGCGCATCGTCGTTTCCTTCTACAATAAAGCTCACGCTGCTGTCGCTCTCACAAAAATGCTCCACACTTGTTCCCGGAACAGATTCATATACAAACATCCCGTTTCTCTCAAGCCGTGTCAGCTCATGGCAGGTCTTTACCTTGTATTCGTTGCCGCCGCTCTCGAATCCCTCTTTCTTGCTCTTTTCCTCCAGAAGATGATTGCCGAAGCTGATGCTGCCGTCTGCTTCTGTTCTTATCAATTCTGTTACTGCTGCCATTCCTTTGTCCTCCTGTCCGCCCTGACGGCGGATATTATTATGGTATACCGCACGGACAGCCGCTCTCTGTTTGCGGTGTCCGTATCCTGCAAATGCCTGTACTCCGCTAAAAATCATGTCCCCTTAACGGTCATGCACCGAAAATGTGACCTTTCCTTCCCTGAATCCTGCGCTCACGCTGTCTCCGCTGCCGATGCTCCCGGACAATATCTCCTCTGCCAGTGCATCCTCTATCTGCGTCTGGATGGCGCGCTTCAACGGCCTTGCGCCCATCTTCAAATCGCTGTACTTTTCTACGATATGGTCCTTCAATGCAGCTGTCAGTATCAGCCGGATATCCATCTGTTCTCTGCAGCGCTTTATCAGGCTGCCCGACAGCAGATTGATTATCTGTTTCATATCCGTTCCTGTCAGCTGATGGAATACTATCACCTCATCGATACGGTTTAAAAACTCCGGCTTAAAAAGGCGCTTCACTTCTTCCATTACGCCGTTCTTCATCCGTTCATAGCTCTTGCGGGCGTCCTCTTTTGCTGCAAAGCCAAGATTTTTGGGCTCTACTATCCTCTGTGCGCCTGCATTCGATGTCATGATGATGACCGTATTTTTAAAGCTGACCTTGCGCCCTCTGGAATCCGTGATATGACCGTCATCCAGCACCTGGAGCAGAATATTGAATACATCTGGATGCGCTTTTTCTATCTCGTCAAAAAGCACGACCGAATAGGGATTCTGACGCACCTTCTCCGAAAGCTGCCCGCCGTCGTCAAAGCCAACATACCCCGGCGGCGAACCTATCATCTTGGAAACAGAGTGCCCCTCCATATATTCCGACATATCCACACGTATCAGCGCATTTTCCGAGCCGAACATGGCTTCTGCCAGTGCCTTGGAAAGTTCCGTTTTACCGACGCCTGTAGGCCCCAAAAACAGGAAGGAACCTATCGGTCTCTTCGGATCCTGAAGCCCTACGCGTCCCCGGCGCATTGCCCGCGCCACCGCGCTGACCGCCTCCTCCTGACCTATCACCCTCTTATGCAGAATGGATTCCAGCTTCAAAAGCCGTTCTCCTTCCTTCTCCGTCAAACGGCTGACCGGAACCTTTGTCCATACAGAGATGACTTTGGCGATATCCTCTGCCGTTACCTGCGGCATATCCTTTTCCCGTTTCTTTTCCAGACGCTTCTGCCTGCGCTCATATCTGGAAAAAAGCTCATCCTGTTCCTTTTTCCAAACGCCCGCCTGCTCATAATCTCCGCTGCGTATCGCCTCCTCGAGGCGCATATCCAGCTCCTTTAATCCGTCCATCAGGTCTCCGTCCGCATCCGGTGATCCCATCCGTTCCAGACGCACTGCTGCCGCCGCCTCGTCCATCACATCTATTGCCTTATCCGGAAGCCTGCGGTCATTGATATAACGGGAGGAAAGCTTTACCGCCGCTTCCAGCGCTTCCTCCGCTATCTTCACCTGATGGTGCTGCTCATATTGTGATACAATACCTTTTAATATTCCGACCGTTTCTTCCTCGGAAGGCTCCTCTACCGTTACCGGCTGGAACCTGCGTTCCAGCGCAGCGTCCTTTTCCACATATTTGCGGTACTCTTCCAGCGTGGTCGCCCCTATCAGCTGTATCTCACCACGCGCAAGGGAGGGCTTTAGAATATTTGAAGCGTCTATCGCGCCTTCCGCTCCTCCTGCCCCTATCAACGTGTGTATCTCATCCAGAAACAGCAGGATATTTCCCGCTTCCGTCACCTCCCGTATCACTTTCTTGATACGTTCTTCAAATTCACCGCGATATTTGCTTCCTGCCACCATCCCGGACAGGTCAAGCATGAGCACCCGCTTATCTCTTACCGTCTCCGGCACATGGTCCTGCGCGATACGCAGAGCCAGGCCCTCTACAATCGCTGTCTTACCCACACCTGGTTCCCCCACCAGACATGGATTGTTTTTTGTCCGGCGGCTCAGTATCTGTATTGCTCTCGCTATCTCATCATCCCTGCCGACTACCGGGTCCAGCTTTCCCTGCGCCGCCAGCGCGGTCAGATCGCGGCTGTAGAGATCAAGCGTTCCTGTCTGACTCTTTTTCTTCCTGCGGCTGCCTGTTTCCTCACGGTATGCCGCAGGGTCCAGGCCAATTGTCAACAGCGTATCCACAAAAATCTTCTGTACCGGCAAAGATAAGGTATTCATTATCCTCACCGCAACGTTATCCCCGTCAGATATCAGAGCCATCAGGATATGCTCTGTGCCTGTCAGCAGGCTGCCTGCCTTCGCTGCCTGCCGGTGACTTTCCCTCAGCACCTCCTCGGCGCGTGGGGAATAGCCGTCCCTCTCCATCACGGGGGTCTGTACCTCCGGCGCGATCAGATCCCTTATCATTTCCCTGATAGTCTCTTCCTTCGCACCATTATCACAGAGCACCTTTGCCGCAACGCCCGTCTTTTCCCGGATAAGTCCCAGCAGGATATGCTCCGTTCCCGTATAATTCTGATGCAGGCTCTTTGCCGCCCGTCCTGCCAAAAGCAGGGCGTTCTTCGCCTTGTCCGTAAACTGTGACTGCATCCGTTACCTCCAAACACCGGAATACTGTTTAAATCGTTCCGTATTCCTCTTCCTCATAAATTTCGTCAATTAAAGCATGCACCTCCTGCCGGGAAATATTCCTGCAGCTTGCCCGGGCAAGAATGACCCGCATCGCCTGACGCAGCTCCTCCACGTCCTGTATCCGGTCCGCATCAATAGCTATCACCGCCCCTCTGCGCCGGTCCACTTTCACGAATCCCTCCTGCTTCAAAACGGTATACGCCTTATTCACAGTATGCATGTTGATGCCGACTGATTCCGCCAGCTGACGCACGCTTGGCAAAGGGTCCCCTTCTTTCAGGCGGTTAGTCGCTATCCCCACGATAATCTGATCGCGAAGCTGGATGTAAAGCGCTTCATCACTGTTAAAATCCACTTCCAGAATCATTATGCCACCTTCTTTATCTATTGTACTTTCGCCTTAATGTGTTATAGAAAAAATATAACAAAATCATCGGGCTGCGTCAAGCAAAAAAGGCCGGACGGTTAATATATAAAAACGGCAGGTCCATGCCTACCGTTCCCGGTTCTGCACACAGCCCTGCCATTTCTATATTTTCCCCTTTCGGGAAATTCTTATTTCAAATCCAGAAATTCAAATTCCAGATCGTCGTCATCCAAAAAGTTCTTGGACTGCCAGCCTTTATCCTTTGAGCGGGAAGATTTGCGGCGCGGACGTTCCTCTTCGTAATCGTCCTCGTCATCCTCTTCTTCCTCCTCATCCTCGTATCTTACACGGCGGGAAGTTCTCTTAGGCGCAGACCTTCTGCTGCGACGCGGACGTTCTTCTTCCTCTTCTTCGTCGTCTTCGTCGTCTTCGTCCTCGTCTTCGTCATCCTCATCTTCATCATCGCGGCGGGATGCAAAACGGCTTCCGAAGCGGCGGCGCGGACGCTCTTCTTCCTCTTCCTCGTCGTCTTCGTCCTCTTCTTCATCCTCGTCATCATCTTCATCATCATAGTCATCATAATCCGCACCCTCGTACGCATTTTTCAGCTTGATGATAAATACTGTCACAACAACGATCAGAACAAGTATCACCACTGCCATGATAATTATCACCAGACGCATGCTGGATGTTGTTTTTTCCATTTCATCCATATTGCTCTGATTCGTTTTTTCTGCATTCAACAGGTCTTCCACTTTATACTTTGTACCCATTGTATTGTCATGCAGATACCAGCAGCTCGTGCCTGTACCGTCATCCTCATAAACGACCCCGTATTCATCGGTGGGCACTGCCGGCTGTTCCTCCGGTGTTTCCGGCTCCTGCGGCACAGGTTCCTCGGGAACTGGCTCAGGCTCTGAAACATGAGCTTCTACAAGGTCTGAACGAATGTATCCTGTAACGGTCGAGCCGTTGCTTTCAAAGGATACCGCATACCATATCTTTCCGTCACTTCCCTGTGCCTCTCCGGTTACAGTCACTTCCATACCCTGCGTCGCTTTTCCTGCCACGTCCGAATCAGTGGAAGCTTCTTTTCTGACGCGAACGCTGCTGCTTGTCACCGTCGCACTCGTTACGGAACCGCCTGCCGCTTCTCCTGCGCCACCGTTTCCTGCATCTTCTGCACCGCCGTCTTCCGCACCGTTATCTGCCGCGCCGTCATTCGTATTCGTGCTCGTGCCGCCGGGATTGGAGCCCAGAGGTACTGCATACGCTGTCATCGGAGATGCCGTAAACAGAAAGCCCGCAGCCAGCAGACAGCATGCAGCCGTGCTGAACCCGGAAATAAATTTCATCAGTTTCTTGTCTTTTATCATTTCGTTACCTCTTTTGATTCCTCTTTCAGAAAATCCGTCCTCACGCCTCGTCTATCGCCTTTCCGATATCATGACGCATATACTTATTGGAAAATCCGACCCACTCCGTTGCCTCATAAGCTTTCCGACGGGCTTCTTTTAAATCTGCTCCTTTTGCGGTCACGCCGAAAACCCTTCCGCCGTTTGTGAGGATAGTTTTGCCATCCTCCGCAAACTTCGTACCTGCATGGAAACAGAACACATCGTCTTTTCCTTCGAATTTTTCCAGTCCGGAAACCGGCAGTCCCTTTTCATATTTGACAGGATAGCCATCAGAAGCCAACACTACGCATACTGCTGCCTGATCCTCAAATTCAAGCTTCAGGCTGTCAAGCGTTCCATCGATACATGCTTCACACACGTCAATAATATCATTTTTCATGCGCGGCAGTACAACCTGTGCCTCCGGATCACCGAACCGTACATTATATTCCAGCACGCGCGGACCATCCGGCGTCAGCATCAGCCCAAAGAATATCACTCCCTTAAACTCGCGCCCCTCTGCCGCCATCGCGTCCACTGTCGCCTGATAAATATATTTCTGACAAAAATCATCCACTTCTTCCGTATAGAACGGAGAAGGTGAAAAATTACCCATCCCGCCGGTGTTCAGTCCCTGATCGCCATCCTTTGCGCGCTTATGATCCTGCGCGGAAGACATGATCTGGATTGTCTTACCATCCGTAAAGGACAGCACGGAAACCTCTCTGCCGGTCATGAATTCTTCGATGACCATCTTATTGCCCGCCGTGCCGAACTTCTTATCAGTCATTATCGTGCATACGCCTTCCTCTGCCTCCTCAAGGGTGTTGCAGATGAGCACGCCTTTCCCCAGCGCCAGGCCGTCAGCCTTTAACACAACCGGGAACTTTGCCTTTGTATGCAGATATTCCAACGCGTCCTCTGCGTTTTCAAATACCTCATATGCTGCGGTGGGAATATTATATTTTTTCATCAGATCCTTTGAAAACGCCTTGCTGCCTTCCAGTATAGCCGCATTTTTACGGGGACCAAACGCCCGTATTCCCGCTGCCTCCAGCATATCTACCAGACCGCCTACCAACGGATCATCCATACCGACTATCACGAGGTCTATTTTGTTTTCCTTTGCAAAGGCAGTCAGCTTTTCAAATTCCATTGCGCCGATCGGCACGCACTCCGCCACCTGAGCGATTCCTGCATTGCCCGGCGCGCAATATATCTTCGACGCTCTGGGGCTCTTTGCAACACTCGCTGCAATAGCATGCTCCCTGCCGCCGCTTCCTACGATCAGAATATTCATATGATAATCGCCTTTCCTTCTTCTACCCGTACTCTTCCCTGCGCTATCAGGTCTATCGCCTGCGGCAGTATCTGCCACTCCGCCTCTTCCATGACACGACGCTGCAGTATCTCCGGAGTATCTCCCTGTTTCACTTCAACTGCCTTCTGCATGATAATAGGGCCGGTATCCATTCCGCTGTCCACAAAATGCACTGTCGCGCCCGTTACCTTTACGCCGCGCGCCAGTACGCCTTCATGGACATGCAGCCCATAAAATCCCACTCCGCAAAAAGACGGTATCAATGACGGATGGATATTGATGATACGGTTCGGAAACGCCTCTATCAGCGACTCCGGTATCGCCACTAAAAATCCCGCCAACACGATAAGGTCGGGGGCTAACTCTTTAAGCTTCTCTGTCAGCGCTTCATTAAACTGTGCCCTGCTTTCAAAAGCTTTCGGAGAAAGACATATCCCCTCTACGCCATGCAGGCGCGCCCGCTCCAGAGCATACGCGCCTGCGTTGTTGCTTATTACAGCTTCCACTTTCGCATCACGGATATTTCCGTTATCGATGGCATCAAAGATAGCCTGCAGATTGGTCCCGCCGCCGGAAACACAAACTACCAGTCTCAGCATAAGGTCACTCCCTTTTCGCCTTCTTCAATGGAACCTACCACATACGGGGTATCGCCTGCTGCTCTCATTGCTTCCATGGTCTTATCCACATCCGCAGGGTCTACCGCAACGATCATTCCGAGTCCCATATTGTACGTGTTGTACATCATCTGTTCTGCAATGTTGCCTTTTTCAGCCATCAGCTTAAAGATAGGAGGAACAGGATAGCTGTCTTTTTTCACAACAGCATGTGTACCTTCTTTTAACATACGGGGAATATTCTCATAAAAACCGCCGCCTGTAATATGGCTGCATGCCTTTATCGTTACGCCCGCCTCTTTTACTGCCTTTAACGCCTTGACATAAATGCGTGTAGGAGCAAGCAGCGTCTCTCCCAGAGTCGCTCCCAGCTCATCATAATATGTATTCAGGCTTTCCGCTGTCATCTCAAACACTTTTCTTACAAGAGAGAAACCATTGGAATGTACGCCGGAGCTTGCCATGCCGATCAGCACATCGCCAGCCTTTAAGTTCTCACCAGTGATCAGATCTTTTTCATCTACAACACCTACCGCAAAACCTGCAAGGTCATACTCATCCTCAGGCATCAGCCCCGGATGCTCCGCCGTCTCGCCGCCTATCAGCGCCGCTTCGGACTGTACACAGCCTTCTGCTACGCCCTTTACTATCTCGGCTATCTTCTCAGGCTCATTTTTGCCGCATGCGATATAGTCCAGGAAAAACAGCGGTTCACCGCCCGCACAAGCAATGTCGTTTACACACATTGCCACACAGTCAATACCTATTGTATCATGCTTATCCAAAAGAAACGCAAGCTTTATCTTGGTGCCGACGCCATCTGTGCCGGATACCAGTGTGGGCTTTTCCATATTTTTTATCTTTTCAAGGGAAAAGGCGCCCGAAAAACCGCCAAGACCGCCCAAAACCTCAGGGCGCATGGTTGTTTTTACATACTGCTTCATCAGTTCTACCGACTTGTAACCTGCTTCAATATCCACTCCAGAGCTCTTGTAATCCATCTGTTCCTCCATGCCGTGCCTGTGCACTGTTTGATTTATTTTGTATAGTTCTGATAGCCGCTTTCCTGCAGCTTTGCATCTTTTGCAAGTACGCCGTCTTTCATCTCGGCGCTGTAAGCCTTTAACTTCTTCAGCAGCTCAGTATCGGAAACTGCCAGCATCTTCGCCGCCAGAATACCCGCGTTTGCACCACCGTTGATCGCCACCGTTGCCACCGGGATACCGGAAGGCATCTGCACGATGGAATACAGGGAATCTCTGCCGCCCAGAGATGTCGTATGCATCGGGATACCGATGACAGGCATCGGGAACAGAGCCGCACACATCCCCGGCAGATGAGCTGCCATGCCTGCGCCCGCGATGATCACTTTCACGCCTCTTTCTTCCGCTGTCTGCGCATATTCAAAAAAGGTATCTGGCATCCGGTGTGCAGAAATAATGCGCATCTCATAAGTGATGCCGAATTTATCCAAGATTTCCGCCGCCTTTGCCATAACGGGCATATCGGAATCGCTGCCCATTACAATACTGACCTGTGCCATATTGTATTTCCTCCTGTTATCATGCTTTTATTCCGCGCCGAAAAAGCGCGAAAAATGTCATAACTTATCAATCTACAGTGTACTAAACTTTTCTGCGGGATGCAACCGTTTTTTCCAAATGGAGCTGATGTAGGCTGCCGCTTTGTGAAAAAACATGAATTTGTCCCGGCTGTACGCCATTCTTCCCGTCACTTCTTTCGGCCTCTTCTCAATATGACTGCGGCTGCATTAACCGCTATGATAAAAATAAGATAATTCCGATAAGCAAGATACATTCCCGGAACCACATCCATCAAGGCGCTCCAATCCTCATGCAAGACCCATGTGTCCACCAGCTTATATTCCAGTAGCACAGAGCATGCCGCAAGCGAGACCGCTATGAATGCGGACCAGCTTTTTTTCTCATTGTTTTTCCATGCCAGAAAAAGAGTCACACCTGTCATCACAATACTCATAAAACCTGTCAATATCCACATTTCACATATCCCCATATACTTTTATATCTCATCCTGCAGCAGCCTACAGTATTTCCCTCAGCTTATCCAGAAACGCCTCTTCTCCGAATTCATTTATCTTAAAAAACATCGCCTGACTGCCTCCCGCCGTGATGGCGGAAAGATGAACCGGCTCATTCCCGCTCTGAAACAGCGTCACCGAAAGACTTACCCGGTTTCCGCCCATATAACTGTAACGTTCAAACACTCTGACGCTGCAGCGCGCGTCCCCGCTCTGAAAATCACTGGAATCCTCCAGCGACGCGGATATGCTGCCTTCCAGAATCCCCTCTTCGATGCTATGAAGCAATCCGTCAAAATCCCTATCCGTTATTTTCTCAAGCTTTGCCATAATATCCCCCTAATCCACGCTGTCCTTCCTGACATATTTTATCTCATTATCTTTTTGGGTAAAAACAATCTCAGACGTATAAGATTCTCCCTCATCCGTCAGCAGCCGGAACGTTACAACGCCGTTTCCCATATAGGTAAATTCCGGTTCGGGCGCAGGTCTTGCAGAAAGTCCTATTTTTTAAAAATATCCTTCCATATCCATAAATGCCACTTCTGCCATTCCCGTATCCACATCTTTCAGCAAGACAGCCCCCGCCCGTTCTGACGCGCCGTCGGAGACTACTTCGCAGTCTATTATCTCTGTCACACCATTGCCATACAGCGAAAAGTTTGTTCTGTATCCAAACTCCATTTCCTTCGTTTGTCTTCGTCTTCGTCACGAATTTCCCGCCCTCTTCCCATTCTATCCTCAGCGGTGTCAGCCCGTAGTCCGTAATCTTACATCCATTCTCTGTGACAGACACCGTGAAATGTGCCATTCCGCCCTTTTCACAGCTTTTTTGCGGCTGGGCGCTCAAAAAGTTTCCGATGGAATAATAGAGAAGCATTTCATGCCCGTTCCCGTCGGTCTGCAGCTCAAACGGCTGCAGAACATGGGGATGCGTTCCGATGACCGCGTCCACCTGCTCTTCCAGAAATACATCCGCCCACTTTTTCTGAAAAACATCCGGCTCTGCGGCATTTTCCGTCCCCCAATGGACAAAGACGATGATAAAATCCGCCTCCCTGCGGGCCTTTCCCAGCTCTGTGCGTATCCGTTTTTCATCCTCTAAAATATGGACCAGATTCGGCATATTCTCCGGCGCAGGCATCCCGTTTGTCCCGTATGTAAAATTAAACAACGCAAAACGGATACCGTTTTTTACCAAAAGCTCATAGGGTTCTTCCCCTATCCCCAGACACTCCACGCCTCTTCTCTCAAAAAAATCCCGGGTAAAAAGCGCTCCCTCTGCTCCCTGGTCCAGCATATGGTTCGTCGCGCAGGTTACCACATCAAAGCCTGCATCTGCAATCGTTTCTCCTACCTGATCGGGCGTTGCAAACCTCGGATAATCACTATAGCTTCCCGGCTCTGGCGTCAGCGGCGTTTCCTGATTGAGCACCGCGATATCCGCTTTCTCCACGGCCTCCCCTACATGTTCAAACAGAAAATCAAACCCTTCCGAAAGCCCGTACCGATATATCGGCTCATGTGCGATCAGATCTCCGAATACCGCAAAGGAAACCTCTGTTTCCTGACGGGTAAATCCCCATAAATCCCACTTCCACAGGCTGACCTTTCCTGCCGGGTCCGTCAGCAGGATGCCCTTTTGTCCCCTGCCGCTTTCATATTCCGTCATCGCCGCCGCATCCGCTCCCATGTAGGAAGACATCCATTTTGGCTTCACGCCGTCTGATGCGTATTCGTATACAAACAGATGCTGCGACCACTTTTTTTCATCCTCTTTTATCCAGAAGGGCTTATGTTCCCCGAAACGTCCTATCTTCCAGCACAGGAGCACAAGCTCGTCCTGCCCGTCATAGTCGATATCGCAGGACATCACATCCTGTACCTGAATCTCTCCGGGAGAGCGCCAGATTTCTTTTTCTCCGGCAAAAACGCTCACACGGCGGCGCTGCAGCTCTATCCGGTATCCTACTGTCGTATCTTGTATACTGCGGCCCTCCCAGAAAATCCAGTGCGGCAGAAATGCGCCGTTTTTCCAGCCAAAATATCCCAAAAGGGCAGCCGCGGCCGCCGATACGACAGACAGCCATAGCACCCGTTTTCTGTTTTGTAAGATTTTGGTGCGGAATCCTTCTTTATTCATAGGTATAAACGCTGCGATAGCTCTGCGTCCAACCGGGCTGGCTGACGCCGCCGTCCGTCCGGTAGCTTCCGTCCTCTCCCAGTTCAAAGCCCATCATCTGACGCCATTTCGTATCCGTCAGACGGTCGTTTAACGGCCACGGGAACTGGTAAAAGGAAAAGACGCTCCCCCTCGCCAGCTTCAGCTTTCCGTCCACCTCCACGACCACATAAATCATGGCTGGCTGCCCTGTCGCCGCCTCCAGCACCGTTCCGTTCGGGTCGGTCGCGATATCCACCACGACAGCCGCCGGATATTGTGCACTTTCAATATAAGTCCCCTCGTCCGCTCCCGATTCCTCCTTTGCGATTTCATACCAGAAATGCTCCAGGTAGCCGCCGTAACTGCGGATAAACTCGTATTCCTCCTGTGTCAGCTTTTCTTTTGTCAGCTCCTTATTGGAAATCGTCAAAAGCTGTTCTGCCATCGTCCTTAACCGTTCCAAATCCTGCCCGGCTGACTCGGAAAGCATCCCAAGCCTTGAAAGTCCTTCCGCCGTCTGGCCTGCCAGTGCGGCAAACCGTTCGTAAACAAGCGGCTCCGGCTGCACATAGCCCCTGTCGTCCGGCTCTTCATCCCAGCCGCCTCCCATTTCAGCCATCACCTGCTTGGAATAAAGGACGGTATCATGCTTCAGCTCCGTATAGCTTCCCGCAAAGCATTCCAAATCCTTTTTGACCCACTCCTCATTCTGCATAAATACGGGGTACCCTTCCCCCTTCGGCAAAAGGAGCGGGCGGAGCGTATTCAGCCATCCCAAATACAGGCTGGGCGGCCGGAGCGCATCGTTTTCCTCCGAAAAAACGGCGCGCAGATTTTCCATATTTTCAGAATATCCGGCAAAGTCTGCCGCCCCGGCATCCTCCAGCAGCCTAAGCGCCATATCGCTGCCCAACGCCGCCGGAACGTCCAGCACATCGGGAAGCATCCGCTTCTGCCCTGTCCCGTTTTCTCCCACGTCGCTGTATATGAGCTTCTGCATGACCGCCGCATCCACGCTAAACCGCTGCCCCATAAACCGGAATCCGGGAATCTGATTTTCCTCCCCGTCCCATATCGGCCGGGAATTGACCGCAGGGGCGCGAAGAGCCGCCGTCCTCTCATGAAAATCCGCAAATTCCCGCTCTTTTCCCGCAAGCTCCCCGACCGCAAACTCCCTGCCGTAAACCGCCTCCATCACCGGAGCGTACTCGCACACTCCTGCATCGTCGCTCGTCCCTGCAAAAAACGATGTCACCGCATAAATCCTCTTCCACAGCCTCAGCGCGTCCGCATCGTCCGCCAGCGCCTTCGTGATGAGCAGGGCACTCCTGTCCAGCTCCTCCTGCTTCTGCTCAAAATGTATCCTGCCGTACCACATCATCGCTTTGAAATACCGTTCCAGCGTTTCATCGCCTTCATAATGTCCCCGCGGCCGATACTGGCTGTAGTCCTCCTCTTTTCCGGTAACCGCCGACAACTCTATCCCTTCTGCCCTCTCTATTTTGGAAAGCTCCTCCGAAACGGATGCCCCTACCGCACCGTTTGCCAAAAAGCTGTCATCCAGAAGCTTTGCCCCTACCGAAAAAAATACCATATTGCGCTTTGCCGCTTCCTCCCACTCGCTTCCGGAAAGCGCCTCATACTGCACCCTGCTGCCGTCCGCCATCCGGATGCCCAGCTCCCTTAGCTTCTCCGAAAGATACTGCCGCTCGACATCTTCCAGAAGATGGTCAAAGCATAAATGATAGGTGTGCATCAGCGAATCCACCGTAATAAAATTCGGTATCATGGCATAGCGGTTCGTCTCATATATATCAAAAAATTCGTTCCCCGCGCTGTCCGTTACCACGAACCCGTTCTGCACAAGCTTCTCCTGCATCCCCGGCGTGATATAAAACTGCCATGTATTTTCAACATTTCCAAGGTCCGGCGCGACAGACCATCGCTCCACTGACGGCGTCACGCGCTCTGTCTGCTCCTTTGTCTGTTCAAAAAATGTCGGCCGCGCCCCCGCATAAAGCCAGTCTGCGCTGTTCGCCGTTTTCTGCTCTCCTGCCGGCTGCGATGAGGTCTCTGCGGCAGACTCTTTTCCTTCTGAGCCGTTCTCCGTCTCCTTTGCCGCCTTTCCGGTTTCTTCCCCTATATCCGTCCCCGTTGTGCGAACGCTCTCCCCGCAGCCTGAGCCTGCCAGCAGCCCTGCCGCCAAAAATACCGCCAGTATCTTTTTTAATATTCCTGTCATCCTTCCGCCCTCCCTTTGCTACGACCGATACTCCTGTTATGATTATATCATGAAAGACGCAGTCTGACATTCGTATGGTTCGGAAGATTTTCTTAATATTCTATGAGTTTTTGTGGCAGAAAAGTGTTCGCTTTAGTATAAAAAAATATGTGCCCGGACGCAGACCTGCGCCGGGCACATACATTTTTCATCCTCCGTACAGAGGCACATTCAGTTCTTCCGTTCCCTTCAATACAAAAAATCCGTCTTTGATTATCTCTATCACACTTCCGTCCGCACGGACTGCGCTGACTTCGCCCAGCTCGTCATAGGGAATCGTAATGTCGGTATGACAGTTTAAGTACGCCTGGGACATGTCCGTATGGCGCAGGGCGGAAATCTCGTTTTCCCGCGCAATGATAGCCTTGCCGTCCGGATTGTATGTCATCCTGTCCTCTTCATGGCTGTAGCACGTATCGCCTACCGCAAAATGAGGTCCGGTCTTTTCCGCTATCAAAATCGGCAGCTTGTCGTTGATGTCGAAGCGGCGTGCAGCCATATACGCTGTGGTATTCGTGCCGATGGCAAATTCGCCCAGCGGCAGAGTATCATGATGGAACAGCACGTTATCCTGTAAAAGCTTTTTGTTTTCCTCTTCGTCTGCGAAGTTTTTGCAGTCATATCCGCTGATGCGGCCATCCTCAAAATGCAGCTCCAGATCGTTATACTGCATCCCATTCAAATATACCTGCGTCACATGCAGCACGCCCTCTGTTCCGGAAAGCTGCGGCGATGTGAACACCTCTCCCACCGGAATATTCACGTCTGCCACACAGTTTTCAAAATTCGTCTCCTTTGCAGGATCGGAGAGCGGATGGAGCATTACCTTCATATCAGTACGATTTTCATTTCTGCCTTTGACCCGTACCCATTCCGCCTCGTCCAGCGCGTCGATGATACGCTGCTGAATCGTCTCGTACGTCTTATAATCCAGCGTATTTATCTCCAGTATCTTATCGAAAATCGCTTCAAAATCCTCTCCTATCTGAGGCACGGGGAACGCAATGATCGTAAAGCTTCTCTCTTCCGGATCGATATATTCGTTCGTCATCGCTCCCGCCTGGCTCTGATATTCCACAGAAAGCTTCTGCTGCTCTTTGGAAAGCTCCAGTCTCTCCGCCTTGTTTTCCGGCTCAAAGGGCTGTTCTCCAAACGATTCTATCACCGCCGGTCCCGCATGAAGCGCCGCCTTGTCCTGATACTCTTCCCATGCCGCCTTCCTGCATTCCAGCATCCGGGTCACATATTTTTTGTCAAAATACAGCGCCTTATCGTTTTCATGGTCATAATCGAACTGACGGTTCACCGGCGCTCCGAAATACCCTGATTTGTATACTCTGCGCCCCTCCAGAAAGCTTGCGGGCGCACGGAAGATGACCGGCTCCAGACCCATGTTTGCAAAATTTCCTATCGCAGCGCGCACCACCCGTTCAAAACCGAGGGGATAACGAATATTGACGGATTTCTTGCATTTCAAATCCTTCTTTGCAAGTTCAAAGCCTTTTTTGTAGCCTTCGGTATAAGTATCCGCAATCTTCCGAATCTTCTCTTCCGGCAGTCCATTCAGATATTCTGCCAGCTTCCACTGATCGTCCGCGATATACTCACCGTAGTAAAAAAGGTAACGGATATCGGAAAGGTCGCTTTCCATCACGATTTTCCGGGCAAAATCCTGTTCCCAGTCCACGCTGCCGGCCACCGCATGCTCTGCGGTAAGCTCCGCATAATCGCTGGCGAACCAGTAAAAAATCTCCCTTATCTGCTCGTACTCCGGCTCTGTATCTTCCCTTTTTGCGTCCGCAAAGGCGCAATAAATCTCCAAAAACAGCTCCGTACGTATCGTCACCGCCTCCAGATCCTGCTCATACACGAAAGCCGGAAGGCTGTGCAGTTCCGCGCTCACCGCGGAAAGGAGCTGCCCGAATTTTTTGCCGAGCTGCTTTACCGCCCATGCCGGATTAGCCCAGCTCATCTCATAAGCACGCCCCAGAAGGTCGATATGGCAGATTTCATTATGCCTCTTTAATTCCTCCAGCTCCGCATTTTTCAGACCTCCGGCCGCTATCCAACGGTACTCCTCTATCATTACTACAAGGTAATCTGCCGTTTCTGCAAAAAAGCTGCGGAACGGTTCCGCCGTTTCGTGCTCCCTCGAAACCTGCTTCACCCGCTCTACAGCAAGTTCAAAACGTTCTTCCATCACAGTCATAGTCCATACACTCCTGCATATACGATAAATCCAATCCCGACGAGCGTCAGGGCATTCAAAACAATACCTATCCACGCGAACAGATAAAATTTATCTTCTTCTGTTCTCGCCATAATGCCGCCCACCAGCCCTGCGACCGCAAAGATCAGACATAAAAGCGCCACCACGCCGTAACGGACATACGCTGTCCCCTGATTCTGCCATGTAAAATACACGGTCAGTATCAGGGAAACCAGCGACATCGCGCCCAGCGCGGCAGAAAATATACCCTTTTTTGATTCTTTTTTATCTGTAAAAATAAATTTTCTGCGCACGCCGCTTTTCCTTCCCGCCTGTTTTAAAAAATAAGCTTCCGTCTGTGCGCAAGAAGCCTCGCGCCGTTTACGATCAAAAGCACGCCGCCTGCGATGCCGCACACTGTCGTCACAACACCAACCGCGATATTCAGTGCGCCGCTCCCGCCCATGAGCTTATAGGTTTTTTCTTCCATTTAAAAATCTCCTGTCTGTTTCACGCTTTTGCGCCGTACTGCTCATAGTAGGCATCGATCGCGCTCTTTAACGCATCGTCAATATAAACCTTCCCTTTATAAGGACGGTTATACAGATACTCGGTCACTTCCGCCATGCTCACAATAGCATTTGCGTCAAAACCGTACTTCTCTTTGATTTCGCACAGCGCGCTCTTATCGGAGGAAAGTCCCTTCTCCATGCGGTTTAAGGAAACCATCAGACCGACTATCTCAACATCAGCCTGTGCCTTTAAGATAGGAAATGTCTCTTCGATAGATTTGCCGGAAGTGGTCACGTCCTCGATGATAACCACACGGTCTCCGTCCTTTAATTTGCTGCCCAGAAGAATACCCGTATCTCCGTGATCCTTCACTTCCTTACGGTTGGAGCAGTAACGGATGTCCTTGCCGTAAAGCTCGCTGATAGCCATCGTCGTCGCAACTGTAAGCGGGATGCCCTTGTATGCGGGCCCGAACAGCACGTCAAAATCCAGACCATAGTTGTCGTGGATAGCCTTCGCATAATACTCGCCCAGACGGCGCAGCTGAGTTCCTGTCACATAAGCGCCCGCATTCATGAAAAACGGGGACTTACGTCCGCTCTTCAATGTAAAATCACCGAATTTCAAGACATCGCTGTCTACCATAAATTCAATAAACTCCTGCTTATACTGTTCCATCCTTCAAAACCTCCTGTATTTACGGGCTTTTAAAGCCTCTTCCTGTTTCAGATATCACTTCGTTTCAATTCTAGCATATCCGGAACGTTTTTTCAATTCACGGTTCGTAAAAAGGGATTTTGACGATAGCCGGTCAGCGCTTCCCTCCTCTGCGATGTAACAGGACTGCCGCCAACAGCTGTCTGCGATGCCCCAATTGAAAACAGCCATGTAAAATACCAGCAAACTGCTATTCTCGTGCAAAAACTGCGATAGATACGCTCACATCCGATTTTGTCTTAAGCAGCATCGCTTGTAAACGGGCAGCGTCCGTATCCTTTCCCCACAAATATATTTCTGACGTAAAAAGTTCCCCTCCTTCATCCGTAACCTCATCTGCCTCTCCGTAAAGCCCGGTCAGCTCATCCAGTATTTCCTGAAATTGCCCATCCCCTTCCTTTACCGGAAAATGAACCTGTACTGCATCCAGCTTATCCTCGTCAAACTCCAGAAAAAGCGTTGCGTCGCATCCGTAAAACTCGAATTTTTCTTTTGTATAATAGCTCACGGCGGCAGAATCTATCGCTTCCATCTTTTCAAGCTCTGCGGGAATCTCTCCCAGCACCTCCTCGCTGGAGCTTCCAAACGGAATGTCCTTATATTGAAAATCCCCGTTTTCATTCCGCAGCTCTTCCAGAGAGAACAGCTCTTCCCCAAACCAGACATACGATAGCTGAAAGCTTGCCGCAACCAGCTGTTCCTCCTCCAGCCGTCCTATCACCGCTGCGCGCACCGGATACTCGCCCGGAAATTCCCATACGGTCATGGCGCTCCTCTCATCGATCTTCTCCCCATTCACAGGCTCTCCATAGAGAGCTATCATCTCCTGATTTACCGTCTCATAAGAGACGCCGTCCGGCAGCTCCATCGTAATGTTGGAAAGCTTCCCGTTCACAAACTGGAAAAAGCTGCTCTTAACCTCACAGCCTGCCAGCTCAAACGCGAACTTTTCATCCTGAACGAGATAGGTAACGCTTTCCAGCCCCTTTTCTTCATCGCTCTCCGTGCCAAAAGGCTCCTCTGACAAAGGGATTCCCGCCTTACGCACTTCCTCCTCTGTGCCGCAGGGGTTCACACCGGATATGAGGGCGCCATTCTCCTCCAGCGCCTCCAGCCGGAGCTCCTCCTTTTTCACGCCGCAGGCTGCGAACACAAAAGCCAGTACCAGAAATACAACAGGGAAAAATGCGCTCTTCTTCATAAGACAATTCCTCCTTTGCTTTTGGAATTTTATAATAATATCTTATCGTAAATTCTGTATAATTTCAATTTATTTTTAACGTAAATACGGTTTTTCCGGATATACTCTTCATGATATTCTTTTTCGTATTATTCCTGAAACCATCTGACCACTTACGCAAAACATTACCCACCCCCTCTCCTGTTTACTGTGCAACCTCATCTGTATGATAAAATGCAGTTTAATTTTTATTGACACATCAACATTTTCATGCTATATTTGACCAGTCAACAAATACCTGCGGCACAGACCAGCCTCTGTCCGCTCTTTTAAAAGGAGAATCGTTCATACTATGAATCAGATACACATCATTACCGACGCCGGTTCCGATATCGTGAACCCCGACCGCACTGACCTGACCGTTTTGCCTATGACCGTCCGCTTCGGCGAAGAGGAATTTCAGGACGGCGTCAATCTGACTCACCGCGAATTTTATGAAAAACTGATTGAAAGCGATACGCTCCCGACCACAAGCCAGCCCTCTCCTTTCCTTTTCGAGAACGCAATACGCAGCATTCTGGAGCAGGGCGATATCCCCCTTGTCATTACCATTTCCTCAAAACTTTCCGGCACATGGCAAAGCGCCTGCATTGCTGCCGGAGAATTTGATGAAAAGATCCACATCGTGGACAGCGAGAGCGTCGCTGTCGGCGAAAAAGCTCTCGTAGAATATGCGCTGCGTTTAAAGGACCAGGGCGCCAACATCGATACAATCGTTGAAATTCTGGAACATGAAAAAAAGCAGCTCTGTGTGCTCGGACTTCTTGACACGCTGGAATATCTGCAAAAAGGCGGGCGCATCTCCAAAACCGTTGCTATCGCCGGAAGCCTGCTTTCCATTAAGCCCGTTGTCACTGTAACAGACGGCGAAGTACAGCTTCTCGGAAAAGCGCGCGGCTCAAAGCAAGGCAACAATTTCCTGATACAGAAAATTCAGGAACACGGCGTCGATTTTTCCCGTCCTATCGCTCTTGGTTATACCGGATTGAGCGATGTCCTTCTGCAGAAATATATCGAAGACAGCCGCTCCCTCTGGGAAGGTCATGCTGACAGCCTGAGCATCGGCACGATTGGCGGCGCTATCGGAACTCATGTAGGCCCCGGAGCAATAGCCGTTGCGTTTTTTGCAAATCATATCTGACCAGCCGTATACAAAAAGACCGGAACACGGTAAATATTTCCGTCGTTTCCGGTCTTTTTTCTTTGTATTTATACTGTCAGCTTTTTCTTTCCTGATTCTACCTGATCTCACGCTGAAACAGCATAACCATAGATATTTAGAATATTATCCAATAAAAATAATCCGTAAAATCCCTAAAATGAGCAACTGTACTGGATAAAAAAGATAGAAAAACCATTTTGAAAACGCTGTTTTTTTGTTTGCCTGCTTATGATTATAGAAAAAAACAATGCAAATCACTGCGAGTCCCATTCCCAAAATACTCAATAGTGCATATGCCAAATTGAGCCCAATCGGCATTAAATTGTATCCAGCAGCAAAATTGACCGCAGCAAAAGCGACGATTTCAGAGGTTCTCCCCTTGACCTTTACATCGTTTTCTTTCAGATAATTCCCCATCATTTTCCAACGCCAGCCTTTTGTGGAGTATCTTTTTTCTTGCCATAAAATAAACCTCCAAACCGGTAAGTTTATCTTACATCAGTTTGAAGGTTTACACAAACTTTGGGATGCTCCCTTTTTTACGGCATTTTTCTATTTCTGTCTGCCATCTTCTTCGATGTGCTCAAGCCCCTGATTGATAATGGCGCGAACATGCCCGTCTGCCAAAGAATAAAAAACAGACTTTCCTTCTCTCCGGCTCTTCACCAGTTTGCTCTGTTTCAATATACGAAGCTGATGCGATATCGCCGACTGCGTCATATTGAGCGCCTCCGCCAGATCGCAGACACACACCTCTGCCTCAAACAAAACGAACAATATCCGGATTCGGGTGGAATCCCCGAATACCTTGAACAGCTCCGCCAGGTCATACAGCTCTTCCTCCTCCGGCATCTGATCAGCCACTGTTTTAAGCAGCTCCTCATGCAGTTCTTTTACTTCACAGCATTCCATCTCTTCCATCCCGTTTCCTCCATACTCAGCTGCCTGCCGCTTTTCTCACAGCTTCTTCACATACAGCGCCCGTATCGCATTCAACACTGCGATGACCATAACGCCCACATCCGCAAAAATGGCAAGCCACATATTTGCAATTCCTACTGCGCCTAGCAACAGACATAAAAGCTTGATACCGATCGCAAAATAAATATTTTCATAAACTATCCTCATACATTTACGTGCGATGCGGATAGCCTTCGCTATCTTCACCGGGTCATCATCCATCAAGACCACATCCGCCGCCTCTATTGCCGCATCAGATCCAAGCGCCCCCATCGCAATACCGATGTCTGCTCTTGATAAGACCGGCGCATCGTTGATACCGTCTCCCACAAAGGCGAGTACTTCCTTTTCGCCCTTCTGTCCCAGAAGCACTTCTACCTGCTCTACCTTATCCCCCGGCAAAAGCTCGCTGTGAACCTCGTCGATACCCAGTTCCTCCGCCACCTGATATGCAGTCTGGCGTCTGTCCCCGGTCAGCATTACCGTCTTTTTCACTCCGCATTTTTTCAGGGAGGCGATTGCTTCCTGAGCGTGCGGCTTTATCCGGTCAGAGATAAGGATATGTCCTGCATATTTTCCGTCCACCGCCATATGGACTACCGTCCCTGCGCTGTGACACTCCATACATTCAATACCGAGCCGGTCCATCAGCCGGGTATTGCCCGCTGCAACCGCGATGCCGTCCACCTTTGCCGTCACGCCGTTTCCGCCTATTTCCTCTACCTCAGTCACTCTGGAAGCGTCCAGCGGCTTTCCGTATGCCGCCTTCAGACTTTTGCTGATAGGATGAGAGGAGTGATATTCAACGAGAGCCGCATATTCCAACAGCTTTTCCGCATCCATCGGGGAATGATGTACGCCGCTGACCTCAAAAACGCCCTGTGTCATCGTTCCGGTCTTGTCAAATACAACATATTTTGTACGAGCCAGCGCTTCCAGATAGTTCGATCCTTTTACAAGGACTCCTGCGTTTCCTGCTCCGCCGATTCCCGCAAAAAAGCTTAACGGTATGCTGATGACAAGTGCACAGGGACAGCTTATTACAAGAAAGGTGAGAGCGCGCATCACCCAGTCGCCCCATTCCGGCGTCATTCCGAGAAACAGCATCCGTATAAGCGGCGGCAGCACTGCCAGTGCCAGCGCACTGTAACAGACTGCAGGCGTATAAATCTTTGCAAATCTGGAAATAAACTGCTCCGACCTTGATTTTTTGGAACTGGCATTTTCTACCAAATCCAGGATTTTGGAGACCGTAGATTCGCCAAATTCCTTTGTTGTCCGAATTTTTAACACGCCTGACATATTGATGCAGCCACTGATGACTTCATCACCCTCTACCGCCTCCCGCGGCAGACTCTCGCCTGTTAAAGCACTCGTATTCAAACTCGACCTGCCCTCTACGACTATACCGTCTATCGGAACCTTTTCCCCCGGTCCTACCACGATTACCGTACCTATCTCTACCTCATCCGGATCAGCTTTTTCCAAACTTCCATCCGCCTTCTCTACATTCGCGTAATCCGGACGGATATCCATAAGTTCGCTGATACTGCGACGGCTTTTGCCCACTGCATAGCTCTGAAACAGCTCTCCTATCTGGTAAAACAGCATAACCGCCACGCCCTCACTGTATTCACCAAGAACGATAGCTCCAACAGTCGCTACTGCCATCAGGAAGTTTTCATCAAAAACCTGCCTGTTTAAAATCCCCTTTACCGCCTTAACCAGAATATCATAACCGATCAGACCATACGGAATCATAAAAAGGATAAAACGCAGCCATCCTTCAACAGGAAGCAGGCTGAACATGACCATGAGCGCCGCTGATGCTATAATACGTATGAGCATTTTTTTCTGTTTCTTATTCATCGGTTTCCATCTCCCTCAAACGGGACCTGTTCCCAAAATTCCTGTCCAAAATATCTTACAGGAAAATCTCGCAGTCGTCCTCTACCTTTTTGCAGTTTTTGTAAACATCCTGCATAACCGCCTTCACATCCGCACCGTCCTCAAATTCCACTGACATCTTTAATGTCATAAAGTTCACGACTGCATCCTTTACCCCGGCAGTATTCTTTGCTGCATCCTCCATCTTATTTGCACAGTTTGCGCAGTCAACATCAATTTTGTAAGTTTTCTTCATCCCGAAATCCTCTCTTTCTTTTATCATATGAACATTTATTCATATGTTGTTTTAATTATAACGCTTCCGCCTGAAATGTCAACCCCCGCAGGGGCATTTTTTAAAAAAAGACCTATATCCTCGCGAATATAAGCCTTTCTTTATCTGCTCACACTAACGTGCAGTCCCACACGTCCACGTCTGTATCCTGGAATACACTTCTGAGCCTCTCATGTACCTGCCGGCGCGTTACCCCCTTTTTCAGGATAACCTGCAAAAATCCTCCGCCTCCGGCTCCGCACACCATCTGACCGTCCGTCAGCTGCTCCACCGATTTCAATATCTGATTGATGAGCGTATTTGTGCTGCCTGCATCCACCATCTGGGACAGCTCCCAGTGACGGCTCATCAGCTCCGCAAAATCATCTATATGCCCTCTTTCCAGCTCAAACCGCATCAACGCAGCGACTTTCTGGATTTCGTTAAGCGCATACAGTGCATCCGGATTCGCCCCTACATAGCGTCCTACCACATCGCGCAGAAGGTTTCGAGCAAGCCTGCGCTGTCCGGTATATATCAGACAGAACCTCTCCTGAAGCTCCTTCATTGCCTCCTCCGGCAGCTCCACCTGCTTTACACAAATCTCCTGCTCCAGTCCCGGCATTGTCGTAATATATTTGATTCCCGGACAGAGGCCGCCGACCTGGTCCTGCCAGCCGCCGCCTGTAGACATTATCTGTTCCATACAAAGTACACGTCCATACAGGTCGCTTTCCTTGTGCGCGATACCCATAAATTCAAACAGCGCTCTCACGCATGCCGCCGCCAGAATACTGCTCGTTCCGAGCCCGCTTCCTTTCGGCACTCCCGTAACTTCCGTCTGCATCTTAAAACCGCCGCCCAGACGCGTCAGGATTTCCGTAAGGCTCCCGCCCTCCGGCGGAAGTATCCCACATGCCAAAAGAGCCGCCTTCTGCAATGCAAACGGATCATATGGATCTCCGGTTTTCTGCAGCTCCTTCAAATCATCAAATTCTCCGTAGACTCCCATATCCCGGCTTTCAAAAATAATCTTTAACTCTTCTAGTCTTGTCAGCGTCACCTCTACCGGCATTTCTCCCTGCAAAAGTATCGCCGCATTGAGCACCGTTCCGCCCTGTTCATTACAGTAAGGAGGTGTATCACTCCAGCCACCGCCCCAGTTGACGCGCAGAGGAAGCCTGACGCGATGGTATTCCCCCTGCATCCGACAGTTCTCATTCATTTTCAGGACACTCATTGCGCCTTCCATGACCGTCTGCTGGATACGTTTAAAACACTGCGAGATATAACGTTCCCCTTCCGCCTTTCCAAGAGCGCATCCCACATAATAAACAAGCCTCATTGCTCTGCCCGGCTCAGCCGTTTTCAGCCTGTTTTCCAGCCACTCCTCCTGAATTCCTGTCAGCTTTCCGGCATGAAGCACCAGCCCCGCCTCTGAAGCCGGTCTTCCACTTTCTATCATCTGCTCCAGACGTTCCATCCGGACCAGCTCCTGCATCCTGCGCTCCCATGCGATCAGCGCCTCCGGGTCAGCCTCCGCAAAGCCGGATTTCAGGCTTCTGCGTTCACATTTTCTCCATGCTTCCACATCGCCCTCGCCCTGAGCAATCTTGTAAAGATTGCGTGCGGCGTCCACCGCCTGATTTATCGTTTCACAGGAAGGATACAGACATGCGTCCCAGATGCTGTGCGTTTTGACATCTTTTTCCCAAAGCTCACCTATTTCTATCCCGCTCTTTTCAAGAAACTCTCCCAGAGTCCCTCCCAAAAAGCTGCAGTCATCCTCCAGCGTTCCCTTCGGGTTATCATCCACTCCGTAAATACGAGCCACAAATCTGCCGTCTCTCTGCTTTAATCCATGCAGCACCACGTTCGGCGGCACATCTCCTGAATGAATATCTACATAGGAAAGAAGGGAATTTTCCCCTACCGTCACTCCGTTATGGACATAGCTCACTTCCAGATAGCTGTTTTTGCCGCATACGGCACCATTCTCCAAAACGCTGTTGCAGCCTGCCACACTCTCCCTGCCGATACTGCTGTTCACATGCCTGCTCCACCCCAGAGCCGCATATGCGTCGATTTTTTCGGACATCAGATGGAGTATCTCCGCCGTTGTCCCGAAATGGATGAACTGTGCCGGAGCCAGACGAAGCAGCTTCATTCTGAAAGGATGCAGAATCTCCCATACATTCCTGCGTGCTTCAGACAATGCCTCACTGTACTCACCTTCCGGCTTTTCCCCGTAAAATTCCTCCAGCGTGGACTCCTCTGCCAGCGGATACAAAAAATCACCATATAAAGACAGGCGGACTGTTTCATTGATATATCTGCCGCATGCTTTCTCATCTACCCGTCCGTCTTTTGATATGAGACCGAACAGTGCCTTTAATATCTTCGCCGAAAAAAGCACTGCTCCCGTATCGATGTCCACGCAATCCTGCTCATTGACCGCACCTGCGCTGCGCAGTGCCTCTATCGACTGCTTGTGTAAAAACCTTGACACATAGCCGTTTTCCCCGCGTAAAAATACGCCATGATCCTTTCCTGTCTCCACCTTTTCTTTGAAGGATATGGCGGCAGCCCCATCTCCAAAATCATCTATCTGGAGCGCATTGAACAGCAAAAGCACATCTCCCGATAAAAGAAGCATTCCTTCCCTGATTCTGGACGGTACCCCTGCCGCCGCTATCATAAATTCATCAAAAAGTGTGGATACACGTCCATTTTCCAATTCATGCGGGACGGGAGAAAATAATTTTCCAAGCGCCGAATACTGCGGGACTCTTTTGCTATCCCCTCCCGAATGGATAACAAGAATACGCAATCCGTCAAATTCACTGCGCCCCGTCTGTTCTGCGATATAGCGAAGCACTCCCAGCGTTGCTCCACCGCTGCCTACACGCTTGCCATCCGGATCTGATACGACTGCAAACTTCGTCCCCTCAGGTAAAAAATGATCTCTCCGGCGCTGATTCAGCTGTGCCCGGAAGCCTTCCGCCTGATGCTCATTGGAAGCCGTCAATATGATATAATCCCAGCGCGCAAAATCTTCCCGGTTCCGCGCCCGCTCGTAGTCCGCCTGTGCATCCTGATAAGACTGTGCCAGAAAAAGTGGTGCTATCAATTCAGACATTTTTCAATCCTTTCCATCATTGCTGCAAAAAATGTATTAACAACCTTGTCCATGTTTATCTAAATATCTTAACATAAACCCATATTAAATTGTAGGAATTTTTAATGTATTTTTTTATTTTAAATAGGAAAGAGATTTTTCCGGACCAAAAAATCATTCATCCTGACAGACACACCCGAACCTGGCACATAATCATGTTTTTTCATTCGACATTAAATGAACTTTCCTATCGAATAAAAAAATACCACCTCCGAAGAGATGGTATTTGATGCTCCGTCTATGCTGACTGATAAAATGCCGCGCGGAGCTGCGCTTATAGGAGCTGTATGACTGATTACTCAGCTACAGTCTCAGTTGCCTCTGTAGATGCAGTCTCTGTAGCTGCTTCTGTTGTAGCTTCCTCAGTGGTCTCAGCCTCTGTTGTAGCTTCTGTAGACTCAGCCTCTGTAGCTGTCTCAGTTGTTGTCTCTGTAGCTGTCTCAGTAGCTGTCTCTGTCTCAGTTGCTGTCTCTGCTACAGTCTCAGTTGCTTCTACAGTAGACTCAACTGCTGTAGATGTTGCTGTGGTCTCCTCAGCGTTGCCGCCGCAAGCTACCATAGATGCTGTCATAACTACTGCTGCTAATACTGCTACTAAATTTTTCTTCATAATAATTCTCCTCCTGATATTGCGGAGCTCTTTGAAACACATCGCTCCTGAATACGATTGAGAGAATATCACGTTTTTTTTCATTTGTAAATAGCTTTTATATAAATTTAAAACTTTTTATGAATTTTCATATGTTTTTGTTCACACTTTAGACACAATTCGATATTTTCCAGCAATTCTGCGAAAGCTTCCTTTTTTTCACGATATCGGTTATACTCAAAAATAGGTACAGTTTCCATAAAACATCCTATTTTAAGAGATAGTATGAGAAATAATTCTGATAGCTTATTTTTCATACGGCCGTTTGTGCCGGAGCGTCGCAAACAGCCCTTATGTCAGAAAAGAAATTGCCTTCGCGATTTTCTTTCTGCTATGTCGCCCACGCTCCAGAACGGAGATTATTATGAATAAACAGTATTTATTAGAATGCTGCGTCGATTCCGCTGCATCCGCACGCTGCGCCAAAGAAGGCGGTGCAGACCGTCTGGAGCTGTGCGCCAACCTTGTTATCGGCGGCACAACCCCTTCCTTGTCACTTTACGAGCTCATACGCGAGCAGACTGACATCCGTATCCATGCACTGATACGCCCGCGCTTCGGCGATTTTCTCTATTCGGACGATGAAGCCGAGATCATCTGCCGCGAGATTACAGCCTTTCAAAAGGCCGGTGCAGACGGCGTGGTTATCGGCAGCCTCAAGCCGGACGGCTCCCTCGATCTTGAGCAGATGAAACGCTTTCTGGAATGCGCCAAAGACATGTCCGTTACCCTTCACCGGGCTTTTGACATGTGCAGCGATCCCTTCCTCGCCCTCGAACAGGCAAAAGAACTTCACATCGATACTATCCTGACATCCGCGCAGGCGCCTTCCTGCGTAGAAGGTATCCCTCTCCTGAAAAAGCTGAAAGAAGCTGCCGGTTCGGATATTAATCTTCTTGCCGGAGCAGGCATCAATGCCTCTGCCGTCCGCACGCTCCTTGCCTCCACTGACATTACCCAGTACCATATGTCCGGAAAGCTCATCAGAAACAGTGAAATGAAGTACCGTAATCCGAATGTCTCCATGGGACTTCCCGGTATGAGCGAATATGATATCTGGCAGACCGACCCGGATGCCGTCCGCAGTGTGCGTTCTCTTCTCGATAACGCCGCAAAACTCTGATCAGCGTTCACATTTCCAGAAAAAGGCACTGTGACCGGGAAGCGTGCTGCCTCCTCCAAAGTCATGCTCCTTCCCGGTTATAAGGTCTACCGCCCGTCCGCATCCCGCATCAAAGTGTGCTGTAAACGGCTGTTCATCCGCATTTATTGCAACTAAAACCCGTTCTCCCTCTGCCGCTCTTTCAAAAATGCACTGTCTGTTTGTCAGGAGCACTGACCGGAACGCTCCGTAATTCAACGCTTTTGATTTCTTTTTTGCCTCGGAGAGCATGGCAATCCACTCCGTCAGACCATTTTCTTCCGGTGCATCAAAGCTTGCCCGCAGCGCAGGATCTCCCTGACTCTTATCCGCCTTTGCTCCCCATTCGCTCCCATAATAAACGCACGGGATTCCCGGCATTCCAAACATCAGCGCATAAATAAGCGGCAGATGCGCCTCATTCGTCAAAATACTTGCCACGCGCGTCACATCATGATTATCTACAAAACTCAGCAAATGCTTTCCCTTATAAAGTGTCCAGTTCTCCGGACCGAACTGCCGGAGCAGGGAATGTACTATCTCGAACATATTCATGCTGTTAAAACTCGAATAAAGTCCCTTGTAGCATTCATAATTCGTCACTGAATGCAGCATGGAATCGTTCATCAGCCTGTTATAATCTCCGTGAAGCATTTCCCCTACCAAAAAGAAATCTTTTTTCAGGCTGTCGCAGAAGCTGCGCAGACGACGCACAAAATTTTCATCCAGACAATATGCCACATCCAGCCTGAGTCCATCGATATCAAATTCCTCTATCCAGCCCCGTACGCTCTCCAAAAGGTAATCTACGACCTCTTCATTCTGAAGGTTCAGCTTTACAAGGTCATAATTTCCTTCCCATCCCTCATACCATAGGCCGTCATTATAGTTAGAATTTCCTCCCAGATTGATATAAAACCAGTTCAGATAACGGGAGTTCTCTCTGTTTTGCAAAACATCCTGAAATGCCCAAAATCCCCTTCCAGCATGATTAAACACACCGTCCAGCACCACCCGTATCCCTTCTTTATGAAGGTTATCACACACCTGTGCAAAATCCTCATTTGTTCCAAGACGGCAGTCTACCTTCCTGTAATCCCTTGCATTATAGCCGTGCGTATCCGATTCAAACAACGGTGAAAAATAAACCGCGTTCGCCCCGAGCCTTTTAATATGCCCTATCCAGTCGTTAACCTTTAAAATACGATGCTCCAAAATACCGTCATTTTCATATGGCGCCCCTGCAAAGCCCAATGGATAAATCTGATAAAACACACTTTCATAAGCCCACATTTTCTGCTTCCTCCTACCTTTCGCCTATTGGCGGAATTCAATTTATTTTACCATTTTTCTCCTGCTTTGTATCCGTTTTTTCCGGAATATTCTGCAACATTTTTGTAAACACAGACAAATAATACGACATTTTTCATTCACATCCCTTTGCCGCCGTGTTATGATACCATCATCAAACAAAAAACATGCAAGGAGTGACCTTATGAATACAAATCCCATCCTTATCGGCTCCCATGTGAGCATGAGCGGAAAAGAAATGATGGCCGGCTCCGTCCGGGAAGCGCTGTCCTACGGTGCGAATACATTCATGCTCTATACCGGAGCCCCCCAGAACACACGCCGTAAATCCGTGGAGGAGCTCTGCATCCCGCAGGCCCGCGAGCTGATGGAACAAAACGGCATCCGGCGCTTCATCGTCCACGCGCCCTATATTATCAATCTCGGCAATTCCGTCAAGCCTGAAACCTATTCCCTTGCCGTGGATTTCCTGGCTCAGGAGCTGACCCGCACACAGGCAATGGGCAGTGACACCCTGATACTTCACCCCGGCTCCCATGTGGGCGCGGGTACACAGGCCGGATTAAAATTCATCATCGACGGCTTGAACGAAGTGCTCTCACAGCCCTCACCGGTCTGCATCGCACTGGAAACGATGGCCGGAAAGGGCTCTGAAATCGGCAAAAGCTTTGAAGAGCTCGCCGCTATCTATGACGGAGTCCGCTTCCCGGAACGTCTCCGCGTATGCTTTGATACCTGCCACGTCCACGATGCGGGCTACGACATCGTAAACGACTTAGACGGCGTGCTCGAGCAGTTTGACCGGGTCATCGGAAAAGAGCAGATAGCTGCTTTTCATATCAATGACAGTAAAAACGAGCGAGGCGCTGCCAAGGACCGCCATTCCGACATCGGGGAAGGCTTCATCGGCTTTTCTCCCATCTTCCGCATCGTACACCACCCGGATTTCCTGAATGTCCCCAAAATTCTGGAAACGCCCTGGTATCCCGACCCGGAAAATCCCGGCAAAGTACTCCCCCCTTACCGCAGAGAGATACAATGGCTCCTTTCAGGTGCCGACCCTGCTGCCGGCAGAGTATAATGCCATGTATAAACAAATACCGTTCGCCGTTTCTCAGGCGCAGCATTCCTGCTGCGCCTGTTTTTTCCTTCACAGGGCTTCCTACAGCCATTCATTCCAGAACCGCTCTACCCGGCGCGATACACTGTCCCGGTTCACGACCTCATAGTCCACCCACTCCCTCGGAAACAGCTTTTGATACGAATACTGTAAAAAGCGGTCATCCAGAAGCGCAACAATCCCCACATCCTGTGATGTCCTTATCACTCTTCCCGCCGCCTGCAATACCTTGTTCATCCCCGGATATCGATACGCATAGTCAAAGCCGTCCGCCCCATGTCCGTCAAAATATCCTTTTATGAGTTCTCTCTCCGTACACACCTGAGGCAGCCCTGTTCCCACAATAAGTGCCCCTATCAGTCTGTCCTCCTTTAAATCTATTCCCTCGGAAAAAATACCTCCCAAAACGCAAAAACCGACAAGACTGGTCTCTTCCTCTATCTCAATCTCCATATGGATCACTTCCGAAAGCCTGCAGTCCCCGTTTCCCTCAAATTTTTTCAGGAATACCTCCCGCTCCTGCTCATCCATGCGCTCCGTCTGCACGATGCACTCCGCCTTGTCCCCTTCCGCATAAAGCGCCTCATACCGCTCATATACCTGCTGCAGGAAAACATGGGACGGAAAAAACACCATGTAGTTGCCATGCCGCTCTCCGACTACCTGATGAATATATGCCGCTATCCTGTCATACTCCTGCTCCGATCTCCGGGAATATCTGCTCGTCACGTCCTCTGCAATGAACAGCCCCTTTTTCTGCGGCAAAAAAACCGATCGGGCATAGACCTCATAATCTGTCTCTTCCCCGCCCAAAAGCTTTTTATAGTACTGTATCGGCAGCATCGTTGCCGAAAACATTATGCTGCTGACCGCCCTTGCCAGACATTCCTTTAAATTCGCCGATGGGTCCACATTGAACAGCTTCAGGAAAAACCGCCCCTCCCCGTCTATCTGAGTATATGTCACATATTTATCATCCACCAACTCATACATCTGCAAAAAATGGCTGACCTCGAAATAAAAATCCAGTATTTCCCTCCGCACCGGACTGTCATCATGATTCTCAAGATAATCTTCCATACATGATGCCAGCCTCAGGAGTGCTTCCACAAAACCGTCTATCGTATCCGGAATACACCAGTCCTCACACTCCCTCTTGAGTAAAAGCAATTCCCGGTTGCACTTTTCAAGGCGCTTCTCCATCTTGATATCATATGCCTTTACCGTCTTTTTCAGAGCCAAAAAGTCCTCTTTATACAAAACGGCGCTGTACATCTCCCTGCCCCGTTCCAAAAGATTGTGCGCCTCATCCACCAGAAACAGATGCCTTCCCCGTACGCTCCCCTCTCCGAAAAATCTCCTCAGATATACATGCGGGTCAAATACATAATTATAATCGCACAAAATTCCGTCTGAAAACAGACTGATATCCAGCCCCAGCTCAAACGGACATACCCTGTGTCTGCCGGCGCATTCTTCCAGCTCCTCTCTTCCATAATGCTCCCCGGAGGTCATCAGCTCATAAAGCGCCCCGTTTATCCTGTCATAATGCCCCTTCGCATAAAGACAGTGCTCCGGATTGCACTCCGCCTCTTCCATAAAGCATATCTTATCACGCGCCGTCAGCACGACCGTCTTAAAATGCAGTCCGTTCTCCCTCAATATCCCGAATGTATCGTCCGCCACTGTCCTGGCAATCGTTTTTGCCGTCAGATAAAAAATCCGGTCCGCCTTTTCCTCCCCTACTGCCTTGACTGCCGGAAATATGGTAGAAATCGTCTTTCCCGCCCCGGTAGGCGCTTCAATGAACAGCTTCTTCTTATGGCATATCGTGTGATATACATGGGTCACAAGCTCTCTTTGCCCCTCCCGGTACGGAAACGGAAATTGAATGGTATGAATAGATTCCTGACGCTTCTTCTTCCATGCTATCTCTGCATCCGACCACTTCCGATACTCATCCAAAAGTCCGCCGAACCATTCCCCCAGCTCCCTTATGGAATATATATATTCAAAGTAACGTATCTCCTCCGTATCCATGTTGCAGTAGGTCATCCGTACCTTCATCTGCTCCATATCATGCTGATGTCCATATATCCACGCATAACACTTTGCCTGCGCCAGATGGACCGGCTCCGGCCCCCTCATACGTTCAAGATCACGGTATGTACCCTTTATCTCATCCACTGTCACCGGATCCGTATCGATTATCCCGTCAGCACGTCCTTCCACAACCAATTCATAGCCGTCATATTCCTGTATCCAGCGCAGCGATACCTCCGCATGATAATCCGCCCCCATCCGTCTCTGTATCATCCGGTGTATCCTGCCGCCTTCCTGCATCGCGTCCTCAGGCGCAGTCTTTCTTCGATTATCGATATCCCCTGTCCTTAGTAAAAACTCCACCAGGCCTCTGACCGAAATCCTTATCTCCACATTTCCACACTTTCTCCTCTGTCACCCTGTCCCTTAAATACCGGTCAAAACTGCTGTCATATCCGTGACATACAACCGACATCGGATACCGCAGGTCCAGCCCCATCACACCTACGATAGATTTGGCATCCACGACAAAACTGTTATACGCGATATCCACATCAAAATCACACCTGGATGCCGCTTCCACAAAACGGCTTATCTCTTCCGGCACAAGCCTTATCTGATACTTCCATAATCCCTCTTCTTCCATGATACTCCATCCTTTCCGGACAGGCAATCCCCGCCTGTCTGTTCCACAGTATTGCCCCCGTACAGGAAGTTATGCATGCCCTTCCTGAAATTCCGGCATAAAACGTCTGAACTTATCCGGAACAAACTGCTTTTGCAGACATATATCCCTTCGCTCTTTGATTTCAATCGTATGACAGAACCCCTTGAAAAGTTCCTCCATCTCCCTCTGGGCATCCGTCCTGTGATTCTGCATCCGCAGAAGGTTCTCTCTTTCTTCATCCGTCAGCCGCACCATAAACCACGCCTGTCCTGCCGGATGAACCCCCGCCTTCTTTCTTCTGCAGTCTGCAATGATAAAATCCTCTCTCGGAAATCTGTCGGCAAAATGAGGCATTATCAGCGCCGTTACATCTGCATCCGGCTCTATCAGCGCATACAGGCCTCCCTTCTCCGACTCCTGAAAACGCAAAAATTCAAGCATTCTGTGCCTGACCCTGTGTACCGTCCTGCTCAGCTCAAACACCCTGTATATCGCGGGCTCAGAAAGTCCCTGCATCAGCGGCCCTCTGATCCTGCCGGAAATCCCTGCCGCGATTGCATGATAAACCGCTGTCGCCTTATCCGTCGCTTCTGCCATCAGCGCATAGGCGATATCTTCCCATGTATCCTCCCCGAACCTTCTCCTCACAGTATTCATCACCTTCTGCGCCAGAGCCTCGTCGTTTTCTACCTCCCGGTACTGTGAAAACAGTACCAGCTCCTCTTCCCCGAGCTGTATCTTCGTCCGTTCCGGGGCAAGTTTCCACTCATATGCACGATAAATCGCTGTCAAAACCGCCTCTATCGAATCCTCACAGACCAAAATCGTCTCTTCCATCCTGCCCTCCTATTGCCCCGCCATTTTTATCCAGCCGTCCTCCGGCTGTACTCCCTGCTGATCCATCATAAAATTGCGGTCATCAAACAAAGAAAGCTGCCTATAGGTCGCTCCCGATGCATCGAACGGCAGCCTTTTCCCGTCGTCTATGAGCTGCCTCGTGATAAAGTCCTCTTCTATCCGCAGCGGATACATCTGTCTGCCGCTGCATGTAATGAAATAGACCGCTCTCTTTAATACGACCCCCATCTTCTTTAAATGGACATAATCCAACACGCTGCTCCGGCGCGCCTGCACGATCCTGCGGGCGCTTTTGACACCTATCCCCGGGACGCGCAGAAGCATTTCATATGACGCCCTGTTTATCTCAACAGGAAATTGCTCCAGATGGCGCAAAGCCCAGTCCGCCTTCGGATCCAGAAAAAGATTAAAATCCGGCCGCTCCTGGCTCAAAAGCTCCTCTGCGCCAAATCCGTAAAACCTCATCAGCCAGTCAGCCTGATACAGCCTGTGCTCCCGCAAAAGCGGCGGCCCTCCCGCCAGCACAGGAAGCTCCTTATCCTCATTCACATGTACGAACGCCGAATAGAACACCCGTTTTAAATCAAATCTGCGATACAGACTCTCCGCTACCGTCAGGATTTCATAATCGTGTTCCGGCGTTGCCCCGATTATCATCTGCGTGGATTGTCCCGCCGGCACAAATTCCGGAGCATGCCGATACAATGCCAGCTCCTCCTTATTCGATACGATCCCGTTCTGAATCTGACGCATCGGCGTCAGTATTGTCTTTCTGTGCTTGTTAGGCGCAAGCCGAGAAAGTCCCTCGGCCGTCGGCAGCTCCAGATTCACGCTCATCCTGTCCGCCAGAAAGCCCGTAAGCCTGATAAGCTCCGGATCAGCGCCCGGTATCGCCTTCACATGGATATATCCCTGAAAGTGATATTCCGTACGCAACCGGTAAACTGTCTGGTACAGCAGCCCCATCGTATAGGAAGGGCTTTGCAAAATACCCGAGCTCAAAAACAGCCCTTCTATATAATTGCGCCGGTAAAACTCTATTGTGAGCCTGCATATCTCCTCCGGCGTAAAGCACGCCCGTTCCACATCATTGGAACACCTGTTGATGCAATACCTGCAGTCATAGATACATTCATTCGTGAGGAGTATCTTCAGCAGGCTGATACAGCGCCCGTCTGCGGAAAAGCTGTGGCATATCCCCGCGCTCACTGTATTGCCGATACCCTTGCCGTCTCCCCTGCGGCTGCTCCCGCTGCTCGTACACGCCACATCGTATTTTGCTGCATCGGATAAGATATTCAGTTTCTCCATCAGGGACCTGCCCGAAGCGATATGAAAAGCCATGCTCTTACTCCAAACGTATGTTCTTTTATAAGTTTAATATAGTACATATGTTCGGTAAACGCAAGTGTTTTTTATATCAGTTTTTTTGCCTCCTCCAGCCTTTTTTCAAACTGCCCGTAAAAATCCTCCGCCTCCCAGCCTTTAAAAAAGAACTGCTCCAGCACATACAGATTTATCTTCTGCGCCGCTTCCATATCCTTTTTTTCCATCAGCTTCTCCTGAAGCTCTCTCACAAAAAAATGCCAGTCCGCCACGAATTTTTCATATCTGCTAAAATCAGGGATGCCTATCCACTTTTTTATCTTCAGCTTCGTCCGGCTTTCCTTTCTGCACTCCCCTGTCTGCAGAAAATACCGGAAACCTCCGTCCTCATAAATCCTTCCGAGCGGAAAGAGCCTGCATATGCCGGGACGGAATGCGTGTATACTGCAGCGTCCCTTTTCATTCAGATATGTGCAGCACTCCCTCTCCCCCTGCATCTTCAGATTTGGTAGTATCACTCCATCCTGCACATGCAGTTCCAGGCTCTCCTCCAAAAGCTCTTCAAAACGTTTTCCCAGATTCCTGGACAGCTCAAACACATCCCTCGGATCCAGGATGACCGTATCTCCCATCCCGCAGCAGCACGCCGAACAGCCTTCACAATCCTGACAGCCAACCTTTACCATGTCGCCCGCATCATATAATTTTCCGTCGGAAATTTCCGACATATCCACATTTCGCAACATCTTCTCCTCATTCCTCCACTTCGTGATATTAAAAAAAATGTACGCTAACGCGTACACCTGCGCTGAGCGCATAAAAATACACCAATCGATATGACTGGTGATATTGACCTGACAAATATATGCAGAAAAAGCGCTGTAACCTACAGCGCCTTCGTAAGTGAAGCACGGGGGATTCGAACCCCCGACAACCTGATTAAAAGTCAGGTGCTCTACCGACTGAGCTAGTGCTCCATGAAATTAAATGACGGGCGCACTCGTCGTCCGTACCATGTTAGCTGGGCTAGCTGGATTCGAACCAGCGAATGCAGGAGTCAAAGTCCTGTGCCTTACCGCTTGGCGATAGCCCAGGAAGGTGGATAGAGGGATTCGAACCCTCGGCCTCCAGAGCCACAATCTGGCGCGCTAACCAACTGCGCTATACCCACCATATGAAAATGAAAACGTAATGCAAAGCATGTCCAACGCTATCATTTTCCAATGTGCCCAAAGGGATTCGAACCCCCGACCCACGGCTTAGAAGGCCGTTGCTCTATCCAGCTGAGCTATGGACACACGTTGCAGCATATCGCCCTGGTAATTCGTTTACAGGACTTTTTCCTGAGAAAAGACTGTCTTTACACAGTCAAAGCAGGTGATGGGAATCGAACCCACGTATCCAGCTTGGAAGGCTGGTGTTCTACCATTGAACTACACCTGCATGTCATATCGGGGTGACAGGATTCGAACCTGCGACATCCTGGTCCCAAACCAGGCGCTCTAGCCAAGCTGAGCCACACCCCGTCGCTTAACTAAATGCCTTATCCGTGACGCAAGAGTTATTATATATAAAACTCCCGAATATGTCAACGCTTTTTTTTAAATTTTTTAAAAAACTTTTTTCAGATATAATTTATATGATAATGCGTCTGTCCCTTCGCATCCAGCTCCATCAGAATATAGGACGGTCTTCTCCCTTCCTGCCTGGGATAAGAAAGGCTTCCGGGGTTTAATACAGTCACTTTTCCCTGCTCCAGATACGGTCTGTGCGTGTGCCCGAACATCACGATATCCACTCCCCTGCTCTTTGCCTCCTCACGGATAAACTCCGTCCCCATCGAAACATAATAATTATGTCCGTGCGTAAGCCATACCTTATAATCTCCGATATAAAATTCCTCTTCTTTTTTCAGATCCGTAAAAAAATCATTATTTCCCGCAACCATATGCACCGGGCATCCGGCAATGCTTCTGATAAAGTCCTCGCTGCCTTCCACATCGCCGCAATGAATGAGCATATCAGGAGTCCCCACCATATCAAGGACCCCCGTCAGATTTCCGTCTCTTCTGTGCGTATCGCTGACAATCAGTATTTTCATCGGTATTCCCCGTCATCTTCCTTCCAGAATCTCTTTCATCCGGTTAAGTGCTCTGCCCCTGTGACTGACAGCATTTTTCTCCTCCGGCGAAAGCTCCGCCGTAGAGCGGTCGTTTTCATACAGGTAAAAAATAGGGTCATAGCCAAACCCGTTTTCTCCCCGTTCTTCCCAGCCGATATAGCCCTCTATCGTTCCCAGCGCCGTTTCGCTCTTCCCCTCCGGGAAAGCCGCCGCGATCGCGCACACAAACCGCGCCGTCCGCTCCTCTTTGGAAACGCCGTCCAGCCGCCCAATGATGTTGGCATTTTTCTCCCGATAGGAAGTATCGTACCCCAGATAACGCGCAGAATAAATCCCCGGCTCTTTATTCAGGGCATCCACTTCCAGACCGGAATCATCCGCCAGAACGATCACCTTGTCCGCTGAAAGCTCAGGACGGGCAGGAACTCCGTTTTTCCTGCACCAATCCCTGATGCCCTCAGCCTTTAACAGCGCATTTTCTTCAAATGTCCTGCCGTTTTCTTCTATTTCGATATTTATCCCCGCTTCCTTTAAAGAGATGGCTTCAAAATCCGTCCCCTCCAAAATCTCGCGGATTTCCTTCATTTTACCTTCATTCCCTGTTGCAAAAATAATCTGCCTCATCCCTGCCTCTTCTCCTCCTGAGCCGTTTTTTTCGGGGGCTTTGGTCCTGCAAACTGATAAAAATACGTCTTCATCATGCCATTGTATATCTTGCGGTTTTTATCCGCCTTGCGCCCGATATCCTGCTGTGCGTTCTCATAAGAGGTTATCATGTACATTGACCAGCTGTCCAACGCTGCGAAACGCTCGCCCAATGTCCTGTAAAGCTGCGGAAGATCTTTTTTATCCTCCAGCCGCTCGCCGTAAGGCGGGTTCGTGATAAGAAAACCGTACTTTTTCGGATGTGACAGCTCCGACACCGGTCTTCTCTGGAAATGGATCAGATGATCCACGCCCGCAAGCTTTGCGTTCTCCCGTGCGATGCTCACCATATGCTCGTCGATATCGTAGCCCTGGATATCTGTCTCCACATCGTTGACGATAAGATCCAATGCCTCCTCAGACGCACGATACCAGCTTTTTCTGCCTATCAGATGCGCCCAGTCCTCCGCCGTAAATTCCCGGTTCATGCCGGGAGCCATATTCGCCGCCATCATCGCCGCCTCTATCGGAAACGTGCCGCTGCCGCAAAAAGGGTCTACCAGAATGCGGTCAGCACGCCACGGTGTCAGCATAATAAGCGCAGCCGCCAGATTTTCCGCAATGGGCGCCTTTGCCGTCAGCTTGCGATATCCCCTTTTATGTAAAGATTCCCCGGTGGTATCAAGACCGACTGTTACCTCGTCCTTTTTCAAAAAAACGCGGATGGGAAAGGGCGCCCCATTCTCCTGAAACCAGCCCGTCTTATAAACGCTTTTTAAACGCTCTACCATCGCCTTTTTCATGATAGACTGAATATCCGAAGGACTGAACAGCTTGCTTTTTACGCTGGCAGCCTTTGCCACCCAGAATTTTCCGTCTTCCGGAATATATTCTTCCCACGCGATTGCCTTTGTCCCCTGAAACAGTTCTTCAAACGTCTCCGCATGAAAACTTCCGACCTTTATCAGGACACGCTCTGCCGACCGTAAAAAAATATTTGCGCGGCAGACCGCCTCTTCATCACCCGAAAAGGTAACCCTTCCGTCCTCTACCTCACTTACTTCATATCCTAAATCTATGATTTCGCGTTTCAGCACCGCCTCCAGCCCGAAATGGCAGGGCGCGATCAATTCCATTTTTCTCATATATCTCCTTATCGCCATACTTCTTTGCACTGCAATGCAAATGTTAAACAGTTAAGAATCTCCTTTCATTTTACGGATAAGCCTCTATCGTGTCAAGGAGAACAGATGCTTTATACAGCTGTTGCGCCGTATAGCAAAAAAGGCCCGGCGCGCTGCCGGGTCTTTCCTGCCATATCCTTTACTGCTTATTGCGATCCTTGCAGTTTCCTGTTTCGGAATCCTTCACACTGTTTTTGGACTGGTTCTTCTGAGCGCTGTCCGCATTGTTTTTGGACTGATTCTGAGTACGTTCATTTTTTGCCATTGTTTTGTTCCTCCTGTCATGTTTTGGTTACACGACTAGTATTGCCTCCGGCATGAAAAATATACGGCTCTTTTTTATTTTTTCAGGCCCGGCGCGCCCGTTTTCTAAAACTCTCTCAGCCGCGACAATATGCCGGTCATGACCGCATTAAAAAAGTTCAGTACTCCTACGATACCGATCACCGCACAGAGCGTGCCGCCCATCACTGCGAACATGCCCTGGAACTGTCTGAAATCCGCCTGTACCTTCGCCTTGCTCTCATACATCATTATTCCGTAACGCTCACGCGCACCGAGCCGCTCTCCGTATATTTTATAGCGTTGTCCACCAGATTCCCCAATGCCTCCAGCATCCTCTCCATCCGCTCCATCAACTCTTTTCTGCGCCGTCTTTCTGCGGCAGCCGTCACGCCCCCAAATACCGCCGCACAAAAACTGTTCCCGCGCCGGACATACAGTTGTGTTTTATTATACGATATGAAATCAAATTTCCCATCAAGTAAAAAAGAGCCTGTGATACTTCACAGGCTCTCAACTTAGCGTGCGCGAGAAGATTCGAACTCCCGACCTTCTGATCCGTAGTCAGACGCTCTATCCAGCTGAGCTACGCGCACATCCTTGCTTCGGAACATCTCGTGTCCCTTGCAACGTAGATTATTCTATCGCGTTTCATCTAAAAAGTCAAGCACTATTTTAAAATTTTTTTACAGGTTTTTTCGACACTTGTAACACCCCCTGAAAAGTGCTAGAATGTCTTACGATATCATATCATCTTTACCCTATACAGGAGGGCTTTTTTATGTATCCTAAAACCAAACCGCCCGGCAGCGGTTTTGCGGCTGCCTCGCTGGTTCTTGCGATTGTTGCTATCGCCAGCACACTGACCATGACTGTTGTGATTCCCGTTTTTTTCGGCATCCTTTCTATCTTTCTCGGTCTCTTATCCCGTGGGTGCCAGAAGCTGTCGAACAATGCACTTGCGGGACTTATCATCTCCTCCAGCTCTATTGTCATCAATCTGGCTGTCGGAGTATTTGCCTTTTATGTTGTTTTTTCCTCTCCCGAAACGCTGCAGCAATACTGGGATATGATGAACCAGACATACGAACAGATGACAGGGCTGACTGCCGATGAGATACTTGAAAGCTACGGCATTGACCCCGACAACCTGTTTCCCGAAACGGCATCTCCCCAATAAACTTTAGAAACAAGAGGTAACTGTCATATGAAACGATTCGCTTCCCGCGCTTCCCTAAAGGCGAGCGCACGGCAGGCCCTTCTCGGGCATTATCTGCCCCTTGCCAGCGCATTTTTATCGCTGTCGCTGCTGGAATACATGATCGTCGCCCCCTCGGCGCTGATTCAGATATCCCCGCCCTTCGGCACATTCCTGTATTATGGAATCAACTTTGCCATCGGCGTTTTCTTTGCCGTATTCAAGGTTGGCATCGCATGGATGTTTCTCAGCAATGCCTGCGGACAACCGGTATATGCCGGCGGCATTTTTACCGGTTTCTGGCATGAACCCTGGAAAGCGATACAGATACAGCTTTTTCCTTCCCTGCTCATGCTTCTTCCCGAACTGATTCCTCAGCTTTTATTAAACCGCTATGTCTCGACACTTAAGCTGTCATGGCTGTACGGCTCGCTGGCAGCGCTGCTCCTGCTCTTTCCTGTGGCGCTGTTTGTCAGGATTTTATATTCTCAGGTATTTTTCATCATGCTGGACTTCCCGGAGCTGACCGCAAGGGAATGTCTCGCCCGCTCCAGACGGATGATGAAAGGGCACAAATGGCGCTATTTTGTCTTACTGCTCAGCTTCCTGCCCTGGACATTCGCCGCATTTTTTACCTGCGGCATCGGAATGCTCTATGTTTATCCGTACCGTCAGCAGACGCTCGCCTGCTTCTATCTGGATCTTGTGGGAGGCGGTCAGTCAGATTGATCCGTCTTTCCAGACAAAAAAATATACGCTCCATCAAATAAAAAGGTCTGACCGGACAGCCTCTTATAATAAAAGAGAGCAACCGGCCAGACCTTTTTTTCGACAGGAAAATTCCTTTTCTATTGAATAAAAAACACAATCATGCACACTGTTTTATTAACAGCTTATTCTTCCTGCGCCTTATCCTTTGTATTGATCCATTTCAGATACGCGTTGATGAAAGGGTCGAGCCCGCCGTCCAGCACTCCGTCGGCATTCGCCACTTCCTGATTCGTACGCAGATCCTTGACAAGCTTGTACGGCTGCAGCACATAGGAACGTATCTGGTTGCCCCATGCGATATCCTTGACTTCGCCGCGGATATCGGAAAGCTTCTCCGCATTCTCCTCCTGCTTCATCAGATACAGCTTTGCTTTCAGCATCTGCATCGCCTTATCCTTGTTCTGGAACTGGGAACGCTCATTCTGACACTGTACGACAATACCTGTCGGCAGGTGCGTGATACGGATAGCCGACGACGTCTTATTGATGTGCTGACCGCCTGCGCCGCTGCTTCGATAGGTATCGATGCGCAGGTCGTCGGGGTTTATCTCAACGTCCACATCTTCTTCGATATCCGGCATAACATCCAGAGATACGAAAGAGGTCTGGCGCTTGCCCTGCGCGTTGAACGGCGAAATACGCACGAGACGGTGAACGCCCTTCTCAGATTTTAAGTATCCGTAAGCGTTTTCACCGTTTATCTGGAAAGTAACGGATTTGATGCCCGCTTCTTCACCGTCCAGATAATCCAGTACCTCCACGGAAAATCCCTTTTTCTCCGCCCAGCGCGTATACATGCGATACAGCATGCCGCACCAGTCGCAGCTTTCTGTGCCGCCTGCTCCTGCATTTAATTTTAAAATTGCATTATCTCTGTCATATTCACCGGAAAGCAGCGTGCTCACGCGCAGCTCATCCAGCTCCTCAATAAACTCATCCAGTTCCGCCCGGATTTCTCCTACCATCTCGGGGTCCTCTTCTTCATGTCCCATCTCGATGAGCATCAGGATGTCGGAATACTGCATTTCCAGCTTATCACACAGTTCAGCCGTATCCTTTAAATTTTTGAGTTCCTTCATCTTGCGGTTAGAGCTGTCCGGGTCGTCCCAAAATCCCGGTGCCTCCATTTCCATCTCCAACTCTTCTATCCGCTTTTTCTTACTGTCTAAATCCAGAGAATCCTTCACTTCATGAAGGGTATTTTCATAGCCTGTCAGCTCGAACTTCATCTGGTCTAATTCTACAATCGCCATACTAACCTTCCATTCTTTATCAGTTATTACGTCCGCAGCAGTTTTTGTACTTCTTGCCGCTGCCACACGGACAAGGATCATTAGGATAAACCTTCATGTGTTCACGTTTTACGGGTTTTCTCGGGCCGGTCTCATCTTTGTTTGTTCCGGTCACCTTTGCAACCTGCTCGCGCTCTACTTTCTGCTCAATACGGATATGGCAGAGCACACGGACGGTATCCTCCTTGATGCCCTCCGTCATATTTTCAAACATCTCGTAACCGCTCATCTTGTACTCAACCAGCGGATCTCTCTGACCGTACGCCTGAAGACCGATACCCTGGCGAAGCTGGTCCATATCATCGATATGCGTCATCCACTTGCGGTCAATGACCTTTAACAGTATCACACGCTCTGCTTCACGTATCATCTCCGCTTCAGGGAACTCCGCCTCTTTTGTCTCATAGAACTTCACAGCCTCTTCTTTAAGCTGCTGCTTTAAGCTGTCTTTTTTCGGCTTTGTGATACGCTCTTTTGTAATCGGTGCAAGCGGGATAACAGGAAGCAGAAGGGAATTTAATTCATTCAGATTCCATTCATCCGGATCATTCTCTTCCCCGATTACCATATCCACGGTATTTTCTACGATATCGGTTATCATCTTATATATCACGTCGCGCATGCTCTCGCCGTCCAGCACTCTGCGGCGCTCCGCATAGATGATCTCCCTCTGCTCGTTCATAACCTCGTCATACTCCAGCAGATTCTTACGGATGCCGAAGTTATTGCCCTCGATCTTCTTCTGGGCATTCTCTATCGCCTTGGTCAGCATCTTGTGCTCTATCTCCTGACCTTCCGGGATACCCAGCGCATTGAACATGGTTATCATCTTCTCAGAACCAAACAGACGCATCAGGTCGTCTTCCAGCGAAATATAAAAACGGGATTCACCGGGATCTCCCTGACGTCCTGCACGTCCGCGCAGCTGATTATCAATACGGCGGGATTCATGTCTCTCCGTACCGATTATCTTTAAACCGCCCGCCGCTCTGGAAGCCTCGTCCAGCTTGATATCCGTACCGCGACCAGCCATATTCGTTGCTATCGTAACCGCTCCATGGATACCGGCATCCGCAACTATCTCCGCTTCCAGCTCATGGAATTTCGCATTCAGCACCTTGTGCTGGATTCCTTCGCGGCGCAGCATCCCGGAAATCTCCTCTGAAGATTCTATTGTTATCGTGCCGACAAGTACCGGCTGCCCCTTTGCATGAGCTTCCTTTACAGCCTCCACGATTGCATGGAGCTTTTCCTTCTTCGTCTTATAAACCGCATCATGCAGATCCTTACGGATGACAGGACGGTTCGTTGGAATTTCGATAACGTCCATTCCGTAAATATCACGGAATTCCTTTTCCTCTGTCAGTGCAGTACCGGTCATACCGGATTTCTTCTCAAATTTATTAAAGAAGTTCTGGAAGGTGATGGTTGCAAGCGTCTTGCTCTCACGTTTTACCTTCACATGCTCCTTTGCCTCTATCGCCTGATGCAGACCGTCTGAATAACGCCGTCCGGGCATGATACGCCCTGTAAACTCATCTACGATAAGCACCTGATCATCTTTTACGACATAATCCTTATCGCGGTGCATCAGATTATGCGCGCGCAGTGCCAGAATGATGTTGTTCTGTATCTCCAGATTATCCGGATCCGCCAGATTTTCGATATGGAAAAACTTCTCTACCTTGGCGATACCTTCCGCAGTCAGGTTAAGCACCTTGTCCTTCTCATTTACAACAAAGTCGCCGTTCTCCTCCTGCTCGATGCCCATGATAGCATCCATTTTGGAAAACTCTCCCACATCGTCGCCGCGCTTCAACTGTCTTGCCAGAATGTCGCACGCCTCATACAGGCTTGTGGATTTGCCGCTCTGACCGGAAATGATAAGCGGGGTACGCGCCTCATCAATTAAAACGGAATCGACTTCGTCAATGATGGCATAATGCAGGTCGCGCAGCACAAGCTGTTCTTTATAAATAGCCATGTTATCACGCAGATAGTCAAAGCCCAGCTCGTTGTTTGTCACATAGGTGATATCGCAGGCATATGCCGCCTTTCTTTCCTCCGGCTTCATGCTGTTCAATACAATGCCGACCTTGAGGCCTAAAAATTCATGTATCGCCCCCATCCACTCCGCGTCACGGGCAGCTAGATAATCGTTGACCGTAACGACATGGACGCCTTTGCCTTCCAGAGCGTTTAAGTATGCGGGAAGAGTAGATACGAGCGTCTTTCCTTCGCCCGTTCTCATCTCCGCAATACGTCCCTGATGCAGGATGATACCGCCTATCAGCTGGACACGGAAATGCTCCATATTCAGCACGCGGCGGCCAGCCTCCCTTACTGTCGCAAAAGCTTCCGGCAAAAGGTCGTCGAGCGTCTCGCCGTTTGCCAGCCTGTTTTTATATTCTTTCGTCTTATCCCGCAGTTGCTCATCGCTGAGCGCCATCATGCCGTCTCTCAAAGACTCTATCTTATCCACGATAGGCATGATGCGTTTCAGTTCTCTTTCACTATGCGTTCCAAAAACTTTCTCAATGACATTCATCTGTTTTTTCTCCATTCAATTGCGCAGACGCGCTCAAAATAAAACCTATCGTTTATTCTATCAGATGGGTGCTAAAATTGCAAGGCAGACGCGGCTTTGGAATGGCGCTTGTTACAATTTTTTTCATACTTTCTTCATATTTGGAGAAAAATCTGAAATAGTGTGAAACGAGGCGCGCCTTCTGCGCAAATATGCGCAAGCCAAAAAGGAACCGCCGAAGCGATTCCTTTCTTATAGTCTGAGTCCTGCGGACAGCCATTAATATTCTTTTGCAGCCTCTTCGCCGTTCATCACACGCAGAGCGCCCTGCGCCAGAGCCAGCAGCTCGTCCTCGCCGGGATATACGGTGAAAGGAGCTATCCAGCCAAGCTTCTCTTCCAGCATCTGCTTTGTCACGGGAGCATATGCGATACCGCCCGTCAGAATGATCTGGTCTACCTTGCCGTTCAATACAGCCGCCATAGCGCCTGCATCCTTCGCGATCTGATAGAAGAATGCATCTCTTACGAGAGCAGCCTTCTCATCGCCTGCCTCTGCTGCATTCTGCATATCGCGGAAATCATTGGTATGCAGATAAGCATTCAGACCGCCGTTACCGCAGATCTTCTTATAAACTTCCTTCTCGGTATACTTACCGGAGTAGCACATTTTGATGAGGTCGCCAACCGGTACAGTGCCCGCTCTCTCGGGAGAGAATGCGCCTTCACCGTCTAAGATGTTGTTGACATCAACTACTCTGCCGTTGCTGTGTGCGCCTACGGAAACGCCGCCGCCCAGATGTATCACGATGAGGTTTAAGTCTTCGTATTTTACGCCGTGCTCTTTGGCATATCTTCTTGCTACAGCCTTCTGGTTGAGCGCATGGAAGATGCTCCTTCTGGGAAGCTCGGGCATACCGGACAGACGTGCCACAGGCTCCAGCTCATCTACAACTACAGGGTCAACGATATAGGAAGGAACGCCGATTTCATCGCCGATCTCGCGTGCCAGAATGCCGCCCAGATTAGAAGCGTGCTGTCCCTGAACACCTGCTTTTAAGTCAGCCAGCAGCTCATCACTGACCGTATATGTGCCGCCCGGAATGGGTTTTAACAGACCACCTCTGCCTACGATCACATCAAAGCTCTTCACATCAAAGCCCTTATCCTGAAGGAAGTTCAAAATGATGTTCTTTCTGAAATCCTTCTGGTCGATGATGGAAGCATAGCTTGCAATCTCCTCTGTGGAGTGGCGCAGTGTTTCGTCAAATAACAGTGTTTCGTCCTCGAACACACCTATCTTGGTAGATGTGGAGCCGGGATTGATAATCAAGCTTTTGATAGCCATGTCAGTTTATCTCCTCTTTCTATATGATACTGTCTGTTACTGCTGATTCTTTAAGCCTTCTGCTACAACAGCCGCCAGAGCGATGGAATTTACCTTTGTCTGGAAGTTATCGGAACGGCTCGTCAGGATAGCGGGTACCTTTGTGCCTGTCAGGATACAGCCGTTCTTCACATCTGCCGTATGTACGAGTGTTTTGTAAACAAGGTTGCCCGCATGGATATCAGGGAACAGAAGGATATCCGCATCACCCTGAATCTTTCTGTCAGTTGCTCCCTTATGATGAGCAGCTTCGGGGTCGATAGCCAGGTCCATGGAAAGAGGACCGTCCACGATACAGCCTGTTATCTTTCCTTCTTCATTCATCTTTGTCAGCTCTGCCGCCTCAACGGTAGCGGGCATCTTGGGATTAACAACCTCAACCGCAGCAAGAGGAGCCACCTTCGGGCACTCCACGCCGCAGGCATGAGCCACTTCTACTGTATTCTCAATGATATGTACCTTATCCTCCAGAGTAGGATAGGTCATGAATGCAACGTCGGTTAAAAACAGCAGCTGCTCTATACCTTTTACTTCAAAACAGCATACATGGGACAGGGGCTTTCCGGTACGCAGACCTACCTCTTTGTCCAGAAGGCTCTTTAAGAAAGATTTTGTATCGATAAGACCTTTCATGTACATATCAGCCTCACCGTCATGAGCCAGCTTAACAGCCTTTAAAGCAGCCTGCCAGTTATCAGGCTCATTAATGATTTCGTAAGGAGTCATATCGATGTTTAAATCTGCTGCGATAGCGCGTATCTTTTCCTCATCGCCTACAAGGATAGCATCAGCAAACCCCTGCTTTCTTGCTTCCTCTACCGCTTCAAGGATAGGGGCATCCTGTGCCACTGCCACGGAAACCTTCTTCTTTCCGCATGTCTTTACCTTTGAGATCAGTTCCTCAAAATTTGCACTCATTTCTCTGTACCTCGTACCTTTCATTCTCTCATTCGTATCCCGAATAACGTACTGCGTCCTCCGGAAAACCTTGCGGGATTTTCCGAAAATCCCACAGTCTGTTAAAATAATAACACTTCCCTATTTACGGGTCAAGCCCCGCCGCGTATTTTACAGCGTGCCTTGTTTTTTCTCCCCTCCTGTGATATCTTCAAATAGATTACGACAAAAAGGAGATTTTACACATGGATAAAAAGGAACTTGCAGTTTCCCTTCATAATCGGAAATTTAACTGCTGTCAGTCCGTGATCTGCGCCTTTGCTCAGGAGACAGGCGTAGATGCTCTCACTCTTTTTAAAATGTCCGAAGGCTTCGGACTCGGTATGGGCGGCATGGAATGCACCTGCGGCGCCCTCTCCGGAGCAGTCATGGCCGCCGGTCTGATCAACAGCGACGGAAACCTGGACTCCCCCGCCACCAAAGCAGACACCTATCGCCTCTCCCGGGAGCTCACCACCAGTTTCCGTGAAAAGTGCGGTTCTACCGTCTGCCGCGAATTAAAAGGCATCGATACCGGAAAGGTACTCTGCTCCTGCCAGGACTGCATTCGCAATGCTGTCGAGGCAGCTCAGGAGGTTCTGGGGCTGTAAATACAGCCCCGGCCACCGGCATCCTCACCGCATTCCTGTCATTTTTTATTTCTGTTCGCTTCTTCTTTTTTCTTAAAGATTTCCTGCAATGATTCCGTATACGGCTCTCTCGCAATACCGTATTCCGTTACAATACCCGCTATCAGATCATGGTCTGTCACGTCAAATGCCGGATTGAATACCTTTACCCCTTCAGGAGCCATACGCTCTTTATACCACATTTCTGTCACTTCCTCCGCAGGACGCTGCTCGATATGAATATCCGCTCCTGTCTTAGTATTCAGATCGATCGTGGAAGTCGGTGCGCAGATATAAACCGGCACATTATAACGCTTTGCAACTGTCGCCACAACAGACGTTCCTATTTTATTTGCCGTATCACCGTTTGCCGCCACGCGGTCACAGCCGACAAATACCGCATTGACCCAGCCGTTTTTCATAACCGTCGCAGACATATTGTCGCATATCAGCGTTACGTCTACACCTGCGGAATGCAGCTCATAGGAGGTCAGGCGCGCCCCCTGCAAAAGCGGTCTTGTCTCGTCTGCAAAAACATGGAAGTTATATCCTTTTTCCTGTCCCAGATAAATGGGCGCAGTCGCAGTACCATACTTACTCGTCGCAAGCTGTCCCGCATTGCAGTGGGTGAGGATACCGTCTCCGGGTTTTACAAGTGTCAGTCCGTATTCGCCTATCGTCTTGCACACCCATACATCCTCTTCCTTTATCTCCTTCGCTTCCTTTTTCAGAAGTGCTTTTATCTCTGCAACAGACGCTTCCCTGTTTTCCAGTACGACTTTCTCCATCCGGTTTAATGCCCACGAAAGGTTAACGGCCGTCGGACGCGCTGAATCCAGATATTCCTTCTGCTTTTTAAACTCCGCCAAAAAGCTTTCATAATCCTGCGCTTCCATTTTTTCTGCCAGCACATAAATACCGAATGCCGCGGCTACGCCGATAGCCGGAGCACCACGCACCTGTAAAAGGTATATCGCATCCCATATTTCCTGCGCTGTCTTTAAGGAAATAATTTCAGTCCGCCCCGGGAGCTTCGTCTGGTCGATGATAACAACCGCAAGATTTTCCTCATCCAGAGTCACTGTTTCATATTCCATGATATTTTTCTTTTCGCTCATACGTGTCTCCTTTCTATATGATAAACATACCTAACTTTCTTATCCGATATGCTTCTCCGCTTCCTGTATTGTCACCGGCGCAAACAAAGCCTGTGCGGCCTTTGCCAGGTCTTCCGGTGAAAGCTCCAGCTGAGAGCCTATCCTGCCTCCACTGACCACTATCTTTTCCAGCTTTTGAGCCGTCTGATCAATGACCGTCACAAACTGCTTTTTCATGCCGACCGCCGTACAGCCGCCCCGGACATATCCCGTAACCTGGGTAATATCCTTTACATGTATCATCGACACAGACTTCTGTCCTACCGCCCTTGCAGCCTTTTTCATGTCAAGTTCCGCCGCCACAGGTATCACAAACACAAAATATTCCTTCGTATTTCCCTGTGTCACGAGCGTCTTATAAACTTTATCCGGATTGATCCCCAGCTTTTCCACTATCTGCATACCGTCAATAAATTCATCACATTCATACGTGTAATGTTCATAAGAAATTTTCATACGATCCAAAATGCGCATTGCATTTGTTTTTATTTCTTTACTTTTTGCCATAGCCGCTCCTGTTGTATGAAAAAATGTGCGCCGAGCGCATAATCGTGTTTTTTATCCGGCAGGAAAGAAACTTTCCTATCTGATAAAAAACCGGCAGTGCCTTCCATTTTGGAAAAACACTGCCGGTCTTTCATCTCAAACCGCCGCATGATGCAGTAAACACCATGCGGGACATAATGACGGAAATTTTTATGTCAATCAGTTTTTGGAAGCGCGAGCCTCTTTTATCTTCTCTGTCAGAGCAGGCAGAATCTTGTTCAGATCGCCAACAATACCGTAATCCGCTACATCGAAGATAGGAGCTGTCTCATCTTTGTTGATAGCAACGATGATATCAGACTCTTCCATACCTGCCAGATGCTGGATAGCACCGGAGATACCGATTGCAAAGTATACCTGAGGACGAACAGTTTTACCTGTCTGACCAACCTGCAGGTCCTTAGACTTCCAGCCGGAATCTACAACTGCACGGGAGCAGCTTACTGTTCCGCCGAGAGCATCTGCCAGATCCTCGAGCAGCTTGAAGTTCTCTGCACTGCCTACGCCACGGCCGCCGGATACCAGAATTTTTGCATCCATGATATCTTCAACATCGGATACAGCCTTTACAACCTCAAGAATCTCAACATACTTGTCATTGGGAACAAAACCGGGGTTGAACTCCTCGATCACTGCCTGTGCGCCAACAACACGTTCTGCCTTCTGCATAACGCCGGGACGAACGGTAGCCATCTGAGGACGGAAGTTCGGGCATGCGATTGTTGCGATTGTATTGCCGCCGAATGCAGGACGGGTCATCAGCAGCTGATTGTGAAGCTGCTCTCTGCCGGGAATCGGGTTGATCGGGAAATCGCCGATCTCAAGCAGTGTACAGTCTGCAGTCAGACCTGTGTGTACTCTTGCAGATACGCGGGGACCTAAGTCACGGCCGATAGCGGTTGCGCCAACCAGCATTATCTCGGGTTTATATTTGTTGATAACTTCAGACAGAGCATGAGCGTAAGGCTCAGTTCTGTACTCTTTCAGCTCAGGATCATCTACAACGATAACTCTGTCAGCGCCGTACTCAGCCAGCTCTGTGCAGAGCTCTTTCACGTTGCTGCCGACCAGAACAGCTGTTACTTCTGTGTTTAAGTCTTTTGCAAGATCTTTTCCTTTGCCCACCAGCTCCAGTGCGATACTGTTTAATTTGTTGTCTACCTGCTGCGCAAAGACAAATACGCCTTTATATTCTTCTAAGTTCATCTCATTCACCACGCTTTTCTATAATTTATCAGATTACATGCTTTTCTGTTAACTTGTCCATGATGTAGTCTACAGCCTCTGTAGGATCAAGAACAACCTTCTCGCCTGCACCCTTACGAACTTTGTCAGATGCCTTTGCGATCTGAGTCGGTGAACCCTTAAGACCTAAGTTGGAATCCTCTACATCCTTCAGATCAGCTCTGCCCCAAACGGTAATCTCTGCATCATATGCATCGAAGATGCCGCCGGGAGTCATGTAGCGGGGCTCGTTTAACTCTGCCAGAGCGGTAACCAGGCAGGGCATTTTTGCTTTCAGAACGTGATATCTGTCATCATACTGACGCTCAACGATAACGGAATCGCCTTCAACCTTTAAGTTCTGAGCGTAGCTGATAACCGGGATATCCAGATGCTCGGAAATCTGAGGACCAACCTGTGCGGTATCGCCATCGATAGCCTGACGGCCGGTGATGATCAGGTCATACTCCAGATTGCGCAGTGCGCCCGCGATAGTCTGGGAAGTAGCCCATGTATCAGCGCCGCCCAGCACTCTGTCGGTTACAAGGATACCCTTGTCCGCGCCCATAGCGATAGCCTCACGCAGAACCTCTTCTGCCTTGGGAAGACCCATGGTCAGAACGGTAACTTCTGCGCCGTACTGATCTTTTAAGCGGAGAGCAGCCTCCAGACCAGCCTTGTCATCAGGATTCATAATTGCCAGCATGGCACTTCTGTCCAGAGTGCCGTCGGGATTAAACTTAACGCCACCCTTGGTATCGGGTACCTGTTTGATACAAACAACGATTTTCATTGCATGATTCTCCTTATTTTATTATCTTCATTCCGTATATTCCCCGCAAAATCCGGGGTTCACCGCTTGTCGCGATTATTTCAGCAGAGCGCCGGAGATAACCATTCTCTGAACTTCGCTGGTACCTTCGTAGATCTCTGTGATCTTCGCATCGCGCATCATGCGTTCTACTTCGTACTCTCTTGTATAGCCGTAACCGCCGTGAAGCTGAACAGCCTTTGTAGTAACTTCCATAGCAACCTCTGCTGCATACAGTTTTGCCTTTGCAGCTTCTACAGAATAGTTCTTCTGAGTTGCTTTTGCCATTGCAGCCTTGTATACCAGAAGCTGTGCAGCCTCTACCTTGGTTGCCATGTCAGCCAGCTGGAACTGGGTGTTCTGGAATGCACCGATAGCGCGTCCGAACTGCTTTCTCTCTTTTACATACTCAACTGTTCTCTCCAGAGCGCCTTCTGCAATACCCAGAGCCTGAGAAGCGATACCGATACGGCCGCCATCCAGCGTATGCATAGCGATATTGAAGCCCTTACCCTGCTGACCCAGCAGATTCTCCTTCGGGATACGGCAATCCTGGAAGATAAGCTCATATGTGGAAGAACCGCGGATACCCATCTTCTTCTCCTTTGTACCAAAGGTAAAGCCGGGTGTGCCCTTCTCAACGATGAATGCGGAAATCTCTTTCATCTTGCGGCCGCGCTTCTCAACAACGCCTGTTACAGCAAAAATTACATAGATGTCAGCTTCCTTACCGTTTGTGATAAAGCACTTGGAACCGTTTAAGATCCACTCGTCACCATCTAAAACAGCCTTTGTCTGCTGACCCTGAGCGTCAGTACCTGCACCGGGCTCTGTTAAGCCGAATGCGCCCAGCTTCTCACCTTTTGCAAGGGGAACCAGGAATTTCTGCTTCTGCTCTTCCGTACCGTATGTCATGATAGGATCGCAGCAAAGAGATGTATGTGCGGAAACGATAACGCCTGTTGTACCGCAAACCTTGGACAGCTCTTCTACGCACATAGCGTATGTCAGAGGATCACAGCCCTGTCCGCCGTACTCCTTCGGAACAGGAATACCCATGAAACCTGCCTTGATCATCTTATCAACAGTCACTCTGGGGAACTCTTCGGTCTCGTCAACCTCGATTGCCAGAGGCTTTACTTCTTTCTCAGCGAACTCTCTGAAGAGCTGTCTCGCCATCTCATGCTTTTTGTCCAACGTAAAATCCATGATTTATAATTCCTCCTAGTGAAGAATGCGGCAGCCGCACTTTTGCGGCCGCCCCGCCATTCTTAGTTTATTATTTTGTGTAATCGTAGAAGCCCTTACCTGTCTTCTGGCCCAGCTGTCCGCCGCGTACCATCTTCTTCAGAAGGGGATGAGGACGATACTTGGTGTCGCCTGTCTCAGTCTGCAATACTTCCATGATAGCCAGAACGATGTCCAGACCGATCATATCGCCCAGAGCCAGAGGTCCCATGGGATGATTAGCGCCCAGCTTCATAGCTGTATCGATATCTTCTACAGATGCAACGCCTTCTGCATAGATGCCGATAGCTTCATTTATCATAGGAACGAGGATTCTGTTTACAACAAAGCCTGCAGCCTCGTTTACCTGTACGGGAGTCTTGCCGATCTCAACAGAGATAGCTTTGATCTTCTCAACAACCTCATCAGGAGTGTTCAGACCTGCAATAACCTCAACCAGCTTCATAACCGGAGCGGGGTTGAAGAAGTGCATGCCGATAACGGGATGATCCAGACCTGCGCCAATCTCTGTGATGGACAAAGAGGATGTGTTGGTAGCGAAGATGCAGTCTGCTTTGCAGATATCCTGCAGCTCTTTGAATGTCTGCTTCTTGATCTGCATGTTCTCCAGAGCAGCCTCTACAACGAGATCGCAGTCTGTGCAGATATCTTTTACGCCTGTTGTGATCTTTGCAAGGATGGAATCAGCAGCTTCCTGAGTCATTTTGCCTTTTGCGATTCTCTTCTCGAAGCCCTTTGCAATCTTCTTCTTGCCGTTTGCAGCGAACTCTTCATTGATGTCGCAAAGAAATACTTCGTAGCCTTCTGTCTGGGCAAATGCCTGTGCGATACCGGAACCCATTGTGCCGGCGCCAATAATACCTACCTTCATGATAGTCTCCTCCTAAAATGATATATGAATATTCTGTTTTTCAGAAAAATCAGCAGTTCTTGAAAGGCTCTTTTACCTTCTCCTTGTTCTTGTCAAGGAAGAAAGCCATGCCGTATCTCTGATCCTCGCTCTCGAAACAGTCGCCGAACAGCTTCTCTTCGATAACGATCGCCTGGTCCATATCTACCTGCATACCGTCATTGATAGCCTTCTTGCAGTTGCGGACTGCGATCGGAGCATTCTTTGCGATGGTGGAAGCCATCTTCTCAGCTACAGGCATCAGCTCTTCCTGAGCATATACTGCATTTACCAGACCGATGCGGTATGCCTCGTCAGCCTTGATGTTACGTGCTGTGTAGATCATCTGCTTCGCCATACCTTCACCTACCAGACGCGCAAGTCTCTGTGTGCCGCCGAAACCGGGTGTAATGCCCAGACCAACCTCAGGCTGGCCGAATACAGCATTCTCGGAACAGATACGGATATCGCAGCTCATGGATATCTCACAGCCGCCGCCAAGAGCAAAGCCGTTGATTGCTGCGATTACGGGTATCGGGAAAGTCTCCAGCTTGCGGAATACATCGTTGCCCTTCTTGCCGAAAGCTTCGCCTTCCGCTTTTGTCAGGGTGCTCATCTCACCGATATCTGCACCTGCAACGAAGGATTTCTGTCCTGCACCGGTCAGTATCAGGCATCTTACCTCGTCAAGGTTTACATTGTCCAGAGTCTCGTTTAACTCGTCAAGAACGGTGGAATTAAGGGCGTTCAGCGCTCTTTCACGATTGATTGTGATGATCGCATACTGACCTTTCTGTTCATACAATACGAATTCCATTGTCTTCCTCCTGCTTGTTTTTTTACATGACGCGGAGAATGTCCCTGAAAAGGAGGCATTCTCCGAATATAAGGGAGATATCCCTTAGTCTCTTTCTACGATTGTAGCACAGCCCATGCCGCCGCCGATGCACAGAGTAGCCAGACCCTTCTTCAGGTCTTTTGCTTCCATCTCATGCAGCAGGGTTACCAGGATACGGCAGCCTGATGCGCCTACCGGATGACCCAGGGCAACTGCGCCGCCGTTAGGATTCAGCTGCTCATCTGTAAAGCCAAGCTCCTTCTGAACTGCTACGGACTGAGCAGCGAAAGCCTCGTTTGCCTCGATAACGTCGAAGTCTTCGATCTTCATGCCGGTTCTGTCCATAACCTTACGGGTTGCAGCAACAGGGCCGATACCCATGATTTCAGGAGCAACACCTGCCAGAGCACCTGCTACCCATGTAGCCATAGGCTTAACGCCCAGCTCTTTTGCCTTCTCTTCACTCATAACAACAACTGCTGCAGCGCCGTCGTTGATACCTGAAGAGTTGCCGGCTGTTACGATGCCGTCTTTCTTGAATGCAGGACGAAGCTTCGCGATGCTCTCAGCTGTCGTGCCGGGGCGGGGACCTTCATCCTTATTGAAAACGATTGTCTCTTTTTTCTTCTTAACTTCTACAGGAACGATTTCCTTGTCGAACGCGCCTGCTTCCTGAGCAGCAACAGCCTTCTGCTGGGACTTTGCAGCAAAAGCATCCAGCTCTTCTCTTGTCAGGCCCCACTTCTCGCAGATGTTCTCTGCTGTGATACCCATATGATAATCATTGAACGCATCCCACAGGGCATCATGAACCATGGTATCTACCAGCTTGCCATCGTTCATTCTGTAGCCGTAACGACCCTGCATCACTGCGTAAGGAGCCATAGACATGTTTTCCATACCGCCTGCTACAACGATATCAGCGTCGCCTGCTGCGATCATCTCTGCAGCCATGTTTACACAGTTCAGACCGGAACCGCATACAACGTTGATGGTAACTGCAGGAGTCTCGATCGGAAGACCTGCCTTGATGGAAGCCTGACGCGCAACGTTCTGTCCCTGACCTGCCTGGATAACGCAGCCCATGTAAACCTGATCTACCTGATCAGAGGGAACGCCTGCCCTGTTCAGTGCTTCTTTGATAACGATAGCGCCCAGGTCCGTTGCCGGAGTCGTGCTCAGTGTTCCGCCCATTACGCCGATCGCTGTACGGCAAGCGCCTGCTAAAACAATTTTCTTAGCCATGTCTTTTCCTCCATTCAATTGAAAATGCCTTGTATTCGGGCTCTCTTTTTCTAATTGTTAATTTTTTATCATTGCCCGCTGCGAATATTATACCATAGGGAGGTTTTAAGGGCAAGCCCTATTCTTTTTGACTTTCCGCTTTTAGCGCGCGTGATTTTGAACAGACGCGTATGGCGGCAACTGCATCCTCCCACCCGCCTTTCTGAAATCCAGTCTTCCATACAGGCAGACAGACGCCGTTTCTTAGTTTTAAGATAAGGTACACATCCAGCCGCATCAGCTTTTCTATCTCCCGGCAGGATATGGTATGAGCTCCTTTGCAAATCCTACCGCCTGTTTTATTTTCTAAATTATATCACAGCTTCCGCAGCGCCCGCACCTGCTTACAAAGAAAAAATCCGGGAAAAAACATAAATTTGTTCTTTCCCGGATTTCTGCTCATTTATTCATATTCCTTTTTATCACCTTCAGCCGCGTAAACTCCTCGCGTTCCTTTTCCTCCAGCGCGTTGCTGATGTCGCGCACCAGAACGGTGTAGGTCGGTATCGTGATGTTTTTCAGCGCGTTGGCACGCTTCTGGGTCTTGCGGATATTCATAGCAAGACGGTAAGCAGAATTTTCTACCATGGACAATCGGACGGTAAGCTCTTTTACCTTTAAAAAGCGCTCCCGCGCCAGATCCACTGCCGCGCTGGAATTGTAAAAGCCGTAATAGGGGATGCTCTTATCCTCCTCACAGCTCACCAGCGGGATTTCGGTGCCCATGATGCTGCGTGTTTTCACACGGACGGTCTCTTCCGCCGGGATAGCCTGCGCTATCTCCTGAACATAGTGTATCCCGACTTCGATGTTCGCCTGCTGCAGCGCCTGATACGCCTCCGTAAAAGTCGAATCTATCTCCGACTGTATCGTTTTTGCTTCCTCGATGAGGTTCATCAGCTCGCGCACCAGAATATTCCGCTTTTTGTCCATCAGCTCATAGCCCTGCTTTGCAAGCTCCAGAGAGCTCTTTGCCAGCATCAGGTTTCCCTTTGTCGGAAATGCGTTTGTATTCATGCATATCTCCTTTTCGGAAAATTGAAACTGTTTATTCTAAGCGACGCCCTTCCTGGTCATAATACTCGTCCAGTATCTTCGTATCCACGCGGTCCAGTTCCTCTCTCGGCAGCATCCGAAGAAGACTCCATCCTATCTCGAGCGTATCTATGATAGTACGGTTTTCTTCTTCCCTCTGACCGACAAAATATTTCTCGAACATCTTACCGAACGCCAGATATTTTTTATCCAGCTCGGAAAGCTCGTCCTCGCCGATAACGCTCGCCAGCGCCCTTGCGTCCCCTACCTTTGCATAGGAGGAAAACAGCTGGTTTGCCACCGCCTGATGATCCGCCCTCGTATAGCCTTCGCCGATACCGTCCTTCATCAGACGGGACAGGCTCGGCAGCACGTTGATAGGCGGATACACTCCCTGTCCGTGCAGCGTTCTGTCCAGAACTATCTGTCCTTCCGTAATGTAGCCTGTCAGGTCGGGGATGGGATGCGTGATATCGTCATTCGGCATCGTCAGTATCGGAATCTGGGTCACAGAGCCGTTGATGCCCTCCACGATGCCCGCGCGCTCATAGAGCGTCGCAAGTTCCGAATACAGATAGCCCGGATATCCCTTTCTGGAGGGAATCTCGCCCTTGCTGGAAGAAACCTCGCGCATCGCCTCCGCAAAGGAGGTCATGTCCGTCAGGATGACCAGAATGTGCATATGCTTTTCAAACGCAAGATACTCCGCAACAGTCAGCGCCACCTTCGGGGTGATGAGACGCTCTACCACCGGGTCGTTCGCCAGATTTAAAAACATCGCCACATGGTCGGAAACGCCGCTCTCTGCAAACGTATGGCGGAAATATTCCGCAACATCATACTTTACGCCCATCGCCGCAAATACGATGGCGAATTTTTCGTCAGAGTCTTCGCCCAGAGACGCCTGACGCACGATCTGCGCCGCCAGCTGGTCGTGAGGCAGTCCGTTTCCTGAAAAGATCGGGAGCTTCTGCCCGCGTATCAGTGTTGTCAGACCGTCTATCGCAGAGATACCGGTACGGATATAGTTACGGGGATATTCTCGGGAAACCGGATTTAAAGGTTTTCCGTTTACATCAGCGTACGTTTCCGCCGTCACCTCGCCCAGATTGTCTATCGGCTCGCCGATACCGTTGAACGTCCTGCCGAGCAGCTGGTCCGTCAGACCTATCTCCATCGGATGCCCTGTCAGACGGGTGTGCGTATTTTTCAGGGAAAGGTTGTCCGTCCCTTCAAACACCTGCACGACCGCCTTATCCTCGTTTATCTCCACGATACGGCCCAGCTTCTTTTCTTTGCCGTCCGCCACGATCTCCACGATCTCGTCATAAGCAGCGCCCTTTACGCCCTCCAAAACAACGAAGGGACCGTTGACACTGTTCAAGCCTAAATACTCTATTGCCATTTTTTACCTCCGCCTGTTATGCGTTGCGGGCGATCACGTCGTCATAGAACTTGTCGATCGCCTTTTTGTAATCGTCAAATTTATCCAGCCGGTCATTTTCCACATCATACTTGATGGAAATGACGCGGTCAAATATCTTATCCTCTCTCAGGACAGATACCGGCATGCCGATCGCCACAAGCGCCTTTGATTTCTCATACAGATACAGTATCGTTTCCATCATCTTCTGCTGTTTTGCAAGAGGTACGGACGTATCCTGCGGATGGAAGGCATTCTGCTGTAAAAATCCGAGCCGTATCACTCTCGCTATCTCCAGCGTCAGCTTCTGATCGTCGGGCAGGACATCGCTTCCTATCAGCTTTACTATCTCCATCAGGCTGCTTTCCTGATTTAATATCGCCACAAGCTGGTTTCTGTCGTCGATAAACTCCGCTCCCACATTGTCCGCATACCAGCTTGCCAGATCAGGCAGGTATTCGCTGTAGCTGGTCAGCCAGTTGATTGCCGGGAAATGTCTCGCATAGGCAAGACTCTTGTCCAGTCCCCAGAAGCAGCGCACAAAACGCTTCGTATTCTGAGTAACCGGCTCCGAAAAATCGCCGCCCTGCGGGGATACCGCACCGATGATGGTCACGCTCCCCTCTGTCCCGTTTAAGTTTTCCACCATGCCGGCTCTCTCATAGAATGCGGAAAGGCGGCTCGCCAGATATGCCGGAAAGCCTTCCTCTGCAGGCATTTCCTCCAAACGACCGGACAACTCGCGCAGCGCCTCCGCCCAGCGGGAGGTAGAATCCGCCATGATAGCCACATGATAACCCATGTCGCGGTAATACTCTGCCAGTGTCAGACCTGTGTAAATGCTCGCCTCACGCGCCGCCACGGGCATGTTGGAGGTATTCGCAATGAGCACTGTCCTGTCCATCATCGGATTGCCTGATTTAGGATCTATCAGCTTAGAGAAATCCTCCAGTACTTCCGTCATCTCATTGCCGCGCTCGCCGCAGCCGATGTAAACGATAAGGTCCGCATCAGACCATTTTGCGATTGCATGCTGCGTCATCGTCTTACCGGTACCAAAGCCTCCGGGAATAGCAGCCGTTCCACCCTTTGCAATAGGGAACAGCGTATCCAGAATACGCTGCCCTGTCACGAGCGGCCGGGATGCCGGATAGCGTTTTGCATTAGGTCTGGGCACGCGGATGGGCCACTTCTGAGTCATCGTCAGGCTGACCACGTTGTCATCGGGTTTCATCAGCGTCACGAGTGTGTCGTTTATCGTGTATTCGCCATCGGGCACGACTGTTTCCACGATACCCTCCATATCGGGCGGTATCATGACCTTATGCGTAATAGCAGGAGTCTCGGGCACTTCCGCGATGATCGTTCCTCCGCTTACCCGTTCGCCCGGCTTTACGCACATTTTAGTCTGCCATTTCTTCTGTGTATCAAGGGAATCCATGGAAAATCCCCTGTCAATATATTTACCGGATTTTTTCTCTATCTCCGCCAGCGGACGCTCGATACCGTCAAAAATGTTCGAAACAATGCCCGGCGCCAGCGTTACCGAAAGAGTTGCACCTGTAGGGTACAAAAGCTCTCCGGGCTTTAAGCCTGACGTCTCTTCGAATACCTGAATGGTCGCAAGTTCGGGAGAAAGACGAATTACCTCGCCTACCAGCTTTTCGCTGCCCACATATACCATTTCGCTCATTTTCAGATCAGTCCTGCCCTTTACGGTTACGAGCGGGCCGTTAATGCCGTATATTTTTAAAGACTTTTCCATCTCTGGCTCGCCTCCTTTCCTTCAAAGGCTTCTTTTAACCTGGTGTCAAAGGACTGGTCTATCAGGATACCGCGCTTTTCAATGACCGCGCGCACACCGCCGCCGAAGCTGTATTCACTCACAGTCAGCGCCGTATTCGCTCCTGCAGAAACCGCCCCTTTACGGGCGATGTCTTCAGGGTCGATATATATCACCACATCGTCACCGTCTGCAAACTCAAGGATTTTTTTCACCTGTGCGACCAGATATCTTTCATAATCTCCTGTCGCCATAAAACGTTCCAGCTTTCCCTTTACCTCGGAGTAAAGCTTTTCATCCAGCTCGCGCAGGAGCTTTCCGGTCTTTTCCCGTATCTCCATCTGCTTTTCTGCAAGGTCGGCATTCTTTTGCTTTTCCAGGCTCTCCTCTTTCAGTTTTAAGGAAAGCTCAGACTTGCGGCGGGCTGTCTCGCAGTAGCTTTCATATACCTTGTCCAGCCCTTTTTTATAATCTTCTATCTGTTTTGCATTTTCCGCGTTAACCCTCTGTGTGGTCACGTCCATAAAATGCTGCAGCTTTTCGTCTATCGTCATATAAATCCTCCGGAAATTCCAACCGCCGGCAGCCCCGTCGGTCAGATGTTTATCCCTATCGCCTCATTCACATAAGATGTAATAAAATCCGGGGCACGGCCTGTGCCGTGCCGGTCGGGAATTTCTACGATGAGTGGTAATTTCCGCTCCAACCTGATGTGGTCGATGATATCCGGGAATTCCTTCCCGAATTTTTCCGTCAAAAGCAGGATACCGATCTCCTTATCGGCAAGCACCTTGTCGATTTCTGCCTTCAGCTCCTCTTTCTCGTGGACCACCGCGCCCTCCACGCCTGCCAGCCGCATGCCGGTCAGCGTGTCAATGTTGTCGCTGATGAGATACATTTTCATCAAAGCTTACCCAGGATCATGAATGCAATGATAAGACCGTACAGGCAGACACCTTCGGCAAGACCTACGAAGATCAGGGACTTACCAAGGATGGAAGAATCCTCGCTGATAGCGCCCAACGCCGCGCTGGCTGCACTGGCTACGGCGATACCGCCGCCCACGCAGGAAAGACCGATGGACAGACCTGCTGCCAGATAGCCAAGACCTGTGGACAATCCGGTTGCTGCCGCAGCAGTTGCCTCTGCGGTCTCTGCTGCGGACGCATTACCTGAAAACATCATGAAGCCTGTAAATAACATCAGCCCGAAAAACATCACGCCGTTTAACGCCAGCGTGGATTTATATCTCTTCTTTGTCTGCTCCCCTTTTACGAATACACGGAACGGAACGATGATGCAGGCAGCAAATGCTGCGAATAATAAAATTTTTGCCATGATAAATGACCTCCTTAAATGTTTTCTTCCTTTGTAAAATAAGGTTTAAATTCTCTTCCGTCCCCTTTGTAGAAACGGCTGAAAAATTCATAATACTGAAGACGAAGCACCTGAATACCGACTATCAGGCCTTCCATGCCCATGACCACAAGGTTGCCGATGACCACGATAGCCCAGTTCGGGGATGCCCCGTTTTCCGCGCCCGCAAGCATCATCACCACCTGCATCATCGCAGCGTGGCTGACTGCAAACGCACCGATACGCACAAATGAAAGCGTATTGGAAAAATAACTCAGACACACTTCAAAAAGTTCGAAAAACGCCTGCACAATGAACATCCCGACGCCCGATTCCTCCGTGTGCTTCTTCTTTTCCAGAAGTGCTGTTAAAGGCTCCTTGCATGCAATGACAAGCAGGGGCAGCACAAACAGGATGATGAGCGCCACCGCAGCCGGAAGGGTGTTGCCCGTCATAAACAGCACAACGACCAAAACGACCGCTCCGTAAAACACCATGCCCGCTACTCCGTTCGTATCAAACAGCGCCTCGCCCATCTTTTTTGCCTTGACCGCATTTATAATATGGAATACCATCGTCAAAAGTATCAGACCCATGCCAAGCGCGATCGTTACGATGAATACCGTATTAAGCGTACCGATAAACGGCAGGTTCGTCATCGCCTCAGCCGGATGCAGCCACAGCGCCGGAAGGATATGCTCGAAGCCGAATATACTTCCGTATAAAAATCCGAATATCGTCGAGAAAAATCCGCAGCTCGCGATAATTGCTGCCAGATCCATCTTTTTTAAGAAGTATAAGAGCAGGCCTCCGATAAACAGCACCAGCCCCTGTCCCACATCTCCGAACATCGCTCCGAATATGACCGAATAGGTGATCGCCACAAACAGCGTCGGATCAAACTCCTGATAGTTCGGCAGTCCGTACATCCTGATGAACATCTCGAAGGGACGGATGAGCGCCGGGTTTTTCAAGCGGGTCGGAGGAACCATCACGCGCCTGTCCGGGTTTTCCTCCAATGTACAGAAAATCGACGGATCGTTTTCCAGCTCTTTTTTCAGACTGTTCGCCTCGTTTCCGGCCATCCATCCGCACAGGATGAAAAACGTTTCGTTCTTAGCTTTTGTAAATGCTGCCAGCTTTCTGACGTCGAACATCTTCGCCGCATAAGCCAGAGATTTCGCCGCACAGGACAGCTCTGCGCTTTTTGACGCAAGCTCACTTTTTAAAACAGCCTCTTCACCGGCGACCGCATCTTCCAGCTCACGAATCTCTTTTCTCAGCCTCTCGCACGCCTCGTCCACTGTTCCTTCATAAGCATCCTCCACAAAAATCCGCTCAAAATGCAGAGAGGAATAGATGGCATCCACCTTTTTTGCTTCCGCTGCCGGAACAAAATAAATGCCCCAGACATAATTTTCATCCTGACGACACTTTTCGAATATCGTACACATGTCGTCGTAGGCATAGGTCTTTAACCTTTCATAATAAGCCACAGGCAGCCGTCCGAACCGGAAACGCACCTCCTTGAAATGCAGTATTCTGGAAATATCGAAGTGAAGCTCCTGATACGGAGCTATCCCCGCAAGAAGCTCCATTTTCTTTTTCAGCTCATTCTGCAGGCCGTCCGTCTTTTTGTCCGACTCCTGTATCTTCTCCTGCGCCCATGCTGCTAAATCTGCGGCTTTTTCCGCATCCATGCGGGTCAGTCCCGACGCGTCGCTTCCGTAATGTGCCGCAATCTCTGCAGCCTTCGCCGCAGGCTCCCGATAGGGGTTTACCTCCACGCCGGGCGTGAGGTTATTGAGGTTTTTCAGCACCCCTACTGCGTTCTCCAACTGTATCTCATACCGGCCAAGATACTTTTCCGTCACGGTATCAAGCTGTTCCTTACGCCCGATAACGCTTACAAATTTCATTTTTTCAATCAATTACCACACCTTCCTTTACGCCAGATATTCTCTGATTTTTTCAGCCGGCAGACCGTATCTGACACACTCCATCGCGGTGATTATGCGGTGTACTTCCTGTTCCTTCTTATATAAGTACACCTCCAGGCATGCCGCCGAATAAGGGTTATGCCCCATCAGTGCCCTGTGCACCGCCTCCTGGATGTTTGTCCCCACTCGTTCAAGATCGATCGATCCTATATCCTGAAAATATTTTCCGTACTTTGTCGTCCCTACGCAGGCAAGCATTTCTTCTATGCTCTCAGCTTCCGCCATCCGTTTGACTTCCTCCAGCTTCAGGCGGTAATGCACCGGGATGATGAGCGCATACACCTGCGCCGCATCCATCCGGTAATAGCGTTTCGCACGGTATATCCATTCCAGATTAAGCGTATCTATCTGCGTCCCTACAGACTGGATGACCGCCTCCCTGTCTTCCTTTTTCAGTTCTCTGCGGACACGTTTCCACAGATTTTTAAAGTAAAACATGTCCAGCGCGAACTCATAGTCAAACAATGTCGCCCTTCCGCTTCCGCCTACATTCCGCAGCACGTCCGCATATACCGTTCCCGTCAGTGCCGCCGTCAGGGCGTCCATCGTCTCAGCCGCGGCTGTCTGCTGCAAAGAAAAAGATGAATGTCTGTCAAACACCTCCAGATCGGAAGTATCCGCCTCCTTTTCTTCCTTTCCCATGATGGCGCGGACAATGTTTTTCAGACAGATAATCTCATAACGCTGAAAGTAGGCATCCAGAAACGCCCTCTGTTCCAGATTGGAAAATCTGTACAGCTTGGAAAAATCCGCATAGAAGGAACGCCGTATTATTCCTTCCGCCTGCCCCCGGTGCAGGTCGTTCTCATTTTCATTTCCCAGAACTGCCGCGTAGGACGGTTTCTTTTTCAGCCAGCCGATCACCTCAGGCACGCTTTGCAGATTGCTTATCTGGTCAAAGTCCCCCTTTGTCAAAAGCTTCCCGCTCATTGCCCTTACCTTGGTCGTCAGGCCGCTGTAACGAAATAAACTCATCTGCTCACGTCCTTATCATGGATTGCAAAATTTCATCCGAGATTTTATCATGCTCGGTGTCATACTTATGCTGAATCTGCAAAAGCTGTTTTTCCGTCTGCTCACGCAGCGCCTCCAGCTCCCGCGCCTTTTCCTGCTCCATGCGCTCCCTGAGCGCCCTGGTCCTGTCGGCAGTCTCCTGCTCCAGCATGCCGTCAAACGCTTTTTTCTTCTCTTCCGTCCGAGCGGCAAGCTCTTTTTTCTGCTCCTCCACCGCGTCCTGCATCTGCTGGGCGGCATCTTCCACAGCCACGAGCCGGTTTAATACCTCTTCTATGGACTGCTCCATACTCACATGCCTCCTTTTCTTCAAACTTATGCTTTTCAATTCGCTCCGGGCGTATTATACTAGATTTACATTCCATTTAAAAATATAAATCTGATATGCGTATTATATCAAAATCGTATCATAGAATTAATCCTTTGTCCATTTTTTCAGAAAGGAGGCATTTTTTTGCCCGCCAGTTTCGATTATTACCGCATTTTTTATTATGTCGCCAAGTACAAAAACTTTACCCGCGCCGCCTCTGTCCTGCTCTCCAGCCAGCCCTCTGTCACACGAAGCATGCAGAATCTGGAAAGCGAACTTGGCTGCCGGCTTTTCATCCGGTCCCGCCGCGGCGTCACTCTGACTCCCGAGGGCGAAACTCTCTACCATTATGTTGCTCCCGCCTATGAACGTATCCTCCGGGGAGAGGAAGAACTGAATATGTCCCTCGGTCTCCATGGCGGCTCTGTCAGCGTCGGTGCTACGGAAACAGCGCTTCACTGCCTTCTTTTAGATAAGCTTGCCCTGTATCAGAAAGAATATCCCGATGTCAAACTCCGCATCAGCAACGGCGTAACCACACAGGTTCTTTCCAATCTAAAAGAGGGACGTACGGATATTGCCGTCGTCCCTACTCCATTTCAGATTGAAAAACCATATATAGCGGTGCATCTGCGCCCAGTCAGGACTATTCTTGTCGGCGGCCCCAGATTTTTCGGGCTCTGCCACCATAAAAACTCCTTAAAGGCGCTTAAAAAATATCCTCTCGCCGGACTCCCCAACGCCACTATGTCCCACCAGTTCTACGAAGACTTTTTCGCAGAGCATGGGCTGACACTTCACTATGACATTGAGCTGGCCAGCGCCGACCTCTTACTCCCGGTCGCAACACACAACCTCGGTCTCGCCTTTATGCCCGAAGAAATGGCGGCTCAGGCGCTTGCCGAAAAGCGCGTGTGCCCCATCCCTCTAAAGGAAGAAATCCCTCAGCGGCATATCTGCCTCGTGCGCGACCCTGCCCGCCCTCTCGGTGCTGCGGCCCGCTGCCTTGTTGAAATGCTGCTTCCTCCAGATCAGGGCTAAACCTCAGCTAAACAACATTTTCTCCATCTGATCCAGATGGTCTGCCACATGACCGATGAATTCCGCATTCGTCGGTCTTTTTCCTTCTCCGCAGCAATATCCGAAAACATGTCTCTGTTCTTCATTCCCGCCTTTGTCCCACGATGTCCTGATTGCATGTCTGATAGACTGCTCCACTTTATCTGCGGACGTTCCGTATATTTTTGCAATAGACGGATAAAGCCTTTTCGTTATCCCGTCCAGCTCTCCCCTGTCCTTCCTGCATATCTTTACAGCTGTTTTCAAATAGGCAAATCCTTTCAAATTCGCCCTGACACCCAGCCGTATCAGCAAATCGGAATTTTCGTTGCCGGACGTCTCCTGACATCCGCCCGGATACGGCGGCTTGTTCGACACGATAACCTTTAGGCCACTGTCCTGTCTTACCAGCTCCGTAAGCCGGAGAAGTTCGCTTCTGCTGCATTCCTGTGCAGATATCCATATACAACTCATCTTTATCCCTCCCGTGAAAAATTGTCTCGCAATTTTAGTCACGTCTCCTATTATAGTCATATAGCTCGTGTTTTTAAAGTAACTATTATTGAACTATTTTCATTATAAAATTATCTTATAGTGTATATTTTCCCGTTTTTATACGCATTTTTACACTTTTATATCGTTTTTACGAGTCATCCAGAGACATCAACACGTATCCCCTTGTCAACTGAGGGTATGATATGCTAAAATAAGAAAAGTATGGCTAAATTCAATTGCCGGCAGCCCCCTGCACAGGACTGCGAGATTCACTTCAGATACGGAAAGGAATTTTTTTCATGAAAAAAGCGTTTATTATCGGCGCAGGCCCTGCAGGTCTTACCGCTGCCTATGAGCTCTTAAAGCAGTCAGATGAATATGAAGTTACCGTTTTTGAGGAAAGCTCCTATATGGGCGGCATTTCCAAAACTGTCAATTATAAAGGAAACCGGATGGACATGGGCGGACACCGCTTCTTTTCCAAGGTCCCCGAGGTCAATGAATGGTGGGAGAAGATGCTACCCATGCAGGGAAAGCCCGCGTGGGACGATATCCAGCTCGACCGCACGATGCCCTGGGCTGACAATGGTCCCGACCCCGAAAAGGAAGACCGTGTAATGCTTAAACGAAACCGCGTTTCCCGTATCTACTATGATAAGAAGTTTTTTGATTATCCTATCAGCTTAAAATGGGAAACCTTCGCAAATATGGGACTGTGGACCGACATCGTTGCCGTATGCAGCTACCTCTGTTCCGTCATCCACAAACGTGAAGAAAAATCCCTCGAGGATTTCTATATTAACCGTTTTGGCAAAAAACTCTACTCCATGTTTTTCGAACACTATACCGAAAACCTCTGGGGACGCCATCCCAGCGAGATAGATCCCAGCTGGGGCGCACAGCGTGCAAAAGGACTTTCAGTCTTTGCCATTATCAAGGATATGTTTGGAAAGCTCCTCCCGAACAAGGAGAACCGCCATGTAGAGACTTCTCTGATAGAATCGTTCAACTATCCCAAATTAGGTCCCGGCGAGCTCTGGGACGTGACCGCCTCCGAAATTGAAAAGCTCGGCGGTCACATCCTGAAAAACTGCCGCGTCGTTTCTTTTGAAAAAGACGGCGACAAGATTACTTCTCTGACCTATGAGCATGACGGAAAGCAGATCAAGGCAGAAGCAGATCTCTTTATCTCCTCCATGCCCTTAAAGGATCTTGTCGGCGGTATGAACGATGTTCCTGCAAAGGAAGCTTCCATCGCTGCCGGACTGCCTTACCGCGATTACCGGACGCTGGGCGTGCTCGTTCCGAAGATCAACTTAAAAAACAAGACCAAAATGAAAACTATAGGAAATATCATTCCAGACAACTGGGTGTATGTCCATGACCGCACCGTAAAGCTGGGACGTTTCCAGGTATACAACAACTGGTCTCCTTACATGGTTGTGGATTTGGAGCACACTGTCTGGATAGGACTTGAGTATTTCTGTACCGAAGGCGATGAACTCTGGGAAATGAGCGACGAAGATTTTTCAAAGCTTGGCGTTTCCGAAATGGTCAAGATGGGGCTTATAGACCGCGCCGAGGATGTGATAGATACTCATTCGGAATCTGTCAAAAAAGCTTATCCTGCTTATTTTGATACCTATTCCGATATCGACACTCTTATCGCATGGCTCAATACCATCGAAAACCTTTATTGCGTCGGAAGAAACGGCCAGCACCGCTATAATAATATCGACCACTCCATGTGTACCTCTTTCGAAGCTGTGCACAATATCTTAAATGGCATTTCAGACCGCTCCAATATCTGGAACGTCAACACGGAAAAAGAATATCACGAAGCAAAAGCGTAAAAAGTGTGCACTACGGCGCACACTCCGCGCCAGGCGCACTGCAAAAAACGCACAGCCCAGTTAAAATAACTGTTCTGTGCGTTTTTATTTTATCAGTATATCCGCGAAACGCGTCAGTATACATTCTGCGATACCGTCTTACTTTGTATACTTTCCGTAACCGGCTTTCTTCATCGCTTCCTTTGCAATATCGGTACGCAGCTTCGTGTCGATAAAGTCACAATGCTTACAGAAATCCCAGTTCTGTCTGCCATCCTTTACTTTCATACGCAGCTGCTTGTACAGCGGGCTGTTCCACGCATCCTTTAAGGAAATCTCATTTAAGTTACCAAAATCTGTCACCTCAAAGTTATCGCAGCAGCAAATACCAAGCTTTCCGTTGGGCGTGATCCACATATCCGTAAAAGGCATCAGACATGTTTCCTTGATGATCTTCTCGGTTGCCTTTTTGTTCGGCGAGCTGCCCGCGCGGTTTGTCAGCACTTCCTTCAGATAACGCATCTGGATAAGGATATCCACATCCTTGAACTCTTCGGGATGTGCCTGCACATAATCATAAATCTCCTTGATATTGTCATGCAGCTTCATATCCAGACAGTAATTGTTGATAATAAGCTGGTTCACATAAGGAATGATGGACTTTACCTTGTCGATATCCAGAATCAGTCCGTTCGTAGACATAAAGATAAAACAGTCCGGAAGCTGTTTGCGCGCATACTTATGGAACTCCACAATACGGGTATCCAGCCACGGCTCGTTATTTCCGTACAGGGTCAGATGTCCCTTGTAATCCCATTCCTTCAACTGGTCGATGATACTGTAGTAAAGCTCCTCGCTCATCCGTGCGTAAGGACGCTTCTCCGCATTTTTATTCGCGGTACAAAACTCACAGGTAGAATTGCATCGATTGATAGTCTCCAGATTTACCACATGAGGATGCGGAACCTCCGGCGCATTCAAAAAGTAATCAATATAATCCTGCTGAACCTTCCCCCTTGTTAAAAACTGAAACTTCAAATAACTTGCAGATGCAAGCCTGGGAAAGTATTTTCTCGCATTCCAGCCGAATTTTCCGGCAAAATTCTCGATTCTGATAGGCATTTTCATGTCCCCCTTATCTCTATCTATGGACAAAATATTTTCAGCTGTATGAAACGCTGGATGAATCAACGTCTCTTCAGTATATCATTTTCCGTATTTCTTGTCAAATTTCGTATAAGTAGACCGTATAGGGCGAATCATCATCCGAATATATACCGCGCAGGAAAAATCCCAGCTCTTCCGCATTATCCAGCTCATATCGGGAAAATAAATATTTTCCGCCCATTTTTACAAACTGTTCGCTGTCCAGATACAAATGCCTGTCCTCCAGCGGCTGATTCCGATAAGGATTATAGATACTTTCCCCGCTGCCCGCATACAGGTAGGCACGTGCGCCCCATTCCCCGTAATAAGTCTGCCATTCCGGCACGCGCTCATAGGACGGCAGAATAAGCTTTGTAAACTCTTCCTTATAGCTCTGCGGATAAAAGCCCAGATAACCATCCAACGTAGAGATACCGCTGTATTCAAGAACTGCCGGATTCAGGCCGTACCCGGCGCTGTATTCCCCGTCATAACCGATATCCGCTTTTATCTGCTCCATCAGGTCCGCACTGAAATATTCCCGGAAATTCAGCATGTTCACGTCCGTATGTTTTACCGCCCGATACAACTGATGATATGCCGTATAATAAAATTCATTATAGACCGCCGGCGTCATTACGATGACCGCAACGCCGATGCATGCCAACAGATTAGCGGCACGTCTCCAAAATACTCTTCCCCTGTCATACAAAAATTTCAGCGCCAGAAAAAATGCCGCATACCATAAAAACGGATTGAAAAATACCGTCCGGTTAAACTGGAATCCCTTCAGCGGGGGCACGATCGTCTCAAACAGCCGCCTGAACCCGCCCCAGAAATAGATACCGTATATGATGCAGTTAAATATGATAAATAAAATTGTCCACAAAAGTGCGCTTTTTCCGAAGCTTCCCGCTTCCGCAGCATTCTGAGCGCCGATCGGTGTATTATGCTGCATCATACCCTTTCGCCTTTTTACTGCCAGAATTGCCTGCCAGACGAGCACTACAGTACACACCGGAAGCACAAAATACGCATGATCAGAAGCCGCATGGAATACGGGCTGGACAAACGCACCCCATATTTCCTTTAAAATTTCTGAAAATCCCAGATTGCTCTCCACCATTGTTTCCCGTATCGTCGGAACGTCCGAAAACAGCATCTGCCCGAACAGCCTGTATTCAAAACAGACATACCCCGCCGCCAGAACAAACAGCGCGCCAAAAAGCCGTCCGCAAATTTTTTTATCTCTGACAGATAAGATGACCACCGCACACACCAGATACGCGAGTATAAAAAATCCAAAATAAGAAAAATATGATAAAAACGGATATACGAACAGTGCGGCATACCACAGCTTTCCTTCTCCGAAATATATTTTCCGCAATATCAAAACCGCAAGCGGAACAGACGCAAATGCAATTCCGTATGCCGGAAACAATGGCAGTATTCCGTAGCAGAGCCCCGCTGCCCACGCTATCCCGCGATACTTCGCAAAGTCTTCTTTATAAATATCCTTTGCAAGCAGCACAAACGAACCCATACCAATCCCTATCTTCAAAAAATATCCGGTCATATACGCCGGGAAAACCGGAAGAAAAGCAAACAGGATATTATAAAGATTCCATTCCCCGCTCAGGCAATCCCTGCTGATGCCGCCCAGCATCGGCACCTGTGCCCCTTGTGCAAACCAGGTATCCGAGTGGCTCATCACCTGAAAATGCGCCACGAACAGATCCAGATTATCCTGCACTGTCAGATAGCTTTCCTCACCGAAAAACAGAAATGTGAGCGCAAATGTGCCGATGCACCCTGCTGTCAGGAGCACAAACCACCACCTGTCGAGCCATCCCCAAAATCTCTTTGCCATAAATTACTCCCTCCGCCTGTCCAAAAAGAGCTTTTGCGGCATCCGCAAAAGCCCTTTTTCATCCGCAGCTTATCCTTCGTAAGGAACTACGCTGCCTTTGTAGGTATCGTTGATAAAGGTTTTGATCTCGTCAGACTTCAGCACATCTACAAGAGCTTTAACGCCCTCGTTCTCCTCATTGCCTTCTTTAACCGCGATCACGTTCACATATTCCTGAACCGCCTCGGAATCAGCCGACTCGATTGCTACCGCATCCTCTGTGGACAGCCCTGCTTCCAGCGCATAGTTACCGTTTACCACGCCAAACGCAACATCCGGAAGGGTACGTGCCACCTGCTCTGCTGCCAGAGGAACGATCTTGATGTTATGAGGGTTCTCGATGATGTCAATCTCTGTCGCCGTGATGCCTGCTTCAGGATCCAGCTTTATCAATCCCTGTGCCTCCAGCAAAAGAAGTGCTCTCGCACAGTTTGTCGTATCGTTGGGAACCGCTATCTCTGCGCCATCGGAAATTGCCGTAAGGTCGCTCTCCTTGCCGGGATAGATGCCGAGGGGCTCATAATGAATCTCGCCCACATTTACAAGGTGTGTTCCCTTTTCTTCATTGTAGCTGTTCAGATAGTTCACATGCTGGAAATAGTTGGCGTCGATATCGCCGCTCTCCACTACCTCGTTAGGCTGCACATAATCTGTAAATACAACGATCTCCAGATCCCAGCCTGCCGCTTCCATCAAAGGCTTCGCAGCCTCAAGAATCTCCGCATGAGGAACTGCTGTCGCAGCCACGGTCACAGTGCCTTTGGATTCTGCCGGATCTGTCTCAGCTTTGGCTGTATCACTTGTTTCCTCAGCTGACGCTTTTTCTGATGCCGTTTCCACGACTGCGCTCTCTGCCGCTGTCTCTGCCGCCGCAGGCTCAGAAGCGCCGCAGCCTGCGAGCACGCCTGTGCCGAGCGCAAGAGCGCATACCAGTGCCAATACCTTTTTCTTCATAATAGTTCTCCTCCTTTTCCGGATGGACCGGAAGCATTTATTTCATACAACAAAACACCTATTTGCAGACTGTCCGTCAGCTATAAGTTGCTCTGCCGTCATGAACAAAAAAGATCAGCTCGACTGTCTCTTATCCAGCTTCCTGGAAAGCCGGTTTCCAACCGCCTGTATGATCTGCATCAAGATAACGAGAAGCACGACCGTCGTGATAAGAAGGCTCGGCACCCATCTGGAATAACCGTACCGTATCGCAATATCTCCCAGACCGCCTCCGCCGATTGCGCCGGACATCGCCGTATAACCCAGCACCGTTCCCAACGCGATCGTAGAACCTACTATCAGAGATACCCTCGCTTCGCCAATGAGCACCCGCGTCACGATCTGCCATACTCCTGCGCCCATACTCTGCGCCGCCTCGATAACGCCCTTGTCCACCTCCAGAAGAGAGGATTCCACAAGCCTCGCCACAAACGGGGCAGCCGCCAGCGTCAGCGAAATAATGGTTGCATTTGCACCATAGGATTTTCCGACTATCAGGCGCACCAGCGGCGTCGCCAGTATCATCAGTATCAAAAACGGAATGGACCGGGTAATATTTACAATGATATCCAGTATCTTGTATAATGCCTTTTTCGGCTTTAATCCTCCCGGAGCGCATACCACCAGCAAAACGCCGACCGGAAGCCCTATCACATACGCCATCAGCGTAGATACCAGCGTCATGTAGATGGAGGTTCCCGTCGCTTCCAGCAACATCAGGATTTCTTTACTGCTCAACATAATCATCCAACTCCTCCACCGTAAGATTTCTTTCGCGCAGATATGCTATCATCTTCTCCGCCGTTCCTTCATCCTCAGGAAGCTGGAGCACCATCTGCCCTCTGGCGATACCGCCGATATCCCGCGTATCCGCCATCAGTATATTTACGCTCGCCCTGCATTCCAGAACCATATTGGCAATGACCGGCTCAAAGGAAGAATTTTCCGTAAAAACAATGCGGATACAGCGCCTGCTCTTCATCAGAGAAACCTTCTGCTCTCCCTGGAATACAAGCTTCTTTGCCGCACGGGATTTCGGGGAAGCAAATACCTCTTCCACAGTCCCGCTCTCTGCAAGCATCCCCGCATTGATGATTGCCACATGACTGCATATCTCCTGCACTACTTCCATGGAATGCGTTATTATCACGATCGTAATGCCGTATTTCTTATTGATTTCTTTTAAAAGAGCAAGGATAGATTTAGTTGTCGTCGGGTCAAGGGCACTCGTTGCCTCATCGCATAAAAGTATCTTCGGGTCCATCGCCAGAGCCCTCGCGATAGCCACTCTCTGCTTCTGTCCTCCGGAAAGCTGCGCCGGATAAGCCTTCTCCTTCTCCGAAAGCTCTACGATACGCAGATATTCCCTCGCCTTTTCCCTCGCCTGCTTTTTGGGCATCCCTGCTATTTCCATCGGGAAACACACATTGTCCAGCACAGTATCCTGCATCAGCAGGTTAAAATTCTGAAATATCATCCCCACGCGGGTGCGGAGCTGACGCAGCTGCTTTTCGCTCAAAGCGGACAAATCCTGCCCTTCCACATAGACCGTGCCCTGAGTCGGTCTCTCCAAAAAGTTCAGGCACCGCACGAGCGTGCTCTTGCCTGCGCCCGACATGCCGATGATGCCGTAAATATCGCCGGCTTCAATGTCGAGGCTGATATTTTTCAGTGCCTCGACCGTATTCTCTTTTCCGGCAAACGTCTTGCTGACGTTTGAAATCTTTATGATCGGTCCCATTCTTTTCTCTCTGCCTTCCCGGCGCATCGTCATCCATCACGCCAAGATTTCCTGAACAAATCAGTAATTATTCGTTTCCTATCATACCACAAACTTATTCAATATGTAAATAGCAGGATAAGCGCCCCTATCAGAATACACATATCCGCAAAATTGAACACGACCCGGTCCACCGCCTGCACTCCGGTCCGCAGGCTCATATAATCCACCACATATTTCCGGGAAAGCCGGTCGTATGTATTGGAAAATGCGCCGCCCAGCAAAAACGCCAGCCCCGTCTTCAAAAGCCCGTTCCCTTTCTGCCCCAGAGAAATGATAAACAGCAGGAGCACAGCTGCCGTCAGCGCAACGGACATGCCGCGCACAAGGGCGCTCTTTTTTTCACCCGCATTCAAAAAGGCCCCTCTGTTATGATAGCGGGAAAGCATGACCTTCCCGCCCAGAACAGGTTTCGGCGCATCAAATGCTTCCGAATCCTCCACATGATTTTTCATGCCCTCATCCAGAAGGAAGATTCCTGCAGCGATTCCTGCAAACTTATGGTTATTCCGTATAGTTTCCTGCAATTTCATCGAAAGTCCTCCTCATGTCCAACCGTCCGTAGCCCCACAGCCGGCTGGGATATTCTCCCTGCTCCTGCCTCTGCGCCCCCCGGTTCAAAAAGCTCCTGATACCGCGCCCCGAAATCCGCCTGTAATTATTTTCATAAACGCACCACTGAAACATCTGCGCGACCGCCCCGGCAGTCAGCGCAGCCGCCATGGAACCGCCGCTGTACGGCCCGTTCACCGTGCTCACGCCCACTCCGGGAGCTGCCAGATCCGGTTTTATCTTCCCCATTCTCGAAAATCCTCTGCCAGACCTGTAAAAAAAGCTTCCGTTCCCGCTGTTATACGAGGTGACCGTCACCGCATCCTCCGCATAGGACGGCATCGTAAGCGTGACGTCCGGATCCGGGGCAAGAAACGACACCTCTCCATCCAGAAACTGCTTCGGCAAAAGCCACAGATCGAATATGCTCCCCGACAGAGAACGAAGCCCCCTGACGCTGACCGTCCACACCCCCGGGGAAGGCAGGGTAAATCGCAGCAGGATAAGCTCATTTCCTGTATTTGTCTCATTCGTCATGTAATCGATGCGTACCCTCGTCTTTTCATATACAAACGTATAATCCACGGACGCACCGAGTCTGAAATCCGTCTCCGGTATCAGCTCGCCTCCCGGCGAACGCACACTGATGCGGAATACCGCTGGAAGCGTGCCCCAAAGCTCCGCCGTAAAGCCCCGCACATTTTCCCCTACCCGTATCTCTGCCTTCGTCTCCTCCTCTTTCAGCGCCGCCCGGAAATGCCCCGCCGTATTTCCTTCGTTCCCGCCGCCGATCACAACCGCATGGGATATGCGCGCCGCAATGCTCTGCAGGTATTCCGACAAAAGCGAGCCTCCCGTATGGCTTCCGAGCGACGTTCCTGTCCCGAGACAGATGACCAGAGGGCGGTACAGAGGGACTGCAAACTGCTGCACATATTTCACAGCAAACATGATATCGTCCGCACTGTAAGCGGGAACCTCCTCCGCAACCTGATAAAACTCCCACAGATACCGCTTTGCCGGACGGAGCTTTACGACTACGATGTCTGCATCCGGCGCCGCGCCGGTAAACGCCGTTCCTTCCTCCAGACGGCTCCCCGCCGCAACGCTCGCCATCGCCGTTCCGTGCCCGTTCTCATCCCGCTCCGGCACGACTGAAAAAGGATCTTCTGAAAACAACGCCTCGTTTATTTTTTTGCGGGTGTATTCCGAACCATATCCGATACCTTCCGGCGCCGTTCCGCTCTGGTCGGTCTGATCCCATATCGCCAGTATCCGGCTGCTGCCGTCTGAAAAGCGAAACACCGGGTTTTCATATGAAATCCCGGTATCCAGAAATGCCATGACCACGCTGCGGCCGGTCAGCTCCAACGGAGGCTGCTGCTGCGCCAATATCCCGGAAACTTCTAGCGGTCCTGCGTCAAACTCCCTGCTCCCCATCGCAGGAAATCCTCCCAGACCGTACAGCTGCGGAATATACCGGTACAGATAATTTGCCGGTGAAAGCGGCATCGCCCTCGCAATCTCCATATAATAAACGCCCAATGCGCCGTCTATCTGCTTATAACAATACCAGTCGCCGCTGCGCTCCTGTTCTCCCGGAAGATAATCCAGAAGAATCCCCATATAATCTTCGGAAACAATCATATCCCTGCAGTCCATTCCACTCCTTCGGGATGATGCGCCTTTTAAAACTGCGCTCCCTGCACATTTGCTCAAAGCTTATGATGGAATGCAGGAATTTATGCATATATAGATTTTTTTCCGTCATGTACTATTCAGACTGCGCTTCCGTTGTTTTCTCCTCTATCTGTCCGGCGTCTGACACTTTGTTGAGCTGGTCTATCTCCTCCAGCGTATGCCCGTTTTGACGAATGTCAATCAGCGGTCCGCCCGTTCCCCGGATATAATCTCCGGTAATGGTTACCCGCCCGATATTATCATCCTTGGGTATCTCATACATGATATCCAACATAAATTCTTCAATGATAGAACGCAGCGCACGGGCGCCCGTATCCTTTTGGGTCGCCTTTTCCGCGATAGCTTCCAGCGCATCGTCCGTAAACTCCAGCTTTACCTCATCCAGCTCAAGAAGCTTCTGATATTGCTTCAATATCGCATTCTTAGGCTCCTTCAATATTCTGACAAGCATATCACTCCTCAGACCTTCCAACGTACATATTACAGGCAAACGTCCCAAAAATTCAGGTATCATACCAAAGGCACGCAAATCCTCAACCGATACCTTTGATAAAATATCCTTTTCCTTGTCCCATCGGTCTTTTAATTCCGCATCAAAACCAATCGATGTCTTTTTACGCAAACGCTGCTTGATGATTTCTTCCAGATCCGGAAATGCGCCGCCGCAGATAAACAGGATATTTTTGGTATTTACCGTTGCCAGCGGAACCATCGCATTTTTACTGTTGGCACCCACAGGCACTTCCACCTGTGCGCCCTCCAGAAGCTTCAGCATTCCCTGCTGTACCGATTCGCCCGATACGTCGCGGGACGTTGTATTGTGCTTGCGGGCTATCTTGTCTATCTCATCGATAAAGATGATGCCCTGTTCCGCCCTCTCCACATCGTTGTCGGCAGCCGCCAGAAGCTTGCTTACCACGCTCTCGATGTCATCGCCGATGTATCCGGCTTCCGTCAATGAGGTTGCGTCCGCGATAGCCAACGGCACATCCAAGAGCCGTGCCAGCGTCTTCACCAGATACGTCTTTCCGCTTCCTGTCGGCCCGATCATGAGGATATTGGATTTTTCAATTTCTATCTCGTCCATTGTCCCCGTTGCAACGCGCTTATAATGATTATAAACTGCCACGGAGATGACTTTCTTTGCATATTCCTGTCCGATAACATACTGGTCCAGCTTTTCTTTTATCTTATGCGGTGCGGGAATGGACTTTAAATCCAGAGGGGGCTTCTTTTCCCCGCTCTTTTTCTTGAGCTTCTGTTTTTTGGGAATACCGTCTGCCCCCATAAAATCCCCCAGATTGATAAAACTTATCTTCGGAAACCCTTGCTGGCTGTCACAACTGCCGTCCTTATCCGCCTGTCCTTCCTCCCCATCTGCTTCGCCTGAAACATGGGGCATCTGAACATTTTTATCAAACTGCTGGTTGAGCATATTAAGCATCGCCGGATTGTTCAGCATCCCCTGATAGTCAAACTGGCTCACCGCATCCATCGTCTTGTGCATGCAGTCGTCGCATACGCATATATTGTTCGGCAGGTGGAACATCTTTCCCGCCTTGCTCTCCGGACGGCGGCAGATAAAGCAGACGTCCTCATATTCCTTTTTATTTTTATCGTCGGAGCCTTCCGGACCATTCGTACCCTGTAAGTCTTTTTCATCCATAACCTTCTATCCTCCTTGTCCTGTTTTCACATCCGTCCGCTCTCTTACGGCCAGAAACGGTTGTTCTGCCGGGAATTTTTCTGTTCCTCCAGCTGCTTTTTCCGGCTCGCCTCCTCTAACTCATCGTAAGAGGATAAAGTGACAGTCACCTTTTTGGGCTGGTAGCCGTTCGGGCTTCCCTGCATGATCGTTATCTCCACCGTCTCCCCGACCTTGTAATATTCCATCCGGGCAGTCAGCTCATTTTGATTTTTTACAGTAATGCCGTCAAACTCCGTAATAATATCGCCGCGCACAAGGCCTGCTCTCTCCGCCCCGGTCCCTTCGTAGACCTCCGCCACGAAAATCCCTTCCGGCATATTGAAGTTTGCCGACAGGTCGCTGGTCACATTGATGCAGGAAATGCCGAGGTATCCCCGCTCCTCCTCATTTACCTTATCCTTTGTCTCCCGCAGCATCAGCTCACTGATGATCGGTTTTGCAGTGGATATCGGTATCGCATAGCCCATACCTTCTACCGCCGCTCCGCCTATTTTGTTGGAATTTATCCCTACTACTTCGCCCCGGATATTCAGCAGGGCTCCGCCCGAATTTCCCGGGTTTATCGCCGCATCCGTCTGTATCAGCGCATTGCTTGTTCCCGTCTCGCTCACTTCCAGACTTCTGTTCAATGCACTGATGACCCCTGTCGTCACGGACTGTCCGTATCCGAGCGCATTGCCTATCGCGATCGCCGGCTCCCCTATCTGCAGCTTATCGGAATCTCCCATCTGCGCCACACATATGGCAGCCTTCGTATCCGGCTCGATACCGGAAAGCTTTACCGCTATCACCGCAAGGTCCACAGCCGAATCGGTTCCCTTTACCTGTGCCTCTACGCTGGAGCCGTCGATAAACTGCACATAAAGCTCCTCCGAGCCATCCACCACATGATTGTTCGTCACGATCAAAAGCTCCGTGTCATTTTCTCCGATGATGATGCCCGAACCGCTCGCTGTTTCATTCTGAGAATAGGTCTGCCCCCAGAAATCCTGCACCTCTTCCACGAAATTATTCGTGATAGACACACATGCGGGCATGACAGCTTCCACAACTGCCGTCACGTCGGTCACCACCGTTTGCACGCCCTGCTCCACTGTTCCCGCAGAAGCGATCTCGCCGTCCTTTTCCGGAACCGGTGACCCTGTCGGAGCGTCGCCGTTTTCCGGCTCTTTCCAGTCTTCTTCCGGCAGCTGAGCACTGCCGTCCGGCTGTCCGAAAGCCGGTGCCCCCGATTCGGTAGTCATATCCGGCTCCTGTATGTTCACCGCCAGAAAACTGATGCCGATACAGCAGCAGATAAAGATGACTGCCAGCGCACATACTGCGATAATCTTCCCCGCCGAATGCTTCCTGCGCTTTTCCGGCTTTGGTTCATCCGCCGTATTTTTCCAGCCGCTGTAACCGTTTTCCCTGTCTCCCTGTTCCTGATAGTAACCGTGATACTGATACCGGGAAGCGTCTCTTTCCGCTCCCGCATCCTCTCTGGTTTCTTCTCCCTGAGGATTCGGATTGTATTCGTCACCCATTGCGCCAACCTCTTCTCTCTTTGTTTTTGATGCCGTACTCTTGTCCACTACGGATATTTTCCTGTAATACCTGCATATAAAGCCTGTATTTTATAATATACAGTATAACGGCTACCTGTGTTTATTTTGTGAAAACTCCGCGCCTTTTTCGGTTTTCCGCCAGTAACCCTTCTGCATACTCAAAAATACGACCAGCCGCCCGGGAAGCCTTTCATAGCGTTTTCCCAGCCTGTAGCCGAGCCATTTCATACCGCTCTGCCAGACAAGCTTCGGCAAAAACCAGGGCGCTTTTTTCAACAGATACCCCGCGGTCTGCTTTACCAGCTTCATACCTTCCCCTTCCGGCGGAACGCCCTCAAACACTTCCGGATACTGGGCATGGGAAACGCCGAGATCAAAATTGCGCGTAAGCTGCTCCCATCCTGAATAATTGTGGGAATGCACAACCTGAGCCTTCGCCGCATAGCCGATCGAATAGCCCGCCTGTACCGCCTTCGCCGCCAGTATCATATCCTCGTTAAAGATAGTCGGAGATGCGAAACCCCCAAGCTCTTCAAAAATCTCTCTCCGGTAGACCGCGCACACATTGGAGCAAAAGTACGTCTTGATTCCCATCCTGCCGATATCCGCTTTTGATTTGTAAAATTCCTGCTCCGGATAGTTAAATTGCCGTGTGTACCGTTCTATCAGGCTGCAGTCGTCCTCCGCCAGCTGACGTGCATATGCCGCCGCCGTGCCGTCCCTTCCCAAAAGCGTCTTCATGAGATTTTCAATGAGATATCTGTCCGCCGGGAGCGCATCCTGCGTCATACACACAAAAAAATCAGCGTCCGACCGCCGTACCGCCATATTGCGCGCGCCCCCATGGTCGAAGCTCTCCTTTGGAATATGGAACAGCTCTGCCTTCGGATGGGTATGGCAAAAGGCTTCGCAGTCCATAAGCTCTGCGAAGCCCTCCTTTTCCGTATTCACAATTATGATCCGGTTTACCGGTTCCGTCTGGTCTTCCAGCCGCTCCACCAGCTCCAAAAATCTCTTTTGCGGGTGGTAGGTGGGAATGATCACATCAATTTTCATACGCTATCACTTTTTGTAAACACCTGTATCACTGGAAATCTTCTGGCTATACTGCTTCACCTGTTCGGAAGGAGTATAGTCTGTCACATCGAATAAAAATTCATGCAGCATTTTTACATTTTCCGCAAGGTCAACCGGCATAACACAGGAACCCTTTTTGCCGACTGTCCCTGTTGTCCGTGCACTTTCAAAAGGAACGCCGTCCTGAGCCACCACTTCATAGCTCGCCACGTCCTTCAGCACGTCAGCCATCTCCTCCACGCCAAGGTTTGTATACACATGCTCCAGAACCTTGTTCAAAATCTCCACGAGCGTCGCAGGATTTGCCTGTTTCGCCTTGTCCAGACATGCCAGCAGCACCTTGCGCTGACGTTCCGCCCGCCCGAAATCATTGCCCACATAACGGATACGGCAGTAGGCTGTCGCCTGCAGGCCGTTTAACGTCTGAAGTCCGGGCTGGGTCACCTTTACAATATCCTCGTTGAGCGGGTCGTTTTCATCCTCGGAAAACATACTGCGCTGATAATTGTTCAGGTCTTTTATCTCATTCTCATGCACATCTATCTCCACGCCGCCCAGCGCGTCAATCGTCTCTATCAGTGCATCGAAGCCGACCGTCACATATTCCTGGATATTTAAGTCAAAGTTCATGTTCAGCATATTGATCGCCTGCTCAGGTCCGCCCTGTGCATACGCCGCGTTCGCCTTGTTGTAGGCGTCTGTCCCGAGGTTTAAGTACGTATCACGATATACGGAAACAAGCTTTACATCTCCGGTATCCTGATTAATGGACGCTATCATTATCGTATCGGAGCGGTTGCCCTTGCCGAGCTTGCCTGTTCTGGAATCAACGCCGAAGAGGGCGATATTTCTATACCCCTTCATCTCTTTGTTTTCTTCCACCTCCGAATTGAACGTAATGTCCTCCGGATTTATCTTTACCTTGTCCATCTTCGTTATCATCAAAACACTCACAAGAGCTGTCAGCAAAACGACCAAAGCCACGATCTCGACAGTAAAGAGGATGATGCGTTTTCTCTTTTTCGCCTTCCGCTGTTTCGCGGACATCTTCTTTCCTCCGGTTCTTGGAGCCGTTCCCTTCGGAGGAACATTTTTACCTGTGCTTTTCTTATGGTTACCTGAATTTGTCGCCATCCTTTTCTCTCCTTACGTGTCTGCGTCAATACGCGTTTTCATTGATGAAGCCTTTAAAGATAGTCAGAAACATTATCTTGATATCAAATTCAAGACTCCAGTTTTCAATGTAATAAATATCGTATTCAATCCTCTTTCGGATCGAAGTATCCCCTCTGTAGCCGTTTATCTGCGCCCATCCGGTCAGCCCCGGCCGTACCTGATGCTTTACCATATAACGCGGAATCTCTTCCTTGAACTTCTCCACATACTGAGGCCGCTCGGGGCGCGGTCCCACGAGGCTCATATCGCCTACCAGGATGTTGAACAGCTGCGGGAGCTCGTCGATGCTCGTCCGTCTCAGAAATCTCCCCACCTTTGTCACGCGCGGGTCATCCTTCGTCGTCCAGCCTTTCTTCTCTTCCTTCACATCCTGCACATACATCGTCCGAAACTTGTACATTTTAAAAGGACGGTTATGCTGCCCTATCCTCTCCTGACTAAAGATGACAGGTCCCTTGCTCGTCGCCCGTATTGCGATGGCTACCACAAGCAGGAGCGGAGATGTCACCACAAGCCCCACAAAGGAGCCCACGATATCGACCGTGCGTTTCATCACCGCGTTGACGGTATTGCTCAGGGGCACATACCTGATATTGATGACCGGAAGCCCGCCCAGGTCCTCCGTATACGGCTTTCCCGGTATCAGGCTGTTGTAATCCGGTATAAATTTTGTATGGACGCCGGACTTTTCACAGAGGTTCACTATCTCCTCCAGCCGGTCATAATCCTGAAGGGAAAGCGTCACCGCTATCTCGTCCAGCTTGTTTTCCGGGAGGATATACAAAAGGTTGTCGATGGAACCCATCACCTTGACGCCCTTATAGACTGCGCCCCTCGGCACATTGTCATCCAGAATCCCGCGGACCGTATAGCCCCACTGCGGATTCGCGATGATACGGTCGATATAGGCTTCCGCCGCGCGGGAATATCCCACCAGCAGAATATGCTTCTGATTATAACCTTTTTTGCGGAAAAGATGCAGGATACGGCGTATCAGCGCCCGCACCAGTATCCCGTCCACCGTATTCAGACCCGCAAACATGATCAGCATCCCTCGCGAAAAATGCTGAAGATCCCGATTTACGGACTGTGCCAGGTTCAAAACCGCAAGCACGAGGATGATACCGACCAAATTTGCCTTGATGATATTTAATATTTCATTTTCAGTGCGCTGTACCCGCTTAGGCGTATACAGCTTACACCAGTAATACAGTATCAGATAACCGGGCACAACAAAATACAGGGCCGTAAAATAAGTCCCCATATCCAGTACGCCTATTCCTTTATCTGCAAAACGGCTCCCGAACATCAGCCACCATGCCAGCACGTACGAGCCTGCGGTGACCAGCGCGTCCACGACTACATGGAGCCTGTTTAAATATTTCTGGTTATCCTTTATCATTGCTGCACTTCCCCGTATACATGTTGTAGTATACAATACCTTTTTAAAAAGCACAAGGCAAATCTGCCGCCGTTACTGTTCGCCTGCTTACCAGCAAACAGTAATATTCGCGGAATTATTGAAAATTTTACTGCATAAAAAAGGCCCGCTCATCCCGGAATCACATTCACACCAGCCTCAAAGACGCCGGAACAGATTCACCCACAGCTCAAGCTGAAGCCTCACATAATTTTCCAGATGACACAGACGAAAGCGTACCTTCTTTGCCCGTGCATCCGCAGTCCGGCACATTCTGAATCCCTCTGCAAGCCCTCCCGTATAATCTTTTCCATGCCCTTTTAGTGCAAAAAAGAGCAGCTTGATGAAAAAGCCCGCCGCCAGAAACGGCAGATTCAAAAGCAGCTGCAAAAGCGGCATATTTTTATAGATCAGATACACATTATTCCGGGAAGAATGCCTTATCTTAAAGGTATTATAACGGGAACCGGTGGAACCGCTGCCCGCATGATACACGACTGCTCCGGGCTCTGTCACGTTCCAATATCCTGCGATGCGCGCCCGATATCCGATATCCACATCTTCCAGATAGGCAAAATGCGCTTCGTCAAAAAGTCCCGTTTCTTTCAGATATTCCGCACGATACATCGCCGCCCCTGCGCAGTTTGAAAATACCCGTCGGGACGTTATATAATTCCCGGACGGCTTTCCTTTTCCGATTGCATACGCCCAGCCAAACGCCGAATACAGGTCGCCGGCTGTGTCAACTTTATCCGGCTCCTGCATGGAGAGCATCTTTGCCCCTGCAGAAAATATCCGTCTGTCCTTCTCCATCGCCTCTTCCAGCCTGCCGATGCAGTCCGGCGCGACCTCCGTATCATTGTTCAGCAAAAATATATATTCCGTCTCCGCTGCTCGTATCCCTGCATTTACCGCTCCGCAAAATCCTCTGTTTTCCGGGAACGTCAAAAGTCTTACCTGGGGGAAATTCTCCCGCACATAGCTGCAGCTTCCGTCAGTCGAACCGTTGTCCACCACAATGATAGACGCACATACCGTGCTTTTGGTCAGGCTTTCCAGACATTTTTTTAAAAAATGTTTTCCGTTATAATTCGGTATGATAACGGTTGTCTTCATGCTCCTGTCTCTTTCCTCCATACTGCGGGTCCCATAAGATAAGGTATCCCTGCTCCCGCACCCTTTCGCAGAAATTTCTGCTCCTCTTCCAGCCAGACTCGCCTGTTGCCTCCATCGTCTCCTCATAAAGCGGCTCCAGCTCTTTCCGCACCTTCATGCTCCGCAGGTCAGCCGTTTGCGCCTCCTGCTGCAGCGCCGCCCTGTGCATCGGTCCTGAAAAGCCTTTTCTGAGTCCGGCATAACGCATCGTACCATCCGATTCGTATATTCCGCTGAGAAATGCTCCTCTGCGCGCCGGAAGCGGTCCCGCCAGCGCACCGACCTCACTTCGCTGCAAAAACACGCCGCCCTCATAGTCTACCCGGTAAAAGCCCAAATGTTTCAGCGGCGTTACCCGCACCTTCCAGCCCTTCTCCCGGCAGAAATCCTCCACCGCACGCTGTCCCGCCTCATAGGCATATGCCTTGCTTCTGGGATTTGCCGCCGTAGAAGCGTCATGACAGCGCCAATGATATAACACCTTAGGCACATGTATAAATGCCGCTCCCGCTGCAAAAGCGCGCAGGACAAGGTCATAATCCTGTGCCCCGTCAAAATCCGCACGCAGCCCCAGCCGCTTCATAAGTCCTGCCTCCATCATCAGAAAATGGCAGATATAATTATTGGTCAGCAAAAGCTCCCCGTCAAAATCCGTTTTAAAATGGGGTTCGTAAAACTGCTCTCCGTCCCCATCGCATTTATCTTCATCGGAATACAGCGCCAGCGGCTGTGTTTCCGTAATCTTCCCTTTTTCTCTGACGCGTTCTGCCGCCGCAGCCATTTCATACAGGGCATCCGGTGTCAGCATATCGTCATGGTCCAAAAGCCCGATGTAATCTCCTGCGGCGGCCTCGATGCCGCGGTTCGTATTTTCGGAGATACCGGCATTTTCCGTCAGACGTACCACACATATTTCTCTATCATGCCAGATACGGTCCTGCATGCTTTCCGGCAGCTTCTCTCCTGCGCCTCCCGTTTTGGCTTCACACGGCAGCGCGCACACCTTTACGCCGTTTTTCTGTGCCCAGTCACGTACGGTCTCTTCCGCCCCGCCGGCGTCCGCAATGACCAGTTCCCAGTGCCTGTAGGTCTGCGCCATCATCCCATCCAGCAATGCTTCCATATGCTCTTTTTTTGTATGGAATGCCGGAACTACAATGCTAATGCGCACCATACCGTTTCCCTCGCTCCTCTGCCGTTCCAGCTCCCGGTCCTCCGGCGCTTCATAGCGATATCCCTGCTTCTCCTGCCCGATGCGCTCTGCAGCTGCCATAACCGCCTCTTTTATTCCGTTTTTCTGCAGGTAATACCATGTCTTTTTCAAGTTGGAAAGGCTCAAAACCGCCATCGGGACTACTCCTTTTCATCATGCGGTCCTGTACCGCCGTTATCGTGCGCGTGCCACAGCACCGGAAGCTCCGACGCTGTGGCACGCTTTTTCACTCATTTTGCAATGACTTTATACCTTTTGATTTTTACAGTACAGCCTTTAAATCCGCGGTAAGCTGTTCTACCTTCTGCTGTGCATCCTCAAGGCTCGTACCTTTCACGCCCATATAGAACTTTATCTTGGGCTCTGTCCCGGAAGGACGGGCACAGCACCACGAATTGTTCGTCAGTTCAAAATACAGCACATTGGACTTGGGCAGTCCTGTAGGACGTACTTCGCCAGTCTCCATATCCGTCACCTGATTCAGGTCATAGTCGCGCATTTCAACTACCTTCAGGTCTCCGAAATTCCTGGGCGGATTCTTACGGAGCTTGTCCATCATCTCCGCTATCTGAGCCGCACCGTCAATACCCTTTAAGGTGATGGCATACTGCGTCTCTTTATAATAACCGTATTTCTCATACAGCTCTATCATCTGATCCCAGCAGCTCTTGCCATGCTTCTTGCACCATGCAGCCATTTCGCACAGACACATCACTGCAACGACCGCATCCTTGTCTCTCGCATGGGTACCTGCCAGACAGCCGTAAGACTCTTCCAGACCAAATACATAATGACCCTTGCCCGCTTCTTCCATCCATTTGATCTGCTCGCCGATATACTTAAATCCGGTCAGTACCTCAATGAACTTCACATTATAATCTGCCGCTATCGCCGCCGCCATATTGGTCGTTACGATCGTGGAAACCATCGCCGGATCTTCCGGCATCGTCCCCGTTGCAGTACGCTCGCGCAGGATGTATTCCGCGATCAGCATACCCGACATATTTCCGGTAAAGGAAACATATTCGCCGGTCTTTGTGTCCTTCGCATAAATGCCCAGACGATCCGCATCGGGGTCTGTCGCAAGGACGATATCCGCATCCACCTTCTTTGCCAGCTCCAGAGCCAGCTTAAACGCCTTGGGATCCTCCGGGTTCGGGTAATCCAGCGTCGTAAATGCGGGATCGGGACGCTCCTGCTCGGGAACTATATAAACCTGTTTGAAGCCCAGCTCTGCCAGGATACGTCTTACCGGCTTATTTCCCGTGCCATGGAACGGCGTATAGACGATTTTTAAATCCTCCGCCATCTCTTTGATAACTTCAGGATGGATTATCTGCTTTTTCAGCTCTTCCATGTAAGCCACATCGATCTCTTCGCCGATAAACTGATACAGCCCTGCTGCCATCGCGTCTTCCCTCGACATGGTCTTTACCGTATGGAAATCCGTCACATCGTTTACTTCTCCGATGATCTCCTGATCCTTCGGAGCCGTTACCTGCGCGCCGTCCTCCCAGTAAACCTTATAGCCGTTGTACTCCGGCGGATTATGGCTCGCCGTCACAACAATGCCGGAAATACAGCCCAATGTACGAAGTGCAAAGGACAGCTCGGGCGTCGGGCGCAGCTCGTCAAAAATATAAGCCTTGATCCCGTTTGCCGCAAGGCATCTGGCAGCCTCGTCCGCAAATTCCGAGGAATAATAGCGGCTGTCATAGGCGATAGCAACACCCTTGTCCGCGCCTCCCTGCTTCAAAATATAGTTTGCAAGACCCTGTGTCGCTTTTCTTACGGTATAGATGTTCATGCGGTTTGTGCCGGCGCCGATGACGCCGCGCAGGCCGCCCGTGCCAAATGCCAGATCCTTGTAAAATCTGTCTTCAATCTCCCCCTGGTTGTCTGCAATTTTGCGAAGCTCCTCCTTTGTATCCTCATCAAAGTAGGAATCCTCCAGCCAGAATTTGTACTGCTCCATGTAATTCATAGCTTTTGCTACCTCCATTTCCCCCATGGGCCGTTTCTGCCCACAGTCATCTTACCTTTAAGTATACACTATTTTTTTATACCCGTAAAGAAAAGTCCGGCTTATCAAGCGAAAAATTCGGGTTGAAATACGGGTCTCCTGCAGCCAGCTCTTTTTCCCATTTCTTCCGGAAGCGGGCAGATTCATCGTTATAACGCTCCGCGCTCGCCCCCTTGTCGTCAAGCCCTCTGGATATGGATTCAAAATGATACAGTTCCGCAAACGGCGTAAACACATTCAGATATCCCATGCTGCGCAGCTTTAAGCAAAAATCAACATCGTTCAGAGAAACCGCAAAGCTTTCGTCCAGCCCTCCCGCTTCTTCATAAAGCGCCTTTTTTACCATCAGGCACGCCCCTGTCACGGCCGTCATGTTCTGCGCATAGCACAGCCGTCCCATATATCCAAGATTTTCTCTTTTCTGACGATAATGCACATGTCCTGCCGTCCGGTGTGCTCCAAGCCCTATCACGACTCCCGCATGCTGTATTGTCTTGTCCCCGTAATAAAGCTTTCCGCCGACCGCACCCACATCCTGACGCTGAGCATACATCAAAAGCTCTTCCATCCAGTTGACCGTGATGACCTGCGTATCATTATTGAGCAGGAGCACATAGTCCCCTGTCGCCTGCGAAACGCCCAGATTATTTATTCTGGAATAGTTAAATTCCCCGTCATACGTTACGACCTTTATCTGAGGATTGTTTTTCAGTTCCTCATAATAAGAGAATATCTCCTTTGTTTCACTGTTGTTCTCCACAACAATGATCTCATAATTTTCCCATGTGGATTTCTCCACAATGGATTTGATACAGCGCCGCAAATCCTCCGTATGGTCCTTATTGGGGATAACAATAGAAATCTTCGGTTCGCCGATTATCTCATACGAGATTTTAAAAATCGTCTCAAACGCCCGCGTGCTCGTTATCGTGAAATGAGAAAAACCGTGACGGCGCAGATGATCCGCTACCGCTCCCCTTGCCGCTTCCACTACATAAGGCTTGGCTTCGATATTTCCCGCCACGCTGCCCGCATGCGCCCGCCAGTAATATAACAGCTTCGGGACATGAACGACTTTTCTGGCATTATCGGTAAGCCGAAGTATCATATCATGGTCCTGGCTGCCGTCAAACTGCGTCCGAAACAGCTCGGTACCCTCCAGAAGATTCCGGGCAAATACGCTGAAATGGCAGATGTAATTGTTCGCTCTCAGGTTGTCTATCGCATAATCCGGCTTAAAGTGCATCGTTATCATTTTGTCGATATCCGGACTTTTAAACGTCGCCTCATCACAGTATACGAAATCCGCATCCTGCTCGTTGATGACCTTTACATATTCGTACAGGGCGCACGGGTGCAGGATATCATCATGGTCGAACAGACCGATAAATTCGCCCGTCGCCAGCTTATAGCACTGGTTGGTGTTTCCCGAAATGCCCTCGTTTTTTTGAAGCTTCTGATAGACGATGCGCCCGTCCGTTTCTGCCAGCCTGCGGCAGTATTCCCCCACATAGGCATGGTCGTCATCCGAGCCGTCCGCCAGACAGAGCTCCCAGTTGCCGTACGTCTGCTTTTGCACGGAACCTATCATCTCCTGCAGAAAATCCTGCGGCGTATTCCAGAGCGGCACCAGAATGCTTATCTTCGGCATCCTTTCAAATACCGCCCGCTCCTGCCTGTCCCGCTCTTCCTGCGTCGGAAAGCTAGCCGTTCCGTAATGGGTCATCGCCTTTTTTTCCCATGCCTTGTACCGCATCTTCTGAACCACACCGGAAAGGCTGCCGCAATTTTTCAGCCGGTCCTTCTGCCGGATGATAAAGTGCATACATTTTCTTGCCGGGGCAGACGCTTTCCACAGCGGATTGTTTTTGATACGGTCTAACTTAAACTGCAGGTCGTCCACCTGGTCTTCCAGCTCCGCCACACGGTTTGCAAGATAGACTGCCTTATAGTGCTCCTTTTCGTAGGCGTCCTGAAAATCCTTCTGCGCCGATGTGTTTTTTATCTCTTCCATGCTTTCAATTCCTTTACTCCACGCTCAATATCTCCGGACTGAACCGGTAGAGCTTCTGCCGTGAACAGGTATCCTCCCATAAAAATCCTATCAGATAATCTCCTGCCGGAAGGCTGTCCCTGTCAAATCTCACGCAGACTCCCGGAAGTCTGGTGTTCGTGATGCCGTGCAGATTTTCGTCAATGTCAGGGCGATACTGTCTCGTACACGGCAGTCTCCACACCTTTTCACGGTCTGCCGGAAGCGCCTCCGTACTCGATCCATCCGCCAGATATCCTTTTTCCACCGGCTTTAACAACAGGGAAAAATCATAGCGGCAGTTATCCACCATCAACGCCCATGTCCACCCCTGTATCATCCAGTCGCCGCTGCCGGAAATTCCCTTTTCCCAGCGCTCCATATCGCCCGCAAATTCCACGCCGATACGCAGCACCTCATTATGCCACTCCGGCATAAGACCGCCCTCAATAAGCGCCGGCTCGACAGTCTCAACCCTCTTGTCAAAATCATAACGGCAGCCCGTATAAAATTCCGCATCCAGAACGTCCTTGATCAGATAACGGTGATAGAACGGATCACGCCCGTAAACAGAAGGATGCAGCTCATATAAAAGATTCAGCTCCATATGCAGACGGCGCAGCTTCTCCGTGCTGTCGTCCGCTCCTCTGCTCAGGGACTCATGATGCGTCAGGCACACGTCGTTTCTCACCACGTTATAATAACCCATTTCATGCAGGTGATAGCAAAATTCCACGTCATTGAATGCTACGCGAAGCTTTTCCGACAGACCGCCCGCCTGCTCGTAAATGCTTCTTTTCACAAGAAGGCATGCTCCCGTTACGCCCAGCACATCCATCGCCAGCCTGTTCCTCTTAAAATAAAACTCCAGCGCATCCGAACGGAACTGCAGCTTGTGCGCCGGCCCCAGATGGATATTGGTTATCCCTGCATGCTGGATGATTTCCGTTCCCGGATAAATGAGCTTTGCCCCTACCGCTCCCACATGAGGCAGCACGGCTTTTTCCATCAGCTTTTCAAGCCAGTCATCCTGCGTTATCTCGATGTCGTCATTCAATAAAAGGATATAATCGCCCGTCGCATACGATACGCCCAGATTACACATCCGCGAAAAATTGAATTCCATCGGTTCATAATGGTAGACAAAGCGATATTTTTCCTGCAGCATCTCCCTCATCTGCTCGATGCGGGCGCGGTTTTTGGCGTTGCTTCCATTGTCCACTACGATGATTTCAAAATCCCGGTAGGTGCTTCCTTCCATAACCGAATGGATACATGTGGAAAGCACTCTCGGGTTGTCCTTGCTCGGAATGATGACGGAAACCTTACCTTCCGGCGCAAGCTTCCAGCCCCGGCGCACATAGGCGCTGCGCTTTAAGTCCTCATAGACCTCTTCCATTCCCCAGACATCTATTTTATTTCTGTGAAAGAGCACGCTGTCTATATGCCCTGCGCCGCCCGACAGCTCCACCGCCTGAAGCGCAAGGTCATAAAGATTTCTATGAAAATCTTCGTCACCCAGCCACTTTAAACTGCTGACCGCCTCTCTTCTTACTGCAAAAAATCCACCAAAATAAAAATATGAAATAAGCGTGTCCGGCGACCAGTCCGGCTTTAACCACGGATTTGTGCGGACGCCCTTTTCATCTATCTCATCTTCGTCCCCGTAAGCGATCACCGTGTCCGGAAACCGCTCAAAAAAGTCCGACACAAACGCCAGCTCCCGCATATCGGGTGTGCCGTCCGGCGCATGAAATACAATGATATCCGCATTTTTATAATTTTCAAAAGAGAAATCCGCACGACATTCGTCATAGGAAACAACAGAAAGCTTATACTGCTTTCCCAAAAACTGCCGTTCTTCCCGCTCCTGCCGTTCCTTTTCCCGTATCCATTCATCATATGAGAGCTGCTGTTTTGCAATCTGTTCCTGATACCAGCGGTATCTTTTTTTAACAAGCTGCTCCTGAAGTGTTTCTTTTATTTTTGAAACCAAAAGCCTTTCCTCCTGCTCCTCTGCGCTGCTCCTGCCTGCTCTTTTGCCCGTCCGATGCCTGCACTGATATCCGCCAGCATCTCGCCGGACAGCCATGCTATCTGCGCCTCGATCTCCAGCGTCTCACCTGCAGTCTCTTCCTCGTCCAAAACATCCAGACGCACGCTGATATTCGGGTCTCCGGTATCAAACAGCACTGTAGAGACCCGTCCCTCCTGCGCGTCCAGCACTTCCCCGTTTGTGGACATGCAGCGGTCTGTCTCCTCTTTTGTGAGCTCCCGCCCTCTCCACACGATTTTGTGTATCTGCACAAGACAGGGAAGCTCTGCCGGGTCCAGTCTGATTCCCTTTGTCCCCGCCTGACACTCTATCTTTGTATGGATAAGGTCGTCCGCTTCATAAGCGTCATATTTGTAATAAGAATGCTCCGGCGTATAGCCTCCGCCAAAATCTTCAAAAATCTGCACTTTCTTCCGCTCTGCCCGCGCAAAAAATTCCTGCCACGGAACGGCCCGGTTTCCTATCAAATGCCGCATATCCGTCAGGGCTGTCCGGCTCCTGCCGTCTTTTTCCCGCATCACGCTGCGCTGGAACTCTATTTCCCGTTCTGCAAGTTTCTGCTTCTGAACTTCGTCAAGTCCCACCTTTTCCATCGCCTTTTTCACGATAGGGTTCTCTGTACGCTTCGTATTTTCCAGACCGTAGCAGTGCAACGCACGACGCGCGATGTCCTCGGCTGAAAGTCCTGCGGATGTCCATTCGTAGTCTATCATCGTCCATTTTTCGTCCTGGACACAGATATTGGGAAATATCAGATCAAAGTTCTGCTTTCCGCCGTTCCCGGAAGATAAAATATTTAAATAGCGCTCAAACAGGCGCATAAATCCCTCTTCGTCATTTTTCTGAAGACAATCGTCCAAAAGCTCTTCCAGCGTTCTCGTGTTTTCCAGAAATTCCAGTTCTGCGTAGGGACAGCCGTTTTCCATTTTCTTTTCTTCCAGACGGTTTACGGACAGCCCGCTGCCTTCAAAGCATTTTTCAAAATAAACCCCGTTTTCAGAAAGCTCCCGGATATGCTCCGCCGCTTCGGGACGCGCCGCATATTTACGCACGCATTTTTTGCCGTCCGTCTCTGCGATATCCGTCCGGATGCACAGATGAGCCGCCCGGTCGTTAGAAAACCGCGTATACATCGTTTCCGGCTCCGGTCCTGCCACAACAAGGAATGAATTGCTGTACTGCGCAAACATTCCCTCCCGTATCAGCATGTCAAATACTCTTTTTTCATCGAATAAAAGCATCCTGTCGCGGTCGAAGTTACGCAGATTGTTAGATAATTCCCCGACCTTCGGCAGATACCGGTCGGAATAGAGCATCGTCATAAACTTATAATCGGGATAAGGATAATAAAAATGAATATCCTCCTCCCCGCATTCTTTCAGTATTTTTTCCAGACCGTTCCTGGAAAATGTGCGGGCTGCGCCGCCCTCCGGATAATCCTCCAGACCTGCAAAAAAGGCTCCCACATGATCTTCCCGGCAGCCTGCCCAATATTTTAACCCCAGCTTATTTTCAATCGCGATCACTACGCGTCCGCCGGGCTTTACATGCTTTTTGATTATCTTATAAAAATCCGTAAAAGGAGTGTCGCCGCCAATATAGCTCTGGCCGTACTCAAACACCCCTATCAGGCATACATAGTCATAATCCTGCGGAAGCTCCGGCTCAATATCCGAAAAGTTTCCCACATGGATCGTAACGTTATCGCATTCCCTGTGACGATAAGCGTTTATCAGACTCCGCTTTCTCGACAGGTCGACGCACGTCACACTGCCAGCCTTGCGCGCAAGGCTTCCCGTGATAGCACCGCAGCCGGAACCGACTTCCAGCACCTTCATAGACTTATCCATCGGTATCCATTCCACGATATTTTCCCGCAGATCTGAAAGGTGATAGAGCACCTCCCAGCTGCACGCCTCCCGTATCGCCTGCGGATACTCCTGCTCCGGTATTTTCTGCACAAGCTCCAAAAGCGCATCTTCCGATGCGCCGTCACAATAAAAATCTTTTTCCGGATAATGGGAATAATCCAGCACTACGCTGCCGATCGTTTCCGTTCTGCCTCTTTCCATAGGTTAAAGCTCCTTCACTTCTACTTCGGATTCCATATCAAAATAGCCGACTGTATCCTTCGATGAAACGACTGTGATATTTAATACATCATACAGCCTGTGATATACGGTGAAAGCATCCTTTTCATAGCCTGTCACACCCAGAGATATCAGATAATCCCCGCCCTGCAGGCGCATCCTCTGACGGAAGGTTATCTCCATCATGCTTCCCGCCTTTACGCTTTCCAAAAACGTTTTTTCAAACATCGTATTCGTTCCGGTTATCTCCACGCCCTTGATATTTTTGATAGACAGTGCAAAAATGGGCGCCGGCAAATCTTCGTATACCTTTACCTTCATATGCATCGTGAATTCATCGCCTTTTAAGATAGCCGTCGTAGGCAGACCATTTTTATCCGTGATAAAATACTCCACAATCTCGGCCTGCTTTGTGCCGTATTCCAGCGTCTCGGGATTCACGCCAGCCTTCGCCGCCTGCTCTTTTTTGCGACGTTCCAAAGCTTCCCGTACATCTCCGTCTGCCGTCAGGTCCGGCACATCCTCCGAAGCCTTCGGCACTTCATACTGCCCTACAAGCACCTGCTTATAGGCATCTATCATATCTTTCGGGCTTCCCTCTCCCAGTTTCACGCCCTGATTCAGAAGAATCGCCCTGTCACAGTATTTACTGATCGCGCTCAAGTCATGACTGACAAACAATATCGTTTTGCCTTTTTTCTTGAATTCCTCGAATTTACGATAACACTTTGCCTGGAAAAACACATCTCCGACAGAAAGCGCCTCATCAACGATAAGTATCTCAGGATCGATATTTATCGCAACTGCAAAAGCCAGCCGCACAAACATACCGCTGGAATACGTTTTGACCGGCTGATACACATAATCGCCGATATCTGCAAAATCCAGGATATCCTGCAGCTTTGCATCTATCTCTTCCTCCGAAAAGCCTATCATCGTGCCGTTCAAATAAATATTTTCAATACCGTTGTACTCCATATTAAATCCGGCGCCGAGCTCAAGCAGGGCGGAAATACGCCCGTTAACTTCAACTGTTCCGCTCGTTTCATGCAGTACTCCGGTGATTATCTTCAATATTGTTGATTTTCCGGAACCGTTTGTTCCGATGATGCCGACGGTCTCACCTTTATAAATATCAAGACTGACATCATTCAGCGCATAGTGCGGCGTCGAACGCGGTTTGCGCGTAAGCCCCAAAGACTCAAGCAGCCGGTCTTTGTTGCGCTGATAGAGCTTGTAAACCTTGGTTACATGATCCACATGGATCGCAAGTTCTCTTTGTTCCATAAATATTGTATCCTTTTTGGTTACTGTAAAAAAGGGCTGGCTGTTCGCCGTATAGGTCCTCGTTCGCAAACAGTCCTCCGTGAGCAAGCTCCCGTGACTCCCTCTACCCCGCCATGCCAGCTCGAATCCGGCGCTTTGCGCCTGCTTCTCGCTGCGGCTGTTCGCCGTATAAAAGAATGTCCGTAAACGCTCCTCCGTGAGCTAGCTCCCACGCATCCCTCTACTCCGCCATGCCAGCTCGAATCCGGCGCTTTGCGCCTGCTTCTCGCTGCGGCTAGTC
>Cobain_p2__coassemble_492_pt1 | contig 120920 bp, 104 predicted proteins | sample Cobain_p2__metabat2_high_PE_012 | metagenome-assembled genome bin Cobain_p2 | reverse complement strand
AGCATGCGGCTGTTAACCGCAGTGTCGTTGGTTCGAGTCCAACAGGGGGAGCTACACATTGGACATTTATTACAATGTGAAATTGAAGCCCGCAGCAAATCGACTGTGGGTTTTTTGGAAAAAGAAAGTGGGAGGCATGTCCGCTTTTCAATCACTCGGCTCCGTGGTCAAGCGGTTAAGACATCGCCCTTTCACGGCGGTAACACGGGTTCGATTCCCGTCGGAGTCATATGCCGATGTGGCTCAATTGGCAGAGCAGCTGATTTGTAATCAGCAGGTTATCGGTTCGAGTCCGATCATCGGCTTTTTGGACCTTTAGCTCAGTTGGTTAGAGCAACCGGCTCATAACCGGTCGGTCCTGGGTTCGAGTCCCCGAAGGTCCATTTTTTCATAAGCACTATGGCCCAGTGGCTCAGTTGGTTAGAGCGCCGCCCTGTCACGGCGGAGGTCACGGGTTCGAGTCCCGTCTGGGTCGTTTCTTTGAAAAAAGAAACAGTGATAATTTTATAAGCTGGTGTGGCGGAATAGGCAGACGCAAGGGACTTAAAATCCCTCGGTGGCAACACCGTACCGGTTCAAGTCCGGTCACCAGCAGTTTGGAATCCTATATTTGTAGGGTTCTTTTTTTATACATATTCAAGTGAAAGAGTTACTAGCGAAAGACGATTGTGCCAAGGCGCACATTTTTAATAAATGTTGTACATTGGAGGATAGCAATGAAAACAGATAAGAAAGACTGGAAGGAGATAACGGCAGAAACGCTCATCCTGACAGGAGCGGTGGCAGTCATCGCGGCGGGAGTATATTTTTTTCTGGTTCCGAGTAAGGCATCAGTCAGCAGTATATCCGGACTTGGTATGATTTTAACTAATTTCATCCCGTTGCCGCTGTCTGCGATTACGATGATATTAAACGTCGTGCTTCTGATAATCGGATTTTTTACCTGCGGGAAGGAATTCGGAGTAAAAACTGTTTATACGAGCGTGATGCTTCCTGTGTTTCTGGGGATTTTTGAAAAAATATTCCCTTCATACACATCTATGACGGGAAGTCAGGAGCTCGACGTGCTCTGCTACATTCTTGTTGTAAGTATGGGGCTGAGTGTTCTGTTTAACAGGAATGCATCGTCAGGCGGTCTGGACATCGTAGCAAAAATCCTGAATAAATATTTACATATGGAACTTGGAAAGGCGATGTCGCTGGCAGGAATGTGTGTTGCATTATCCTCTGCTTTGGTGTATGATAAGAAAACAGTCGTTCTGAGTATTCTGGGAACCTACTTTAACGGAATGGTACTGGATCATTTCATTTTCGGACAGAATATCAAACGGCGGGTATGTATTATTACAAAAAAGGAACAGGAGCTTTCCAGGTTCATCATCCACGACCTGCATAGCGGAGCGACCATTTATGAGGCTATCGGTGCATACAAGATGGAAAAGCATCGGGAGATCATTACAATCGTGGATAAGCGGGAATATCAGAAGTTGATGAATTTCATCAACAGAGAGGACCCGGATGCCTTTATTACCGTATATAATGTATCTGATATGAGGTATCGTCCTAAGGTGTAAGTTCAAAATCTGCCCCAATATCCACCCGGTTTCAGAAGGAGCTGGGATGCGCTCAGAAGAGTGCTATGGAAAGAACGTTTTGGCGGTGGTAACAACCGGGATGATGCGATAGTTTTAGAAATTTCAATAAAAGCAATATCTGCCACGAAGGCGATGGATTTTCAGAAGAAAACCGGCTTTCGTGGCATTTTTTATCATAAATACCAAACAGATAAAGGAGAAAAAGCGATGTCAAATATGTCATCTGTCAAGCGGCTCATTTTAACAGGAGTATGTGCCGCGTTGTGTGTTGTGCTGCCGATGGCAGTTCATTCTATCCCGAATGCAGGGAGGATCCTTAGCCCTATGCACCTTCCGGTGCTTTTATGCGGCCTGGCGGCGGGATGGCCCTACGGGCTGTTATGCGGTCTGATTGGTCCACTTCTTTCGTCCATGATGACGGGGATGCCGGCGGCAGCTATGCTTCCGTCTATGATGATAGAGCTTGCAGTTTATGGTTTTCTGGCAGGGCTTTTAATGAAGGTCATCCATACCGGAAAGCTGTATGCCGATCTGTATATCAGTCTGATCTGTGCTATGCTGGGAGGGCGTATCGCAGCAGCGGTTGTGAGTGCATTTATTTTTGCGGCGGGAAGCTTTTCAATCAAAGCCTGGGCGATGAGCTATTTTGTGACGGCACTCCCGGGAATCGTATTGCAGTTGATATTGGTACCTGTGTTGACGGCGGCATTGATGCGCGCAGGATTGATTCCGGGCAGATATGGGAAAGGGAATTCAAAGAAATCCTGAAAAAAATATGACAGATACAAAAAAGACCGGAAAGCGTTTGCTTCTTACATCGCTTTCCGGTCTTTTTGATGCGCGTTCGCACATATTTTTTTAATTTAAGGAAATTTATACGGCAGTGATGCTGAGCGCATGCAGATATGCATCGGAGCCGGAGCCGCAGGAAACGGAAACCTTCATGTCTTGGGTCAGGAACTTGCAGTTATTCAGGCTGCTGATAGAATCCAGTTTAATCTCCATCTGGCCCTGAGGGGTGTCGAGATAAAGCATATCCTCGGTGGATTTTTTATTTACGGTGCCGACTGCGGTCAGCGGAGTAGAGCTGTTGACGCTGGCAGAGGAAGAGCTTCTTTCCCCTGTAACGGCTACTGCATGCAGATATGCGTCGGAACCGTTATAGAAGGAAACGCGGAGCTTACGTCCGGGCAGGAACATCATGCCTTTTAAGGTATTGGCTGTGTTATCGATGATAAACTGCATTGTTCCCTCATTTGTGCTCAAATAAAGGCGCCCTTCCTTTATCTTTTCCACCTTGCCGTTTACGGAAAGATAAGCGGAATTGTCTCCGTTGTTGACGGATGAAGAAGATGCTGTGGTATCGGAAATACTGATGGCATGCATATATGCATCGGAGCCGCGGCCGCAAACGACGCTGTAGGTATTGCCGAGAACGAGGAACGCACAGCCGCCCATGCTCGTTGTGGAATCGAGAATGATGACCATTCGGCCTTGAGGAGTGTCAAAATGCAGTTTGTTGTCTTTTGTGTCGCCTGTCAGCTTGCCGGTGATGGTCGCAGTGTTTTTTGTATCGACAGTAACATTTCCTATCTGGGTGCCGCTGACGATTTTAGCAGCATGAAGATATCCGTCGGAGCCGCCTGTTACATCAACGGTAACAGCCTGACCGGGGAGCAGTAGCTTTCCCGCAGTGGTATCGGTGGCATTTTCTATCTTAATCTCCATTTTGCCCTGCGGGGTATCAAGAAGAAGCATCTCGGAAGTCGTGCCTGATTTTACGGTACCCTGTACGGTAGCAATGACTTCAGCCGCCGAAGCGCTCATTTGAAAGAATGGAGCAAAGGCGAGCGTACCTGCGAGACAAAATGCGGTAAGAGCCTGCGTAAACTTTTTCTTTTTTATCATAATAAAAGGTCTCCTGTATCAAAAAAGATGTAATCCTGCCGAAGCGGGAAATGCGTGTTGATCGGGCAGGGCATATGCTCCCTGCGGATAATGCAATCATAGCTGATTGCGACCCGAAAAGCAAGAAAAAACTACAGCTTTGAACGGGATGAGGTTTTACATCAGAGGGGCAAACATCAGGAAGATACTTTCCTGAAAACGTTCTTTGCGGCCGCGGTCAGCAAACTGTTCCTTTGTATAAGGGACGCAGCTTCCGATATCTTCTTTAAAGAGGGATGTATAGCGGCGAACGAGCTCATTGCTGTAAAAGACGCCGCACACCTCGTCATCGACCATGAGGCTTCGCATATCCAGATTGACGGAGCCGATACAGCAGAGTTCTTCATCGATGACCATTGTTTTGGCATGGATATAACCGTTATATTTATATACTTTTGCGCCATATTCCAAAAGCTGTCCGCAGTACCAGGTGGTTACGGGGTCAAGGAAAAAGCTGGCTTTGATACCGGGAATCATCAGTTCTATCTGCACGCCGGAGGCGGCTGCGGTCTTTAGGGCGTCGAGAACGGAGGCGTCCGGAATAAAGTACGGAGTCTGGATGCGGATAGAACGGCGGGCGCTGCGTATCATGCTCAGATAGCACATTTTCACGGCTTCACGGTCATTATCCACACCGCCGACGATGAACTGGCACAGACCTTCCGGCGAGGAAGAAGGGGCAGGGGAAAATGCCGATGGGCTGACGCCGTGCTCTGCCACTGCATTCAGGCGGGCGACAGCATCGGAACGGTCGCAGCGCTTTACGCTGCAGAGCCAGTCTGTGAGAAAATATTTTTCAAGGACAAGGCTGCAGACACCTTCGAGACGGACCTGTGTATCGCGCCAGGGATTTTTAACCTTTGCCATATTGGCGTACTGTTTGCCGATATTCATTCCGCCGATATAGGAAATTTCATGGTCTATCACGACAATCTTGCGGTGGCTGCGATAGTGCGTGAGATACGGTTTTACGCGGATGACCCTTCCGCCGGCAGATGTCAGCGGAGCAAACATTTTGCGGGGGGTAGAAAGGTTGGCGATAAAGTCGCACATGACAAGGACTTCGACGCCCTCGCGCGCTTTGGCGGCAAGCTCGCTGACAAATGCTTCGCCGACAGGGTCGTGGTGTATCGTATAAAATTCGACATAAATGCATTGCTTTGCAGCGCGGATATCCTGAAAAAGGCTTTCATAATGGCTCTTCCCGGAAGTGAAAAGGGAGGCATTCCGGTAATGGGTCACTTCGCTTTCATTATATACGGCGTTAAAATGCATGACCTGCATATCCTCTTCGGAAAGAAAGGGCAGGGCAGGAGCATCTGCCTGTCTGCCGGGAGCAGGAGTGCTTTCGGGGATTGGTGCAAGACGCTTTTTTCGGAAAAAGGCGGTCAGCTTTATCGCCATCGTGCTGCCAAAGACGAGATAGAGGACAGCTCCGGCGTAAGGCAGACAGACCATTACGAGCACCCACAAAAGCGCCTCAGTAGGGCTTTTACGCTCCAGAAAGATAACGGTCAGGATAAGCAGGATATAGATGAGCAGCAGAATGAGTTTTATCAAAAAAATGTCCTCCTTTCATCAGTCTCCCAGAGACTCTGACCGTCCCATTTTGCGGAAAACAGGAATATACATACAAAGGGTCACGAGCATAACGGCCATCATAACGATGATAATGATATTAGCAGCCGCGGCGGGAATGTGAATCAATAAAAACAGCGCCATCAGACCGACGAACAGCACGGCAGTGCATACTTTACCGAACCACATCGCGCCATCAAGCATCTGTCCCTTTTTGAGGAATATCAGCCCCATGATGCCCATAAATCCCTCTTTTACAGCCATAAGTGCTATCAGCGCCCACATAAGGGGATAGCGGGTTGCAAGGCAGATGGCGAGCGCGGCATGAGAAAGCTTGTCCGCTACAGGATCAAGGATTTTGCCCCACTGGGTTACCATGTTGAAACGGCGGGCTATCTTGCCGTCGAACAGATCGGTAAGGCTGGAAACGAGAACGATCAGAGCCGCCATCAGATAGTCGCGGTCAGACTCTGCGGTGATGTAGAGATAGCAGAATACCGGGATGAGGAGGATACGAAAGTAGCTCATCAGATTCGGGATGGAAAACAGTTCCTTTTTGTCAAATTTTTTCATATGCAGTTTACTCCTTTTGACAGCGCGGATGAAAAAATGCGCCGGGTCATTGTGAATTTACTTTCAGCATATCATAGAACGAAATAAAAGTATAGGGACGTAAGCGGTTTCAAATTCTTATTATTTTATAAAAAATGCGATTGTTACAGGCAGTTCAGGGGGGCAATTTGCTGCTGGAATCATATACCTTGAGGATACAGGAAATAATTTTTTTACAGAAGAAGTGCGCCTTTGTTTCAGAGAAAAGAAAAGGCTCATGAACCGATTATACCATGCGGGAAAAATGATTTCCATCTGTGCAGGGAGAAGATAATCTGATAAAATATAAGAAAATTTCCTGTTTGTCCGGGAAAGGAAGAAACAGGCGCGCGGCAGCGCGGGACGGGAGAGGGTTATGATAGATAGGGAGGATATGCTGGAACTGACGCGCAGGATGACGCCCGGCAGAACGTGTATGGACAGGATAGCAGGGGGCTATATGGACCGGGACGGGGAGATAGACGGCAGTTTCAATGTGCATTTCTTGAAGCTTTCGGCAAAAGAAAAAGAGAGAAATCTTGCAATCGCAAAGACGGTACCGTTTTCGAGGACGAATGAGCAGCTGAAAGAATATGATTTTTCGGCGCAGGATGAAAGACCGGGCAGTGTATGGCAGCTTTTGATGGCGATGCGCGAGTGCGGATTGAAAAATGATGCTCTAAACGAGACGTTTTATGAGCTGCTTGGAGAAAAGTTCCAGGCGGACGGAGACTATGCGGTATTTTTATTCCATGGAACGTATGATGTGCCATTGAAAGCATCGGATAAAGAGAGCCTGTGGGAGTCGGAGGAGGTTTATGAGCATTTGATCTGTACGGTTTCTCCGCTTGTGGGGGAATATGAACCCGGAGAGCCGGAGTGGGGATTTTTGTTTCCGGCATTTTCCGACAGGAGCGGGGATGTGCATAAGATAGACGTGTTCGTGAAAAGGGAGGGCAGTCCGGCAGCAGGGCTGACGGGAAAGTTTTTGTTTTCGGGAAGAAAAAAGCTGTGATGGGTTTTAAAATCTTATATTTTAAGGCTTCGTAAGTTATACCGTTTCGTGTTTTTATACAGTAAAATAGAGACATCAAAACGAGGAAGGGAAGGCAGGGGCTATGAAGCATACGTTTGATAAGATTTTATATGGCGGAGATTACAATCCCAACCAGTGGGAAAAAGAAATCTGGAAAGAGGACATGGAATATTTCCGCAGGGCGCACATCAACAGCGCGACAATCAATGTATTTTCCTGGGCAAAGCTGCAGCCGTCCGAGGAAACTTATGATTTTTCAGAGCTGGATGAGATTGTGGAGATGCTGGGAAAAGAGGACAGCCGGATCGTGCTGGCAACTTCCACGGCGGCGATGCCGGCATGGATGGTAAAGCGGTATCCTGAGGTGGCGAGAACAGATTTCGAGGGACGCCGTCATGTGTTCGGGCATCGTCACAATGCCTGCCCGAATTCGCCGGTCTATCAGAAGTATATGGCTCGTCTGGCAGGACGTCTGGCAGAGCGTTATGGTTCCGATCCCCATATCGTTTGCTGGCATGTAAACAATGAATACGGGGGAGAGTGTTATTGCGAAAATTGTGCCAAGGCGTTCAGAGTGTGGCTCCGCAAAAAATATAAGACGCTGGAAGCGCTGAATAGAGCATGGAATATGGAATTTTGGGGGCACCTCGTTTATGACTGGGATGAAATCGTACCCCCCAATATCCTTGGAGATGCTATCGCGCCGGGAAAAACTGCATTTGCAGGGCTTTCTGTTGATTATCGCAGATTTATGTCGGACAGCATGCTTGCCAATTTTAAGGCGGAAAAAGAAGCGATACGCAGGTATGACAGGAATACTCCGATAACGACGAATCTGATGGGAACGTATAAAGGGCTGGATTATTTTAAGTGGGCAAAGGAAATGGACATCGTTTCCTGGGACAATTATCCGAGTTATAATACCCCGTGGAGCGATGTGGCGATGCGTCACGACCTGATGAGAGGATTAAAGGATGCACCGTTTATGCTGATGGAGCAGACGCCGAGCCAGCAGAACTGGCAGCCGTATAATTCGCTGAAAAAGCCGGGACAGATGCGGGCACAGAGCTACCAGACGATTGCGCACGGAGCGGATACTATTCAGTTTTTCCAGCTTAGAAGGAGCGTGGGCGGATGTGAAAAATTCCATGGAGCGGTAATTGCTCATGCCGGAACCGATCAGACACGGGTTTTTCGTGAGGTGTCACAGCTTGGAGCAGAACTTGAGAGGCTTGGAGCAGCGACTTTGGGCACAGTAAATAAAGCGGAAGTAGGGATCATTTTTGACTGGGATAATTTCTGGGCGCTGGAATATACAAGCGGACCGTCTGAAGATATAAAGTATCTGCCGCAGATCCAGCAATATTACGATTATTTTTACAGACATAATTACAGCATCGACATGATTCCTGTTGATGCGGACTTTTCCAAATATAAGATTGTAGCAGCTCCGGTATTGTATATGATAAAAGACGGGATGAAAGAAGCGCTGGAAGCATATGTGAGGCAGGGAGGAATTCTGCTCACAACTTATATGAGCGGTATTGTGGATCAGTCGGATAATGTGTATCTGGGAGGATATCCGGGACCTCTGCGGGAAATGGCAGGCGTATGGGTAGAAGAAATCGATGCGCTGGCGCCGGAACAATGTAATGAGGCTGTTTTTGCAGACGGGACAGTTTCAAAATGCAGTCTGGTATGCGATTTGATGCATCTTGAGGGGGCAGAGGCGCTGGCTGTATATGGAAATGATTTTTATGCAGGAATGCCTGCTGTGACAAGGCATACCTTCGGAAAAGGAGCCGTTTATTATATCGGCAGCCGCCTGGAAGAAGACGGTATGGAAAAAGTACTGGAAAAGGTGGTGAAGGATGCAGGTGCAGCTCCTGTTATTGAGGAAGAAACGGAACTGGAGATAACCTGTCGGGAAGATGAGGAAAAGTATCTGTATTTTGTGATCAACTTTAAGGATGAGGAAATTGTTCTTCCGGAGTGCCTGAGCGGGTTGGAAGATCTTCTTACAGACAAAAAGGCAGTAAGCGGCGAGCGCATGAAAAAATATGAGGTAAAAATTTTGTGTGCAAAAAAATAAAAGGTAAAAGCGATGGGAAAGCACGATGGGAAAGCAGCGGTTGACAGAACCGGCAAGACAGAGTATTCTGGGTAGGCAGAAGAAACCGCTTTAAGCGGGAACAATACACAGGAGGAGAATATGATCAAAGAAGCGATCAGCGGGTTCTGTATGGCGCTGGCAGACAGCGTTCCGGGAGTGTCCGGTGGAACCGTGGCATTTATTATGGGATTTTACGATCAGTTTATCGGAGCAACGCATGATCTGGCATTTGGAAAGATGCCGGAGAAGAAAAAAGCTCTCGGTTATCTGCTCAAACTCGGTATCGGCTGGGCAGTCGGCATGCTTTTGGCAGTCATCGTGTTATCGGCATTGTTTGAGAGCCATATTTATGTGGTAAGCTCCCTGTTTATGGGCTTTATTGCCGGTGCGATTCCACTTATTATTATGGAGGAAAAAGATGGCTTTCGGCAGTTTGGAAAGGGAATTGCATTTTTGCTCATCGGAATTGTGCTGGTGGCAGGAATCGCGTGGCTGAATGGTCAGGTAGGGACATCAAGTATGGATCTTTCCCATTTTTCTCTGGGCATTTCCGTAAAACTGTTTTTCATCGGAATGATCGCGATTTCGGCGATGTTTCTTCCGGGAATTTCAGGTTCTACGCTGCTTTTGATCTTTGGAGCTTATATTCCTGTAATCTCCGCAGTACGCGCGGTATTGTCTTTGGAGCTGTCCTATATACCGAATCTTGTGTTTTTCGGACTGGGAATTATTGCGGGAGCATGTACGGTCGTGAAAATCATTAAGATTGCGCTGGAAAAATTCCGGCCTCAGACTTTGTATCTGATTCTGGGGATGATGATCGGTTCTTTTTATGCAATCATTCAGGGACCGACAACGCTGGAAGAGCCTCAGGCTCCGCTTGCTTTTTCAAGCTTTAACTGGATCGCATGTATTGCAGGGCTGGCACTGGTGCTGGGAATGCAGTATGTGAAGGAAAAGGGATTCGGAACAAACAAAGAGATAAAAAAATAACAGGATATCAAAAAACGGTCTGAAGGCGAACACGCAATTCAGACCGTTTGTCTATTCAGATTTGGCAATCGGGAAAGTTATGATTATACTTCTGTCATCCATAAACCGTGAAGATTGCAGTATGCATAGACTGCAACGGGCTTATCATCGCCAAGACAGAAGGAAACGTGAGGAGCGTCCCCGGGCTTGAGAGCCTTGCGCTGACCGCCGTTTTCGGTTTCCAGATAAACCCACTCAATGAAGTGCTCCGGAAGCATCGGATGATCTACGCTGCCGACATTCACAGTTACAACGCCATCAGCAACGGTAACGACCGGAAGATGCTTTTCGCCGCTTGCTTCCACAGTATTGGGAACGAGAGCCTCCATTTTCTGGCCGCAGCAGAAAACCGGAACGCCGACATCATGAACCATCTCGATCAGATTGCCGCAGTGACGACAGATATAAAATTTGGTTTTCATATATTGGTACCTCCTGTAAATAAATTTACTGTTATAGAAACTATAAGATATCATAATCAGGGGTTTTTGAACCCAACATCATTATAAAAGGAATAGGGAAAATGTGCAATAAAAAAATATATCGTACAGATGTTAATGTTTGCCAGCAGGCTGGTGAACAGTAATACACAGGTGTCAGGCAGCAGGAACAGAGCGGAATGGAAGTTGACATCCGTCAGGATACAGGATATGCTGTGGATAAGAAATGCCGTAAAAAAGAAGGGCAGGATGGCGGCATACAGAAAGGAAAGACAATGGTAAGACATGTGATTTTATGGCAGTTGAAAGATGAATTTTCCGAGGCGGAAAAACAGGAGAAAAAGGCTGCGGTCAAGGCCGGGCTGGAGGGGCTTGCAGGACAGATCCCCGGATTGATTTCCATTCAGGTGTACACAGAAGGACTGCCTTCTTCAAATGCGGATATGATGCTGGATTCCTGCTTTGCGGATGCAGCGGCGCTGAAGGGATATTCCGTACATCCGGCTCATGTAGCGGTGGCGGACGGGGCAGTCCGGCCGAATGTGAAGGCACGGATCTGTCTGGATTTTGAAGTGTGAAAGAAATAGAGTGGATTGGAATGCTCCCTTCAGTGGATAAAGGCAGGTTTTCCTGCCCGCTGATGGGAGCATATTTTTCACAAAATTTACACAAAATTTACACAAAATAATTAGCACTCACCTATTGACAGTGCTAACAACCCGTGCTATATTGAATTTCAGATGAAGTGTTATAGCTTCTCTATAACAAAAAACAACAGGAGGGATTTGTATGAATATTTCCAGATTTACACAGAAATCCGTAGAAGCGGTGCAGAACTGCGAAAAGCTTGCATATGAATACGGAAATCAGGAAATCGAACAGGAACATTTGCTGTACAGCCTTCTGACCATAGAGGACAGCCTCATTTTGAAGCTGATCGAGAAAATGGAGATTCAGAAGGAGCATTTTGTAGAACGCAGCAAACAGGCTCTGATGAAGCGGGTGAAGGTTCAGGGCGGACAGATTTATATCGGAAAGGATTTAAATCAGGCGCTGATCCATGCGGAGGATGAGGCAAAACAGATGGGGGACGAATATGTGTCCGTTGAGCATCTGTTTTTGGCGATGCTGCAGTATCCAAACCCGGAAATAAAGCAGATCTGTAAGGAATATGGTATTACGAGAGAACGTTTTTTACAGGCGCTGTCTACAGTTCGGGGCAATCAGAGGGTTACAAGTGACAATCCGGAAGCAACGTATGACACGCTGGCAAAATATGGTCAGGATCTGGTAGAAAAAGCACGGGAGCAGAAGCTCGATCCGGTCATCGGCAGGGATAATGAGATCCGAAATGTGGTTCGCATTTTGTCCCGGAAGACAAAGAATAATCCGGTGCTGATCGGTGAACCGGGCGTCGGCAAAACCGCAGTTGTGGAAGGGCTGGCACAGCGGATCGTGCAGGGCGATGTGCCGCAGGGACTGAAAGATAAGAAGATTTTTTCTCTGGATATGGGAGCGCTTGTTGCGGGGGCAAAGTACCGCGGCGAGTTTGAGGAGCGTCTGAAAGCGGTTCTGGAGGATGTGAAAAAGAGCGAGGGACAGATTATTCTGTTCATAGATGAGCTGCATACAATCGTGGGTGCGGGCAAGACGGATGGCGCAATGGATGCAGGAAATATGTTAAAGCCGATGCTGGCAAGAGGTGAGCTTCACTGTATCGGTGCGACCACGCTGGATGAGTACCGCAAATATATTGAAAAGGACGCGGCATTGGAACGTCGTTTTCAGCCGGTAATGGTGGATGAGCCAACAGTAGAGGATACTATTTCCATTTTGAGAGGCTTAAAAGAACGCTATGAAGTATATCATGGTGTGAAGATTCTGGATAATGCACTGGTGAGCGCGGCTGTGCTGTCGAACCGTTATATTTCAGACCGTTTTTTGCCGGACAAGGCGATCGATCTTGTAGATGAGGCGTGCGCGCTCATCAAGACCGAGATGGATTCCATGCCTGCGGAATTAGACGAGCTGCGCCGCAAGGTGATGCAGATGGAAATAGAGGAAACCGCCCTTAAGAAAGAAACGGATAATTTGAGCCGCGAGCGTCTGGAAGCTCTGCAAAAGGAGTTGGCAGAGCTCAAATCTGAATTTAATAATCGCAAAGCCCAGTGGGATAATGAAAAAAAGAGTGTGGAGATGCTGTCAAAGCTGCGTGAGGAGATCGAGGCGGTCAGCAATGAGATTCAGATTGCACAGCGTGAAGGTAATCTGGAAAAGGCTGCGGAACTTTCCTATGCAAAGCTTCCTGATTTAAAAAAGAAGCTGGAACAGGAAGAGGAACGTGTGAAAAAAGAAGATCTTTCGCTTGTGCATGAAGCGGTAACAGAGGATGAGATCGCCCGGATCATATCGCGCTGGACAGGGATTCCTGTGACGAAGCTGACGGAAAGCGAGAGAAACAAGACCCTGCATCTGGATGATGAGCTGCACCGCCGTGTCGTAGGACAGGATGAAGCAGTGACGAAGGTAACGGAAGCGATCATCCGTTCCAAAGCAGGAATCAAGGATCCGACAAAACCCATTGGCTCCTTCCTGTTCTTAGGACCTACGGGTGTCGGCAAAACAGAGCTTGCAAAAGCGCTGGCAGCGTCACTGTTCGATGATGAGAATAATATGGTGCGGATAGATATGAGCGAATACATGGAGAAATATTCCGTGTCCCGTCTGATAGGAGCGCCTCCCGGATACGTAGGATATGAAGAGGGTGGACAGCTGACAGAGGCGGTACGCAGAAAGCCTTATTCCGTCGTATTGTTTGATGAGATTGAAAAAGCGCATCCGGATGTATTCAATGTACTGCTGCAGGTGCTGGATGATGGGCGTATCACTGATTCCCAGGGCAGGACAGTAGATTTTAAAAATACGATTCTGATCATGACATCGAATATCGGTGCGAATTATCTGTTGGAAGGAATTCAGGAGGACGGTACAATAAAGCCTGAGGCAGAGGAACTCGTGACCAACGATTTGCGCGCTCATTTCAGACCGGAGTTTTTGAATCGTCTGGATGAAATCATCATGTTCAAGCCTTTGACAAAGGATAATATCGGCGGTATCATCAGGCTTATCATCGCGGATTTAAACCGCAGACTTGAGGATAAACAGCTTTTGGTGGAGCTGACGCCTGAGGCGGAGAGATTCGTGGTGGAGAATGCTTATGACCCTGTTTACGGCGCACGGCCGTTAAAACGATATGTTCAGAAATATGTCGAGACCCTTTCTGCAAAGCTTATTTTAGCGGATAAGGTGGAAATGGGGGATACGATACTGATCGATGTGGAAGATGGTGCGCTTATTGCACGGAAAAAATAAAGATTCCCTTGTATGATAAGGGAAAAAGAAGATCAAGAAGACTGTTGCTTCGGAAAAAAACTTCCGGGGCAACAGTTTTTTATTTATTTGAGTTGTACCCGGTATTTCCGGGGCTTTTGTCCGGATGTTGCAGGAGTGCACGATGAAAGGTGCGCTACACGTCGGTTTTGTAAGAATTCCTCAAACGCCCGATATGATGTTTCTGCCTTCTGTTTATTGCTTGTTGCGGAGTCTTGTGTGGAGTATAATAACATTACTGCTGAACAGATTTGGATGAGAGTACAGGTTTTCAGAGGATTTGTCAAAAGAATTTTTATATGGAAAAAGCAGATAGGAGGATTCTGGGGATGAAGCTTGTGATCATGGAGCCTTTGGGCGTGGAAAAAGAGGCGCTTTTTGCGCTGGCAAAAGAAAAGCTTGGCGGACGTGTGGAAATTGAATATTACGATACGCGGGTAACGGATACGGACACGCTGATCAGGCGTGCAAAGGATGCGGAGATGCTGGCGTTTTCCAACCTTCCTTTTCCGGGGGAGGTATTGGAAGCATGTCCGAAGCTGAAAATGATATCAGTGGCGTTTACGGGTGTAGACCATGTGGATATGGCTGTATGTCGTAAAAATAATGTGCTTGTAAGCAACTGTGCCGGATATTCCAACACGGCGGTGTCGGAACTGGTATTTGGAATGGCGCTGTCCCTGTATCGAAAGCTCATGGAATGTAATGAGGCGGTACGCCGGGAGAAGGACAAGACCGGGCTGATAGGCCTGGAGCTAGAGGGTAAAAAATTCGGCGTCATCGGTCTGGGCGCCATCGGGACGCGCACGGCGAAGCTGGCGCAGGCGTTTGGCTGCGAAGTGTACGGGTTTAACAGAAGTGAAAGACGGATAGATGGAGTGAAGATGACGGATATGGATACACTCTTATCCGAATGTGATATCGTTTCCCTGCACGTTCCGCTTACGGAGGAGACGAGAGGAATGATCGGCAGCAGGGAGCTATCCCGGATGAAGCAAAGCGCAATTTTGATCAATACGGCCCGCGGTCCGGTTGTGGACAGCCAGGCACTGGCAGAAGCGCTGAGAGAGGGCAGGATTGCGGGAGCTGCGGTGGATGTATTCGAAACCGAACCTCCGGTGTCAGCATCCCATCCGTTGTTTACCTGTCCGAATCTGATCGCAACGCCTCATGTGGCGTTTGCCACAAAGGAGGCGCTTTATAAGAGGGCGATCATTGTTTTTGAAAACATCGCGGCATATCTGGACGGGAAGCCGCAGAATGTGATGTGAGTTTTATTTCTTCTTTTTATGCACGTTGCGGATGGTCTTTTTCTTGCGGGGAGCATTCTTTTTCTGCTCCTGTTGCTGTTTTGACACAAGGCTTAATGTTTTTTTATCGCTCAAGCGCGGACGGATGAGGCACTTTTCGCCATAGCCTATGAGATCTGTCCGTTTTGCGAGCGTCAGCGCTTCCACTACCAGCTCGTAATTTTTCGGATTACGGTACTGGATGAGCGCGCGCTGCATTGCTTTTTCATGAGGATTTTTTGCCACATATACAGGCTGCATTGTGCGGGGATCTACGCCGGTATAGTACATACAGGTGGAGATGGTAGACGGCGTAGGATAAAAATCCTGTACCTGCTGGGGCATATAGCCCAGATCCCGCAGAAATTCAGAAAGCTCTACAGCTTCCTTTAAGGTAGAGCCCGGATGGGAGGACATGAGGTAGGGAACCAGATACTGTTTTTTCTGCAGTCTGGCGTTCATGTCCTCATATTCTTTGACAAAGCGTTTGTATACTGCCACATGGGGCTTACCCATTTTTTCAAGCACTGCGTCGGAAATGTGTTCCGGAGCGACTTTGAGCTGTCCGCTGACATGGTGCTCGCACAGCTCCTGTAAAAAGGTTTTGTCCGGATCATTGACAAGATAGTCAAACCGAAGACCGGAGCGGATAAAGACTTTTTTTACGCCGGGAAGCGCCCGCAGCTTCCGGAGAAGGGCAAGATAGTCAGAATGATCTATTTTCAAGTTTTTGCAGGGGGTCGGGAACAGGCACTGACGGTCAGGGCAGACGCCGGCCTTTAACTGTTTATCACAGGCGGGAGCACGGAAATTGGCGGTAGGACCTCCTACGTCGTGGATATAGCCCTTAAAATCAGGCTCTTTGATGAAATTCTCTGCTTCTTCTACGATGGACTCGTGGCTTCTTGTCTGGATGATCCGTCCCTGATGGAAGGTAAGGGCGCAGAAGCTGCAGCCGCCGTAACAGCCGCGGTTGCTGACCAGGCTGTATTTGACCTCTTCAATGGCGGGAACACCGCCCAGCGCTTCATAAGAAGGATGGTAAGTGCGCATATAGGGCAGTGCGTAAACATTGTCCATTTCATTTGTGCTCAAAGGCTTTGCGGCAGGATTCTGTACGACCAGCATGCCGTTATCGTATTCCTCTGTCAGACGTTTTCCGCGGAAAGGGTCGGTATTCTGGTACTGGATATAAAAGCTTCTGGCATAATTTAGCTTATCTGATAAAAGGTCACGGTAGGAGGGCAGAGTCAGCGCATCGTACACGTCCTCCTTTTTATCGGTTTTGTAAACGGTTCCCGGAATAAAGGTGACATCTTTGATATCCAGTCCGCTGTTTAAGGCTTCCGCAATTTCCACAATACTTCGTTCGCCCATGCCGTACATCAGAAGGTCTGCGCCGGATTCAATTAAAATAGAAGGCTTTAGCTTATCCGACCAGTAGTCATAATGGGCAAGTCGACGCAGACTTGCTTCGATACCGCCGATCATAATGGGAACGTTGGGGTATGCTTTTCGGATAAGCTTACAGTAGACGGTGGTAGCGTAATCCGGACGTTTCCCCATCACGCCGCCCGGGGTAAAGGCATCCTTCTCCCTGCGCCGTTTGGAAACGGAATAGTGGTTTACCATGGAATCCATATTTCCGCCGGTGACTAAAAAGCCAAGGCGGGGCGCTCCGTAAATTTTTATGCTGTCGGAATTTTTCCAGTCGGGCTGTGAAATAATGCCGACAGAGAAGCCGTTGGCAGTCAGCACACGGCTGATAATAGCATGTCCAAAGGAGGGATGGTCCACATAGGCGTCCCCGATTACATAGACGAAATCAAACTGTTCAATGTGCCGGTCTTCCATATCCTGCCGGCAGATAGGTAAAAATCCTGTATTCATAAAAACCTCATTTCATAACGATTCAGTATCTTTATAGATAGTTTAAAGAAAATCAGACTGAAATGCAAGAAACAAATTCCAAAACAGATGTGCGATGACACAGGAAGGGATGATCCGGGAGACCGCAGCTTTTGTGAAAAGGGAAAACAGATATGGACATCTACATGGCAGTAAAATATAATAAATTTTAGAACTGTTTCGGACGTCGGAAAAGAAGATGTACGTCGGGAATCGTTCAGAAACAGGAAAGATATTTGCTGTTTACACAGCAGAAAGACGGGGATTCACATGATACACGAAAAAATTGATATGAGAAATGAGGGCTCTATGGAATATGCTGCCCTGTATACGTATCTTCTGGACAATTCACCGGAGATTGGAATTGAGAACAGGCCTGTTGTAATCATCTGTCCGGGCGGCGGTTACGGAATGACATCGGACCGCGAAGCGGAGATCGTGGCGATGCAGTTTTGTGCAATGGGATATCATGCGGCAGTGCTGCGGTATTCGGTGGCTCCGGCAAGGTTTCCGGCGGCACTTCTGGAGCTTGGAAAAGCGGTGCGGACGATGCGTCAAAACGCGGCAAAATGGCATGTGGATACAGAACGGATCATAATCTGCGGATTTTCTGCAGGCGGCCATATGGCGGGGAGTTATGGCACATTCTGGTCAGAGGACTGGGTTGGGCAGGCGCTTGAGGCAGCTTCGGAAGAGCTGCGTCCAAACGGTATGATTTTGTGTTATCCGGTGATCACATCGGGAAACTATGCCCATGTGGATTCCTTCAAGAATCTTCTGGGGGATGACTATGAGAAGAAAAAAGATTCTGTATCGCTGGAAAAACATGTGAATGCAGATGTGCCCCGTACTTTTTTATGGCATACGGCAGAAGATGACTGTGTTCCGGTTCAGAATTCTCTGATGTATGCATCGGTCCTTGCAGAACAGAAAATCCCGGTAGAGCTTCATATTTTTGAAAAGGGAGGGCACGGTTTGTCGCTGGGCAGCAGACTGACCTGCAATCAGAGCGGTTACGGGCTTAATCCGGCTTGTCAGAGATGGTTGGAGCTGGTTCATACGTGGATAGAAAACTGTCTGACGGAGGAATGAGCCATGATCGCCCATGAGCTGAGTCTTTATGAGCAGAAAATATTAAGTGACCGGGAATTTCCGGTACAGGTTTTTATGAATCGTCCGCAGGGAAAGTGCCAATATTTTGATATGCACTGGCATGAGCATATTGAGCTTCATTATGTACTGGAAGGGGAAACGAAGATTCAGCTGAACCAGGAAATTGTTTCGGCCAGAAAGGGAAGTCTTGTGATTGCCAACAGCAATGTGCTTCATGCCGGATTTTCTGAGGAAGCGGGCGGATCCATGCTTGTGATGATTTTTGAAATGGCGGCGCTGTCGGGAGAACTGGCGGAAAAAAATATTATTTTTCAGCAGATGATCCGGGAGGATCCGCGGATTGACGAGCTGATGCATCAGATTTATGAGGAACAGGAAAAGCAGGAGAGAGGGTGGAAGCTGGCCTGTAAAGGCGCACTTTTGTCTCTGATCTGTTATCTGGCGCGCCACTATGCGGAGGAGGAGCTGTCAGACAGGGAAAGTACAAGACGGCGTAAAAATCTGGAACGCCTGAATACTGTGCTCCAGTTTATCGAGGCAAATTATCCGCAGAACATCAGCAACGGAGAACTGGCGGAGCTGGTTCATTTAAGCAGCGATCGTTTTAATCATCTGTTTCGTGAGAGCGTGGGAGTAGCGCCGCTGCATTATATCAATGAGGTGCGCCTGAAAAAGGCGATGAATCTGTTGAAAAACGGCGGTTATACGGCAGCTCAGGTGGCGGACGCAGTTGGATTTTCAGATTATAATAATTTTGGACGGCTGTTTCGGCGATATTATGGATGTACACCTCTGGAAGCTGCCGGAGCCAGACCGGCCCGGTCCGGGAGCATATTGCGGCAGACTTCGGACAGACAGAGAGATTTTGACAGAAGTACAGCGGGCAGGAAGAGTGAAAATAGCAGAATCGTATGAGGATACAGCAGGGAAAGGCTATCTTTTCCCTGCTGTTTTGTTTATATTAAAGGCGAACAGAAGAAAAGGTAAAATTGGATGAAAAATAAAATAAAGACAGAAAAAAACTGTCAGATTATTGCAGGATAAATTTGGTAATAACATTAAAAAACAGAAAATATTACAAAGAAAACAGGAGGATTAAGGGATGAAATTAGGCGTATTTACAGTGGTTTTGGGAGATTTACCGCTCGATGAAGCATGTGGATTTCTGGCGGAAAACGGTGTACAGATGGTGGAAATCGGATGTGGAGGATTTCCGGGAAAAGCACACTGCGATGCGGCAGAACTTCTGGCAGATGATGTAAAATGCAAAGAGTTTATGGATACGATTCACAAACATGGTCTGGAGATCAGCGCCCTGAGCAGCCATGGCAATATGGTGCATCCGGATAAAAAAATCGCGAAAGCATTTGACGATGACCTGACAAATGCGATACTGCTGGCAGAAAAGCTGGGCGTTCCCGTTGTCAATACATTTTCAGGCTGTCCCGGCGGAAGCCCGGAGGATAAGACGCCGAACTGGGTAACCTGCCCGTGGCCTGATGATTTTTCACATATTCTGGACTATCAGTGGAACGAGGTGCTCATTCCGTACTGGAAAGAAAAAGTGGCGTTTGCAAAGGCGCACGGCGTTCATAAAATCGCGCTGGAGCTGCATCCGGGATTTTGCGTATACAATACAAAGACGCTGCTGCGTCTTCGAGAGGCAGTCGGACCGGAAATCGGTGCAAATTTTGACCCCAGCCATCTGATCTGGCAGGGCATGGACCCGGTGACTTGTATCCGTGAGCTGGGAAAGGCAGGAGCGCTGTTCCATTTCCATGCGAAGGACACGAAGGTAGATCCTGCGAATACGGCATTAAATGGTGTTCTGGATACCGTACATTACGGTAAAGAGCTGGAGCGTTCCTGGATATTCCGCTCTGTTGGATACGGACATGGCGAGGAATACTGGAAAGCGATCGCTTCGGAGCTGCGTCTTGCAGGGTACGATTATGCGATCAGCATCGAGCATGAGGACAGCCTGATGTCCGGCAGAGAAGGATTGTTAAAGGCAATCGGGTGTCTGAAGGATTCTCTGATCTTTGAAGACAGAGGCAGTATGTTCTGGGCATAAACGATAGGGAGGAAAGAGATGAAACACAGACTTGCGATGGTCGGCTTCGGCGGTATGGCGAACTGGCATTATGATCTGATCCAGACGATTGAGGATCTGGAGGTTGCGGGAATCTGGGATATCAAAGAGGAACGCAGGGAGTATGCGCGGGAAAAGGGCATACATGTTTATGAGAGTATGGAGGAGCTGCTGGCAGATAAAAGCGTGGATCTGGTATTGGCTGCTACGCCAAATGATGTGCACAAAGAGATTGCGGTCAAAGCAATGGAAGCGGGAAAAAATGTGGTTTCCGAAAAGCCTGTAACGCTGTGCTCTGCGGATCTGGCAGTGATGATAGAAGCGGCGGAGCGGACCGGAAAATTATTTACCGTCCATCAGAACAGACGCTGGGATGAAGATTTTCTTACCGTTAAAAATATTATGGAACAGGGAAAGCTGGGAGAGATATTCCGGATTGAGTCCCGGGTACACGGTTCCAGAGGCATTCCCGGCGATTGGAGACAGGAACCGGAGCATGGCGGCGGAATGGTACTGGACTGGGGGGTACACCTTTTGGATCAGGCACTGCTGCTTTTTCCCGGAGTAAAACTCAAAACCGTGTATGCAACATTGACAAATGTGACCAATCAGCTTGTGGATGATGGCTTTTACGCGGAGCTGGGATTTGAAAATGGGGTACATATGCTTGTTGAAGTTGGAACGAGCAATTTCATTTCCTTGCCGCGCTGGTATGTTCTGGGAGCAGACGGCAGTGCTGTGATCGAGGATTTTGGCAGAAACGGCAAAATGGTATGTGCTACCGGTATTGATGAAGGAGATGTGGTTCCGGTCATTACTGCAGCAGGACTGACCAAAACGATGGCTCCCCGAAGAGACGATACGATACGGACGGAGGAGCTTCCGTGGGCGGACAGCGATATCCGTGACTTTTATAAAAACGTGATGGCTGTGATAGAAGGAAAAGAGGAACCCAGGATACGTCTGGACGAGGTGGCGAGAGTAATGCGCCTGATGGAGGCGATATTTGAATCTGCAAAGACCGGTCAGGTCGTGCAGTTTGAAGGAGAAAATGTATGAAACAGATACCTGTCGCAGTACAGCTTTATTCTGTCCGGGATGAGGCGGAGAAGGATTTTGCGGGCACCGTGAAAAAAATTGCAGAAATGGGATATGACGGCGTGGAGCTGGCAGGGCTCTACGGCCTGAGCACGCAGGAGGTGCTGCGGGCGCTGAAGGAGGCAGGGATTCCGGCGGTAAGCGCACATGTGCCGATTGATGAATTTGAAAGGGATATGGATAAGACGCTGGATCAGTATGAGGCGTTGGGCTGTCGCTGGATTGCGATTCCGTGGCTTCCAGAGGAAAGACGTTTTAACGGAGAGCGGTATGAGGAAACGCTGGAGCTGCTGAGAGCGATTTCAGAGGAATGCAAAAGCAGAGGAATGCAGCTTTTATACCATAATCATGCGTTTGAATTTGTAAAAACTCCGGAGGGCATATATCATCTGGATCAGCTCTACCGGGATCTTCCTGCCGGTGTTCTGGATGCAGAGCCGGATCTGTGCTGGGTTCAGGTCGGAGGCGAAGATCCCTGTACCTTTTTAAACAGATATAGCGGACGTTGTCCGGTACTGCATATGAAGGATTTTATATGGAAAAACAAAGAAGCGGAGCTGACGGTTCTTGGACAGGGGGAAGTTGCAGTAAAAGATGTTGCCCGGACAGGTACAGAATGCGGCGCTGAGTGGTTTGTGATCGAGCAGGATGATCATCCGTCAGGAACACCGATGGAAAATATGCAGCAGGGACTGAGCTTTTTAAAAAAATGTATGGAAAGATGAAAGGGAGAAGAAAATTATGGGACGAAAATTAAGAGCAGGAATTGTAGGCTGTGGGGGCATTGCAAACGGGAAGCATCTGCCGGCAATCAAACGGAACGGAAATTTTGAACTGGTGGCTTTTTGCGACCTGATTCCTGAGAGAGCGGAGAAGGCAAAAGAAGAATACGGTACGCCGGATGCGCGCGTATATACAGATTATAAGGAGCTGGTAAAGGAAGAGCTGGATGCGGTTTATGTGCTGACGCCTAATAGTGCCCATGCGCCTGTGAGCATTGCGGCTATGGAGGCTGGAAAGCATGTAATGTGTGAAAAACCGATGGCAAAGACATATGAGGAAGCAAAGGCAATGCTGGAAACAGCGCAGAAGACCGGAAAAATCCTGACAATCGGTTATCAGAACCGTTATCGTGCGGATTCCCAGTATTTAAAAAAGGCATGTGAGAACGGGGATCTGGGTGAAGTTTATTTTGCAAAAGCTCATGCGCTGCGCAGACGTGCCGTTCCTACATGGGGAGTATTTCTGGATGCGGAAAAGCAGGGCGGCGGTCCGCTCATCGATATTGGAACGCATGCACTTGACCTGACGCTGTGGATGATGGATAATTATGAACCGGAGAGCGTGACCGGTTCGGTGTTCCGCAAGCTGGCAGACCAAAAGGATACAGGAAATGCATGGGGAGACTGGGATCCGGAGGAGTTTACGGTAGAGGATTCGGCATTTGGCTTTATCAAAATGAAAAACGGTGCAACGATTGAGCTGGAGGCTTCCTGGGCACTGAATACGCTGGAAGTGGATGAGGCAAAAACAAGTCTGTGCGGAACAAAGGCAGGTGCGGATATGAAAGATGGTCTTCGTATCAATCGTGTACAGTACGGCAGACAGTGTGTGGAAAAGCCTGATCTGAATGCGGGCGGCGTAGCGTTTTTTGACGGCGTGGAGGAAAAGCCTGACGATGTGGAGCAGCGCGTATTTTATCATGCGGTAGCAGACGGTGCACCTCTGACTGTGCGCCCGGAGCAGGCGCTGACTGTGACCCGGATTCTGGAAGCGATATACGAATCTGCCAAAACAGGAAAAACAGTTTATTTTGATTAACAGGGAAAGCGGCGGGTATTTGCAGTATCCGCCGCTGACGGAACGGAGGTTATGATGGAACTTGGAATGATCAACTGGATCAGAGAAGAGGATTTTGCAAAGGTAAAGGAAAAAGGACTTTCCTTTGTCGAGCTGGATGTCAATGACCGGGCACAGGAATTTCTGGACCAGCTGGAGCTGATCGCAGAGCGTAGCCGCCGTTATGGCGTGCCGGTAGGCGCAGTCGGGCGTTGGGGCAGTGACCGGATAGATGAAAATGGAGTCAGGAAGGAAGAGCTGGAGCTGGAATATCGTCTGATAGATGCAACGGCGTTTCTTGGCTGCGACATTTATATTACAGGCTGCAACTATGTGGACAGTCTTTCCTATTATGAAAACTGTACTTATGCCATCGCCTATTTTGAAAAACTTATCGCATACGGGAAAGAAAAGGGCGTAAAGATCGCGACCTACAACTGCCGGTGGAACAATTTTGTATGTACGCCCATGGCATTTACGATGATACACGGTTATCTGAAAGACCTTTATATCAAATATGATCCGTCCCACTGCATTTATGACGGCGGCGATTATCTGCAGGAGACAAGAGATTGGGGCAAACGGTTTGCACATGTACACTTAAAAGGCTCTCTTGTGGTCGGCGGCGAACGCTATGACGATCCGCCGGCAGGTCTGGACCAGACCAACTGGGGCGCATTTCTGGCAATCCTTCATGCGCAGGGATATGACGGGCGTCTGAGTATAGAGCCTCATTCTGCAAACTGGCAGGGAGAGCTTGGTGAAAAGGGACTGGATTATACGATTCGCTATTTCCGCGCTCTGGAGCTGTGAGCATGAAGTGGATGATTGCTTCCGATCTTCATGGATCGGCATATTATTGTGAAAAGCTTCTGGAGGCAAAAAGAAAGGAGAACCCCGGACGCATATTGCTTCTGGGGGATCTTTTGTACCATGGCCCCCGGAACGATCTGCCAAAAGGATACGATCCGAAGGCAGTGATCGCAGCACTGAATCCATTAAAGGAAGAAATTCTCTGTGTCAGAGGAAACTGTGACACAGAGGTGGATCAGATGGTTTTGGAGTTTCCGATCATGGCAGATTACTGCATTCTGGATTTGGGTGGCAGGATTGTATTTGCGACACACGGACATCATTACAGTGTGGATAATCTGCCGCCGCTTAAGAAGGGAGATCTGTTCCTGCAGGGACATACCCATATTCCGGGACATTGGGAAAAAGATGGAGTGCTCTGCCTTAATCCGGGATCAGTTTCGATTCCGAAACAGGAAAGCTGGCATGGTTATCTGATTCTGGATGAAAAAACGGTCGTCTGGAAAAATCTGGACGGGGAAGAAATGGATCGTCTGGAACTGTAGAAGACAGGGGAAAAGGGGCATCGCATCCGGTGGTGCGGGCTATAAAACAAAAAGCGGCTGACAGGAAATCCTGCCGCCGCTTTTCGTTATATGAGGGGGGAGATAGTGAGTAATTCATCTATCCGTAAAATAGAATACCCGAAAAATGTGTCCATAGTATGTACGCTTCCTTAAAAAGACATAAAAATTATAAAGCATAAATAAAGCATGTCTAAATTCCGTTTCACGGCAGCATATTAACCACGGAAACGGACATTTATAGATTTTTCATAAATAAATTTTACGAAGTTCATGATTTTCTCATACTTTTGTATTATACTGGAAAAGAACAAAGCGGATCAGATGCTGATCTGTCAAAAAAGATCTGATTTCAGGGGAGTTTTAAAGGGATTTTTATGAACGACGAACAATACTATGCATTTGTGCGCCCATATGAGGATGCAATGCAGATGATGCTGACCCGTCTGGATGTGCTCAATCATAATCTGTATGGCACATCGGACAGCCAGCCGATTCATTATATACAGGACAGGATCAAGCAGAAGAAAAGTCTGGAGGAAAAATTGATCCGCAGAGGACATGAGCCGACGGTGGATAATGCAAAAGATTATCTTCAGGATATTGCCGGTGTGCGGGTAATCTGTTATTTTGTGGATGATATTTATAATCTGGTAAAAAGTCTGAAGCGACAGACAGATTTGATTGTAGTACGGGAGCAGGATTATATTAAAAATCCAAAGCCAAACGGCTATCGCAGCTATCATCTGATCGTAGGAGTTCCGGTCTATTGCATGGACGGGATGGAGTATTTTCCCGTGGAAGTGCAGCTTCGAACCCTTTCAATGGATTTCTGGGCGAGCATGGAACATCGCATTTCTTATAAAAAGGAACGCGAGGATAAGGAGGCGCTGACAGAAGAGCTGAGAGGGTATGCGAATGTGCTGGTCGAGATTGAGAAAAGTTTTGGACGGCACAATGAGATTGGAAAACTGGAAAAGTGAGAAGGGAGAAAGAAGAATCATGGAAAAAAGAAGAATGGATAAACTGGGAATTGACGTTTCGCTGCTGGGGTTTGGCTGCATGCGTTTTCCGATGACTCCGGATGGAAAAATTGATGAACCGAGAGCAGAGGAGATGCTGGATCGGGCGATCGCAGAGGGCGTCAATTATATTGATACGGCTTATCCTTATCACAATGGAGAGAGTGAACCGTTTGTCGGAAAGGCGCTTTCCAAATATGACAGAGATTCCTTTTATCTGGCCTCCAAGCTGCCTCTTTGGGCAGTGGAAACGCTGGATGATGCGAAGCGGATTTTTGCAGAGCAGCTGGAAAGGCTGCGGACGGATCATATTGATTTTTACCTGCTTCATGCAGTCAATAAAGAAAAATGGGATAAGATGAAGGAACTGGGCGTTGTGGATTACTGCGCGCAGTTAAAGGCAGAGGGAAAGATACGCTATTACGGCTTTTCCTTCCATGACAGTTATGAAGTGTTTGAGGAGATCATTCGTTATCGTGAGTGGGATTTCTGCCAGATTCAGTACAACTATATGGATACGCAGGAGCAGGCGGGCGATAAGGGTTATGCGCTGGCGGAAGAGCTGGGCGTGCCGCTCGTCATCATGGAGCCTGTAAAGGGCGGAAGCCTTGCAAACTTTTCGGAGGATATCAATGCGAAGTTCCGCGCGCTGGATGCTGACGCGAGTATCGCATCCTGGGCGCTCAGATGGGTAGGGACTCATCCGAATGTAAAGGTTATTTTAAGTGGAATGTCAACAGAGGAACAGGTGGAGGATAATCTTCATACCTTCCGGCAGTTTGTACCGTTGAATGAAAAGGAGCAGGCGGTAATTGAAGATATTGTAAAAGAACTTAAAGGCCGTGTGCAGAACGGATGTACAGGTTGTCGTTATTGTATGCCCTGTCCGGTAGGAATAGACATTCCCAAAAACTTTGCGCTCTGGAATAAATATCATATCTATGGCACATATGACCATGTGAAACAGGCATGGGAGAATGAAATGAAAGAGAGCGAGAAGGCACAGAACTGTGTTCACTGTGGCAGATGTGAAGGGCTGTGCCCGCAGAAGATTTCCATCCGGGCGGATTTGGAACGCGTATATGCGGATATGAAACAGGCGCAGGAGAGCTGAAAGCAGTGTGAAAGATAAAATGGAAGCCGAAAGGAGTGATATTGCTCCCTTCGGCTTCATTGCAGTAAAGATTTGGTGTCACTTTTCCCTGCATTTGATTCCGTAATTGCCATGGCCGCGGGAAGAGAGGGATAGACAGCGCTGTTATCATAGGAAGTCCAGAATGATTTTTGAAACATAAGAAGACCTCCTTAAATAGATAAAATTTTGTGAATGAGGTGTCAGGCTATCAGCCCCGGAAATTTTTCCCGTAGCAGTAATAGATAAAGGACAGGTCGCTGACAAATAAAACGCCGATGAAAAGAATCATGAGCCATGTGAACGGCTCACCAAAATCCAGTTCCCGGAAAAGATACAGGTTGGATATAAGAAAGAGGAGCAGCGGCAGGGCGGCAACGGAGAGGATACGGTAAAGCCTGTACTTTTTGGAGGACATTCCTTTGGGGATGTAATCCTCGGGATGCTTCATCTCACAGTGGACGACGATGCCGTAACGCCCTGAGGTGCGGTAGGCGTGATATTCGATGCCGTCCATAAAGAAGTCTGGGGACATTCCTTTTCTGGAGAAGGATATGCGGGCTTTGTTCTCGGCGGCGTATTTTAAGAGAGCCTCTTCAAATTCATCAGGTGTATCGCAGCGGGTGTCCGGCATAAAGGAAAATTCCCGGACAGCCTCCGAGCGGACGATTTCCTTATAATCGTTGATAAACTGCATGAATACAGAGCCGCTGCGTTCGTCTTCCTCCATTTGCTGCAAATACCGGTCCACTCCAAAATCGGCGAGCTGGGCTTCGTGGATTTTTTTACAGAAATCCAATGCATTATTTAATTCATTTCTCTGAGATTCAAGACGCTTTTCTTGCATTTCTACAGCGCTCCTGAGGTCGACCTCGCCGTTTAACAGGCGGCGAAGTTCTTCGATGGGCATCCCGAGCTTGCGGAAAAGGCGGATGAGCTTCAGGCGTTCGATGTCATTGTCGGAGTATTCCCGGTAGGAATTGTCTTCATTTCTTGCAGGACAGATCAGACCCTGCTTTTCATAGTAGCGGATGTTCTGGCTGGAGATTCCGGTAAGCTGTTCCGCTTCTTTAATATTTTTCATAGAGATGTGCTCCTTTCGGTATGGGTTTCCGGGTAGTCCCGGCTGCTTATGGTGTCATCATAAGGGTTGGAGCAGGTATAAGGTCAAGGGTTTTTCGATTTATTTATGAATTTTCTGCCCTTTTTGGAAAAGACTATCATACCGACATAAAAAAGGAGCAGATAAAACGGAAATATGCCGGGACTGAACGTTTGTCCTAAAAAACCGAACAGGGCTGGAACGAGCATGATTCCGATATAAGAAGCGGCCATCTGGATGCCCATGACGGAAGGAGAAACACTTTCACCGAAGTTTTGTGGAGTAAGATAGTTGAGATTTGGAAAAAGCGGTCCGTTTCCAAGCCCGATTAAAAACAACCCGACAGCCGCAAAAAAGGGAGGGGCAGGGATTATGAGAAAGAGGATGGAAATTCCAAGCAGGCATTGTCCGATTCGGATGATCTGCCAGCTGTGGAGTACGCAGGAGAGCAGACCGGAAATAAAACGTCCCAGCGTCATACCGATGTAATAAAACATGATAATGCGGGCTGCTGTATCGAACGGAAGGTTCCTGTATTCTACCAAAAAGGTGCTGCCCCAGCTTCCGCAGGTATATTCAATGCCGCAGGAAGTGATAAAAACACAGCAGATGGAGATGACTCCGGGAATATTCAGAATACGACGGAGAGAAAGGGAGTCAACGTTTTCTTCGGAAGGGTGAGGGTGAACGGAATCTGCCTTTTTCCAGAGCGGCAGGGCTGCAAACAGGAGGAGAGTAATGAAAATTTGGATCATAAACGCCGCCTGATAGCCGCCGCGCCAGCCGGAAGGACTGCTTATGATAAGAGACATAAGGTATGGGCTCAGTGATACGCCGATGCCGTAGAAGCAGTGGAGAAAACTCATATGGGACGCGGAATAGTGAAGAGAAATATAATTATTGAGCGCCGTATCGACTGCTCCGGCACCAATACCGAGAGGAAGGGCGAGGAGACAGAAAAAAATCAGGCTGTCGGAAAAGGAAAAGCCTATCAGGGAAGCTGCGGTCAGAGCCGTACTTAATGCGGTCAGACGTCCCGTTGAAAAACGCCGGATGAGCAGAGGGCTCAGGAGACTGGAAAGAACGGTTCCGGCAGAAATAAGCACTGTGACGACGCTGCCGAAGGAGAACGGGAGTCCAAGCTCCATATAGATGGCGGGCCATGCGGTACCGAATAGGGAATCAGGGATACCAAGTCCGATAAAAGCGATATAAATGACGATGAGCAGTATAGTCATGAAAAAATTCCTCTTGTTCGCAAAAGTTTGTCGGAAAAATGGACCGGAAGCAGAAAGAATTTACTTCCGGTCCGGAACAGTATAGCTTTTGATCTTTACATCAGCGAAGCATACTGCGACATATACAGGTGATAATATTCGCCCTTCTGAGCCATCAGCTCGTCGTGGGTGCCTCGCTCGAGGATAGTGCCTTTGTCTACATACATGATGCAGGAGGCATTTTTTATCGTGGAGAGGCGGTGGGCGATGATAAAGGAAGTCCTTCCTTTCAGAAGCTCGTTCAGTCCCTTTTGCAGTACGATTTCCGTTTCGGTATCGATGCTGGACGTCGCCTCGTCAAGGATCAGTATCTTCGGATCGGCGAGCAGCGCGCGGGCAAAGGAGATGAGCTGCCTCTGACCTGCGGACAGGCGGCTGCCGCGTTCGTTTACCTGTGTCTGGTAGCCGTTTTCCATTTCCATAATGAAGTCATGGGCGCAGACTGTTTTGGCAGCGCGGATGACTTCTTCATCTGTGGCGGTAAAATTGCCGTAACGGATATTGTCCATGATCGTGCCGGAGAAAATGAAGCTGTCCTGCATCATGACGCCCATCTGTTTCCGGAGGGAATGGATCGTTACGCCGGAAATATCCGTTCCGTCTATGAGGATACGTCCGGAATCCACATTGTAAAAGCGGCTTAACAGATTGACGAGCGTTGTTTTTCCGGCTCCGGTGGGACCGACCACAGCAAAGGATTCGCCCTGTTTTGCGGTAAAGCTCACATCTTTTAGAATGGGCTGGCCGGGTTCATAGCTGAACGTTACATGCTCAAAGGCAACGTCGCCGCGGATAGGGGGCATCTCGGTCGCGCCTTCCGCGTCTTTTACGAGTACAGGCTCGTCTATTGTTTCAAAAATACGCTCCAGATAGGAAATGGCTGTCAGCAGGGAATTATAAAATCCTGCGAGCGTGTTGATGGGAGCCCAGAAACGGCCGATATATGCGGTAAAGGCAATCAGGACGCCGACGGTGATATCTGCCTTTCCGGTGAGCATCCAGTTAACGCCGAGTACATAAATGGCTGCGGTCGTAAGGGCGGAAATGATATCCACGCTGGGTCCCATCGTGAAATTGTACATCACAGCGCGCATCCAGGACTGGCGGTAGCCGGAGCTGAGCTTATTGAAAATGCCGCTGTTGACTTCTTCGCGTACAAACGACTGGGTCACGCGGATTCCGTTGATGCTTTCTGCGATATAGGCGTTTAGGTTGGACTGTTTATTGCTCTGGATCTGCCATGCCTTACGCTGTTTGCGCTTGATAAAAATAATGACGGCGGCAAGGATGGGCAGTCCGCAGAGACATACCAGAGTAAGCTGGGCATTTAGCATCAACATGAACAGGATGATGAACACGAGGTTGCAAAGGTCTGTAATCGTGTTTAGGATACCGTTGGAAAGCAGGTCGCTGATGCTGTTGACATAGTTTACAACGCGTACCTGAATCTTACCGTGAGGGCGATCGTCATAATAGGAAAAAGGAAGCTCCTGCAGATGTTCAAAAATATCGTAGCGGATATCGTGGATTATCTGCTGACCGATCAGGTTGGTGTGTTTGATCTTATAACGCAGGCTGACGGCAGAGTAGAGCGCCGCAAGAAGCGTCAAAAGGCTGTAAAAAATGATCCCTTTCATATCTTTCTGCGGAATGCAGATATCCATTACTTTCTGAAAAAACTGCGGGATCAGCATCGTAAAAGCAGAAGCTGAAAGCATCATGAAGGCAACGCTGAAAAAGCGTTTCCGGTAAGGTTTTAAATAGCTGAGAAGCCGCTTGAGCTGTCCGATGTCAAAGCTGTCCTCTAAAACTTCGTCTACATCGTATTTATTGCGTGCCATTTCAGGTCAGTCCCTCCTCTCTGCCGCGCGTTTCAAGTATTCTGCCTGCTCTTCTTCGGAGGGCAGTTCACCGTATTGATGGTAAAAAGCGCTGGCGTAATAACCTTTTTGTGCAAGAAGCTCCTGGTGCGTTCCGTGCTCTATAATCCTTCCGTTATCCATGACAAGGATAAGGTCGGCATCTTTAATGGAGGAGATGCGGTACGCAATGACGAAGATGGTACACTGACCGTCGAGCTTTTTGAGCTGGTCCTGGATGTAGCTTTCGGTCTCCATATCTACAGCGGAGGTCGTATCATCGAGAATCAGGATCGAAGGTTTTTTTAACAGAGCCCGGGCAAGGGAGATACGCTGTTTCTGACCGCCGGATAAACCGACGCCGCGTTCGCCCACAATGGTGTCATAGCCGTCGGGCATTTTTTTGATAAAGTGGTTTGCATCTGCCATAATGGCAGCCTGCCGGATTTCTTCGAAGGAGCAGTCCGGACGCCCGTATGCAATATTTCCTTCAATTGTGTCAGAAAAAAGAAATATATCCTGCATTGCCATTCCGATATTGTCGCGCAGGTCGTAAAGGTTCCAGTCCTTTACATTGATGCCGTCTACCAGGACTTCTCCGGACGTTGCATCTACAAAGCGGCAGAGAAGGTTCATGATAGTGGATTTTCCGGCACCGGTAGAGCCTAAAATGCCGACGGTTTGCCCTTTTTTGACGGAGAAGGAGATATTTTTTACGATATCTTCATCGTCAGCGGTATAGGAAACATCTTTGAATGTTACGTCACCATCCATATGCCTGCGGTTTTTGGGAACCGGAGGCATTTTGACAAGGGGCTCCTCCACATAAGTCGTATATATTTTTTCCACAGAAGTGATGAAGCGATGGATATCGTTTACCCACCAGCCTGCCATACGAAGAGGGGCATTTAACATCCATAAGTAGCCGTTGACAGTAACGAGGTTACCGATTGTCATTTCTCCGCGGATGACCATCCAGCCGCCGTACAAAAGCAGAACAACATTCAATACATAGGAGAGCACTTCAAAGATGGGAAGATATTTCATCCAGACATCGGAGGATGAAAGCTGTGCTTCCATGTAGGCGTCGTTTTCCTTATTAAATTTTTCAAGCTCAAAATCCTCTTTGGCAAAGGCCTTTACGACCCGGTTGCCGCTGACATTTTCCTGAACAAAAGCATTCAGGGAAGAGAAGCGGTCGCGGATACGCTGGAAGGTGGGACGTACTGCCTTTGACTGGCGGTAGGTTGTCAGCGCTGTAAAGGGCAGTACGACGAGCATGCACAGTGCGAGCTTTACGTTGACGGTAAATATCATGAACAGCGCAAAGCCAAACAGCAGCAGGTTTTCGTAGACTGCATAGATGATGTAGGCAACAAAATGTCGTATTGCATCCATGTCACCTGTCTGACGGCTCATCAGATCGCCGGTCTTTTTCTTGCTGTAAAAAGAAAAATCCTCTGTCAGGAGCCGTCTGTAAACGCTGTCGCGCATGTCGTAAAGCACGCCCTGAGAGCAGGTCTCGAAAATGACCTGATAAAAGAAGCGCAGTATGCCTCGCACAGCCGTGACAAGAAGCAGGATGACTACGAGCTTTGTCAAAAGTTCGAGCTGTCCTCCCTGAATGACGTCATCTACGATAAGCCCGGAAACGTAAGGGTTTACGATAGCCAGAATAGAGATGACAGTGGTCATGAGCAGGCCGAGCAGCAGCTTGAAACGGTATTTGCGCAAAAAGCCCCAGAACCATTTCATTGGTGTCATAACAATTCTTTTTCCTCCTTTTATACCGCATATCGCGGCAGTCCTATTATTAAAAAATACTCAATTTTCCACATGATTTGAATGTACTTTCTTGCAGGTTTCATGTAAAATGTTGTCAAGCGATGAAAGAATGATAATGGACTGAGCCGTTGGGGCCGGAATGAGAGGAAGATGTGTTATGGAGCGCAGAGGCGCAGTATTTGAGGAAGGATTTAATCCGACGTTTTTATTTACATGGAAAGGAATACGCACAGAGGACGAAGGCAGCTATCACAGCCACGAGCATCTGGAATTGTGTTATATCCAGTCCGGAAATGGCAGGCACAGGATCGACGGAGCAGTTTATGATGTGCGAGAGGGAGATCTTTTGGTGATAAATTCCGGGACTTATCATCAGGCGCTGATGGGACCGGAGAAATGCCCGATGGTGGAGTTTTATGTGGGTTTGACGGATTTAAAGCTTGGCGGAACAGAAAAAAACAGGTTTCCTCTGCGGGATGATTTCCCTGTTTTTCATACTGAAGGGGAGCTGAAGCTGAAGCTGAGCAAGCTGTGCGTTGCGATGGAGGCAGAGCAGGAGCGCTGCAGCAGCGGAAGATATTATATGATGAAGACGTATGCGATGCAGATGCTTATTTTGCTCGCACGGGAGATGGAGGAGTCAAACGAACAGGAAAAGCAGCGGCAATATTCCTTTGAATCGGTCAGCCGGAAATATCTGGTTGAAAAGATAATGGATTATTTCGAGGACCACTATGAGGAAAAGATTTCCCTGGACCAGATAGCAAGCAATATGTATCTGAGTCCGTTTTATGTTTCGAGGATATTTAAGGCGGAGACAGGAAATACGCCGATACATTACCTGATAGACGTGCGGCTCGCAAAGGCGTACAGGCTTTTGGAGGAGGAGCCGGAGTTGAGTATTCAGGAAGTGGCGGCGAAGGTTGGCTATGACGATGCCTATCATTTCAGCAAACTTTTTAAGAAAAAATACGGGAGCGCGCCGTCTGCGGTAAGGCGCGGGGAAAGAGGAAGCAATGGATAACCCTATTATACTTGTGGCAGAGATAATCGGAACGGTGGCGTTTGCATCTTCCGGGGCGATGCTTGCGATACGGAAAAACATGGACCTGTTCGGCGTTTTGGTGCTGGGATTATGTGTTGCCGTCGGCGGAGGTATCCTGAGGGATATTATTCTGGGACAGACGCCGCCGGGAGCATTCCGCGATCCGGTCTATGCAATGGTGGCGATGGGAACCTCGGTTTTTCTGTTTATTGTGGTATATTTAAAAAAGGAAATTTTGAACAGCAGATATTTGACCCGGTATGAACAGGTGATGAATTACTGTGACGCGGTGGGGCTGGGGATTTTTACAGTGATCGGTGTATATACGGCGCACAGCCTTGGCTATCGCAATAAATTTTTCCTGATTTTTCTGGGCATGCTGACCGGAGTGGGAGGCGGCATGATACGGGATGTCCTGGCAGATACGATGCCTTTTATCCTGCGCAAGCACGTATATGCGGTAGCGGCGCTGGCAGGGGCGCTCGCATGTGTCAATCTCATTGACAGGAATCTGTATCTTTCGCTGGCCACGGGCACTGCGATCATCATTGTGATCAGGGTGCTGGCGACAAAGTTCTGCTGGGATTTGCCGAGACCGCTGCCGAAGGAGAAGAAGGAGGGATAAAAAGATATGTGTGATGTAAAAAAGTATGAAAAGATTTACGAGGAGATAAATCGTTTGGAACCGGAGGATACGCTGCAGCTTGTGTTGGAGGCGAAGACCGAAGAGGAGCGGGATTTTTACCAGCTGATAGGGGATTTCCTGCTTCAGAAAAAGCAGAGGCAGGTAATTGAGGGGAATCTGTTTTAAATGAAAAAATATGTTTTGATAGCAGGGGTAAACGGCGCCGGAAAATCAACGCTGTACCAGACCCTTTCAGGAATAAAAAATATGCCCCGTGTGAATACAGATGAGATATTAAAAAGTTTTGGGGACTGGAAAAGCCTGGAGGATACTGTAAAGGCTGGAAAAATAGCGATAGGATTGATAGATAGGTACTTTGCGGAGGGACGGTCGTTTAATCAGGAAACGACGCTTTGCGGAAGAGCAGCGTTGAAAAATATTCGGACAGCAAAAGAAAAAGGATATTTTGTAGAAATGCATTATGTAGGTGTGGATTCGGCTGAAACGGCGAAGAAACGTGTTCGGATGCGGGTAGCGAGAGGGGGGCACGGCATAGCGGAAAGTGATATAGAACGAAGATATATCGAGAGCTTTAAAAATTTAAAACTCATTTTAGGCGAATGCGATATGACAGCGTTTTATGATAATACGGACAAGTTTAGACGATTTGCAATATTTAAGGGAGGAGAACCTGTTGTATTATCAAAAACACTTCCGGAATGGTTTCAAAGATGCGGAGTGATATCTGATGCACAGGAGGGATAAAGGATGAGATTACTGATAAAACAGCGCGTATTTTCATGGACGGATACTTATGATGTGTACGACGAATGGGAACAGCCGAAATATTTTGTAAAAGCGGATTTTTTCTCATTGGGGCATCAAATCCGCGTATACGATAGAAATGACCGGGAGGTAGGATGTATCAAAGAAAAGCTTCTGTCGTTTCTCCCTGCATTTGAGGTGGAGCAAAACGGCGTGACTGTCGGTATGGTCCAGAAGCAGTTTTCTTTTTTTAAGCCGCGCTATGAGGTGGATTATAAGGGCTGGCGCGTGGAAGGCGATTATCTGGGATGGGATTATGATGTGTACGACGGCTGCAGCGTGGCAGCGCACATCAGCCAGAAGCCGCTCCACTGGGGAGATACTTATGTGATAGAATGCGCGGACGGAGAGGATGAGCTGGCATGTCTGCTGTTGGTGGTCGCGATAGACGCTGCAAATTGTGAGAATGACTGAGGAGATTAGCATGAGATTTTGCTGCGGCTGGTCGGGAGCAGGTCCTACAATGGGATGACGGACCTGATATATGAGAAAAGATGAGAGAAGATATGAAATATATTTTACTTCATGGTCTGGGGCAGTCTTCCGAAAGCTGGTCGGAAGTGATAAAGGAGCTGAATCCCGAATGGGATATTTTATGTCCGGATATGGTAGAGTGGATGGTTGGAAAAGAGCCCTGTTATGATACTTTATACCGGGAGCTGGAGAGTTTCTGCAGGCAGTTTGAAGAGCCTTTGTGTCTGTGCGGGCTTTCACTGGGAGCTATCCTCGCAATGGATTTTGCAGCAGGTCATGCGGAGCGGGTGCAGAGCCTTGTGCTGATAGGCGCACAATATAAAATGCCCCGAAAGCTGTTAAAGCTGCAGGATATCATTTTCCGTTTCATGCCGGGGAGGGCGTTTGGGAAAATGGGGTTTCAAAAGACGGATTTTATCAGCCTGTGCCGTTCGATGGCAGAGCTGGATATTGAAAACAGGCTAAGGCAGATTACGGCGTGGACGCTCGTGATATGCGGGGAAAAGGATTTTGCAAATAAGGCGGCGTCTGCAAAGCTGGCGGGATCTTTGCCGCGGGCGGAGCTTGTCCTGATGCAGGATTCCGGGCATGAGGTAAACCGCGATGCGCCTGTCATCCTGGGAAAAGAGATAAAACGGTTTTGGGAGAGATTACAGTCATGATTTCTCCTTTTTAGAAAGGACAAAAGGAGCGGCCTGAAAACATGATATCTGATAGGCGGCACGATGGGCGTTGGAAAAACAACCGTATGCCAGCTCTTAAAAAAGAAGCTTCCGAAAAATGTATTTCTTGACGGAGACTGGTGCTGGGATGCGGCAGGCGGATGTGATAGAGAGGAGCGTTGCCAGAATCCCCCTGTATGAAGGGCTGGATACGGTCAGGATAGATACGGACGGAAAAACGGCATGGGAAACGGCGGAGGAGATATGCCGGATAAATGCGGAGGTTTTTACATGAAAAAAGATGGAGCGGCAAAAAATTATTACGGCAGCCTGTGTACCCGGATGTACGAGATACTGCACGAAAAAGCGCCGCAGGACGAACTGGATTTTTATCTGTCCTATGCCCAAAAAGGAGAGCGGATATTGGAGGCACTGTGCGGGAGCGGGCGTTTTTTCGTACCGTTTTATGAAAGGGGCTTTGATATCCACGGGGTCGACCTGTCGGTAGAAATGCTGGAAAAGCTGCTGGAAAAAGCGCCCGGCGCGGACGTGGTATGCGCGGATATCACGCAGTATGCGGCAAAACAGAGATTTGATTACATTTTTATCTCTTCCGGGTCGGTCTCCCTGTTTACGGACATGGAGCTGTGCAAAGCTGTTTTAAAAAAGATGAAAGAGCTGCTTTTGCCGGGCGGAAGGTTTGTTTTTGCAGTGGATACGGTCGCGGACCGGTGTGCGGAAGACGGGGAGTACAGAGAGGATGTTTCCGTAAGGACAGAGGAGGGACTGCGGCTTTGTCTTAGAACCAGAAATCATTATGATGAAGAGAGCAGGACGCAGTTTTCTCCCGGGATTTATGAGCTGTATGACGGCGAAACGCTTTTACAGGAAGAGTTTATGGATTTTCAGACGCATCTGTACAGTTTCGGGGAGATGGAAGCGTATCTGGAGGAGGCGGGCTTTAAGGTCGAGGCGGTATATTCATCTTTTTCAAAGCAGGAAGCAGCGGACGATAGCTGTGAAATGTTCCTGTTTGAATGCACACATAAAAAATCCTCTACCCCAAGGCGGGATTTTATGTTATTATAAAATGAGACAGCCGCGAAAATGCATCAGGCGCGGTGTAAAACTTCTATTTTACTTTTACTAAAATGTCGCCGGGACGGCAGAATGAGAGGAATCATGGGAAACGTAAAACGGATTTATGTGGAAAAAAAGGCCGGATATGCGGTCAAGGCGCAGGAACTGAAAGAGGATCTTGTCGGATATCTGAATATGACTAAGATCGATGATGTGCGGATGTTTATTCGTTACGATGTGGAGAATATCAGTGATGATGTTTTTGAACAGGCATGCAGCACCGTATTTTCCGAACCGCCGGTTGATATTTTATATCGGGAAAGCATTGAAGTACCTGCAAACGGGCGTGTATTCAGCGTGGAATTTCTGCCGGGGCAGTTTGACCAGCGTGCGGATTCCGCAGTACAGTGTGTGCAGTTTTTAAAGGCGGAGGAAACTCCTGTCATCCGCACGGCAGTGACATACCTGATCACAGGAGATCTGACAGATGAGGAATTTGACAGGATAAAGGCTTACTGCATCAATCCGGTGGATTCCAGAGAGACGGATATGGCAAAGCCTGAGACGCTGGTAACAGAGTTTGCAGAGCCTGCGGATGTGAAGGTACTGGAAGGCTTCCGGGAGCTTGATGAGGCAGCGCTGACAGAGTTGTATGACTCTTTGGGGCTTGCAATGACTCTTCAGGATTTTAAGCATATCCAGAACTATTTTGTAAATGAGGAAAAGCGCGATCCTTCCATGACGGAGATAAGAGTACTGGATACTTACTGGTCCGACCACTGCCGTCACACTACGTTTTCTACAGAATTGAAAAATGTGGAATTCGGCGAGGGTTATTACCGCGCACCCATGGAAAAGACATATCAGGATTACTTAGATACACGCAAAGAGCTGTATCAGGATCGCCCTGACAAGTTCGTCTGCCTGATGGATCTGGCACTTGCAGCGATGAAGAAGCTGAGAAAAGACGGCAAGCTGGAAGATATGGAGCAGTCGGACGAGATAAACGCATGCTCAGTCATCGTGCCGGTGGAAATGGATTATGGCGATGGCCCGGTAACAGAGGAATGGCTCGTATTTTTCAAAAATGAGACACATAACCATCCGACAGAAATCGAACCGTTCGGCGGTGCGGCAACCTGTCTTGGCGGCGCAATCCGCGATCCGCTTTCCGGACGCGGATATGTATATCAGGCAATGCGCGTGACCGGCGCGGCCGATCCGACAGTTCCGGTAGCGGATACCTTAAAAGGCAAGCTTTCTCAGAAGAAGCTCGTGCGCGGCGCCGCTTCGGGATACTCCTCCTACGGTAATCAGATCGGACTGGCAACAGGCTATGTCAAAGAGGTTTATCATCCGAACTATGTGGCAAAGCGTATGGAGATAGGTGCAGTAATGGGCGCAGCTCCGAGGAGCAATGTCATTCGTGAAAATTCCGATCCGGACGATATCATCATTCTGCTGGGCGGACGTACAGGACGTGATGGCTGCGGCGGTGCGACAGGATCCTCCAAGGTGCATACGGAAAAGAGTATTGAAACATGCGGCGCAGAGGTACAGAAGGGTAATGCGCCTACAGAGAGAAAGATTCAGCGCCTGTTCCGAAGGGAAGAGGTATCCAGACTTATCAAAAAGTGTAATGACTTCGGAGCCGGCGGCGTTTCCGTTGCAATCGGTGAGCTGGCAGACGGTCTGGAAGTGGATTTGGATAAGGTTCCTAAGAAATATGCAGGTCTGGATGGTACGGAGCTGGCAATTTCTGAATCTCAGGAGCGTATGGCAGTCGTAGTCTCCCCGGCAGATGTGGATAAATTCCTTGGCTATGCAGAAGAAGAGAATCTGGAGGCGGTCGCAGTGGCGGTCGTGACAGAGGAGCCCCGTCTTGTATTAAAGTGGCGCGGTAAGAAAATCGTGGATATTGCACGCGCTTTCCTGGATACGAACGGTGCACATCAGGAAACAGATGTTTTCGTGGACATTCCTTCCGAAGAAGACAATTATTTCCGTCAGTATGCAGTTCCTGCTGTAGAGGAGGCTGTAAAGGCGGGCGACTATAAAAAAGCATGGACTGCCCTGCTGGCAGATTTAAATGTCTGCTCCCAGAAAGGTCTTGTGGAGATGTTTGATTCCTCTATCGGTGCGGGCAGTGTGCTGATGCCTTACGGCGGTAAGTATCAGCTGACCGAAACGCAGGCGATGGTGGCCAAGCTTCCTGTCCTGAAAGGAAAGACTGACACCGTAACGATGATGGCTTACGGTTTCGACCCGTATCTCTCTTCCTGGAGTCCCTATCACGGCGCAGTTTACGCAGTGGTGGAATCCATGGCAAGGATAGTTGCGGCGGGCGGCGATTTCTCTAAGATACGCTTTACCTTCCAGGAGTATTTCCGTCGTATGACATCCGATCCGGAGCGCTGGAGCCAGCCCTTTGCGGCGCTGTTGGGCGCATATGACGCTCAGATGGGCTTTGGTCTTCCTTCTATCGGCGGTAAAGATTCCATGTCCGGGACGTTCAATGATATTGATGTTCCGCCGACGCTCGTTTCTTTTGCGGTCGATGTGGCAAAGGAGAAAAATGTTGTAACGCCTGAGCTGAAAAAGGCGGGCAGCAGACTGGTACGCTTCTCTATCGAGAAGGACGGATATGACATGCCTGAGTATGAGAAGGTAATGGCGCTCTATGCCGGCATCACAAAGCTCATGGCGGACGGCGTGATACTTTCTGCATACGCACTGGACAGCTATGGAGCGGCAGCTGCTCTTTCCCGTATGGCGTTTGGTAACGGCATGGGCTTTGAGCTGGAAAAGGATGTGACTGCAGAGACTCTGTTTGCCAACGGTCTGGGTGATCTGGTTGCAGAAGTGGCAGCGGATAAGCTGGATCAGATAAACGTTCCTTATACGCTCCTTGGAACAGTTACTGAAAAGCCTGCGTTCGTATGGGGTGATACGGAGATTTCTGAAGAGGAAGCGCTGGAGACATGGAAGAAGCCTCTGGAAAAAGTATTTCCGACAAAGGCTGTAAAGGGGACAGATAAGGTGGAGACCGGGCTGTATCATGCAGACAGCATTTATGTATGCAAAAATAAGGTGGCAAAGCCGACCGTATTTATTCCGGTATTCCCCGGCACGAACTGTGAATACGACAGCACGAAGGCGTTTGAACGTGCAGGAGCAAATGTTGTGACGCGCGTCTTCAAAAATCTGAGCGCAGAGGATATTCGTTCTTCTGTAGACGCTTTTGAAAAAGAGATAGGCAAGGCTCAGATCATCATGTTCCCCGGCGGATTTTCCGCAGGCGATGAGCCGGACGGCTCCGCAAAATTCTTTGCGACAGCATTCCAGAACGAGAAGATAAAGGAAGCTGTAACAAAGCTGTTACAGGAAAGAGACGGTCTGTGCCTCGGTGTCTGCAACGGTTTCCAGGCGCTGATCAAATTAGGACTTGTGCCTTACGGCGAGATTGTCGGACAGAAGCAGGATTCCCCGACGCTGACATTTAATACGATCAACCGTCATATTTCCAAGATGGTATATACCAAGGTTGTTTCCAATAAATCCCCGTGGCTGCAGGGCGCGGAAGTCGGAAAGGTATATGTAAATCCGGCATCCCATGGCGAAGGACGTTTTGTAGCGCCGAAGGAATGGATAGACAGGCTGTTTGAAAACGGTCAGGTCGCAACCCAGTATTCCGATCCGGAAGGAAACATTTCCATGGACGAAGAGTGGAATGTAAACGGTTCCTTTGCCGCGATAGAGGGTATCACGTCTCCGGACGGTCGTATCCTTGGCAAGATGGCTCATTCCGAGCGTCGTGACAGAAGTGTTGCGGTAAACATTTACGGAGAGCAGGATTTAAAGATATTCGAGTCCGGCGTTTCTTATTTCAAATAAAACCGGGGGCTGCGCTTGTAATTGCGCAGCCCTCTTGTATTTCGGGCGGAGCTGAAAAAGTCCGCCGGCGGAGGGATATGAATAAAGTAAATTATCAAGCAGAGCTGGAAAAGCTGATCAAACAGCTTCCGGACAGGCATCGGAGGCTGTTTCTGCACAGCTGCTGTGCACCATGTTCCAGCTATTGTCTGGAATACCTGAGAAAGTATTTTGACGTGACGGTTTTTTATTATAATCCGAACATCAGCTTCGGGGAGGAGTACCGGCATCGGGTAGAAGAGCTGAAAAGGCTGGTAGAGGAACTGAATGAAGATGCAGCCGGCGGCAACCCTATTGAGCTGGAAGAAGGACCATATGAGCCGGAAAGATTTTTTGAGGCTGTAAAAGGGATGGAGGACTGTCCGGAAGGCGGCGAGAGGTGTTTTGTCTGCTATGAGTTACGGTTGAGGGAGGCGGCAAAGCGCGCTGCGGAAGGCGGATATGATTTTTTTACAACGACGCTTACAATCAGCCCGCTAAAAAATGCGCAGAAGCTGAACGAGATAGGGCAGAGGCTGGGAGAGGAATACGGAGTGGCATGCCTGCCTTCGGATTTTAAGAAAAAGGGAGGATATCAGAGGTCAATAGAACTGAGCAGGGAACATGACCTGTACCGGCAGGATTACTGCGGCTGCGTTTTTTCCAAAAAAGAAAGGGAGCGTCAGGAGGGCGAAGGGCAGAAAACATCGCGGAATTAACATAAATCAAGTTTGAGAAGCGAAATTGATTTATGTCAATGACTTATCCGGTAAAAAAGAGTATAATATTACAGCATCTGTGTGAGGAGAAATGTTGTGATGGATACAAAAGTAAGAGAGTTTTTCAGAGAAAGATATAAGATAACCGGAGAGGAAGCTTTATCTGAGATGGAGAAGCTTACCGAATTTGTTGAGATGAAGCGGGGAGATATTTTGATGGCTCAGGGAGAAATCCCGAAAAAGGTTTTCTTTCAGATAGATGGGATCATCAGGGGCCTTTTTGTGGATGAGGACGGAAGGGATCATACGGAATGCTTTACATGGCAGTATGACCTTCCGGCAATGCCGAGCGGCGATCTTGGCTCTCCGTCGCCTCTGACGATGGAAGCGCTGACGGAGTGCACGTTGTATGCGATTCCGATAGAGCCGCTTTTCGGGCTGCTTCATCATAATGAGGAGCTGATGGAAACCTATCATCGTCTTATGATCGAGTCGATGGAGCTCCATTACAGGATAAAACGGATATTTTATCAGTATGACGTTAAACAGCGTTATGAATGGTTTGAAAAAACATTCCCCAATATTCTTGAAAAAGTGAATCTGCGGTATATAGCGTCTTTCCTGAATATGACGCCGGAAACGCTCAGCCGCGTGAGAAAAGAGCTGAAGCGGGAGGCATGAACCGCGCCGGAGGGCTGTGAAAAAATGGACTTTATTTTTTCACAGCCCTTTTTGTATTGTGGCTCAAAAAAGGAATTGTGGAAAACAGAAGGAAAAGCTATACTGGAAACAGACGATAAAAGAAGAGGAGGTATCGGAAATGGGATTGATAAGAGCAGGTGCGGACAGTATAAAAGGCCTGTTCGCAGACCAGTGGAAGGAATATTTTTACTGTGACGCGATGGAGACGGACGTGCTGGCGGCAAGGGGAGTCAAACGCAGCGGAAGGTTCGGCTCGAATAAGAAGGCTTCCGATAATATTATTTCTGACGGCTCCGTTATCGCGGTCAATGAAGGGCAGTGCATGCTCATCGTAGACCAGGGGCGCGTGGCGGAGGTGTGCGACGAGCCGGGAGAATTTGTGTACGATGCTTCGGCAGAGCCGTCGTTTTTTCACGGGGACCTGGAAGAGAGCGTGGTGCGCTCCTTTGAGGAGCTGGGACGCAGGATTTCCTTCGGGGGCAGCGCAGGCAGAGACCAGCGGGTATATTTTATCAATCTGAGAGAGATTACGGGAAATAAGTACGGTACGCCGGGGCCTATCCCTTATCGGGTCGTGGACCGTAATATCGGTCTGGATATGGAGACCGGAGTCAGATGTCATGGGGAATATTCATTCCGGATAGTAGACCCTATCCTGTTTTATGCAAATGTGTGCGGAAATGTAGAGGACGTATTTTACAGGGAAGAGCTGGAAAGTCAGATGCGTTCAGAGCTTTTGACGGCGATGCAGGCTGCCTTCGCACGCATTTCGGCTCAGGGGATACGTTACTCGGAGCTGCCGGGGTATACGGTGCAGGTAGCGGACGCGCTCAATGGGGAGCTGTCTGAAAAATGGGAAAAGATACGCGGGATGCGCATCGTTTCTTTTGGGATAAATGGAGTAAAAGTACCGGAAGAGGATGAAAAACGCATCAAGGAGCTTCAGATGACGGCTGTGCTGCGCAGCCCTGCGATGGCGGCGGCTACCCTGACCGGAGCGCAGGCGGAGGCGATGAAGGCGGCGGCATCCAATACTGCGGCAGGCCCGATGATGGCGTTTGCCGGAATAAATATGGCATCCGCAGCAGGCGGGATAAACGCACAGGAGCTGTACCGGATGGCTGGGGCACAGCCGGGCTACGGGAATGGAGAGGCACAGCCGGGGTATGGCTATGGAAATGCGGGAGCACAGCCTGTGTACGGACAATCGGGATACGGCGCTGTGCAGCAGCCTTTTGCGCCGAGCGCGGGCTGGATGTGCGGCTGCGGCGCGCATAATACCGGAAAATTCTGCAGCGAATGCGGAAGTCCCAGACCTTCTCAGGCACAGGGCGAATGGACGTGCAGCTGCGGCGCGCGCAATACCGGAAAGTTTTGCAGTGAGTGCGGGAACCCCAGGCAGGACAGAGGCTGATAAAAGGAACCGAAAGAGAACAGGGAGAGAGGCTGGATGAAGCAGGAGCAGACAAGGCAGGAAACGGATAAAAAGTGCCCGGGCTGCGGTGGAGTGATGGATTTTGACCCAAAGACGGGCGGTCTTTACTGCCCGTATTGCGGTCAGACGGAGCAGATAGGGCAGGCGGAGGCAGAAGAGCCTGCGCAGGAGTTGGATTTTGAGCAGGCTCTGGAAAAGGAAAGCTGCGAATGGGGAGCTGCAAAAAAGCTTGTGACCTGCAGCTCGTGCGGCGCTCAGACGATATACGATGAGCTTGAAATCGCAAATGAATGTCCGTATTGCGGTTCAAATCAGGTGATGGAGGAGAAGGGGGAAAAGACGCTGGCGCCCGGAGGCGTGGTCCCGTTTAAGCTTACGGCAAAGGAGGCGTCGGACCGTTTTTCCTCATGGATAAAAAAGAAGCTGTTCTGTCCGCGCGCGGCAAAGCTCGGGGCAAAGCCGGACGCCTTTAAGGGCGTATATCTGCCATACTGGACATTTGATACAGGCACGCGGAGCGATTATTCGGGGGAGTACGGGATAGACAGGAAGGTGCGGACACGGGATGGGGAGCGCACAGAGACCCGATGGTATCCTGTGCGCGGGACGCGCCGGGAAAAGATAGACGACCAGGCGGTGCTCGCGTCATCCCGCTATGAACGGTCGCTGATGCGTAAGGTGGAGCCGTTTTTGACACGGGAAAACAGGACGTACCGCCCGGAATATATGGCGGGATTCGGGGCGGAGCGGTATTCGGTTTCTCTGGAAGAGGGATGGGAACAGGCAAAGACCGAGATAGAAAGACGGCTTTTTGCGGAAGCGGAGGAAGAGATACGTCAAAAGCGCGGCGCAGACCATGTGCGTATCCGGCATATGGATGTTTCTTATCGGGACGTAACGTTTAAATACCTGCTTTTGCCGGTGTGGCTTTCCAGCTATCGCTATCAGGGAAAGATATATCATTTCATGGTGAACGGGCAGAGCGGAAAGGCAGGGGGTGAAACACCGGTTTCTTACATGCGTGTGGCAGTAGCCGCCGTTTTTGTGGCAGCGGTATTTTTGCTGACGACAAAATACTGGGCGCTTGGCTGTGCGGCAGCAGCGGCAGCAGGCGTGCTTGCCGCAGTCTGCAGGATAAAGAATCTCTGACTTTTTTATGCGCACACTTTTTCAGAAGACGCGGTATCTGTTAAGGGAACAGGGTGATGATATCGACGGGTTCATTATCTTTTACATCGAACTGCCATATGCTGTGCCCCGGAATGCGGTGCTCAGTCATGTAAAAATGTCCGTCAAAGCCGGTGATATAATAGGGAGTGCCTCCGCCGATAAAGCTGCTGTAGATATCCTCGTAGTTTTTGGAGGAAAGGTCGGACAGATTTTTGACGCGCAGTATTGTAGCGTACGCCTGGTCGCCGGCAGCATCGGTGGAAACAGTGATATAAAACCAGTCCTGAATCCGGGTAAGCTGTATCATTCCGGCAATTTCAGGCGGGACGGGAAATCGTTCGAGTACCTTTAGATCCTTTTTGCGCGCGCGGATGATGGCGCTGTTGCCGGATACGAAATAGATATCGTCCCCGTCTATCGTAAAGGAGCGCACATAGACGCCGTCCACTTCCGGGATGGAGAGGATTTTTTCAAGGGCGACCTGCGTACTGGATGAATCGGGGCGGAAAAAGACATAGAGCTGCCCGGTCATTGAGCTGAGCGCATAAAAGCGTTTGCTGTCTTCATCATAGCTCACATAGTGGGGACGGATGCCGATATCGGAAAATATCTGAGACATTACAAAGAGACCGTCCTTTTTTTCAAAAATAAGGATGCGGTTGTTTTCCGTATCATCCGCCAGATAGACAACGCCGTCGCCGGCGATAGTGTGCCCGCGGTTTATCTGGGATGTGAGAACATACCAATCGGACAGGGGAGCGTGCAGATCACCGGAGGTGAGTATCTGGTTGTGATAGCAGTCTACCAGAAAATAGTCCTCGCCTATCTTGGTAAGCTGTGTCGGAACGCTCAGCGTGGGCTGTGCATTTTTGGAAAGAGGGGCAGGAGCGGCGTCCGTTGATTCGGAAAAGACGAGCACGGACCGGCTGCGGCATCCGGATATCCCGAAAGAGCACATTGTAATGCAGAGGAGCGTCAGTATCAGAAAATAAAATATAAAGTTTGGCGCATTGGAAGTATGATTTTTCTTTTTCATAAAGATGAGTATATCATACGGAAGAAAATAGCGCCAGAAGGAGGAACAAATGAAAAAAATGATAAGGGAATTTAAAGTCTCTTGTTGACGATGTGATATCGCCGGTCATCGGTCTGTTTGCAAATACGGATTTAAGTTATCTTGTGCTGACGGTTGGAGAAGTGGAAATCCGCTACGGCGCCTTTTTGACGGCTGTGATCAACTTTGTGATTATGGCTGCTATTATTTTCTTGCTTGTAAAGGGAATGAATACGCTGGCGAATATCGGGAAAAAGAAGGAAACGGAGGAGGCTGCGCAGGCTCCGGCGGTAAAAAAATGTCCGTACTGCAAAAGCGAGATAGCGGCGGATGCGCTACGCTGCCCTCATTGCACCTCGATTTTGGAAGAAGAATAAATGGACGCCTGCGCTGAGTGAGACCGCGCATAAAAATATGCGGCGGGACCGGAGTCGAAAAAAACGGAGTTCAGTGGAAGCTGTCCTCCGGAATCTGGGTTCCCTCGGCATCCATGCGATAGCCGTCTTTCAGGATGAGCTCGGATACAGGGACGACCTGATAGCCTTTTTGGGAAAGACCGTCTATCATTTTCGGAAGGGCGTCCGGAGTACAGCGCGCGCCGTTGTGACAGAGGATAATGGCGCCGTTTTTGAGGCGGTCGCTGTCGAGCACGCGTTTAACGATATCGTCGGGGCCGTAGTCCTTCCAGTCCATGGAATTGACGGTCCATTGTATGGGAAAATAACCGTATCCCTTTATCGTTCGTATCGTTTCGTTATCATAATCGCCGTATGGGAGGCGAAAGAGGTTCATTTCATATTCGGTCAGGTTTTTGACGCGGCGGTGCAGGTTTTCCAGCTCCGCCTTTTTTTGTGGGACAGAAAGGGATTTCATGGAAACATAGTTTTCGCCGTAGCTGCCCAGGTCGTGTCCTGCACTGAGGATGGATTTGACAGAATCAGGGTAGGATTTTACCCAGCTTCCGGTCACAAAAAAGGTGGCGTGCACGTTTTTTTCACGAAGGATATCTAAAATCTTTTGCGTATCGGAATTCCCGAAAGCACAGTCGAAGCTTAAAGCTACTTTTTTCTGTGTTGTCTGCACGCTGTATATGGGAAGCTCAAGTCCGTTAACCGCATTGGAGGATGAGGCGGTGACCGCCTTCGGGGAGAGAATCATGCATGCGTGCAAAAAGGCCAGGATACCGAGCAGGAACAGAGCGTTCTGAAATGCAGAAGCTTTTAGGAGCGACTGGAGTGACGGCAGGATGGCGTAATGTTTCATTTTGTTCTGGACGAGTCTGAAAAAATCTTTTATCATGGAAATACCCGACAGTGTTATTATTGAAGCTTATGCGGACAGGAGAAAAAACATGCTTTTAAGGTTTTCACAAAATTTTCATGATTGTCCGGGCGATTTTCTGATAAGATGATAGTAACCTGGAAAAGGGAAAGAGAGACAAAGGAGACGAAAGACAATGTTTTCCTATATTTTATTTGATCTGGACGGAACGCTCAGCGACCCAAAGCAGGGAATATGCGGAAGCGTACAGTATGCGTTAAAGAGTTTTGGGATAGAGGAGCCGGATATTGACCGGATTGAGCCTTTTATCGGGCCGCCGCTGCGCGACAGCTTTATGAAATATTACGGATTTACGCCGGAACAGGCGGAAGAGGCTGTTGCAAAGTATCGGGAGCGTTTTTCAGTGACCGGAAAATATGAAAATACACTTTATCCGGGCATTGCGCCGCTTTTGCATGATCTTGTGCGGGCGGGAGCGAAGCTTGCGATAGCGTCCAGCAAGCCGACAGTTTATGTGGAGGATATTCTCGTTCATTTTGGGATACGACAGTATTTTGATATTGTGGTAGGAAGTGAGCTGGACGGGACGCGGGACCGAAAGGAAGAGGTGGTTGATGAAGCCCTCAGGCAGTTGGATGAAAAATATGGTGCAAAGCCGTGTGAGGTCGTGATGGTCGGGGACAGATGCTTTGATGTTGAGGGGGCGAAGGCAGCAGGGACGCGCAGCGTTGCGGTAACATATGGATACGCGCAGCCGGGAGAGCTGGAGCAGGCAGGGGCAGATATTATCGTGCGTGATGTGGAAGGCCTCAGGCAGGTGCTGATGGGAGGCGCAGGTCAAAACAGCTGGCAGAACGCAGGACAGAATACGCGGACAGGAGAGCGGGGACAGATCCCGCCGGTCGGGAGCAGCAGCCGGTATCGCAGTAATGCATGGCACTCTGCCGGGCAGAGCAGTGCAGCGGGAACATGGCAGAATGCCGAGCGGGAAGCCGGGCAAAACGCAGGGCAGTATAGCGGAATGTCCGGGAGCAATCCAAGGTATGATAAAATGCGGGATTTCTGGAAAGCAATCGGCGTGAGCGCTCTGGCGATGGGGACTTATTATCTGGTGAGTATCGCTATCAGCACAGGAGTATTGGTGATGTCAATGCTGATGACGCCTGTACTGGATGTGTTTGGGATTGGAGCCAGGGAGAACACCTATAATCTGTGGATGAATCTGGCGAATGCGCTGGCGACGGCAGGAGCCTTTGCAGCATGCTTTGGGATTTGGCATAAACAGATGAATTTTAAAGCAAAAAGAAGCATCGACGGGCTGTCTCTCGTGCCGATGGCAATTCTTGCCGCAGCGTCGGCGGTCGGGATGAACGGGCTGCTGAATCTGATAGAGCTGTACCGCTTTTCTCCTACTTTTCAGGAGATTTCAGAAATCCAGTTTGATACACCGGTCTGGCTTGGGATCATTTCTTACGGTATTTTGGCTCCGCTGGGGGAAGAGGTCGTATTCAGAGGTGTTGTATATGGTCAGTTTAAGAAAGTAATGAAGGTTCCGCTTGCTATTGTTCTTTCCGGTCTGGCATTCGGGCTGTTTCACGGCAACCTTGTGCAGGCGGTGTATGCAACGGTCATCGGTATCCTGCTGGCTCTTGTATATGAGCTTTACGGAACGCTGATCGCACCGATGGTATTCCATGGGATAGCGAATTTGTTCGTATATATCATGCTTGATCTGACGAGCTTCGGAGGAGCATTCCTGACGCCCGCAGCGTGCATTATTTTCCTTGCACTTTCGGTAGTCAGCGTTGTTCTGATGTGCAAATTGCAGAAAAAACAGGAATAAAGTAAAAAGTGTGCGCCTTGGCGCACACTTTTTTAGGTTAATGTATGCCGGAAGGTACACTTTTTCAGGCATAAAAGCTATCCAGAATGTCGATAACCGTTTTTAATTCCTCTTTGGAAAGAATGGAAACGGGTTCATCATTTAAAACGCAGTCTGCGAAATAGCGTATCTCATTGTAATAAGCATCGCTGGACGGAAGGTTGATGCCGTTTTCCAGACCGGTCTGAGGGGAAGACTCAAGAACATTTCCGTTTTCTTCATATACTTTTAAAATATTATTTTCATAGGTTACAAGGGCGTGCTCGAACTGGAAACGGTAGCCGGCGGCAAAAGGCGAGGAACCTTTGAACCATGCCGCTTCTGCGGAAATGAAGAAATCGTCGTATTCATAGACGGCATGAATGTAGTCCTGACCTTCCGAGCGTCCTTCGTGTCGGATGACATTTTTGGGCGCACAAAAGGTATAAATGAGAAAATCAAGGTCGTGGATATGCAGGTCATAGGGGACAAGACCGCTTCTGTTAATGTCTGTCATCCAGTTGTCCCAGCTCCATTTCGGCGTGCTGCCAAGACGGGACATGGAGCCGCTCAGCAGCCGCCCGTATGTCTGCTCCTGATACAGCTTTCGCAGATATGTATACTGATCCCAGAAACGTATCACGTGGGCTACCATGAACTTTGCATGGTGCTTTTGAGCGGTTTCATAAATGAGATCCACATCGTCTTTGCAGAGGGAAATGGGTTTTTCTACGAGTACGTTGATGCCGCGCTCCAGCGCCTTGATCGCATGGGAGGCATGGAGGAAGGTGGGCAGGCAGATATCGACGATGTCCAGCTCCTCGCTGGAGAGCATTTCATCAAAATCAGTGTAGCAGGCAGCTCCTGTTTTTTCGGCGGGATCTGTCATCTGTTCGGGGCGGATATCGCAGAGCGCGGTAATCTTTGCCTCCGGGATGTTGAGCCAGCCGTTTATGTGTGCGCCGCTTATGCCGCCGACGCCGAGGATTCCGATTTTAAGCATGATTTTGACCTCCTTATAAATTGGAAATAATGCCGTTCAGGTAGACGATGGATTCACGAATATCTATCATCTGCTGTTCTCCGGTAATCTCACGTTCTATGGTGACAGGGCCGTCATAACCGAGCTTTTTAAGTTTTTTGAAAAAGGCGGGAAAATCTACTTTTCCGGTGCCGAGCCTGACTTCCCGGCCGAGATCGTGACCGTTTGTAGGATAAAAGCCGTCTTTTGCGTGGATATTTCTCACAAAGTGTCCGAAGACATCAAGAGCGTCCACGGGGTTGGCTTTGCCGTATAGGATGAGATTGGCGGTGTCAAGATTGACGCCGAGATTGTCGGTGCCGATGTCCTCAAAGGCACGCAACATGGCAACGGGGGTTTCCTGACCGGTTTCAAAAAGCAGGTATTGACTGTTTTCCTTTAAGTGTTCTGCGACTGTGCGGAGTGCGGAGATAAAGCCGGGATAGTTGGGATCGTGCGGATTTTCCGGGATGAAGCCCATGTGGCTGACAACGTCCGTCACGCCGAGGAGCTTTGCAAAATCGGCGCCGTCCATCAGGTTTTTCATCCGCTCGAAGCGGTAGGTGACGGGAACGAGCCCGAGCGTTTCCTGACCATCGTAAAAATCCCACACGCGAGGGCCGGTCCAGCCGCACCAGAAGGCGCTGATAACGATGTCATATTTTTGGGCCGCGCTGCGTATCACCTCTGCATCTTCGGTAGTCCAGAGAGCTGGATTCCACGATATGAGCTGGCAGGCGTGGATGTTTTCCGAAGCGAGCCGGGCAAACTGTTCCGGCATTTTTTCCTTTTCGATATGTCCGACACATATTCCTATCTGCATAATAACCTCCTGTTGAAAAGTTTTTCTGTTACCTTTATCATAAGAGAAAAGGATGGAAAAGACATCATGCAAATTTGCTTCAAAATCGCACGATTTTGACTTTTGGAGGGGGAGGCTGACATGAACGGATTATTTGAAACGACCGCTGTGGAATACGAGCATCTGCCGGTCAAGATTTTAAAGACAATGTGCAGGGCGTATGAGGCATGCGTGTGTCCGCACTGGCATGACAGGGTTGAAATCTTATATGTGGAAAAGGGCAGCCTTGAGGTAGTCTGCGCCAACAAAAAGGCAAGGATAGAGCAGGGAGAGGCATTTTTTGTCCATCCCCGGCAGCCCCATGCGGCGACTGCAGGAGAGCAGGGCGTCATATACCGGGCAGTGATGTTTGAGCTGGCCGGCTGGGCAGAGCAGAGGGGAGAGGGAGAGGATGTGGCAGCCCTTCTTCTTTCTGGAAATATCCGCTTTCAGAATCGTATTGTAAAAAGAGAACTGACCGGACTTTTGCGCCGCATCTGCAAAGAATACGACGGGAGGGGAGCGGGTAAGGGGCTGATATTAAAAGGGATGGTTTATGAATTTCTGGGAGGAATGCTCCGGTGGCAGCAGGATACTTCGTTTGTGCCGGAGGCGGTAGACGACCGTTTTGAGCAGGCACTGGACTATCTGAACAGTCATTATACGGAGGAAATATCCACCCGTCAGGTCGCACAGAGATTTTCTTATGAGGAATCGTATTTCTGTCGGAAATTCAGAAAGAGGCTGGGGCTGTCCGTTGTGGAATATATCAGGATACTGCGGCTGGAAATGTCATGTATGCTGTTGGCGACAGGAGGGGGCAACATCGCAGAGGTGGGAGAGCAGTGCGGATATTCTGATGCGAACTATTTTATACGGTGCTTTAAGGAGCGGTATGGGGTAACGCCGGCGGTATTTCGCAAGGAGCGTGTATAAAAGTGTGCGCCATGGCGCACACTCCGTGTCGAGCGCGGTTGCGTCAGCGACAATTTCGCCGCACGTGAGTACGCATAATCATGTTTTTTTATACGATAAGAAATGAAATTTCCTATCGTATAAAAAAATCTGGCGGCGCGTATTGAAGCTGCCGCCAGATACGGGAATCTGGACCGGATATTTAAAAGCGTTCCCTGAAAAGCCGCTTACAGCATCTGCACGCCGCGTTCCAGCGCCGCTCTGCGGGTCTCGTCAGGCCAGATGGAACACTGAACCTCGCCGATGTGGGCTTTGCGCAGGAAAAACATACAGATACGGGACTGTCCGATACCGCCTCCGATGGTATAGGGCAGTTCTTCGTTCAGGATGGCTTTCTGGAAGGGAAGGGTGGCGCGTTCGGGACAGCCTGCCTTTTCAAGCTGGGACAAAAGCGCCTCACGGTCTACGCGGATACCCATGGAGGACAATTCCAGTGCGATATCCAGAATAGGATAATATACGAGGATATCGGCGTTTAATGCCCAGTCATCATAGTCGGGGGCACGTCCGTCATGGGGCTCGCCGTTTGAGAGCTTATCGCCTATCTGCATGAGGCAGACCGCACCCATTTCCCTGGTTATCAGATATTCGCGTTCCTTGGGCGTCTTATCCGGGAAACGATCGGCAAGCTCCTGCGTGGTGATAAAAAAGATTTCGCGGGGAAGTATTTCCTCAATGTAATCGTACTGGATAGCCATGTACATTTCAGTTTTGCGGAGCGCCTTATACACATCGCGGACGGTCTCCTTGAGTGTTTCCAGGTTGCGGTCTTTTTTGTCGATGACCTTTTCCCAGTCCCACTGGTCTACGAAGATGGAATGGATGTTGTCGGTAGTCTCATCCCGGCGTATCGCATTCATGTCCGTATAAAGTCCTTCGCCGACTGAAAAGCCGTATTCTTTTAAGGCATAGCGCTTCCATTTTGCGAGTGACTGGACGACTTCAACGCGGTAGTCTTCCTGCTCCTTGATGCCAAAGGATACCGGGCGCTCATAGCCGTTTAAGTTATCGTTCATGCCGGAAGCAGGGTCGACGAACAGCGGCGCGGAGACGCGCAGAAGGTTCAGGTGTTTGATAAGGAGACTTTGAAAAAAGTCTTTTACTGTTTTGATACCGATCTGGGTATCATGCAGGTTCAGGGCGGAAGCATATCCGTCCGGGATGAATAAGTGTTCCATAGATTCCTCCGTTCGGGAGCGTCCTGTGCGCTCCGGTTTTTAGGGTTGACGGGTTGCGGAAAAACATGGTCATGCACGCTTGCACGAAAGGCGGTCATTGCCTGGCGGCATTTGTGTCCGGCGCAAACCTGCGCCTTTTTCGCCGGTGCAGGAAACATACGGCAAAAAAGACGGCGATGCTCATCAGGCTGACGATAATACCTGCGGTAAGCCCTGCAGGGCGGTAGCTCAATTCTATCGTATGGCTGCCTTCTGTCAGACAGACGGAAAGGAACGTACCGTCATAGGCTTCATGCTCGGTGACCTGACCATTCACTTTGAGCGTCCAGCCCGGTTCATCCGGAATGGAAAGCACGAGCTGTCCGGGCTGTGTCACATCGATATGGCCGTTTACATGAGCGGAATCCCAGGAATCCACGGCAAACGGCTGTTGGGAAAGCGTGTCCAGAACCTGAGCGAGTACTGCTTCATCCAGCATCATGACCGTGGCGTCCAGAGCCTGTTCTTCTTTGTCAGAAAGGGTGACGGTCTCTCCGGCAGGATGCCGTCCAAGGTCGAGGATGTAGTCATATTTGACCTTTTTAAAGGTTTTGGTCAGGCTTGCGGAATCAAGGGAAATTGTATCTGCCTTGCGATTTTTGGTGTAGGCGTAATAATGTCCCTCTTCTTTTGCAGTAAAAGAGGTCTTCTGATCCGATGTATCGGAAACGACCGGTTTAAACAGAGGCGACGAGGCGCCGAGGGAATATGCCATCTGGTTCTGAAGGTCGAGCGGGTCGGAAGAAGAGGCTTCCAGCTCGGAGGAGGAAAGGTTCCAACCGTCATTCAGCAAAAATCCTGCGGGCAGGGTGTAGTTGCATTTGTATAAATATACGTCGTCCTGCTGACCGATCAGGGTGTACAGATTAGGGTCCTCATTGTCCGCTCTGGAAAACATATAGCGGACATTCAGAAGGGCGGAGGTGAAGGGCGTCTGCCCGTCAAAGCAGTAAAAGACCTTGCTCTCGCTCATTCCCATCCGGTCATACCAGCTTTCTACGGCAGCATTTGCAGTGGAAGAAAACAGGGATGCGGTGGGATAGCCTGCCAGCGCGCCGTCGTTTTTCGTGACGCGGCTGAACTTTTCAAAACGGTAAAAGTCCGTGTCCTCCTGCATCGTGCGCTCCGCCAACGTCTGATAGGCGGGAAGCGGGTCCAAGTAGCTTGACCGGCTCGTGGTGGAAACGCTCGTATACGCCATATTGAAGGTAGCCTCAAAGGCAACGCATGCCAGCGTGAAAATGGAGATCAGCCTCATTGCCAAAGCGTTTGAGCGATATTTTTCCCGGCAGTACAAAAGCAGAGCATAGAGGGCGACGAGCGCGCCTGTGAGCAGGAAAATGCCGGTGGAAAAGGCATCGTTGTCCACGAGCTTCTGTGCCAGGAGCAGATAGGCAAGCCCGAGACCCGTGCAGGCAAGAAGCTCTTTTGCCGAAAAGCCCTTATGGCGGTATACCGCTTCAAAGCACATGGTCAGCACGAGCAGGATGTACAAAAAGGACTGACGCGCCGGAAGCGAATCCGGGTAATTTAAGCCGTGCCAGATGAAATTTAAATTGTTCACCGAAAAGCTGATGATGAAAAAGGCGCACAGCAAAAGTTTTCCGACTTTCTCCTTTAACCGGATATTCCGGTTTGCCGCATAGAGCGGGATAAGGAAGAAGACAGCGCTGGAGCAAAAGATATTGGGCCAGTGGTCGAGTCCGGTCTCTCTCTGGACGCCGGCGGCATGCCGCGCTATCACATCGAAGAAGGAGAAGTACCAGGTGACTTTTTTGGGAAAGTTCACATCGGAAAATTCGGTCGCAGTCAGCGCGGCGGCTTCGGGGATAAGGATTACGGAAGCCATGCCTGCGGCGAGCAGCGAATAGAAGGCGAAGCGTCCCACCGCGCCACCGAGCCTTTTAAAGAAGGATTTCCATCCGTCCTCCCCGTACAGCTCCGGCACGAGGACAAGGGCGTACAGGCACAAAAAGAGGCATACCATGATGGAAAGATAGTAGTTGGACAGGATGCACAGCCCGAGGGTGACGCAGTAAAGCCCGCTCTTTTTTTCGCGGACAAGGCGTTCTAATCCGAGCACGATGAGCGGCGCGAGCACGAGCGTATCCATCCACATCACGTTCCAGTTGTAGGCGGCAACAAAGCCGCTCATCGCGTAGAAGGTCGCAAAAAAGAGGATGGAAAGCTGCTTTGTCTGGAATTTTTCTTTCAGATACCAGGCAAAGGTAAAACCGCACAGACCTATCTTGAACACGACCATATAGCTCATGAACTCGATGAGGAACTGCTGAGGGACAAGGAGCATCAGCCAGTTAAAAGGGCTGGCGCTGTAATAGCCGTAGAGGGCAAGATAGTTGGAGCCCATGCCGATGCGCCACGAATGGTAGAGCGGCTCACCGTCCTTGACTTTCCGGAGAAATTCCTCAAGAAAAGGGACGTACTGATGATACATGTCAGAGTGCATAAAGCTGCCGTCGCCAAAGGGATAGATACCGTTGCCGATAAAGATGGCGAGCATGGCGAGGAAAGGCAGCAGGAAGGAATAAAAGCAGATTTTATTATCCGATAGAAAAGTTCCTTTTCTATCGGATAATAAAATACGTTTATGCGCACTCGCGCGAAAGGCAGGTATTGCCTGACGGCAATCGCGCTCGGCGCAGGTGTGCGCCTTGGCGCACACTTTTTTATCTGCAAAAAAATTTTTCATAGGGTGGATACTCCTTTAAGAGTTCAGTCAAAAAGCTGATGATACTGGAATGTCTTGTACTCGCGCAAAAGTTCATTCTGGTCGTCGGCAGAGGAAAAAGTTCCGTCGGATAAGGAAACATGGTTTGCAGAGATAACGGGCGCCTGCTTTTCCAGCTCTGAAAGAAAGCTGAAATATCCCGGCTTGGGAAGCCCGGCGGCATCCAGCGTTCTGGAGGCAAGATAATTCGCACTGATATTCAGACCGCTTTCCTCCTTGATATCGTAGTTGGCCCAGATGAAGAAAGGAACCTGATACCGAAGCGCTTCTTCTTCTGCAGAAAGGGAAGAGGAGGAAGTGCCGTTTAACTTTAATACCGGATTCACAACGGAATCGGTGGGCTGATGGTCTCCGAAAAAGACGATGACCGTGTCCTCTTCTTCCTTTGCAAAATAATCTACGAGCCTTTCGGTCGCCTGGTCGGACAGCTTCATGAGAGACAGGTAGGCGGAGAGGACTTCGGAATCGGAGCCGTCCACCGTGATGTCGGGAGAAAAGTTGTCGTAATCTGCCCAGTCGTTATAGGAGGAGTGGTTCTGCATCGTGACGTTGAATAAAAACAGCGGCTCACCGGGCTCCTTCTGCTCATATATCTGGATGATTTTTTCGTAATCCGCTTCATCGCTCACATATTTGCGGATGACCCCGGAATCCTTATAAAATTCCTCGAAATACATTTCGTCAAAGCCCATCAGGGGATAGACCTTGTTGCGGTCCCATCCGGCGGCGCGGTAGGGATGCATCGCTACGGTCCTGTAGCCGAAGCCTGACAGCCATGACGCCATGGAGGGCGTTTCATTTTTGATATACTGCTGATAGGGGATGCTCCCGTAGGGCAGAAATGCCATGGAATTCCCCGTAAGGTATTCAAATTCGGTATTTGCCGTGTTGCCGCCCTTGACGGATACGTTCAAAAGACCGGAAACGGTATCCTCTGCCCCTCTAAGAAGGCTGTGGACAAAGGGCATATAATCCTCGTTTGTTGTGAATCCTTCGAGGACGGCAGGGTCGGAAAACGCCTCGTTCATGACAACAATGATGTTCGGCGTATTTGCGGGAGTCCCGGCAGTCTCATAGGAAGCGAGCGCTTCCCGGGCATCCTTTTCATTGTAGCCGGAAGGCTTTTCGACGGACATGTATTGAAGCTCCATCAAAAATGCCGTAACGGTTCCGTTTTTGAACTGGATGGTGGTCGGCGTGAAAAGCTTATCATAAAGACGCAGCTTTTTCTGAACGAAATCTTCGTTATGCAGCATTTTCGTATAGCCAAAGCACAAAAGCCCTGTTACGAGACAGAGCGCTGTCCGGGCGATTATAACGCGGCGGCGCTTTGTGGGGGTGCGTTCCGGGGTGTCGGATTTCGGGGCTGATCCGGCAGCGGCTTCTTTTTTCAGGGCACGGCGGCTTTTGAACGGACCGTAAAAGTCTGCGCGCAGGAAAAATTCTGCGGCGAGCAGCACGAGCAGCCCGATGAGCGCGGTGAGCGCGTCTTTGTCCAGCCTGTATTCATAATTGTCTGCCACGCTCGCAGCCGTGCCGATGGAGAGAATGTCCCATGGCTGGATGGGCGCGCCCCTGAACTCTAGCACGAAATAGTTCGCAAGGCCGTAAACGGCACAGCATGCGGTCTGGATACCGAGCGCGCGGCTGACCCGTCCTGTGAGTCCAAATAAAAAAAGCGCCGAAAACCAGAACAGCGCTACGTTCATCCACTGCACATAGGGCTTCATTGTTTGAAAAGGATCATGAGAAAACCACTCCAGAAGCCAGAAATTGAGTACTGGAATGATAATAAGGAAGAGATAGGGCACGCATTTTTTTGCCCTGTCGGTCCATTTTTGCATAAAAAACCTTCTTTCTTTCACTTTTCAGGTATTTTTCCCTCTGTTTTGTGAGGGAAACCTTGTTTCCTAATAATAGTCATGACTTTAAGGGATGTCAAGGGAGGATTCCGCATATATATGAAAAAAGGAATCAGCCTTTCGTTTTTCTTAATAAAGTTTATATGGGAAAAGACGGGAGCCTGTGATACAATAAAAAAACTGGAGGAGATGAGTACATGGAGGATAAAAAGAAAGACCTGATACCGGTCGCGGCCATCGCACTGTTTTTAGTCATCATCATTATTTTATGCGTGGTACGCCTGCAGGAGAGGCGTGCGGACGTAAATGGCGGAGCAGAGGCGACCCGGAGCACAGAGACTGTGATACAGACTTTGGAAACGGAGAGCAGAGAAGAGGCCGCAGCCCGGGAAACGCAGGCAGGAACTGAGCAGAGCGCAGCTTTGGAGAGCGCAGCGGAGACAGAGACCGGAAAAAAGGAATCCCAGATACCGTCAGGAAAGCCCAAAACTGAGAAGAAGCCGGGGATGGCCGTGCGGACTATCAGCGGAAACGACCCGCTGGCAGGAGCAGACAGCGCTAATAAAAGCAATGAACAGATGCTTCTGGAGATGGCTGCATACTGGGAGCAGGACAACATGGCGGCAGTGGAGGATCTGGCGATGCTGGCATGGTATATGAAGATGTCAGCGAGCATTGCTGACGAGGATACATTCTATTATTATGGAGAACGTAACGATCAGGGACAGCCGCAGGGAAAAGGAATCGCGTGCTATACGGACAATGCCTATTATTATGGGGAATGGGAAGGCGGAAGACGTTCCGGACAGGGCGAGTGGGTCCGTTATTATGTTTATTATGATGACGATACTGATTCTGACAGGGCATACAGACTGCATATGTATATGGGAGAATGGGCAAATGATATGCCAAACGGTGAGGGACAGGAGCACTATGAGCTGGATATGGCAAAGGCTTCCAGAAAAGAGCGTTACATCCAGAATGTGATAGGAACGTTCCGGAATGGGCTTTACAGCGGGGAGATGTATCTGACTACATTGAACTGGGACGGCAATCAGGAAGAATGGAACGGCGTGGCGGACAGCGGTATATGGAGCCCTTACGGGGCGGCTACGAATGCAAAAGAGGTGCCTGTCTGCCGTGACGTGGATGATGACAACAACTATATGTGGATATCGGTGCGTGACAATAAGGAACAGGGGATAGGTGAGCTGCTTCCGTAAAATAGCTTTGTATCGGCGTTTGCCGCAGACCATCGCAGCAGCGCAAATTTCAGAAGTTCCCGGTTGAACAGAACCGGTCGGTATGGTACAATGCAGAAAGATACCGACCGGAAAGGTCAACATACGCGGGGATGAGACACAGATGAATGATAAGTTTTTTGATTTGAAACAGGAAAAGCAGGACCGGATGATAAACGCGGCTCTCAAGATATTTTCCCGTAAAGGCTACAAGCATGCCAGTACGGACGATATCGTAAAGGAGGCGGGTATCAGCAAGGGGCTGCTTTTTCATTATTTTGGGAGTAAGATAGGACTGTACAATTTTCTGTTCGATTACAGTGCGCGCTTTATGCTGCTGGAGCTGTCAAGGGAGATAAAGCGTTCCGAGACGAATTATTTTGCGCTGGTAAAGCAGATGGAGCGGGCGAGGATGCAGGTAATGAAGCTGTACCCGTACATGCAGAAATTTTTAAACGGGGCGATGCGTGAGGAATGTCTGGAGGCTGTGACGCAGATAGCGGACAAGCGCAACGACTACATGGAGAAGATGCGTGCTTATAATATGCAGGCGGATTACAGTATGTTTGCCCCGTACGGGGATGCCGACCATATGGTAAGACTGGTGCGTTATACGATAGACGGTATCACGGAGGATATGACGTGCCGTTATGATTTTACGCCGGAGCGGCTGTATCATGAAATCTGTGTCTATGTGGATATGCTGGAAAAGATGACGGCAAGGTAAGGAGGTTATCATGAAAGAGAAGCTGTATACGATTCCTTTAAACGATGCGGTGAACGCGGATGACGAATGCCCGTTCTGCTATATTGAGCGGAATGTGGAGCAGGACCTGATGGATTTTGTGCTCGGCTCCTGCGCTTCCTATATGGAGAGTGACGTGCGCGAGGATACTGACAAAGAGGGCTTTTGCCGGGTACATATGAAAAAAATGTTCGATTACGGCAATACGCTCGGAAACGGCTGGATTTTAAAGACGTATTATAAAAAGCTTTTAAAGGAAATGGAAAGTGAGTTCGCCCATTTCAAGCCCGGAAAGCAATCGATGGCAGATAAGCTGCGCAGGGTGACAAGCCAGAATGCAATAGGGGTCTGGACTGCTAAAAAAGAAGAGAGCTGTTATATCTGCGACCGATTTAAAAAGGAATATCCGCGTTATCTGGATACGTTCTTTTATTTGTATGAAAATGATCCTGCCTTTGCAGAAAAGATAAAAAAAGGCAAAGGCTTCTGCCTGCATCATTTCGGAGAGCTGTGCAGCCATGCGGACACAAAGCTGTCGGATAAGGAAAAAGTGACGTTTTTTCCGGAGATATTTGAGGTGATGAAGCGCAATATGGAGCGTATGAGTGCGGATGTGGACTGGCTCATCGAGAAGTTTGACTATCTGAACAAGGATGCGGACTGGAAAAATTCCAAAGATGCGGTACAGCGGGGGATGCAGAAGCTGCGCGGCGGCTATCCTGCCGATCCTGTTTACAAAATGAATAAATAAATACAAACACACGACGGAGGAGATTATGAGTGATTCAAAAGAAACAAAAGTGGTAGACCACGACTATTCGCTGATGCCCGTGCCGAAATTTGCACGGCGGCGTTTCCTGACGATGTTCATGATAATGCTCGGATTTACATTTTTTTCTGCGAGCATGTGGACGGGGCAGCAGCTTGGCGACAGCATGGATCTGCCGGGATTTATCGGGGCACTGGTGCTTGGCGGCGTGATTTTGGCAGTCTATACCGGATCGCTTGCCTATGTGGGCGCCAAGACCGGTCTTTCGCTTGACCTTTTAGCGCAGCATTCCTTTGGGGCAAAGGGGTCGTATCTGCCGTCTATCCTCATCAGTTTTACGCAGATAGGCTGGTTCGGGGTAGGTGTGGCGATGTTCGCTATTCCGGTCGCAAAGCTTATCGACCCTGAAAACGTGTGGCTTCCTTATGTACTCGTGCTGGTCGCAGGGGCGTGCATGATGGCTTCCGCGTTTTTCGGGATTAAAGCGATGACTATCGTAAGCTACGTTTCCGTTCCGCTTATCGCCATCCTCGGAATTACGGCGATGGTGATGGCGGTACGCACGGGAGATGTGCCGTTAGCGGAGAAATTTGCGGAAAGTCAGGGGATGAGCGTTATTACGGGAGCCGGTCTGGTGATAGGTTCCTTTGTCAGCGGCGGTACGGCGACGCCGAACTTTGCCCGCTTTGCGAGAAATGCGGTGCAGTCGGTCATCGTGACGGTCGTTGCCTTTTTGATAGGAAACAGCCTGATGTTCTGTTTCGGGGCATTCAGCGGCGTCTATGTCGGCGGAAATGATATTTTTGAAGTTATGGTGGCGTTGAACCTGACATTTTTTGCGATCGTTGTTCTGGGGCTGAATATCTGGACGACCAACGACAACGCCCTTTATACGGCAGGACTCGGACTGGCGAACATCACGAAGATACGCAAGCGTCCGATGGTCATGATATCCGGCGTTTTGGGTACGGTAAGCGCTATCTGGCTCTATAACAATTTTGTGGGCTGGCTGAATATTTTGAACTGCACGCTGCCTCCGGTCGGCATGATAATCGTTATCGATTACTTTTTCCATAAAAAAGAGTATGAGCAGTGGGATGTGATAAAGAAACAGGTAAACTGGTTTGCGATAGCCGGCGTGGTGATCGGTGCGGCTGTGGCAAATCTGGTGCATGTCGGTATTGCTTCCATCAACGGTATGGCAGCTGCCGCGGTATGCTATCTTATCGGCGAGCTCATCAGCCGGAAGAAAAAATAACAGAACAATGGAAAGATATTATGCGCTGTTACATTTTGGCAGCGCATAAAATATGAGGAGAATATGGAATTTTTGAGAAACAAAAGGTCATCGATAGTGGATGATGATAATTTCAGGAGCAGGGTCATCGCGCTCGTGGTGCCGATGGCTCTGCAGAATCTGATAAATGTCGGCGTAAATGCGACGGATGTGATAATGCTGGGCAGGGTCGGGGAAAAGGCTCTGTCAGGCTGCTCGCTGGCGGGGCAGGTACTTTTTGTCCTTAACCTCTTTCTTTTCGGCATGACGTCGGGAGCGTGCGTGCTCACTGCCCAGTATTGGGGAAAAGGTGACAGGGATGCAATCGAAAAGATTCTCGGTATCGTGATAAGGCTTGCGGAGACGGCGGGAATCGCATTTATGCTGGTGACGCTGCTCATTCCGGGCTCTATCATGAAAATTTTTACGAACGATCCGGAGGTGATAGCGGAGGGATGCAAATATCTTCGTATCGTGGCACTGACCTATCCCGTGACAGTGTACACGATGGGCTATCTGAATGTGATGAAGTCCGTGGAAAAGGTCGTCATCTCCACAATCGTGTACGGAAGCTCCCTTGCGCTGAACTTTGTGATAAATGCGGTTTTGATATTCGGTCTTTTGGGGGCTCCGAAGCTGGGCATCGTGGGCGCGGCAATCGGTACGTTCTGCGCCCGCATGCTGGAGCTGGGCATCGTGCTTATTTATGCGAAGCGCTGCAATCACGATGTAAAGGTGCGGCTCAAATATGTGCTGCATATGGATCCGGTGCTGTTTAAGGATTTCATGCATTATTCCGGACCGGTCATTTTAAACGAGCTGTTCTGGGGGCTTGGCTATTCTGCTAACGCCGCGATTGTCGGACATCTGGGAAGCAGCGCGGTGGCGGCGAATTCCGTTGCCCATGTATGCAGACAGCTGGCTCAGGTCGTTGTGTTTGGTCTGGGAAATGCGACCGCTATCATGATAGGAAAGGTCATCGGGGAGGGAAGGACGGCGCTTGCGGAAGAATACGGCAGGAGATTTGTACGGCTTTCCCTGATAGGCGGCGTGATAGGCGGGGCGCTGCTTTTGCTTATCCGTCCTCTGGTCATTTCAGGCCTTGCCTTTGAAGGTCAGACGGCTGTCTATATGAACGCATTTTTGGGCGTGATGTCTTATTATGTGATAGCGCAGGCGCTCAATACCGATCTGGTGGTAGGAGTGTTCCGGGCGGGAGGCGACACGCGCTTTGGCATGATACTGGACATCGCCTCCATGTGGGGCGGATCTATCCTTATCGGCTGGCTGGCGGCGTTCGTATTCAAATGGCCCGTGGTCGTGGTATATGTGATTTTGCTGTCGGATGAGATAATCAAGCTGCCTATCTGCCTGTGGAGATATAAGCAGAAAAAGTGGCTGAAGAATGTGACGAGATAGTATAAAGATGCTAGTAAAAAGCCTGCGGGGAAAATGCTGTTGTTTTTCCCGCGGGCTTTCTGCATTCGGTTTTTGAACGCTTTCCAACATTTTGGCTTGTCAAAATCCCGGTTGTAGCATACAATAATCCTATGCGGTGTGATATGGGGTCCTTTTCAAAAACAACTGAAAAGGAGATAAAAAATGCCGATATTTCATTTAATAAGAAAAGCGCCCGGAACAGCCCTGTTTTTGGTGCTTTTGTTTGTTACTGTTTTTTTGCAGGGCTGCGGAAAGGACGGGGAAACCCTGTTTACGTCGGCAGCAGGCAGTATGGAGAGCACAGAAGCGTCCGGGGGCGCAGGAGGTTTTGAAGATACGGAAGCTTTTGTACCAGAGGATACCGGGGGAGAGAAGCTGCCGGGAGCAGAGGGAACATTGACGGCAGAGGAGTCATCGGAAGATAAAGTGCAGCCGGTCATTGTCCACATCTGCGGCGCGGTAAAGGCTCCGGGCGTATATGAGCTGGAGCAGGGCAGCCGGGTGATGGATGCGGTAAATGCCGGAGGCGGTTTTTTGCCGGAGGCGGCTCAGGACAGCTGTAATCTGGCGGAGCCGGTGACAGATGGCTGTCAGATATATATCATGACAAAACAGGAAAGCCTTGAAGCGGAGAAAACATCGGGAATCCGGCAGACAGGACGGATTGACGGCGCTTCTGCGGCAGTGTCGGGGACGGGCGAGGGGCTTGTTGACCTGAATACCGCGGATAAGGCGGCGCTGATGACGCTGCCGGGCATAGGGGAGAGCCGCGCGGACGATATCCTGGAATGGCGCAGCAAAAACGGCGGTTTTCAGAGGATAGAGGACATCATGAAGATAAGCGGCATCAAGAAAGGCGCTTTTGAAAAGATAAAAGATAAGATAACAGTATAAGGGATGCCGGAAGGCGGAATGGGAGAAGAAATGGGAAGAAAAGTTTTGGTTGTGGATGACGAGAAGCTGATAGTGAAAGGAATCAGATTCAGTCTGGAACAGGACGGTATGGAAGTGACCTGTGCCTATGACGGGGAAGAAGCGCTTAATTATGCAAAGGAACAGCAGTTTGATATTATTTTGCTGGATATTATGCTGCCTAAGCTGAGCGGGACAGAGGTCTGTCAGCAGATACGCGAATTTTCCAATGTTCCGATCGTCATGCTCACAGCCAAGAGCGATGATATGGACAAGATAATGGGCCTGGAGTACGGCGCGGATGATTATATCACAAAGCCGTTTAATATTCTGGAGGTAAAGGCGAGGATAAAGGCTATCATGCGCCGGACAACAGCGAGAGAAACGCCGAAGGCACAGGAAAATGTGCTGGAAAGCGGAGATATGCGGATGGACTGTGACAGCCGCCGCGTCAGCATCGCGGGACGCGAGGTGAATCTGACGGCAAAGGAGTTTGACGTTCTGGAGCTGCTCGTTCGGAATCCCAATAAAGTCTATAGTCGTGAAAAGCTTTTGAATATTATCTGGGGAGAGGATTACCCGGGAGATGCGAGAACGGTGGATGTTCATATCCGCCGGCTGCGCGAAAAAATAGAGACTAATCCCAGCGAGCCCAGATACGTCCATACAAAATGGGGCGTGGGGTATTTTTTCCATGCGTGACGTTTTTTTCAAAAAAATTCTTTATAAGATTCCGATACTGCGCAGCATGAAGGCATATATTTTTGTGCTGATGCTGATAATCGGTATTGTACCGAGCAATATCATGCGGGTGGGTATCCTGGAAAACTATGAAGAGCGTGCGGTAGGACTTCGGGCATCCGACGTTACTTCCCAGTACAGGATAATAGCAGATCATCTGCTTAACTATAATTATCTTCAGGATAATACGTCAGAGATTGTGAACGCGGAGTTGGAGCAGATGTCTAATCTGTATGACGGACGGGTGCTCATCATCAACGGGAATTTCCGCATTGTCAAAGATACCTACGGCATAAGCGAAGGAAAGACGATAATATCCGAAGAAGTGATAAAATGCTTCAAAGGAGAGAGCGCGGTACGCTATGATAAAAAGAACGGGTATATAGAGACAACGGTTCCTATCGTGGAAAAGGCAGACGGCGACGGCAATGAGATTTCAAGAGTGCGCGGTGTGATATTGGCGAGCGCCTCTACCGACAGCATTTTATCAACGATGGATATTTTAAGCCGCAAGGCGCTTATTTTGGAAATCGTGATGGCAATTGTCATCGTGGGAATTGTATTTTTCTTCTCTCATATTTTATTAAAGCCGTTCAAAAGGGTGACGCAGGCGATAAGCGAGGTTAAGGACGGATTTGCGGACGAGCCTGTTTCAGTGCCTGATTATCTGGAAACAGAGCATATTGTGGATGCGTTCAACCAGCTTTTGGGGCGTATGAAGGTGATCAACGATTCCCGTCAGGAGTTTGTATCCAATGTCTCCCATGAATTAAAGACTCCCATGACATCCGTGAAAGTGCTTGCGGATTCCTTAAACCAGCAGCCGGATGCGCCGGTGGAGCTGTATCGCGAATTCATGGCGGATATCACGGAGGAGATCGAACGGGAGAATAAGATAATAAACGACCTTCTTTCACTTGTTAAAATGGATAAGACCGAGGGCGTTATGAACATTTCCACGGTGGATATCAACAGTCTTCTGGAGACGATGTTAAAGCGGCTCCGTCCGATCGCGCGCAAGAGGGACATCGAGGTCGTGCTGGAAAGCATCCGTCCGGTGACAGCCGAGGTGGATGAAGTAAAGATGTCGCAGATATTTACGAATCTGGTGGAGAACGCGATAAAATACAATAGGGAGCACGGCTGGGTCAAGGTACTTTTGGACGCAGATCATCAATTTTTTACCGTGGAGATTTCGGATTCCGGTATTGGTATCCCTGAGGAGGATTATGAACATATCTATGAAAGATTTTTCCGGGTGGACAAGTCCCGTTCGAGAGAAATAGGAGGGACAGGTCTTGGACTTGCGATAACGAGGAATGCGGTGCTGCTGCATCGGGGCTCTATCAAGGTCAGCAGCGTGGAAGGACAGGGAACCTGCTTTACCGTAAAGATACCATTGACCTACATCAAATAGGAGGAGAGGACATGAAGCGTAACAGAATAAGACGCTGTTGTCTGCGTGCCTGCCGTGCGGCAGTCTTTTGTGCAGCACTGTGCCTGTCCATCCTGACGGGCTGCGGACAGGAGCCGGAGGAAACAGGGGAGAAGGTTTCTGTTTATTATATCAACAAAGAGGAAACGAGGATAACGGCGGTGGAAAAGCCGCTGGAAGGGGATACGCTGGAGGAACAGACTGAAAATACACTGGAGAACCTTGGGGAAAATCCGGTGGAACTTTCTCTGCGGACGACGGTAAAAGGCTTTTCGGTTAAAAGCTGGGAGATAAAGGATGCCCAGCTTGTGCTGGATCTGAGTACGGAATACAAAAAACTTCCGGCATCAACGGAGGTGCTTACCCGCGCGGCGATCGTGCGGACACTGACCCAGATTAACGGGATAGACAACGTTTTGTTCACGGTAGGCGGAGAGACTCTGACGGACAGCCTGGGCGGTGTCGTGGGCCCCATGACGCCGGAGATGTTCATTGACAATGCAGGCAGGGAGATAAACGCTTATGAAAAGACGCGGCTGAAGCTCTATTTTGCAGATGAGACGGGAGAACGGCTCGTGGAGGTGACTTCTCAGCCCATCGTTTACAGCAGCAATATCTCCATGGAAAAACTGGTGCTGGAGCAGCTTATAGCGGGTCCTTCCGAAGAGGATGGGGAAGCATATCCGGTTATCAGTTCTGCTGCGAAGGTGCTTGGCGTGACTGTCAAGGACGGAGTGTGTTATGTCAACCTTGATGAGAATGCGCTGACTCAGATAGGAAATGTGACGGCTGAGACAGAAATTTATGCAATTGTCAATTCTTTGGCAGAGCTGCCGAACATAAACCGTGTGCAGATAGCGGTGGGAGGCAAGACAGACGTGGTATTTCGTGAGAAGGTTCAGCTTTCTACGGCATTTGACCGGAATCTGGATCTGGTGTACGGAACGGAGGAAAAATAAAGGTTTCATTCAGAAGACCATTGTGTGCGGCGCTCCTGGTCTTCCTGACAGTTCATACGGCGATGGCAGGGCTGGCGGGAAGACCCCTTCCGGATTACGGAAATCGGGAAGGAGAATGGCTGCGTCTGGCAGGAACGGTCTCCATGCCATACGGACCGCCTGACGGTTCGATGGAGGGGGCCTGTTTTCACTTATCTCAAATCGAACAATTTTCAGAAGATTCAAAAACAGTCATTTGTTATCCGGGAAAAAATGAAAAGACGTTGCCGAAGGCGGGCAGCCGGGTATGTGTGGAAGGCGTATTGAAGCCATTTCGTAAGGCGTCAAATCCGGGCGAGTTTGATGCAGCGGCATATTATGGCAGAAAAGGCTTTCTGTTTTCGATGCAGAAGGTAACGGTTGTGAAGGAAAGCCGGTCTTACAGTAGAATTCAGGAAGCGGCAGCGCAGTTTCGACGCTGGGCGGACGCTTATTTTTTGCATATTCTCGACAGGAAAGACGGGGCGACGGCGTCCGCAATGGTGTTGGGCATTAAAAGGGAAATGGACGAAGAAGTAAAAGCACTGTATGCGGGGGCGGGCATCAGCCATCTGCTGAGTATTTCGGGACTGCATCTGTCTTTGATAGGAATGGGTATTTTCGGGGTTTTGTATCGGATATTGAGACGGTGCAGAAAGATATGGCTATACCATCGGAAACAAAACGGGAAGCTGAGGAAACGGAGTATTCGGCGGGAAGATGCCGCCCTATGGAGCGCTGCGGCGGTTTCTGCCCTCTTTTTGTATGTTTATGCAAAAATGACCGGGATGAGTGTATCGACCAGCCGTGCGCTTGTGATGTTTTGTTTGCTCGCGGCGGCACGGTCTGCGGGCAGGACAACAGATATGGCGACGTCATTGGCGATAGCGGGAACATTCATTCTGCTGGGAAATCCACAGAATATCATGGATGCAGGTTTTCAGCTCTCCTTTGCCGCAGTGGCGGGCGTTGCGGCTGCTGCGCCTGTCTTTTGGGACGACAGGGGGAAGAGACAGAGGAGGGGAAAAAAGGATTTCAAAGGAAGGCTATGCGGTTTTGGGGCAGCGCTTTGGAAAAATGCGGTAACGAGCTTTGGGATAACATTTTTTATGCTGCCCTTTCTTTTGGCACATTATTACGAGTGGAGTCCGTGGTCGGTTTTGGTAAATCTGGCAGTCATTCCGTTGATGGGGATTTTGCTTCCGTGCCTGTTCGGGCTTCTTGCGGCAGGAGTGCTGGGGAGGGGGGCGCTGTTTTTGGGGAACGGAGTGGCGGTACGGTTGCTTTTGACACTGCTTTCGGCTGCGGAGACAGTAATCGGCATGACAGTAAAAGGAATTTTGGGATGCTATGAAGGGATATGCAGCGCAGCGCTTAAACTGCCGTTTTCAACGCTGCATACCGGAGCGCCGCAGCCCGCAGCTCTGATCATGTATGGTGCAGGGGCAGCTGTTTTGCTATGGAAGGGGAAAAAGCTGAAACCCGTATGGAGACTTTTGTGTGCCGTTTTTTTGACGGGCATATTTTTGATACGGCTTCCGGAAGGGATGCGTATTACGATGCTGGACGTGGGCCAGGGGGCATCCGTCTGTGTGGAGGCGCCTTCCGGGGAAGTATATTTACTGGATGCCGGCAGTACGTCCAAGAATGATACCGGGAAATATCAGATTGTCCCTTATCTGAAATACAGGGGAGTCCGAAGAGTGGATGGAATTTTTGTAAGCCACTGGGATGCAGACCATATTAACGGGATACAGGCGGTATTAGAGTGGGCGGAAATGGGGAATGTACCGGTAAAAAGGATGTTTTTACCGGATACGCAGCTGAAAGATAAGGCGCTGGAGGCATTGCTTTTGCTTGCCAAAAAATATGGTGTTCCGGTGGAATATGTGGCTGCGGGAAACAGGATGGAATCGGGAGAGATAGTATGGACATGTTTTCATCCGCCGATAGGAAAAAAAGAAGAGGATAGGAATGCACTTTCGATGGCGCTAAGAATGGAATACAGGGGATTTTCCATGATGTTTACAGGAGACCTGGAACAGGATGGCGAGGAATGGATGGTAAGGCGTTACGGGAGCGCGCTGAGAAGCACACTTTTGGACGCCGGGCATCACGGGAGTAAAAACGCGACGCAGGAGAGTTTTCTGGATGCGGTAAGACCAAAGGCAGTCCTGATATCCTGCGGAAAAGACAATTCCTATGGACATCCGGCCGGGGAAATGCTCTCCCGTGTGCAGGAAAGGAAAATCGCATGGTATGTAACGGCGCAGGAGGGAGCATTAACCATAGAGGTCAGCAGAGATGGAGGGAGGTTTGGCATAAAGGGCTTTGCATCCCCTTGCCTTAGCAGAAAAGATGCGGTATAATTTGAATACATTTGGACGGCTGGAGGTACGAAATGAAGAAATTTTTGGAACTGATCTCCGAGGAGATGGGAAAAGGCTTCGCAGAAGCGGGCTATGAAGAGGAACTGGGACGGGTAACGGTGTCAAACCGCCCGGACCTGTGTGAATATCAGTGTAACGGCGCGATGGCGGGCGCAAAGAAATATCATAAGGCTCCGCTGATGATTGCGAACGATGTGGCGGAGAAGCTGGCAGACAGTGAGGTATTTGCCGAGGTGGCTGCAGTTGCACCGGGATTTTTGAATCTGAAATTAAAAGACAGCTTTGTCCGCAGTTATGTGGAGGAGATGGATAAGGCCGAGAGATTCGGTCTGGAAGCGCCGGAGAAGGTAAAGACTATTGTACTGGATTATGGCGGACCGAATGTGGCGAAGCCCCTGCACGTAGGGCATCTGCGCTCTGCAGTCATCGGAGAGAGCATTAAGCGTATCTGCCGTTATAAGGGTCATCATGTGATAGGTGATGTGCATCTGGGCGATTGGGGTCTGCAGATGGGACTCATCATCACGGAGTTAAAGGAGCGCAAACCTGAGCTTCCCTATTTCGATGAGAACTTTACCGGAGAATATCCGGAGGAAGCTCCCTTTACAGTGGCGGAACTGGAAGAGATTTACCCGACTGCCAGCGGGAAGTCGAAGGAGGACGCGGCTTATAAGGAAGCGGCTCTGGAAGCGACCCTTCGTTTACAGAGCGGCGACAGGGGATATCGGGCGCTGTGGAATCACATTATTGCGGTTTCAGTTACAGATTTGAAGAAAAATTACAGTAATCTGAATGTGGAATTTGACCTGTGGAAGGGAGAATCCGATGCAGACCCGTTTATTCCGGGACTGGTTCAGAAGCTGAAGGAGTCCGGTCTTGCCCATGAAAGTCAGGGAGCTCTTGTGGTAGACGTAAAGGAAGAGACGGATACGAAGGAAATCCCTCCCTGCATTATCTTGAAATCGGACGGGGCGGCGCTGTATGCGACCACTGACCTTGCAACGATAGAAGACCGTATGGAGAATCTTCATGCGGACAGCCTGATATATCTTACGGACAAGCGTCAGGAGATGCATTTTGTGCAGGTATTCCGCGTGGCAAAGAAAGCCGGGCTTGTAAAGCCGGAGACGGAATTAAAGCATATCGGCTTCGGCACGATGAACGGAAAGGACGGAAAGCCGTTCAAGACAAGAGAAGGCGGCGTGATGCGTCTGGAATACCTGATACGCGACATCAATGAGGAAATGTACCGCAAGGTGCGCGAGAGCAGACAGGAACTTTCAGAGGAAGAAGCAAGACAAATTGCTCAGGTAATCGGACTTTCTGCAATCAAGTACGGCGATCTTTCCAATCAGGCGGCGAAGGACTATATTTTTGATATCGATCGCTTTACCTCCTTTGAAGGAGATACCGGTCCGTATATCCTGTATACGATTGTGCGTATCAAATCTATTCTGGCAAAATATCAGGAACAGGGCGGAAGTCTTGAAGATTTGATGTTCTGTGAGCCGGCAGGCGTTTCAGAGAAGGATCTGATGCGTCAGTTGTGCGGCTTTAACGCAATGATGGACAGCGCGTGCGAAGAGACTGCGCCTCATAAGGTATGTGCGTATATTTATGATCTGGCAAATGCGTTCAACAAGTTTTATCATGAGACGAGAATTCTTGCAGAAGAGGATAAGAAGAAGCAGGCGGGATGGATAGCGCTGCTGCTTTTGACAAAGCGTGTGCTGGAGGCATGTATTGATGTGCTGGGCTTTGAAGCGCCGGATAGAATGTAAGGATAAATATAGAAGGATTAAAAAACCATCGGCAGAGAGCATCTGCCGGTGGTTTTTTGCGTGGTGAGCCTGGCGGCGCACGTTTCTAACGGGTTAAAGTGCACGTCAACTATTGAAACCGCCGTGTACCGAACGATACGCACGGTGGTGTGAGAGGACGGCGGTTAATCACCGCCTCCTACTCGATTTAGATAAATTCATGCGAGGAGAGCTTCTGTTTGGCAAAAAGAGTGGCTACATAGATGAGAGTTGTAATTTTTGTATAAAAGTTTTAAATTTTATATATGAATCATATTGTTCAAAAGATATGATAAATTTATGGACATATTGTATGAGAGGCAGAACACTGAGGAGGTAAAAAACACAATGAGAAGAAAATTGACAGGAAGAATTTGTATTATTTTAGGGATGTTAGGTGTTGTTTTTGGTATATCAGCCTGTGCAGGAAAAGAAATAGAGAAAAGCGAAGTGAAGATTGAAGAGGTGCAGAAGGAAACGGAGGCATCATCAAAAAAGGTGCTGCTCGAGTTAGAGCAGACAGAGTACGGAAGTAAGATTCCGGCTGGTAACAGGGAAAATATACAACGCCTGACAATAAGAAAAAATGGATGTACCGTATTTGAGATAAAGAAAGAAGCCTCGGAAAATCAGGTTGGTTTTGAAGAGTGGTATGTAACAGAACCCTATAGCTATAAGCAGTTGGTAAATGTTTCCGACCTGTATCATATTCTGGATCATTATTCTGCGTGGCCGTATATTGCCAAGGTTGAAGATATTGAATTTGAGGATACAGGGATTTTTGTTGAAGAAGAGTTTTCGGATACGGGGATAGCAGGATTTCATATTGGTCAGAAGAATGAAAAGGGAAATTATTATGTAAAAACGGATTTCTCGGAGCAGATATATGAGATGGATGGGGCGCAGATAGAGGCGATGACAGGATTGCATCCGGAAGATTTTATGATGGGAATAGCGGGACTCGTATATGTGACCACTGTGGAACAGCTAGAGATTAAAACGGAGAATACAGAAACAGTATTTGATATAGAAACAGATGCTAAAAATGACCAGTCATATTGGAGAGATGGTAAAGAGGTAGAGGGGGAGAAATTTAAAAAATTGTATGCATCTTTATTGGGGATTGTGATCAAAAAAGAAGCCGGAGAAGAAAAAAAGCTTCAGGAACCTGTGCTGCGTATTTATTTTAGAAGAAATACAGAGAAGCTTAAAGACACGGAAATTATCTATTATCCATATGATTCAGAGAATTATTTGATAGAGAAAGATGGATATAGAGAATTTCTGGCGGATAAGGAATCTGTAGATAAAGTAGTCGAAGAGCTCGACCGTTTTTGCGGCTGATGAGAAAATAGGAGAAAGATGAAAAAAGAACGATATTTTATTATTTATCTATATAAATGGCTGTTATTGATATTTGCGATATTTACCTTGATAAGTATTGCATTTAATATGTTCAGTTATGTAAAAGAAAGGCAATATTATGCTGATATTATAGAGCAGGAGCAGCAAAAGAGGATAAACAGTCTTTCGGAACAGCTGAACGAAGAATTCATGAATTTGAAGATTACAGCTAATATGATATTGCAGGGAGAAGATGTGCGGGAACTTTACTGCAAATATGATTTTATTAACAGCTACGAAAAAAACAATCTTTTGGAAAATATAAGAAGGAGATGCCTTGAGCTGGACAATCTGAATTCTTTCATTTTGTCCAGCACATTATATTTTCCGGATAAAAAATTGAAGATAGATAAAGCTGGGTATGAGCAGATTGGAGAAGAGGTCTTTGAATTTGCCGATTTAGATTCTCAGGCGGAGATAATTTCTCTGAAAAATGGAAGAAGATATATTGTCGAAATGTGCAGAAAAAACTATCTGAAAGGATGGGAGAAGGAGAATATCCTTGGGATATTTGTGATTGAGATAAATAGGGAGATGGTCGTAGAGGAGCTTCGGCGCGCGAGGATGCTGGACGAAGATATCTTGTTTATTTCAGATGATAAGAAAGAGCGGATATATTTCAGAACCGAAGGAGAGGAGACGGAAAAGGAACTGTTAGACTATATCCATAATGGAAATAAAGGAATAGAAAAAAATTATTATAATATGCATTCGAAGGGCAAGGGAAATGAATATGTAATATATTATCTTCAAAATAAGGAATTTGTAAATCTTATGAGCCGTAAAGCTATTTTAGGTATTTTGATATTTACAGTAGTAATTGTTTTTGCAGTTTTTTTGTCCTTTATGATTTTCTACAGAAAGGTCTATCGTCCGCTGGAAATCTTTCTGGTCGATGCATTTGAACAGCTGAAGCAGTCAAATCTATCTTACCGGATACCGCTGCCTGCAAAGAAAAATGCCTTTACGAACTTATATCAGAATTTTAATTACATGGCAGAGCGCATAGACACTCTGGTCTCAAGGGAGCTGAAACAGAAGATACTTGTAAATGAAGCAAATTATAAGCATCTTCAAGCGCAGATAAATCCTCATTTTATGTATAACAGTTATTTTTTGCTATATAGAATGATTAAGAAGGGGGATAAGGAAGGAAGCTTAATGGTGTGTGAGAATCTAGGGAAATTTTTTAAGTATATCAATCGTGATTCAGAGGAGAATAAAAATCTGTCAGAGGAGGTAGCCCATGCCCGGTCTTATGCTGTCATTCAGGGATTTCGTTACCAGAATATCATCAGTATAGATTTCCCGGAGCTTCCCGAAAAATATGGATATATAGAAGTGCCCCGATTGATTGTTCAACCGCTGATAGAAAATGTTTTTAAGTATGCAGTGAGCGAAATGGATGAGGAAGAGAGAATAGAGTTAAGAGTAAGCTATGAGGAGCAAGGGGATTATCTGTTGCTCTGTGTAGAAAATTCTGGAAGTGTGGAAGATGAAAAAATCCAGGAGATTTGCAGAAAGCTGCAATCGCCGGAAAAGGGAGAAGAGGTTACGGCGCTGATAAACATCTCATACAGATTAAACATGTTTTTTAGAGAGAAAAAGTCTGTAAGGGTTTGCCGATCAGAACTTGGCGGCTTAAAGGTTTGTTTATATTTAAGATTATGAGGTGACATATGAAATATAAAATGTTGATCGTAGATGATGAGCCTATCGTTTCGGATGGGATAAAAGAACTGTTTGAAGAAAATTTTGGAGATATCTTTCAAATCTATAATTGCTATCATCCCAAAAAAGCATTGGATATCTTTAAATTCCGTTTGCCAGACATTATTGTGAGCGATGTGAAAATGCCAAGGATGACAGGAATGGAAATGGCGGAGGAGATGAGAAAAATAAAGCCGGATTTGCATGTGCTGTTTTTATCTGGCTATGATGAGTTTGATTATGTATATTCAGCTATCAGGCAGGATGCCGATGACTATATTTTAAAAACAGAAGGGGACGATACAATTTTGGACGCGATGAAGAAGATGATAGGGCTTCTGGAGACGGAAAATATCTTCCGGGAGGAATATCAAAGCGCGCAGGAAAAGATTTCCTATATGGCGCCAGCTTTTAAGCAGCAGGCGATGTTCCATATTCTGGATGGTGAGATGTCGGAAGAAGAGTTTGACGACCTGATGGCAGACCTTGAGCATCCGTTGCCGAAGCAGGGGAACTTACTGATGCTGATAGGAATGATACGGGAGAAGGTGACACAGGTAACGCAGGAAAAAATACTGGAATCAGTAGATCAGATATTAACAAAATTTTATCAGGATAAGATACGGCATATGCACAAGGTAGTGTATAAAAAAACTTTTGTATGGCTTGTAGAGACCGAGGAAGAAGAGTTATCAGGGCTTTTACTTGTGACGATGATGGACGTCCAGAAGATGATCCAACTTCAGCTGGAAATGAAAATGTCTTTTTGTATTGCGCGGGAGCTGACAAGATGGAATATGCTTTCGGCAAAGTATAATGACCTGTGGGCGGAATTTCAGAGGCAGTCTATCGATGGCGAAAACAGTATTGTTATGGAACGCAAGGATAAGCAGAACAGCAATGATTTTAATGGGGAAGAAAGCGGATTTGAGCAGCTTGCAGTATCGGTCACTGAAAAAATGGAGGTATTGAAGGAATTACTGTTTGGGGAGAAACTGGAGATTTACGAGAAGGAATTGGATGATGTTCTCGAAGTGCTTTCCGGAGCGAGGAGACATTCCATGTATGCGCTGGAAATTTATTATTCTATTGGAAATATGTTAATCGCTTTTATCAACAGACATAATATCAGGGCGCAGCTCGCATCCAGAATGCAGCTGATGGAGCTGTTTGACCCGGGAGCTTTTCCTGATTGGGTAGAGGCGGCAGAATATTTAAGAAAGCTGACGGGAGAGATTAGGGAAGTCTGCCTGATATCAGGGCAGAATATGATGATCGGAATAACAGAAAAAACAAAAACATATATTCTTTCGAATCTGGATAAAGATTTGTGCTTAAATGTTATCGGGCAGGAAATTGGGTTTAACCCGATTTATCTTTCAAGAGTATTTAAACAAATGGAAGGGACCAGTATACGGGAATATGTGGAAAACTGCAGAATGGATCTGGCAAAACGATTGATTTTGAACTCCCGGATGAAGATATACGAGGTTGCAGAAAAATGCGGATATCAGAATACGGCATATTTTATTAAAGTCTATAAGGCACATTTTGGGGTGACTCCTCAGGAGTGCAGAACTGGTAACGAAGAGTAAAGTTTTTGCTACAAAAGTATAGATTATATTATATCATCCCATTTTGGCGTTCGCTATAATCAAGGTAAAGAAAAGGAGGAGAGAGATGAAAACAGGAACAAAAGTAAAAAAAAGAAAATGGTTCAGAAAAGAACTTCCGTTTCATCTGATGCTGCTTCCAGCGGTGATCATTACTGTTATTTTCAAGTACATTCCATTTGTCGGCATTACGATGGCTTTTGAGGACTATACGCCGTTAAAGGGGATATTTGATCAGAAGTGGATTGGAATGGGAAATTACCGGTACTTATTTTCATTGCCCGGCTTTGGGAGCGTGATATGGAATACGATTTTTATCGCGATGATGAAAATGGTTGGAAATCTGATATTTCCGGTTATGATAGCTCTTTTGCTGAATGAGATCCATTCAAAGCATTATAAGAAAACGGTACAGACAGTGTTGTATCTTCCGCACTTTATCTCGTGGGCAGCATTAGCGGGGATTTTTATAGATATCCTTTCTCCATCAGGAGGTATTGTAAATCAGATATTGAACGGACTTGGACTGGAATCAGTATTTTTCCTCGGGGATTCAAAGGTATTTCCCTATACGATGGCGGTGACAGATATATGGAAAGAACTTGGATGGGGAACGATAGTATATCTTGCGGCAATCACAGGTATCGACCCTACGTATTATGAGGCGGCTAAAATTGATGGAGCAGGGCGTTTTAAACAGGTCTTATATGTAACTATACCGAGTATCCTGCCGATGATCTTACTGATGATGGTATTGAGCGTGGGAAATGTTCTTCAGGCAGGGTTTGAACAAGTGTTTAATCTGTACAGCCCTCAGGTTTATTCCACAGGAGATATTATAGATACATATGTTTACCGTATCGGCGTGATAGAAGCAAAATTCGATCTGGCGACTGCGGTAGGGCTGTTTAAATCCGCAATATCGTTCGTGCTCATCATGGCCGGATATAAGCTCGCGGACAAGCTTGCTGGGTATAAGGTATTTTAACGGGGGACAGCAGATATGAGAATGAAAAAAAGTATTTCAAGAAAAATTTTCGTTGTTTTAAATTATGCGGTCCTTGGTCTTTTGAGCCTTTCCTGTCTTCTTCCATTGATCAACCTGTTTGCGATATCTTTCAGTGCAAGGTCGATGGTGGATGCGAATGCGGTCTCGTTTTGGCCGAAAGGATTCAATACGGCAGCTTATGAATACATACTTTCCAACAAGCAGTATTATCAGTCCTTCCTTATCACGATAGGGAGAGTAGTCCTTGGATGGCTGACGAACCTCGTATTGGTCGTTCTGGTGGCATATCCATTGTCCAAGGATGACCCTAGGACGTTCCGGTGCAGAAAGTATTATACGTGGTTTTTCCTGGTGACGATGGTCTTTAGCGGCGGACTTATCCCTACTTATCTGGTAGTGAGCAAGCTTCATATGATCAACTCTTTCTGGGCGTTGATATTACCGGAAGCGCTGCCGATGTTCTGCGTGCTTATCACGATGAATTTTTTCAGGGGATTGCCGAAAGCGATAGAAGAGGCTGCTTTGGTGGATGGGGCAAACTGGTTTGTTACGATGTTTAAGATATACCTTCCGCTGTCAAAGCCTTCGCTGGCGACCGTATCCTTGTTCGTGATAGTAAATCATTGGAATGCATGGTTTGACGGTCTGATATATATGAATCTGCCGGAAAGATATCCGCTGATGACATATTTACAGTCAGTGGTATTAAAGTTTGATATCACCAAGATAACATCAGAACAGCTGATGCTCAATCCGCAGCTGATGGAGGTGACAGGACGCGGCATCAAAGGAGCTTTGATATTATTATGTACGGTTCCGATCCTGATGATATATCCGTTCCTGCAAAAGTATTTTGTATCGGGTGTTGTAATGGGAAGCGTAAAAGAGTGAGTTTGGCCATAAGGAAAATATGTATGGCTGGCAAATAGAAAATCTACAAGGAGGTTTTTATGAAAAACAAAAGGTATCTTGCAATGCTGCTCGCAGCAACGATGGCAGTTTCAATGACTGCCTGCGGAGGTTCAGGGGGAGAACAGGAAAAGGCGCCCGCAGGAAGTACGGCGGAAAACGAAGGGGGAACAGACGATGTGGTCGAGCTGACATATATGCACAAGCTCAATGGAACTGAGAAATATGTCGGGGAAGATGATATCAATAACAATGTGTATACGCGCTGCTATGAAGATGAGCTCGGGATCAAGCTGAATTACACCATTGCAGCAGCGGGGGATGACTATACCCAGAAGCTTACGATGGCTATCGCGTCGAATGACCTTCCGGATCTGATGGACCTTCCGCCGGAAGAATTTTCAGAGTTGGCTCATGCGGGCATGCTCGCTGACATTACAGACAGCTATGACCAGTATGCATCTGACCTGTTAAAAGAAACGATCGAAGTAGACGGAGGGATTCAGCTGGCATCTGCTAAAATAGACGGACGCTTATATGGCTTACCGCAGTTATCGGCAGCAGACGGCACCTGCGATCTGCTCTGGATACGTACAGACTGGCTGGAAAATCTTGATCTGCAGGCACCTACGACAATGGATGAGCTGCTCGAGGTAGCAAGAGCTTTCCGTTATGATGACCCGGATGGAAACGGACAGGATGATACATGGGGAATCGGTTTCCAGAAAGACATCGTAAAAGAAGATGGAGCAAGCCCGGGAAGCTTTGAAGGATTTTTTGCAGCATACGGAGCTTATGCCCGTGCATGGGTAAAGGGTGAGGATGGCAAGGTTTCTTACAGCGGTATCAACCCTGGGATGAAGGATGCGCTGGTACAGTTAAATCAGATGTATGCAGATGGCCTCATCGATCCTGAGTTTGGAGTAAAGGATACTGTTAAGCTTTCAGAAGACATCGCCGCTGGAAGAGTCGGAATGTTCTATGGTCTTGAAGGAATGCCTTGGGGAGCCTGCAAGAGTAATATCGAGAATAATCCTGAAGCAGACTGGCAGTGCTATCCTATCGTTTCTGCGACAGATAAGCCTGCAAAGCCGATAACTTATGTAAGGATAGGACGCTATTATGCAGCAAATGCTAAATGTGAGCATCCGGAAGCATTAGTGAAGATAGCGAATGTATTCCAGGATAAGATAAATTCCCTGGAAGCAACAGAAGAGACTCTGAATACGTTTGGCGTAGACCCGGCGACCGGCATCAACTTTGCGGAATACGCAGCGTTTGCTATGGACCCGGCTATCCAGAAATGCAATACTTATTACAAAGAGATCAAAGCAACGCTGGAAGGGGAGACTACGGTAGATGAAATCCATCCGGAAGCTGCACGTTACTATAAGGTGATCAAAAACTTTATTGATAACGGAATGGATAAGGGCGCGGATTCCCTTGGATGGAATTATTATAAGTTCATCGGTCCGGAAGGCAGCTGGAATACGATCATCAATGATTACAAGGCAAACGATAAGCTTGTACAGTCTGTATTTTTCGGAGCGCCTACGCCGGCGATGAGCGCAAACCTTTCTTCTCTGGACAAGATGCAGGCAGAGACTTATGTAAATGTCATCATGGGGACTCAGGGAGCAGAAAGCTTTGATGAATTTACAGAGAACTGGAAGAGTCTGGGCGGCGATCAGATCACAGAAGAAGTTAATGAGTGGTATACGACAACATTTGGTGATATGGAGTAAGCAAAATGAAAGGGAACAGAAATATTTTCTATACACCGGAAAATCAGTATCCGGGAATGCCGCACGGTGAGATGTGCGGGGACTTCATGCCCTTTTTCTGGAATGGGACCTACTATTTGTTTTATCTGTATAAATACTGTGTATATGCTGTGGAAACAAAAGATTTTGTCTCTTTTGGAGAGCCGTATCTGGTGCTTCAGAATGGGTCTCCGGAAGATCAGGACTGGCATATCGGTACAGGAAGCGTTTTTGAGCATGATGGAACATTTTACTTCCACTATACAGGTTTTTGCGAGGCAAATCATGGTATAGAGGGAAAGAATGAGCAGGTTGTCATGCGTGCGCTGAGTACGGATTTAAAAAACTGGGAAAAAGATGAGTCCTTTTTCTTTAAACCTGATACAAGGTTTTATGGGAACCTTCATTGGAGAGACCCGCATGTTTTCTGGAATGAGGAGCTGCAGAAATATTGCATGCTGATCACTGCGACAGAGAAAGAAGGAGCTTATCTGCGCAATGGATGCACGGCAGTTTATGTTTCAGACGATGTCAGAAACTGGGAGCATTATAAAACGCTATATGCGCCCCGTACCTTTATCACACACGAATGCCATGATTGCTTCAAAATGGGAAATAAGTGGTATCTGTCCTTTTCCAATTATTCCCGTTGGTGGGAAACAAGATATCGCATGTCAGAGCGGTTTGACGGACCGTGGAAAGTTCCGGAAATGGATGATATGTTTGACGGACGAGAGTTCTATGCAGCGAAATCCGTGACGGATGGGAACAGACGTTACATGGTCGGATGGGAATCTATCCGTGAAAACTGCAAAGACAGCGGAAGACATTTATGGGGCGGAAATCTTCTGGTACATGAGCTTGTACAGAGAGAAGATGGGAGCCTTGGAGTGAAACTGCCGGAGACCATAGAAAAATCTTTTCAGGAGAAGCTCCCGATGAACCCGGTCGAAAGACAGGGAAGTCTTTCAGATGGCGATGGAGTCGTGGAAGTACGGGCGGAAGATGGATTTGGCTGGGCAGAGCTCGGCAGCCTGGAAGAGACCTGTTTATTTAGAACGACGGTCTCCTGGGATGATGAAACGCAGGCGGTAGGGCTGATGATCCATACAGACCCGGAATTAAAACAGTGGTGTCAGCTCCGGTTGGAATTAAAACACGGTAAGATATTGATGGACCGTTATAACCGGGTGGATGGCGATCAGTCATATCTGGATGAGCGTCCGGTCTCATTCAAAGGAAACTGTGCGGAGGTCAAGCTTGTTGTGAGCGGGAACATCATGCTGGTTTATGTAGATGATGTGGCGCTGGTTTCCAGATGCTATGAGATAGGAACAGGTTCGATAGGCATTTTTGCAGAGTATGGGAAGATTTCCTGTACAAATATGGAACTGTTAAAGCAGTAATAAAACAGGGGTCGCTGCATGAAGATATTTTTCAGACAGGCAGCGACCCCTGTTTTTAGAAAGAGGGAAATAAAATGGATATTTTTTCTGATAGCCTGTCATCTCTTGCAGTCTTGAAGCCCGGGAAAAGCAGAAGTATCAGCTGGGAAAACAGGACGGGAGAAAAAGGAAGGGGAGGGATGGCGGCAGGAGAGCTTGGTCCTTCCAGAAAAGGCTCCCCGTGCATTCCCTGTATCCGTTCAGGCGAAACAGTAACGCTTGCTGAGATAGAAGGTACAGGTGTCATTCAACATTTGTGGTTCACCGTAACGGACCGGACGAGCGACAGGAACCGGTATATTTTAAGAGATTTGGTATTGAGGATATATTGGGATGGGGAAGAGGAAGCTTCTGTAGAAAGTCCTCTGGGAGATTTTTTCTGTTGTGGTTTCGGGGTTTCATACCCGGTGAATTCTTTACCTATCGTGGTAAATCCTACAAGGGGATTCAATTCGTATTTCCCGATGCCTTTTAGGAGAAGAGCAAAGATAACGATAGAAAATCAATGCGATGAAGATGTGAATGGCTTTTTCTATCAGGTGGACTATAGGCTTATGGATGCTCTGCCGGATGATATCGGATATTTTCATGCACAGTGGAGGCGGCAGAGGCTTACGGAGAAGACAAAGGACTACGTTATCCTTGATAATGTAAAAGGTCGTGGGCAATATGTAGGGACTTACATGGCATTGACAACATTGGAACGGTATTGGTATGGCGAGGGAGAGGTAAAGTTTTATCTGGACGGGGATGAGGAATATCCGACGATCTGCGGGACAGGGACGGAAGATTATTTTGGAGGGGCATGGAGCTTTGCGACGCAGGTGAACGGAAAAACGGTAGAAAATACATATTGTACTCCGTTTATGGGATATCCTTATTACTCTGCACATGATACGGAGCTCCACAATGATTATCATAATGACGACCAGATGCCGCAGAGAAGCTTTTACAGATGGCACATCATGGACCCGGTTTTATTTGAGGAGGACATCAGGGTAACGATCCAACAGATAGGAGTCTATCATGGAGGATTATTTGAGAGGCAGGATGATGTGGCGACGGTAGCTTACTGGTATCAGACGGAGCCGCATGAGCCGTTTGATAAATTGATGGAAAGACGGGAAAGATGGCCGCGCTGAGAATTTATTGATGAAAGCAGGAGAGTGGAAAATGACAGAGAGATTACAAAAAGCAAGAACATATGAGAGGGAAGAGGAAGTAAAAATACCGAAAGATACAAGACCGGTTTTTCATGTGACCCCGCGGGTAGGATGGCAGAATGACCCGAATGGATTTTCCATATATCAGGGGGAATATCATCTTTTTTATCAGTATAATCCCTATGATACGCATTGGGGACCGATGTATTGGGGGCATTATAAAACAAAGGATTTTATCCGGTGGGAATCCTGCCCCTGTGCTATGGCTCCAGACATGCCCTACGACTGTGATGGGGGATGTTTTTCGGGTACTGCTTTGGAATATGAAGGCAAGCACGTTTTAATGTATACTGGAGTGGCGGATAAGGTACAGGAGGATGGAACGACGCTCAGTCTTCAAAATCAGTGCATTGCGGTCGGAAATGGGACAGATTATGAAAAGGTGGCTCATAATCCGGTAATTACGGGAGAGATGCTGCCTGAGGGAACTTCAGTAGTAGATTTTCGCGACCCTAAGATATGGAAAGATGGAGACCGCTTTCTGGTTTTGGCGGCAACAAGAGATAAGAATGGAAGCGGGCAGCTGGCATTATTTTCTTCGGACAATCTGGAGCAGTGGAAATTTGAAAAAATGCTGATGAGCAGTGAGGGAAAATATGGGGATATATGGGAATGCCCGGATTTTTTTGAGCTTGATGGAAAACAAGTGTTGATATTGTCTCCGATTTTTTCAAATGCAAAAGGTCTGGAAATACATAATGGACATAATTGCCTGTATTTTGTCGGTGATTTTGACCGGGAAAAATTGGAATATACGCATGATGAAGGGAGCCAGATCGATTATGGGATGGATTTTTACGCTCCTCAGACAGTGGAAAGTTCAGATGGACGCCGGATTTTGATCGGCTGGGTACAGAACTGGTCAAATTATATGGTGCCGGAAGAAATGAAATGGGCTGGGATGATGACTATTCCCAGAGAATTGACATTGTGCGATGGAAAATTGAGGCAGAGACCCGTGCGGGAGCTGGAAGGATATCGGAAAAATCGAATAGATTGGGAAGGAATCGTGGATACAGCTGGAGGGGAGATACAGCCGGATGGGTTGAGCGGACGTTGTATCGATATGACAGTGAAGCTCGAAGGGGAAGATTACGAGTCCTTTACAATTTGGGTCGCTTGTAATGAAGAATACCGGACAACGCTTACTTATGACAGGAAAAAAGGGATTTTTACGACCGACAGAAGCTGCTCGGGAATGGGAAAAGATATGCTGTGCAATCGCAGTATGTATGTGGAGGCACCGCAAAACAGGCTGGATATCAGGGTGATCATGGATCGTTTCTCTGTAGAAGTGTTTGTTCAGGACGGAGCGAAGGTGATGACTTCTGTGATATTTACGCCGTTATGCGCAGAGGGAATAAGCTTTTCTGCGGAGGGAACAGCGAGGGTATCTGTTGAAAAGTATGATATTGAATAAAGAAGGGACTGTGAAATAGCAGCCTCTACGGAAAAAAGAGGACTTTTCGTTCAAAATGAACGAAAGGTCCTCTTTTATGGTGCGCCTGGCGGCGCACGTTTCTCAAGGGTGCAAGTCCCAAATCCGCCCGGTAGTGGGAAGGACATAGACGAAGGCAAGGGTGTTGCAGGCGACTGCAAATCTGAAGGAAGCCGGATGTAGGGAACCTACTTCAAACAAACGTATGGCTTCTATCCCAAGTATCCTGTGGCAGATGCTGGCTACGGATCATATAACAACTATATTTTTTGCGAACAGAACGGAATGGAAAAGTATATGAAGTTTCCAATGTTTAAAAAGGAAACCAAGGATCGAAAGTATCATGAAGATCCATTTCGTGCAGTTAATTTTAGAATTGATGAACAAGGTGTCATGAGATGTCCTAACGATAAAGCATTTCATCTTTTATACAGAAGAAGTGTGAGGGGAAATCAATACGGACGCAAGGAAGAGCTGTATGAATGTGAAGATTGCAGTGGATGTCCATATGCAGAGAAATGTAAGAAAACAGATAAAAATCGAACTATTCGGATCAATCAGGAACTCACTGCAATGCATCAGGAAGTAATCGAAAACTTAGAAAGTATTCATGGTGCGCTGTTACGAATGAACCGTTCGATACAAGCAGAAGGCACTTTAGGAATCATGAAAAATGACCGTTGGTACAAGAAAATTGTCCGAAGAGGTATTAATTCGGTTAAACTAGAAGTTTTACTTGTGGAAATAGGACATAATCTATATAAATATCAGAACAAAAAGAGGGATGCGAAAAACTCAATCGAGTTTTTTTCATCCCCCCTTTTTTTGACGTTATATTATTCCGTAAGCATAAATTCCAGAAATTCCAGCGCTTTGTCAGGATGCTTTGAATTGCTGACGACAATGAGCCATGCGGGGACTTCATCGGACAGCATATATTTGGAACTGCGGACATCGATCGCAACGGGAATTTTCTCATCTGTATCATCATCGCCCAAATCTTTGTAAAGGAGCATGCCTCTGCGCTCTAATTCCTCGAATTGTTCTTCAGACAGACAGGTTCGAAGGTCGGTAAATATCCCGGTTTCCAGGGCGTGGTCGATATAGTCTTCGTTTGCAACGATAGCATCGATTGTGCGTGCGGCTACCATCGCCATGAGCTTCTGAATATTGGCAAAGGACATTTCATCAGCGCTTTCATAGCTGATGGACATAGTGCTGATGACCGCAGCTTCTTTTTTTGCATCAGCGCCGGAAAAAGCGATAAATTCAGAAGCCATCTCTTCTGTACCGGTGTCCATCTCCAGTGCGTTCGACAGATAGGTGTTAACGAATGCCGCTTCCATTATAATATCCTTTTGTGTTGCGATAGAGTATATCATGCTGCCGCCCAGAATAAGAACCAGAATGGCAACGAGCGTATGAACCTTATAGTATTCCCAGAAATAGGCGAATTTTTCCTTGCGGCTTTTGCCTTTCATTTTCTGATGCTGTTCCCTTATTTCGTCATTGACGGAATTGCCTGCTGCCATGCTGTATGTGCCTCCTTGGTAAAAAATAAAATGGTCTGTTGTTTATGATAAACTTTTCACGGCATAAAGTCAATGGAAGAGAAAAATGAAAATTTTCTAAACAGTGCCAAAGAGAGGCGGAAAGCCTTGAAAAAGGGGGGAATGTGTAATATGATAATAAAAGAACGGCGCAAAAAGTGCCGGCAGGGATTTTCCTGCGGTAATAATGATGAAGGTGGTATGTGACATGAACGAAAGTTACGTGGAATGTCTGGTGGCAAAGAAGCCGTCGGGAATGCTGAACGCTCTCAAGATACTTTTGTGGGGGATAACGGGTATCGGCGTGGTCGGAGGGATGATATTCTTCCCGCTCCTGTTTGTGGGACTTGCGGCAGGCCTGGGAGCTTACTTTGTGGGACAGCGTGCAAACATGGAATTCGAGTATCTGTATGTGGACAGAGAGATTTCCGTGGACAAGATTTTTAACAAGACAAGACGCAAGAAAGCGGAGAAATTTGAACTGGACCGCATCGAGATTTTTGCGCCGATTAATTCATGGCATTTAGATGGCGTTAAGAACCGCGACTTAAAGACGACGGATTATTCCAGCGGTGTTGCAGGACAGCCGGACAAACGCTATCTTATGATTTATAACGGAGACAGAAAGGTAATTATGGAGCCGAACCCGGCGATGGTAAAGGCAATGCAGTCGGTTGCTCCGAGAAAAGTATTTTCGGATTGACACAAGGGCTGAATTCTGTTACACTTTCTTCAAATAAGGGCTGTCAGTATATTTTTTACTGGCAGTTTTACATTACTTTTTTTAAAATACACAGGAGGAGAGAAGATGGGTCAGATTATTGGCGATGGTATTACCTTTGATGATGTCCTGCTGGTTCCGGCATATTCCAAGGTGATTCCCAATCAGGTAGACGTGACTACATGGTTGACAAAGAAGATTAAGCTGAACATTCCGTTGATGAGCGCCGGAATGGATACGGTAACTGAACACAGAATGGCAATTGCGATGGCCAGACAGGGTGGTATCGGTATTATCCACAAAAACATGTCCATTGAAGCACAGGCAGACGAGGTGGACAAGGTTAAGCGTTCAGAGAACGGCGTCATCACAGATCCTTTTTCTTTATCTCCGGAGCATACACTTGCCGATGCAAATGAGCTGATGGCAAAATTCCGTATCTCCGGCGTCCCGATTACGGAGGGGAAGAAGCTGGTAGGCATTATCACAAACCGTGATTTAAAGTTCGAAACAGATTTTTCCAAGAAGATTAAAGAGTCTATGACCAGCGAAGGCCTTATCACCGCTCCGGAAGGTATTACGCTGGAGGAAGCTAAGAAGATTCTGGCAAAAGCAAGAAAAGAGAAGCTTCCCCTTGTCGATAAGGATTTTAATTTAAAGGGTCTTATTACGATCAAGGATATTGAAAAAACTATCAAATATCCGCTTGCGGCAAAAGATGATCAGGGACGTCTGCTGTGCGGCGCAGGCGTAGGTATCACGGCTAACGTTCTGGATCGTGTTGCGGCTCTGGTTGAGGCGAAGGTGGATGTTATTGTTCTGGATTCCGCACATGGACATTCTGAGAACGTTCTGAAGTGCCTCCGCATGATAAAAGAGGCATATCCTGAGCTTCAGGTTATCGCGGGTAATGTGGCAACTGGAGAAGCAACGAGAGCGCTTATCGAGGCGGGTGCGGATGCAGTTAAAGTTGGCATTGGTCCCGGTTCCATCTGTACAACCCGTGTGGTGGCTGGTATCGGTGTTCCGCAGGTTACAGCTATCATGGATTGCTATGCGGTGGCAAGAGAGTATGGTATTCCCGTTATCGCAGATGGCGGTATCAAATATTCCGGCGAGATAACCAAAGCTATTGCGGCAGGCGGCAATGTGTGCATGCTTGGTTCGATGTTTGCAGGCTGTGATGAGAGCCCTGGGGATTTCGAGCTGTATCAGGGACGTAAGTATAAGGTTTACCGCGGCATGGGATCTATTGCAGCGATGGAGAACGGCAGCAAGGATCGTTACTTCCAGACAGATGCAAAGAAGCTTGTTCCGGAAGGCGTAGAAGGTCGTGTGGCATACAAGGGTCTTTTGGAAGATACCGTATTCCAGTTGATGGGCGGTCTGCGCGCAGGTATGGGTTACTGTGGTTCCCAGACAATCGACGAGCTGAAGGAGAACGGCAAATTTGTGAAGATTTCTGCAGCAGCGCTGCGCGAGAGCCATCCTCATGATATCCATATCACGAAGGAAGCTCCGAACTATAGCTCTGCAGACTGAGCATATAATTAAATAGCAAAGCGTGCGACTGGCGGATTAGTGGAGTTCACCACGGGGAGCGCGCTTTGTATGGACATCGGCCGCCTGGGTACTGACAGAATGAAAAAAGTGGGTTCCCGGGCGGCTTTTTTGCATCCGAACACCTTTTAAGGAGAAAGAGAGGAAAAGATGGAAACACGTAATCTTGCAGAAGAATTAAAAAACAACGAATATCCCGGCAGAGGGATAGTGATCGGCAGAACAGCTGATGGGAAAAAGGCGGTAACGGCATATTTTATTATGGGAAGGAGCTCCAACTCCCGTAACCGTATTTTTGCAGAGGAAGGTGAAGGTATCCGTACGCAGGCGTTTGACCCGTCAAAGCTGGAGGACCCGAGCCTTATCATCTATGCGCCCGTACGTGTGCTCGGCAATAAAACAATCGTGACCAACGGCGACCAGACTGACACGATTTATGAAGGAATGGACAGACAGCTTACCTTTGAGCAGAGCCTCAGAAGCCGTGAATTCGAGCCGGACGGTCCTAATTATACACCTCGTATCTCCGGTATCATGCACATTGAAAACGGGACATATAATTACGCAATGTCTATTTTAAAAAGCGACGACGGTGACCCGTCCTCCTGCCAGCGTTTTACCTATGCATATGAGAAGCCGAAGGCAGGTGAGGGACGTTTCATTCACACATACATGCATGACGGAAACCCGCTGCCGAGCTTTTCCGGAGAACCGAAAAAGGTGGAAATAGCAGGGGATATCGATGAGTTCACACAGATGCTGTGGGAGAGCCTGAATGAAGAGAACAAGGTATCTCTGTTCGTACGCTATATTGATATCGAGACCGGAAAGTATGAAACAAGGATTGTAAATAAAAACAAATAAATGTGCAGGCAGGCCGGACAGCCTGCGGAAAGGAATCACATGAACGAAATTCAATTAAAATACGGCTGTAACCCGAATCAGAAGCCTTCCCGGATTTTTATGGAGGATGGTAGCGAGCTTCCTGTAACTGTATTAAACGGAAAGCCCGGATATATCAACTTCCTGGATGCGTTTAACGGCTGGCAGCTTGTTTCCGAGCTGAAAAAAGCGACGGGCCTTCCCGCGGCAACATCCTTCAAGCATGTTTCCCCGGCAGGTGCGGCTGTAGGCCTTCCGCTGACAGACACTCTTGCAAAGATATACTGGGTAGATGACCTGGGAGAGCTTTCCCCGCTGGCATGCGCCTATGCAAGAGCGAGGGGAGCGGACAGAATGTCTTCTTTCGGTGATTTTATTGCATTATCGGATGTGTGTGACGCGGATACTGCAAATCTCATTAAAAGAGAGGTTTCTGACGGCGTGATAGCGCCCGGATATACCGAGGAGGCGCTGGAAATCTTAAAGGCAAAAAAGAAGGGCGGATACAATGTCATTCAGATAGATCCGTCCTACAAGCCTGCCGAGCTTGAGAGAAAGCAGGTATTTGGTATCACATTCGAGCAGGGGCGCAACGAGCTCGATATCGATGAGAAGCTTCTGTCCAATTTTGTGACAAAGAATACGGAAGTGCCTGAAGAAGCGCTGATAGACATGAAGATAGCGCTGATAACATTGAAGTATACCCAGTCCAATTCTGTATGTTATGTAAAAGACGGTCAGGCAATCGGAATTGGCGCGGGTCAGCAGTCCCGTATCCATTGCACGAGACTGGCAGGACAGAAGGCGGATAACTGGTGGCTTCGTCAGTCTCCTCAGGTGCTCGGACTGCAGTTTGTGGACGGGCTTGGAAGAGCGGACCGTGATAATGCAATAGACGTTTATATGGGTGACGAGTATGAGGATGTTTTGGCGGAGGGCGTATGGCAGACCCGCTTTAAAGTAAAGCCTCCTGTATTTACAAGAGAAGAAAAACGCGCGTGGTTAGATAAACTTTCCGGTGTGACACTCGGCTCCGACGCATTTTTCCCGTTCTCGGACAATATTGAGAGAGCACATAAGAGCGGCGTCGCTTATATCGCGCAGCCCGGCGGTTCCGTGCGTGATGATGCAGTGATAGACTGCTGTGATAAATATGGAATGGCGATGGTATTTACGGGCATCAGACTGTTCCATCACTGAGATTTACTTTTTTGCTTTAAAGTGATTGACGAGTTGAAGTGTAAAAGCGTATAATGAATCCCAGCAGAACCCGGCATGGTTTTTTACAGGACTGTGTCGGGTTTCTATTTTACAGAAAGTTAAAAAATGGGAGGAGTTATGAGCGGTAAAAGTCATAAGAACGGAAATTTTTCTTCCACTGTGGGATTTATCATCGCATGTGTGGGATCGGCAGTCGGGCTGGGAAATATATGGATGTTTCCTTACCGGCTTGGGCAGTACGGAGGTGCGGCATTTTTGATTCCGTATCTGTTCTTTATCTTTTTGTTTGGATGGGTCGGGCTGTCGGCGGAATTTGCGATTGGAAGAAGGGCAGGGACAGGAACGGTCGGTGCGTACCGGTACTGTTTTGCATCGAGAGGAAAAGAAAAGGCGGGAAAGCTTTTGGGGTGGTTTCCGCTTATGGGATCTCTTGGGATAGCGATCGGTTATTCTATCGTGCTTGGCTGGGTGCTCAGAACATTGTTCGGGGCGGCGACGGGAAGTTTATTTGAAACGGATTCTGCGGCGTTTTTTGCAGAGGCTGCAGGAGAATACGGGAGTGTGCCGTGGCACTTTCTCATTGTAGCGGGCGTGACGGTCATCCTGGTCACGGGAGTGACGAAAGGAATCGAAAAAGCCAGTAAGGTAATGATGCCTCTGTTTTTTGTACTGTTCGTAGTCGTGGCGGTGCGCGTGGCATTTTTGCCGGGAGCTTCGGAAGGATATGAGTTTTTATTTGTTCCGAAGTGGGAAAAGCTTTTGCAGGCGGATACATGGGTAATGGCAATGGGACAGGCATTTTTCTCGTTGTCTATTACAGGATCCGGAATGATAGTATACGGAGCATATCTTGGAGAAGATGCGGATATCCCGAAAGCGTCCGTACGAACCGCTGTTTTTGACACGCTTGCGGCTCTGCTTGCAGGGCTTGCTATCATGCCCGCAGTATTTGCGTTCGGGATAGATGCGGGGAGCGGCCCCTCCCTCATCTTCGTGACGCTGCCGGAGGTATTCGGACAAATGCCGGGAGGACGGCTGATAGCGGTATTTTTCTTCATATCCGTAATCTTTGCAGGTTTGACATCTCTGATCAATATGTTTGAGGCGGTAATAGAGAGCTGGCAGACGCAGTTTGGAACATCCCGGAAAAAAGCGGCGCTTTTGTGCGGCGGGATAACGTTTTTGATAGGTCTGTTTCTGGAAAAGGAAAGCAGCGCGGGTGCATGGCTGGATATGGTATCGATTGGCATTGTGCCCGTAGGAGCGGTGCTGGGCGCGGTTTCTGTCTACTATGTGCTGGGCTATCCGAAGATTCGGGAGGAACTGGAAAAAGGACATGGGAAAAAATTGAACCGGGCGTTTGGATTTGCTGCAAAGTATGTTTATGTTCCGGTAGCGGTGCTCGTATTGGTTTTAGGATTTTTATACGGCGGAATCGGGTGAAGAAAGATGAAGATTACGGTTTTGACGGAAAATACGGCAAACAAAAGGGGGCTGCTGGGAGAGCACGGCCTGTCTGTCCTGATAGAGGTGCGAGGGAAGAAGCTTTTGTTTGATACGGGGCAGAGCAGCGTTTATGTCCGCAATGCCGAGAGGCTGGGAATGCGGCTGGACGATGCAGATGCGGTCGTGCTGAGCCACGGACATTACGATCATACGGGAGGTCTGGAGGAGTTTCCGGGGAAGCTGCCGCCTGTGTATGTGCGTCGGGCGGCGCTGGAAGATAAACTGTGCAAAAATGCAGATCAGGTTACGTTTCGCAGGATAGGTATTCCATGGGTGGTCCATGAAGACGGGAATACCCGGATACCGGATGAGATAAAAGAAAGCCTGCGTTTTACGGAAGAAAAAGAAGAGATTTTTCCGGACATATTCGTGCTGGGTAACATTCCGGCAGACGGTGATCTGCCCTTATTCTGGAAGCAGACCGGCAGCGGGCTTGTGCCGGACCGGATGGAGGATGAACAGCTCCTTGTCATTCGGGAAAAGTCGGGGCTTTCGGTATTTGCCGGCTGCGCCCATGTCGGGATATTAAATTGCCTTTCCTTTGTGGAATCACATTTTCAGGGAGAGCATATCCGGTTTTTGCTGGCGGGAATGCATCTTAAAGGGAGCGGAAAAAAAGAAATCGAGGATACGATAGAGCGTATCAGAGACTATGGGATAGAACAGCTTGTGCCTCTGCACTGCACGGGGATACATGCGATAGCCATGATGCGTGATGCATTTGGAAAAAGCTGCCTGAGCGGAGAAACGGGTGTAAGCTTTTCGTGGCAGGATGAAGGTTGAAAGACAGATAAAAAAGAGAGGGTCGCAGCGAATGTTGCTGCGGTCCTCTCTTTATATACATATTTTGGTTTTAAGTGCGCCTGATGAATCGCGGTGTAGAGAGACTGGTTTTAAATATCAGAAAGTGTTCTGATTGTTGTCAAATCCGCCGGTCTGCGTATAAGAAGCGTTTGTATATATATCTTCCGGTTTTAAGCTCAGGTAATAGCCTGCGTTTGTAATGGTCATGTAAGGGGTTACATACAGGTTTGCGATGCCGCAGGTTACCGCCCCCAGAAGTGTCCAGAGGACAAAGGAAAGCTGCAGGACAAAATATTCCCAGATCCGTCCGCTCATCATCATCTTACTTTCGTTGACACACTGGCGGATGCCCTTTTCAGGATTTTCCGCGAGGATATAAAATGCCTGTGAGTAGCGGAGTGCTGCGATGATGCCGGGGATATAGCAGAGACATGCCCACAGGAAAATGAACAGGCTCATCCACAGGGACAGACCAAATACCTTGAACATGAGCGAAAAATGGGAGAACAGCTCATTTACGCCGGTCTCTTCGCCTTTGAAGACTTTCAGGCTGTAAGAGGTATAGCCGAACTGTACAACGCCGAGAACGAGGGAGAGCAGTACTGCAACGAGGATATAGATGAGCATCCCCACGGTACTGACAGTGCCTGCCGTAGAGGAGTAATCGGAATAATAGCCTCCGGACTCCATCATTATTCCCATTGTGAGGGAGCTTGTAACGCCGAAAACGGTGGATACGAGATAAAGAACCACCTGAGCGGCTATCTGGACCGCCATAAAGGCGAGAGTGGTGAGCACGGGATGGGGATTGGCCATGCTCATAGCATTTTTGGCATCCTGTTTGAGTAGTGCACGGTTCATAAGTAAGTCCTCCTGAAATAAGAGATGTTTAGTTTTATGCTTATTTTATCATAAAAAAGCCGATATCGCCATTATTTTTTCTGTATTATGACATAAAGATTTCGTATTGTATTTTGCCGTGCAGTTTGTTAATATAGAAAGACAAGAGAAATAGCAAGCGAGAGGAGGCTGCCCGCCATTTTTGCGGCGGGACAGGAGATTATGAGCAACGAGAATCCTGTTATGGAAGAGAACAAAGAGCCTGTTTCCAGAAACTTTATCGAGCAGATGATCGACAAAGACCTGGCAGAGGGCGTTTATGAAACGGTACACACCAGATTCCCGCCGGAACCCAACGGCTATCTGCATATCGGCCATGCCAAGAGCATTCTGTTAAACTATGGCCTGGCTCAGCAGTATCATGGAAAGTTTAACCTGCGTTTTGATGATACGAACCCTACGAAGGAAAAGATAGAGTTTGTGGAATCTATCAAAGCGGACGTAAAGTGGCTGGGAGCAGACTGGGAGGACAGGCTGTTTTTTGCCTCCGATTATTTTGACCAGATGTATGAAGGCGCGGTCAGGCTTATCAAAAAGGGCAAGGCATACGTATCCGACCTTTCCGCAGACCAGATCCGGGAATACCGCGGCACGCTGACTGAGGCGGGCAAGGAAGACCCCGGCAGGGAACGGAGCGTGGAAGAGAATCTGAAGCTGTTTGAAGAGATGAAGGACGGCGTTTATGAGGATGGTACAAAGGTACTGCGCGCACGGATAGACATGGCAAGTCCCAATATGAATATGCGCGACCCCGTCATCTACCGCGTGGCTCATATGACGCATCACAATACGGGCGATAAATGGTGCATCTATCCGATGTACGATTTCGCTCACCCCATCGAAGATGCGATAGAAGGGATAACGCATTCCATCTGTACGCTGGAGTTTGAAGACCATCGTCCGCTGTATGACTGGGTAGTACGGGAGCTGGATTACAAGCCTTTCCCGCCCCGCCAGATAGAGTTTGCAAAGCTGTATCTGACGAATGTGGTAACAGGTAAGCGTTATATCAAGAGACTGGTAGAGGAGGGCATCGTAGATGGCTGGGACGATCCCCGTCTGGTTTCCATCGCGGCGCTCAGAAGAAGAGGATTTACCCCGGAATCTATCAAGCTTTTTGTGGAGCTGTGCGGTGTTTCCAAGAGTAATTCCTCTGTGGATTATGCGATGCTTGAGTATTGTATCCGTGAAGACCTGAAATTAAAGCGTGCCCGTGTGATGGCGGTCATCGATCCGGTGAAGCTTGTGATAGACAACTACCCGGAGGGGCAGATAGAATATCTGGATGCTCCCAACAATCTTGAGAATGAAGCGCTTGGAAGCCGTCAGATACCTTTCGGCAGAGAGCTTTACATCGAGCGCGAGGACTTTATGGAAGAGCCTCCGAAGAAATATTTCCGCCTGTTCCCGGGCAATGAAGTGCGCCTGATGAATGCGTACTTTGTAAAGTGCACCGGATTTGAAAAGGATGAAAACGGAAACGTGACGGTGGTTCACTGCACATATGATCCTGAGACAAAATCCGGCAGCGGTTTTGAAGGAAGAAAAGTCAAGGGCACTATCCACTGGGTTGCATGCGAGACCGCTGAGAAAGCGACTGTCCGTCTTTATGAAAACATCATCGATGAGGAAAAGGGCGTTTACAACGAGGATGGCTCCCTGAACTTAAATCCCAATTCCCTGACTGTAAAGGAAGCGTGGATAGAGCCTTCCTTAAAGGATGCAAAGCCTTATGAGAGCTTCCAGTTTGTAAGACAGGGCTTCTTCTGTGTGGATTATAAGGATTCCAAGCCGGGCGAACCGGTATTCAATCGTATCGTATCGTTAAAGAGCTCTTTCAAGCTTCCGAAAAAAGGCTGAGCGGTATTGATGATAAAAAGCGTTGGGGCGTCAGTATGCAGGACCTGATGATAGAATGGAAGGATGACGGGAGTCATCTGTATGAACAGATTTACAGCTACATAAAAGACGAAATCAGAAAGGGGAAGCTTCTCTATCAGGAGAAGATTCCCTCAACGCGTTCTCTGGCACAATATCTCCAGGTGTCCAGAAGTACGGTGGAGCTTGCCTATGAACAGCTTTTATCCGAAGGATATATCGAATCGGTTCCCTATAAAGGATATTTTGCGGCGAAGGTGGAGGAGCTTTACCGGCTGGACGGGATGTTGTCTTCGGGAAGCGGGAAATCTTTGCAGGGAAGCACTGCATCTTCGGCGGACGCAGAAGATGCGGAAAAAGGGAGTGCGGATGCGGATACCTGTAAAGCTTCGGACAGTGGGAACGTGGATTTTTCCCCGAACGCTGTGGATATGAGGAGCTTTCCTTTCGGTATATGGCGGCGTATTAACAAAAATGTACTCAATCAGGACAATCAGGAGCTGTTTTTGCCGGGAGACCCGAAAGGAGAGCCGGCGCTTCGTGAAACGATAGCACGTTATCTCCATGCTTCGCGCGGCGTCAGCTGTAGCCCGGAACAGATTATTGTAGGAGCCGGAAACGATTATCTGCTTCTGCTTTTGCGCTATATTCTCGGGGAGGATTGCTGCGTTGCGTTTGAAAACCCGACATATCCGAGGGCGCGCAGGATATTCGGGCTTTTTTCAAAAGAGGTGATATCGGTGCCGTCGGATGAAAACGGTATCCTTGTGGAAAAACTGGAGCAAAGAGGGGCAAATGTCGTGTATGTGATGCCGTCCCATCAGTATCCGACGGGGAGAGTCATGCCGATAGGACGCCGGGCGGAGCTGTTGAACTGGGCGGCAAAGGACAGAGGCAGATATGTGATAGAGGACGATTATGACAGTGAATTCCGCTACAGAGGGAAGCCTATTCCGTCTCTTCAGGCTTCTGATACGGCAGAAAAGGTCATTTACATCGGTACTTTTTCCAAGTCGATTGCACCGGCGATACGCGTGAGCTTTCTTGTGCTTCCGAGGCATCTGATGGAACGGTATGAAGAACGGTGCGGATGTTTTTCTTCGACGGTATCTCGTATCGATCAGGCGGTACTGGAAGAGTTTGTGAGAAGCGGGGCGTTTGAGAGACATTTAAACAGGATGAGAAAAGTATACAGCAAAAAGCATGAGGCGCTTCTGGATGGGCTGAAGGCGTTTGGCAAGGATTTTGCGGTCAGCGGGGAGAATGCGGGCCTGCATGTGCTCGTAACGGATCGGAAGGGGCGCAGCGAGGCGTGGCTGAAAGAGCAGGCGCGGCAAAACGGCGTCAGGGTGTACGGGCTGTCGGAGGCGATGACAGAGCCGGATGGATGCGATTTAGCTGCAACGGTGCTCTTGGGATTTGGCGGGCTGACGGAAGAAGAGATAGAGGATGGCATAAAACGTCTGGAAAAGGCGTGGATGTAAAGGAAAGCAGCAGGAACAGGACGAATATTCCATGTCGGAAGATTGTATGAAAAAAAGTACAATATAATATTTACAGACGGAAAATCCGATTTTCCGGTATGTTTGCGTGCCCGAGCACGATTCCTGAAAAAGTGTGTGATTTTTTATAGGTTAAATTTGAAACAATAGGGATTGACGAACCGTTGTTTAGACGGTATAAAGAAAGTAGCAGAGAAAACCTGTATGCAAAGGGCAGGGGAAACGGAGGATATCAAATGGGTATCATGAGCGCTGAGTGGTGCAGCAGATTAAATCATTGGAGGCGCACGCTCAAACAGGATTTTTACAGACCGCTTGGAGAGATTTCGTGGGAGGCGTTCTGTACGATGGAGCATCTTTCCAAAGAGGAGGCAATGGCAGGTCCCTTCCAGCCGGTAGAGCCGGGATTTACATGGGGTAAGACATGGGAATACTGCTGGTTCCGTGGGAAGATAGTTCTTCCAAAGGAAGCGCAGGGCAGACGTATCGTTATGGATCTGAAGCCGGACGGCGAATCTACGCTGTTTGTAAACGGACAGGAATTCGGAACCTACCGTGCGTCGTGGGTGACGCAGCCTCATCATTTTATAGAAGATAATGTTCTGGCAAAGGAAGGCGAGGCCGGGGCAGAATATGAAATATTGATGGAGACCTATGCGGGACACTACTATCCCGATGACGGCTGTTGTGCGACAGGTCCGGTATTGCCGGGCTCGTATACGGATCCTCTGACAGAAGGAAAGAGAAGAACGCTCGGAACGTGTACGTTTGGCGTATGGAATGAGGATGCTTATCAGCTCTGGATGGATGCGGATACGCTCGCCCAGGTGCTGGAAGGATTGGACGAAACGTCCCTGCGTGCGGCAAAGATAGCGGAGGCGCTGGAGAAGTTCACGTTGGCCGTGGATTTTGAGCAGGATGAGGAAGGAAGGAATGCTTCTTACCGTGCGGGCAGAGAGGCACTGCGCCCGGCATTGGAGGCAAAGAACGGTTCTTCCGCCCCTGTTTTTTATGCGGTCGGAAATGCGCATATCGACCTTGCATGGCTGTGGCCGATGGCGGAGACACACAGAAAGACGGAGAGGACGTTTGCGGCACAGCTCCGGCTTTTGGAGGAATATCCCGAGTACAAGTATATCCAGAGCCAGCCGGCGGGATATGAAATGTGCCGGAAATATTATCCGGAGCTGTTTGAGCGTATCAAAGAAGCGGTAAAGAACGGACAGTGGATAGCGGAAGGTGCGATGTGGGTGGAGCCGGATACGAATATGGCTTCCGGTGAAGCACTTATCCGTCAGATTTTGTACGGTAAAAAATATTATAAGGAAGAGTTCGGCGTGGACAGCCAGATGCTGTGGCTGCCGGATACGTTTGGTTATACGGCTGCGCTGCCTCAGATCTTAAAGAGCTGCGGCGTAAAATATCTGGTGACCCAGAAGATTTTCTGGTCTTATAATGACGGCGAGCAGTTCCCGTATCATTATTTTTACTGGGAAGGGATGGACGGCAGCAAGATAACATCGTTCCTGCCCACAAGCTACACGTACCGCACTGACCCGAAGGAAGTGATGAACGTATGGAAAAACCGCAGCCAGAAGCGCGACCTGGATGCGTTCCTCCTGCCCTTTGGCTATGGCGACGGCGGCGGCGGCCCGGCAAGGGATTATCTGGAATATGCAAGGCGCGAGCAGGATTTGGAAGGCTGCCCGAAGGTGAAAATGGAAGGGCCGGTCGAATTTTTTAAAGAGATGGAAAAAGAGGGAGGCCCGAAGCATACTTATACGGGTGAGCTGTATTTCAGTGCGCACCGCGGAACCTATACTTCTCAGGCAATGGTTAAGCACAACAACAGAAGGAGCGAGCTGGCGATGCGCGAGCTGGAGCTCTGGGGCGCGCTGGCTTCGCGGAGAGGACATGCTTATCCGGCAGAAGCAGCAGAGCGTCTCTGGAAGGAAGTGCTCCTGCACCAGTTCCATGACATCCTGCCCGGTTCTTCCATCGCAAGAGTTTATGTGGAAGCGGAAGAGGCATACGGAAGGCTGCTCGCAGAGAGCGCAGAGCTGACAAAGGACGCTGCGTCTGCCCTTGTGGAAGAAGGAGCGGGAGTGACAGTTGCAAACTCCCTTGGGTTTGAGTATGAAGCGCTGACAGAGTTGCCTGAAAGCTTTGCCTGCGGTGCAAAGACGAAGGAAGGCGAAGCCGTTCCGGTCCAGACGATGGACGGAAAGGTATACGGTCTTGTGAAAATGCCTTCTTACGGTATGGTTTCCGTGCTGCCTGCTCCCGAAAACGTTAAGGGCGCCGATGAAGCTTCGGCGGTTTGCGCTAAGGACAGCTTTGTGCTGGAAAACGGGCAGGTAAAGGCCGTTGTGAACAGCTGCGGCGAAGTGGTATCCTTCGTGCTGAAAGATAGCGGACGCGAGTTTGCGGCAGAGCCGATGAACCGTTTTCATCTTTATAAGGATGTGCCCCGCTTCTTCGATGCGTGGGATATCGATTCCAATTATATCGAGCAGGAAATTACGGCTGCAGAGGATGTGAAGACGGAAATCGTTCTGGAAGGCGGACTGCGCGCGGCACTGAAAGTGACGGGACGCATCAGCAATTCTGTATTTACGCAGATTATCCGTCTGGATGCTGGCAGCAGAAGACTGGAGTTTGAAACAGATATCGACTGGAAAGAGCTCCATCGTCTGCTGAAGGTAGGATTCCCTGTGAACGTCCATGCGGAAAACGGTATCAACGAGATGCAGTTCGGTTATGTGGAGCGTCCGACACGTCGTTCCAGAGATTATGACAAAGACCGGTTTGAGGTATGCAACCATCGTTACAGCGCTCTCTGCGACTATGCGCATGGTGCAGCGGTACTGAACGAAAATAAGTACGGCATCAGCATGAACGAAAATGCACTGGAGCTGACGCTTCTGCGTGCTTCCAGCGCACCGGAGATGCGTGCGGATAACAGAGAGCATCATTTTACCTATGCGTTTACTGCATGGGAAGGCAGCTTTGCGGACTGCGACGTGGTACGTCAGGGCTATGAGCTGAATGTGAAGCCCCTTGTGCTCTCCGGTGTGACGGATGCGTTCAGCGCCTTTAATGTAGAGAAGGATAACATAATCCTCGAATCCGTAAAATCTGCTGAAGATGGTAGCGGTGACCTCATCCTGCGCCTGTACGAATCCAAAAAAGCTGCGGTCACTTCTAAAGTGAACTGCAGCCTGGGGATGGAGGAGGCTTATCTGTGTGATATGCTGGAGAATATACAGGAAGCTGTCGAAGTAAATGGTGACAGCGCAGAGCTGACATTCGGTGCATTTGAGATAAAGACACTGAGAGTAAAAGTACGCAAATAAAACGGGTTTCTTTTTGAGAGGAAAGAAACAGTAACAGAGAAGAAAGGCTCTGCTGTTCCGGAAGGGTTCGGGACGGCAGGGCTTTCTATATAAGAGGAAATTGAAGCATAAATTATGCAAAAATCCTTTTGACAAAACAAGGGAATGATGCTATGATGTTTTCAGAATCAATTTGAGCTTAGAACTGGCTGTACTGAGAAGTCATCCTTTTCTTTTGATGGCTTGTGTGCAGTCTTTTTTTACGGATATATGTTCGTAAGACGGCATGCAGCGGGGTTTCCAATTGATCCAATAATTCAGGAGGTATCTGACAATGAACACAGGTGTAGTTAAGTGGTTCAATTCCAGCAAGGGCTATGGCTTCATCACCAACGATGCAAACGGCGAAGATGTTTTCGTACACTTCTCCGCTATCCAGGTTGATGGCTTCAAGACTCTGGAAGAAGGCCAGAAGGTAACTTTCGACGTAGAAAGCGATCCTAAGGATTCCAGAAAGCTCAGAGCGGTTAACGTTCACGTAGCATAAGAATCAGAAGAGGGCAGCCTCGGGAATAATTCCCGGGGCTGTTTTTTTGTTCGATAGGAAAGAAACTTTCCTGCCGAACAAAAACACGATTATGCACACTTGCGCGAAAGGTGTATAGTGCCTGGCGGCGGCATTCGCGTATAACGCGAATATCTGCTTGCTGCAGGTGGTATCAGGGCATATACATTTGTATATTTGAGGAAAAGAGGAGAGAAAATGCACGGGTCAAAAAGACAATAAGAAATTGAATATTTGCAGTAATAAGTGCAATTATCACTTTGCTTTGTGAGAAAATCAAAAAAATCATATAAAAAGTATAAAAAATGACAAAAGTTTTTTTAAAATGAAACTTGTTTCGGAAAAAGTGCCCAAAAGATTGACAGATATCAAACTGGGAGGTATATTATACCCAGATAGTTTTTTTAGTCACTAAAAATAGTGATTAAAAATAGTTGGAGGGAGAGATGGGAAAGCACCTGTTATATATCAATCTGGATGGGTTTGGAAAATATTATTATGATCAGATGGCAGATCGGGATGCGCTGAAGGGAATTAACCGGTTAAAGAGAATGGGATGTTTTTTTGAACAGGCCCGGACAGGAATTCCATCTATCACATATCCGATGCAGAGTGCGATTGTCAGCGGCTGCTACAGTGAAATGACAGGGAATTGTGATAAAATCTGGGATCGTGATAAGAATCAGGTGGTTCCGCTCAGGAGACTCAATAAAGCGGAAACTATCGGAGAGGTTCTGAAGAAGGAAGATGTCACAACTGTTTCGATACAGCAGTTTACGCTGGAAAACAGAGGCTGCAGAAAAGATGATCCGCAGCATTTATATGTTCAGCCCGGCGGAGATTACAGAACACGGTTTTCGATACTGGAGCGTTTGATCACAGACAGGGAAATAGAGACGGAAAACGGAAAAATTACTTATGAAAAGCTGCCGGAAGCAATTTTTTTGTATGTGGATGATCTGGACACCATCGGACACAATCCGGATTTTTGCAGGACGGATGTGGAAGAGGAACGGGTAAAAAATGTACAGCAGAGACTTCGGGAGATCGATCAGGAAATTGACCGGATTTTGGATCTTTTGGAAAATGAGAACCTTCTGGAAGAGACATATCTTCTTTTGACAACAGATCATGGCATGATTTCCTGCACGAAGGACGGGACGATGCAGCTGAAAGAAGCGTTGGAGCAGTATGGATTCCAAAAGGTATGCTGCTGCTGGGAAGGAGATGTTCCGGAAGAGGCAGAGGTGTTGCTGACAGGACATGGAATTCAATGTCAGATTTATCTTCCGGAGTCCTTTGACAAGGTACAGAGGATGGCTCTGAAGACATATCTTGAGCAATTTGATTTTGCTGAAAAAGTGATGACAAAGGAAGAGCTGATGGAAAGAGGAGTCTGTGAGGAATATGCGGACATCCTGGTAAGCCCGAAAGAAGGGATCGGATTTGCCTTTGGCGGCATGGAAGAAGGAAAATTATATGCTTCCCATGACAGTGTTCATGAGAAATGCCAGCACATATTTGCTGTGCTATCAGGACCGGATATTAAAAAAGGTTATGTGGAAAGCCGGGAGGTAAAAAATATTGATTTTATTCCCTCTCTGGCAGAGCATATGGGGTGGCAGAAACCTCAGAATGCGGTTGGGAGGCTTACGGAATCCGTATTTGTTTTATAAAAGCAGGAGGTGACTTCCTATGATGACAAAGGCGGGAAAAGAAACAATTAAATATATCAATAAACAGAATATATTGAGTTTTTTCAGAAAAAAGGACGAGGTAAGACGTGCGGAGATCGTAGAAGCGATCGGACTGAGTGCAGCTACGGTTTCGGCGCTGATCCAGGAACTGGTAGATGAAGGATATCTGATTGAAAAGTGTTATGGAGCATCCAGCGGAGGAAGAAAACCGATGCTGTATAATCTGAACAAAAATCTTTCGTTGGTTCTGACTGTCAAGGTGACCGTGAAGGGGCTTGTCATAGGAGTACTGAATCTGAGCGGAGAGATCATCTATCATAAAGAGGTGATCAAAAAAATCTGCAATAGTACTTGTCTGAGCGAAAGTCTGTCTGCTGAAATTACGGAAATGCGCAGACTGAAGCCAGAAATAGAACATAAGATTACGGCGGTTGGCTATAGTATTCCGGGTGTTCTGGAATATTCAAGAAACAGGATATTATATTCGGCGGCTTTATATATAGAAGACTTTGATCTGAAAGACCTGACTGACCGTGTCATGGGGAGGGAATTGGATATTTATCTGTTTAAGGATACCGATGCCCTTGTGCTGAACGAGTATTATGAATCCGGTCGGAATGAAAGAAATATGCTGTATCTGTATTGTGACAGTGGCGTGGGCATGTCTGTGATGAACAGAGGAAAGCTTTTGAGAATAGAAGGCTGTGGACTGGAAATCGGTCACACGACAATTGATATTCATGGAAAATCCTGCAAATGTTCCTCGGTAGGATGCGTAGGAACTTTGTTGGGAGAGGCTCCTGCAGCAGAAAGGCTGGCGGAGCTGAAAGGCGGTCAGAAACAAGATGTTTCAGGGACAGGATATCGAGAGATGATCAAAATGACAGAGGAGGGAGATCCGGATGCCCGAAAGGTTTTGTATGAGCAGATGGAGCTTCTGGAGATTGTGATTGTAAATGTTGTGAATCTGTTTAATCCGGGAACAGTTATTGTCGGAGGGCCGCTGGCCAAAGACCGGAAGGCGATCGAGTGGCTGGAAAACGGAGTAAAGCAAAAGGCGCTGAAGCCTTTTACAAAGAAACTGAACTTTCAAAAGGCTGGACAGGATGAAAATGCAGCACTGTTTGGAATGGCAAACTACATCCTGGATCGGGATTTCTTTAAAACATTATCCGTATAGGATAATAAATATAATACATATAAAAAGGAGGATGCAGGTATGAAAAAATCTGCGAAAATGATGCTGATGGGATTAGGATTGGCAGCGGTACTCGGAGGGTGCGGCGCCAAGGCGGAGGATGCTGCTACAGCATCGAAAGCAACGCAGGGGGAAAGCGTTGCCGAGGTGGAAAGTTCTGCAGCACAGGAAACAACAAAAGATCCTGTAACGCTTACCTACTGGCAGCATTCCAGTGCGGCAAGAGATGAAATGATGACAGAGCTGGTAAAGGATTTTGAGGCTCAGAACCCGGATATCAAGATCAAGCTTGAGTTTATTCCGGAAGGCGATTATTCTCAGAAGCTGGTACCTTCTCTTGCAACGGATACTGCTCCGGACGTATTCCAGATTCAGTCCGGTATGGTCGCAAAGCTGGCAGCGGCAGGTGCGATACAGCCTCTGGATGAAAACGTTATGCCGGCAGATATGATTGAGAAGGAATTCGTTCCCGCAACGGTAAACGGTCTGAAATATAATGACCAGTATTACGGGATGCCGACTGACGTACAGACGATCATTCTGTTCTGGAACAAAGCGCTTGTAGCAGAAGCAGGGCTTGACGCGGAAAACGGACCTCAGACATGGGAGGAGTTCTTTGACTGGGCAAGAAAGTTGACAAAGAGAGACGGTGATGCGCTGGTTCAGTCCGGTTGGGGCGGAAAAGGATATGTTCCGGAGCTGCTTTCTTTCATTGAGCAGAAGGGCGGAAAGTTCTATGATGAAGCAACAGGTCAGTTTGTATTTGCAGATGATGCAACAGCTCTGGATGCGATCAGAGAGTATGCTTCCTTATACAAGGATGACAAGGTTTATGATACAGAATTTGTGAAGAACTGGGCTGGTTTCAGACAGGGTCTGATCGGTATGATGCTGGGTCATCCGGCAATGATCGGTAACCTTCCTCAGACTGCTCCCGATTTGGATTTCGGTGTTGGTATGATTCCTGCCAACGGTGACAGCAGAGCAACATGCGTTACTTCCTGGGGATATGTAGCAAGTGCAAAGGCACCTTCTGCAGAGGCTACCCGTTTCATCGAGTTTTTAAGCAGTGAAGAAGTTGAGAAGAAGTGGACACAGAAGACCGGTGAGCTTCCCGCAAGAAGCGTTCTTCTGAATGATGAAGAATTAAAACAGGATCCGAAGGTTGCAGTAGCAATCCAGTCTCTGGAAGATTCTTTTGTAGGTGTTGTTCAGACATCCGCGCTGAATACGATTCTGTCTGACAGCTATACAGAGTATTTAAAGACAGACAGACCGCTGGAAGAAATCATGAAAGAAGCTCAGGATAAGATGAACACAGAGCTTACAAATCCGGTATAAACAGGAAGGGCGAAAGAAGGAGGGTATCCGAATGCAAAAAGCAGGAAGGCAGACGGGGTATAAAAAAATAAGACCAATCAAGATTGCACCCTATATTTTCATTGCACCTGCGGTGATCTACATTTTTGCGGTAACCCTGATTCCCGTACTTATGGCGCTGCCGATCAGTTTTACAAACTGGTCGGCGCTCAGCCCGAACAAAACCTTTGTCGGGCTTGAGAATTATAAAATGCTGTTCCAGGATAAGGATTTCTGGAAATCCTGTCTGGTAATGTCAAAGTTTTTTATTTATGTGCCGTTTGTAATGGGAGTCGGGCTTGGAATTGCATGTCTGCTGAATGTAAAACTCAAAGGCGTCAAATTTTTCAGACTGATTTTCTATTCACCGGTTATCACATCTACGATTGCAGTGGCAATTTTGTTTGAATATTTTTTCCAGCCGAGCTTTGGACTGTTTAACAGTATTCTGGAATTTTTCGGAATGCAGGGAATTGGCTGGGTAGAGGATGCGGCAACGGCTGTTCCATCGGTAATTCTGTTTAAAGTATGGAAAGGCTTCGGCGCAGCGATGCTGATTTATCTTGCAGGACTTCAGGATGTTCCGCATGAGATCAAGGAAGCGGCATCCATTGACGGAGCGAGCAGCTGGCAGGGTTTCCGCTATATTACATTCCCGCTTTTGAGACCGGCTCATATTTATCTGCTGATTCAGAATGTGATCGGAGTATTTATGATATTCCAGGAGACATATATGCTGAAGGGACCTATGAACAGCACAAGAACGGTCGTAAACTATATTTATGAAAAAGGATTTCAGAGCTATCAGATGGGATATGCATGTGCAATGTCGTTTGTACTGTTTTTGATCGTGCTGGTAATTACGATGATACAGTATAAGGTAACCAAAATGGATGTTCTGTAAAAAGGAGAGAAGGAATGGGTCATTCAAAAGTAAAAAAAATATGCGTAAAAACTTTTCTTTATCTTCTGATCGGGAGTCTGGCGGTTATTGTGGCGTTCCCGTTTGTATGGATGATATTTGCATCCTTTAAGGATGTAAAGGAATTTTATGTTCTGAAACCGACACTTCTTCCGGAAAAGTTTATTTTCACCAACTATACGGAACTGATCGAGACCCTGAACATTCCGCGGTATTACATGAACAGTATTATTGTAACGGCTGTTCAGGTATTGGCGAATGTGGTGATCGTTCTGATGGCCGGATATGGTTTTGCAAAGTACAGCTTTAAGGGCAAAAACTTTCTGTTTCTTCTGATTCTGTCCTCCACAATGATTCCGTGGGTGGCAACGATCATTCCGCTGTATATTCTGGCAAATGATTTTCATCTGGTTGATACAATGATGGGCTTGATCATTCCCGGAATGGCGGATGCGTTCAGTATTTTCCTGGCAAGAAACTTTATGTCTTCTGTACCGACGCCCCTTTTGGAAGCGGCACGGATCGATGGAGCAGGAGAATCCAAAATCTTTTTACATATTGTGATTCCGGCAGTAAAGCCGTTGATTTCGGTAATCGCGATCCAGAAAATGGTATCCAGCTGGAACGCATTCCAGTGGCCGTTATTGGTGGTGAACTCGGATGAACTGAGAACACTTCCTCTGGCGATTGCCAAACTGTCCAGCCAGTATTATGATTCCTACAATCTGAAGATGGCGGCAGCAGCATTGACGATTATTCCGGTTTTGATCGTATACGTTATCTTCCAGAAACATATTGTAGAGGGCGTATCGCTTTCGGGTATTAAATAGGGAAAATGATATGATTGATTTTCATGTGCACTCGACATTTTCTGATGGGGAAAAGGATGTCAGAACAATCATTGATCTGGCAGTTCAAAGAGGGATCACAGATTTGGCGATTACGGATCATTTTGATCCTTTTGATGAAGCTTTATCCAACAGGGATAAAGGACTTGAAGCACTTTTGGAGCATTTTGGAGAAATCCGGGAATATTCCGAATGGAAAAACAAGACAAGCCGTATCAGGGTCCTGTGCGGGATTGAAACCTGCACAGGAATGGATGGACGGCTGCGCCTGCCGGAAGGATGTCGGGAGGCATGCGATATCATCATTACAAGTCCCCATTATGTGGAAGGGGTTTATCCGTTTGAAAAGGGAGAATATAACCTGGATATATACTGGGAACATTATAAAGAAAAGCTGTTGGCGATGGCATCGGGAGAAGGAGACGTTCTGGGACATCCTATGGGATATCTTCCGATCAAACCGATGCTGGGGGAAAATACTACCTTTTTGTCACGGCAGGAGATTTGCAGAAGCATTTGCCGCAGATATTTTGACAGAGCGTTTGTAGAGGAACTCGGAGAGAGACTGTATCGTTCCGGGAAGGCATGCGAACTGCACGGAGCGACAGAAACTCCGGAGGAATGGATCGTTCAGAGTCTGCATGAGCAGGGAGTGAGTTTTTCAATCGGCAGCGATGCCCATGCGATGGATCTGCTTGGGAAAAATGAAAGGGCGGAAGCGCTGGCAGAAAAAATGGGGCTCAAAATCTGGAACGGAAAAAGAAAATGAATGGAGAAAACAAAAATGGTAAAAGTTGCATTGATTGGCTGCGGAACGATGGGAAGAACTCATCTGGCAGGATATGAAAAATTAAAAAATGTAAAAGTAACAGCCATTTGTGATTTGGATGCTCAAAAGGCAGAAGAACAAAGAGCAAAGCATCCGGAGGCGGTAGTTTATACGGATTTTGAGGAGATGATGCAGCAGGCGGACTTTGAAGTGCTTGATGTATGTCTGCCCACTTATTTGCATAAGCAGTATGCAGTCTGCGGTATGGAAGCGGGAAAACATGTATTTTGTGAGAAGCCTATCGCTCTGACAACAGAGGATGCACAGATCATGCTTGATACAGCAAAACGCTGTGGAGTAAAGTTTTCAGTCGGTCATGTGCTTCGCTTTTTCCCCGGTTATAAAAATGCGGTTGAGCAGGTTAAAAATGGCAGAATCGGTATTCCGAGATTGATCCGGACAACAAGGAACCAGGCATTTCCTCAGTGGAGCTGGGAGGGCTGGTATAAGGATTATGACAAGAGCGGCGGCCCGATCGTGGATCTGATCATTCATGATTTTGACTGGATCATTCATAATTTCGGAAGCGTGGAAAGAGTATTTGCAAAAAGCTTTAACGGAAAGGTGGATGAGCAGGAACACTGCATGGCAATCTTAAAGCTTAAAAACGGCAGCCTTGCCCACGTGGAAGGCAGCTGGGCATATCCGGCGGGAACTGCATTCAGAATGACATTTGAAGTAGTTGGAACCAATGCACAGATTGAGTTTGATAATCTGGAAAGCTCTCCTGTGATCAAACATACGAACGTGGATGGCGTTTATCATCTGGACCGCTATTCTCCGGTTCCCGGAACGATGGAACCTTATTGCGCGGAGCTGAATGAGTTTATTCAATGTGTCGAAAAGGATCTTCCTCCGGTTGTGACAGGAGAAGAGGCTTTAGAGGCACTGCGGGTATCTCTGGCGGCTCTGGAATCTTCAAAAACCGGTAAACCGGTGACATTATAATGGAGGATACGGACATGGCAAAAGTAAAAATAGGTGTGATCAGTTTTGAGCATATGCATGCATTGAGCTACACGACAGCATTGACAAAGATGGCAGATGAGGTAGAGCTGGTAGGAATCGCGGATGACAATGAGTTTCGTGGAACAAAAATGGCATATCAGTTTGGTACCCGCTATTTTAAAAATTATAAAGATCTGCTGGATACGGATATTGACGGCGTGATCATTTGCACAAGCAATAAGAAGCATTGCCAGGTTTCTCTGGATGCTGCCGCTAAAAAGAAACATATTCTGGTGGAAAAGCCTTTTGCAATGACACTGGAGGAAGCGGAAAAAATGTTAAAAACAGCAGAGGAGAACGGCGTTCGGATCATGAATGCGTTTCCGATGCGGTTTAATCCTGCGGTAGTGGAAGCAAAAGGAATCATTGACAGGGGAGAAATTGGAAAAATTCTTTCTATTACCGGAATCAACCATGGGAAAATCCCGTCAGGATGGTTCATTGATCCGGATCAGTCAGGCGGCGGCGGAATTATGGACCACACCGTTCATCTGGCGGATCTTATGAGATGGTTTACAGGGAGCGAATATGAAGCTGCATATTGTGAGGGCGGCGATCTGATCCATGATAAAAATATTGATGACTGCGGTCTTGTTGCTGCGGAATTTGCGGACGGATCTTTCGTGACGATTGACTGCAGCTGGGCGCATCATGTGAATTATCCGATCTGGCCTCAGGTGGATATGGAAATCATCGGAGACAAGGGTGCTCTTGAAGTAAAGGCATTTGCTCAGGTAAACCGACTGTATGACGCACAAAAAGGTGTCATTGAGGATATTGTCTGGAATGCAGATGGAGATGAAGGTCTGGTAGCGGAATTTGTAGATGTGTGCCGTACCGGAAAGCAGCCGAATGCATCCGGACTGGATGGGGCAAAAGCGCTGGAACTTGCTCTGGCTTCTTATGAGTCGCAGCGTACACACGAGAAAATCGGCATTAAACATATCAATCTGTAAAATAGAAGGCGGGAGGACGAGTGATGGATAAGCTGAGAACCGGAATCATTGGATGCGGGAAAATTTTTCCGATGCATGCTGTATCCGTTTCCAAACAGGAGCGGGCAGAATTAGTTGCGGTCTGTGATACAAAAGAAGATCGGGCAAAGGCGATGGCGGAAAAGTACGGATGCAGATATTATACAGATTATCAGGAGATGATCCGGACAGAAAAGCTGGATGCAGTTCATATCTGCACCCCTCATTATCTCCATCCTGAAATGGCAATATATGCGATGGAACATGGCGCTCATGTCCTGACGGAAAAACCGATGGCGATCAATCAGGATGATGCGGTCAGGATGAACGAGACTGCGCAAAAAAACGGAAAGGTATTGATGGTAAGCTTTCAGAACCGTTTCAATCCGGGGTCTTTGTTGATTAAAAACACTCTTGATGCAGGAGAACTGGGGAAAATCCTGTCGGCAAGAGCAATGGTAACCTGGGATCGTTCGGACGATTACTATCAGAAGAGCGACTGGAAAGGAACCTGGGAAAAAGAAGGCGGCGGTGTGGTGATCGATCAGGCAATTCACACGCTGGATCTGATGAACTGGTTTATTCAGGATGAAATCGAGTATGTGGAAGCGCAGATGGGAAACCGTGCTCATGAGATCATCAAGGTGGAGGACTGCGCAGAGGGTGTGATCAGCTATCGGAATGGTGTAAAGGCATGTTTCTTCGCAATTAATTATTATGCGTATGATGCGCCTGTGGAAATTGAGCTGTATTGTGAAAAAGGGATTGTAAAGCTTGTTGGGGAACGGGCGCATATCCGTTTTCATGATGGAAGGGAGCTGGTGGCGGACAGAAATCCATCGGAGGTATTTGAATTTGGAAATGTCAAGCAGTATTGGGGCGTCGGGCATATGAAAGAAATAGAACATTTCTATTCCTGCCTGGCGGAAGGAAAAATACCGCGTAATACATCCGGGGAAATCATGCCTACACAGGAACTGATCTGTGCAATTTATCAGAGTGCGCGTGAAAACAGGAGAATTTTTCCGGAGGGGAAATGAGGAAATGTTTTGAAAAGAACGCGCATTTATTAAAAGGGGTTAAAGATAAAAAGGTATCGGAGCACAACCGATGCCTTTTTTGTGTTTGCGCGCCATGGACGCGTTCTAACGGGTGCAAGTCCATGTCAGATTACTATACCAAAAGGTGTGTTACTTGTTAAGTTGATTGAACCGCCTAGTACCGAACGGTATGGTAGGGGTGGTGTGGGAGGACGGTAAATAAAATAATTATTTACCTCCTGCCCGATCATGTTAATACAAGCATTTCAATCCTCGGAGGGAATATACCTCTGACCAGCATAGTCTACTGATAAGTATTCCGTTTGTCAATATTCCCGGTTTATTTAATTTGATAGATTTATATATTTCACTTGAATTAAAATGCAATTGATTTATAAGAGGGAAAGTGATATATTAAAATCATAGAGTAACAGGTTGTGCCGGATAAATAACGAAACTGCTGCGTTAGAAAATGTTATGAAATGAAATACTATGGAAAGGAGGGCACGGAGTGAGTGAGCAGAAAAGAAAAATAGGTTTTACGGTAGCGTGTGTGAATGAATTTGCCCATAAACATAATCTGAGTTTGAGAGATGCCTTTGGTTACCTTTTTCAATTCAAAGGGATTGAATTTATTAAAGAGAATTATGAAGCAGAACATGTTTTGGATTTTTCAACAATTGTAGAAGATCTGGGTATTTTGTGCAGGAGAAATGGGGGGACATTATGAGATTATATCATGGAAGTAATGTCAATATAGAAAGTATCAATCTAGCGATGTGCAGACCATATAAGGATTTTGGAAAAGGGTTTTATTTAACAGACATTGAAGAACAGGCAAAAAATATGGCAGTAAGAGTATCAAAAATTTATGGAGGTATTCCGATTGTAAATGTTTTTGAAATACAGGATGATTTCAGAAGCTTACCGGATATTAAAATAAAAGATTTTGGGATACGGACAACAGAAGAATGGGCTCAATTTGTAATGAATAATCGCAGCAGGGAGTTTCAGGAGATAAAAAGTGAGCTGTGTAATAAAGATAATAAATATGACATTGTTATAGGACCGGTTGCAGATGATAATATGGCATTATTATTTCGGCAATATGAGAATGAGATTATTGATTTTGAAACCTTATTACGAGGAATAATTTATAAGAAAGCATCATCACAATATTCTTTTCACACAGAAAAAAGTATTATGCTTTTAAGAAAGGTGGAAATTTGAGTATGGGAAAAAGGGAACAGATAGTTGAATTTTTGATTCAGGATATTGTCGATATGATCGCAGAAGATCAAAACATAGAATATGACGAGGCGATGAATAAGTTTTATTATTCGGAAATTTTTGAAAAGCTTCAAGAACAGGAAACAGGGCTGTATTTGGAAAGTCCTGAATACATTTATGATCTTTTTAAAGATGAGATGAATTTTGGATATATCATTCAGGCGGAGATTTAAATGGAATCAGATTAAAGTACGACTTATCAAAATCTAACATACTAAAAATCATAAAGGGGGCTGTTTATGCAATATCTTGCGCATATCAGTGAAGATGGGAAAAGGGAGCAGACGGTACTTGAACATTCCCGGAATGTTGCCAGGTTGGCAGGAGACTTTGCTGAGCGCTTTCAGGCGGGAACATGGGGTTACTGCTGCGGAATGATGCATGACATTGGAAAACATTCTCAGGGATTTCAGCTGCGTTTAAAGGGTGGTCCTCCGGTGGATCATTCCACTGCGGGGGCAAAGGAACTGAACCGGAAAAAGGGGTTTTATGCGCTGGCGGCATACTGCACGGCAGGACATCATGCCGGTCTGCCGGACGGAGGAGGAAAGGCGGACGGCGCAGGAACAGCAAGCTTACAGGGACGGCTGAAAAAGACTGTTCCGGAATATAAAGATTATCAGAAAGAGATTGAGATTCCGGAGATTCAGAATCCGGCGGTCAAAATGATAGGAAAGGGAGGATTTACGGTTTCCTTTTTCTTGAGAATGGTATATTCCTGTCTGGTAGACGCTGACTTTCTGGATACGGAGCAGTTTATGGCAGATGGATATACGGCGCGGGAGCCGGAAGGGATTTCTGAAAAACATCTGGAAAAGTTGATGGGGTATGTGGGCGGCTGGATGGAGAATACAGACCGTACAACGGTAAACGGCAGAAGAACGGAAATTTTGGATGCCTGCATCAAGATGGGAAGAGAAAAGCCGGGAGTATTCAGTCTGACGGTCCCGACAGGAGGCGGCAAGACGGTGAGTTCTTTGGCATTTGCGCTGAAGCATGCCTGTACATATGGAAAAGAACGGATTATCTATGTGATACCGTATATGAATATTATAGAGCAAAACGCCGCGGTTTTTCGGGATATCCTGGGAGAGGATGCTGTTCTGGAATGTCATTCCAATGTGGAATACGATGACCGGGAGGAGTTTAAGCCGATGCAGCTTGCGGCGGAGAATTTTGACAAGCCAGTGGTCGTCACGACAAACGTGGAATTTTTTGAATCGTTGTTTTCAAATAAATCATCTAAATGCAGAAAGCTTCATAATCTGGCGAACAGCGTTATTATTTTTGACGAAGCGCAGATGCTTCCGACCGCTTATTTAAAACCATGCGTCAGGGCGATGGCGGAGCTGGCAGTCAATTATGGCAGTACGCTGGTGCTTTGCACGGCAACTCAGCCATCCTTGCAGAAATTTTTCCCGGAGGATATTCAGATTCGGGAAATCTGTCCGGATGTGGAGGGGCAGTTTGCATTTTTTAAAAGGTCGGAAGTGGAATCGCTTGGCACGATTACGGAAGCGGAGCTGGCAGAACGGCTTGGGAAGGAACAGAGCGCATTATGTATTTTGAATAATCGGAAACGGGTGCAGAAAATTTATGCAGGGCTGGAGGGGGATGGAATTTACCATCTTTCAACATATATGTATCCGGAACACCGAAAAAGAAAGCTTGCAGAAATCAAGACTCGGCTAAAAGAAGGCAAGAGATGTGTGGTAGTCGCAACAAGCCTGGTGGAAGCGGGCGTAGATATGGATTTTGAAAAAGTGTATCGGGAGCTGGCGGGAATCGATTCGGTGGTACAGGCGGCGGGACGCTGCAACCGCGAAGGAAAGCGCAGTCTGGATGAAAGCAGGACCTATGTTTTTGAACTGTGCGAGCAGATGGGGCTGCCCGCAGAGCAGAGACTTCCGATAAAGGTTGCAGGGATGGTATCGAAGAAATTTTGGGATGTTTCTTCCCTGCAGGCAATAGAAAGTTATTTTAAGCAGCTTCATTATTTAAAAGATGGAAGCCTTGATGAAAAAGGCATGATAGAGCGGTTTGAAAGCGGGGCGCTGCAGGCGGATTATCCATTTGCTTCGGCGGCAAAAGATTTTAAGCTGATTGAGCAGCGGACAAAGATGGTGTTTATCGGAAAGGAAAAGAAGGCGGCTGAACTGGAAAAACGTCTGTGCTGCGGGGAACGGTCACGAAAGCTTTTGCGGGACGCAGGGCATTACAGTATACAGATTTATGAAAAGGATTTTGAAAAGCTGGAGGCAGCAGGATATTTAAAGGTTCTGGATGCGGAAATCGCGGTTTTGCGGGAGCATGAACAATATAGGGAAGACAGGGGGATGAGGATGGATGTGGATTTTGGAGAAGCAGTGTTTGGTTGAAAGGAGGGGCGCATGACATGAGCTATGGTATCAGAGTGAAGGTCTGGGGAGAGTATGCGCTGTTTTCCAGACCGGAAATGAAAGCGGAACGGTGCAGCTATGATGTGATCACACCGTCTGCGGCACGGGGAATTCTGGAATCAGTCTACTGGCATCCCGGGCTGAGATGGAAGATAGACAGGATTTATGTGTGCCGTCCGATCGCATTTACCAATATCCGGCGCAATGAGGTAAAGAGCAAGGTGTCCGGCGGAAATGTATTGAATGTGATGAACGGTGGCAATAAAGAACTGTATCTTTCATCAAAGGAAGAAATCGTGCAGAGGGCATCACTGCTTTTAAAAGATGTGGAATATGTGATAGAAGCGCATTTTGAAATGACTTCAAAGGCAAATGAGACGGACAATCCGGGGAAGTTCAAGGATATTACGATGCGAAGACTGCGGCGCGGGGAGTGCTTTCAGATGCCGTATTTCGGGACGAGGGAATTCCCGGCAAATTTCGAGCTGTTTGAAGGGGAAGAGATAAAGACTGCGTATGAAGATGAGGCGGAGCGGGATTTGGGATTCATGCTGTACGATATGGATTATCAGGAAAACGGCGTGATAGAGCCAATGTTTTTCCGGGCAGTGATGCGTCGTGGCATTATCGATGTGGCAGATTGCGAGGTGATACGATGATTTTACAGTCACTGACAGCTTATTATGAGCGGCTGGCGGAAAAGGGAGAGGTTTCCCGTCCGGGCTGGTGCAATGCGAAGGTGACATTTGCGCTGACTCTGAGTGCGGATGGGAGCATCGTATCGATTTTACCGTTGAAAGAAAATGAGGAGAGGGGGAAAAAGACTGTTGAGGTTCCAAAGAAGCTCATTGTGCCGGAAATGGCGGCGCGTTCTTCGGGAATAAAGGCAAATTTTTTGTGTGACAACTCGAAATATATGCTTGGAGTGGATGCCGAAGGAGCCGGAAAAAGAAATGTGGAATGTTTTATGGCTGCGAAAAAGAAGCATTTGGAGATTCTGGGTGAGCTTTCAAGTGGAGGCGCGTCGGCGGTCAGAGCATTTTTTGAGTCGTGGGACCCTGAAAAGGCGAGAGAAAATCCGGAAGTGGATGCAGAGTGGGACGAGCTGACCGCTGGAGGAAATATTGTTTTTTATTATGATGAAAAATATGTTCATGAAGAAGCAGACGTAAGGCAGCGGTGGGAACAGGCTTATATGGATGAGGAAGAGGGAGAAGAAGGAATCTGCCTGGTCACAGGGAAAAAGACGCGCATTGCCCGTATCCATAATACGATCAAAGGGATTCCGGGTGCTCAGTCCAGCGGGGCGGCATTGGTTTCTTTTAATGCTCCAGCCTTTGAGTCCTTTGAAAAGACGCAGAGCAACAATGCGCCGGTTGGAAATTATGCCGTATTTGCGTATACCACAGCCCTGAACCATCTTCTTTCTCAAAAAAAATATGTAAAACAGATTGGGGATACGACGGTTGTCTATTGGGCTGAAGATGCAAAACCGGCTTGTCAGAATCTGTTTTTAGCGGCGAGCGAGCCGACGATGGACAATCAGGAGCTGGTAAGGAGCGTCTTTGAAAATCTGGAAAAGGGCAGGGCGGTGGATGTTGCAGATGTGACAGAAAGCATCAATCTGGACCAGAAATTTTATATTCTGGGATTGTCCCCGAATGCGGCGCGTCTTTCGGTCAGATTTTTTTATACGGACAGTTTCGGGACGATTTTGAAGCATCTTAAGGAACATTATGACCGGATGAAAATTGTACGCAGGGAATCAGACCGGATGGAGTATCTGGGTATCTGGAGAATGATTCAGGAAACAGTGAATCAGAAATTAAAAGAAAAGAAACCGCATGCGGGAATGGCGGGAAGGACATTCGAGGCAGTCCTTTCGGGTGGACGTTATCCGGAAAGCCTGTATTTGGCAGTCCTATCGCGGATTCGGGCAGAGCGGGATGATAAGGATACCCATTGTTACAAGATTACAAGGGGGAGGGCGGCGATCATCAAAGCATATCTTTTGAGAAACCGGCCGGACTTGAATATGAAAGGAGAGGATTTTGTGGGACTGAACGAGGAATGCAGGGATATTGCGTATGTGCTGGGAAGGGAGTTTTCGGTGTTGGAGGCGATTCAGGAGGAGGCGAGTAATGAGCTGAATTCGACAATAAAGGACCGGTATTTTAATTCCGCATGCGCAACGCCGGCGTTGATATTCCCTGTGTTGTTTAAGCTGAAAAACAGCCATATCAGGAAGTTGTCACAGGGGAGAAAAATCTATTATGAGAGGATGCTGACCGGATTAGAGGGGATGATTTCGTCGGACGGCGTTCCGAAAACGCTGTCGCTGGAACAGCAGGGAAAGTTTATTTTGGGGTATTACCATCAGCAGCAGAAGCGGTTTGAAAAAAAGGAGGAACAGTAAGATGAAAGAGGCGATTAAAAACAGATATGAATTTATGATTCTGTTTGATGTGGAAAACGGAAATCCCAACGGGGACCCGGATGCGGGAAATCTGCCCAGGATCGATCCGGAAAGCGGATATGGTATCGTGACAGATGTCTGCCTGAAACGCAAGATTAGAAATTATGTGGAGACGTTGAAGGAGGATGAAGCCGGATACCGGATTTATATCAAAGAGGGGGTTCCGTTAAACCGCAGTGACGGCGAGGCGTGCGCATATCTTGGTCTGGATGCAAAAGAACTCAAGGAAGCAAAGAAAAAAGATGCTGATATTGATTTAAAGGTCCGTGATTTTATGTGCAGCAATTTTTTTGACATCAGAACCTTTGGGGCGGTAATGACAACATTTGTAAAAGCGGCATTGAACTGCGGACAGGTCAGGGGACCGGTCCAGCTCGGGTTTGCGAGGAGTATCGATCCGATCATCAGCCAGGAGGTTGCAATTACAAGAGTTGCGATAACGACAGAGAAGGATGCCGCAGATAAAAAGACGGAAATGGGAAGAAAGGCGGTCGTACCGTACGCGCTTTACCGTGCGGAAGGTTATATTTCTGCGAATTTAGCCCGCAGGGTGACAGGCTTTTCGGAGGAAGATTTGGAACTGCTGTGGCAGGCGATCATCAATATGTTTGAAGTGGACCATTCGGCGGCGAGAGGGAATATGGCAGTCAGGGAGCTGATTGTATTTAAGCACAGCACGGAGCTGGGAGACTGTCCTGCCTACAAATTGTTTGATGCAGTCGAAATTGAGAAAAAGGACGGCGTCGGGGCAGCCAGGAGGTTTTCAGATTATACGGTTGCGATTCATGAGGAGCAGATTCCTGACTCGGTGGAAGTGATCCGAAAAATATGAAAAAATATGAAGAGGATGATTTACTGATGCTTTCGGGCATTCAGCATTTTGCATTTTGCAGAAGACAGTGGGCGCTCATCCACATTGAGCAGCAGTGGGCGGATAATGTGCGGACCGTAGAAGGAGAGCTGATGCATAAAAGGGCGCATGACCCAAAGCTGAAAGAAAAATCGAAGGATACGCTTGTAGTTCATGCACTTCCAATTTCGTCAGAAAGTCTTGGAGTATCCGGAGAATGTGATGTGGTGGAATTTCACCGGTCGGAGGATGGAATCCGGCTTTACGGACATCGGGGGCTGTATCAAATTTATCCGATTGAATATAAGAGAGGGAAGAGCAAAAATGCGGATATAGACAGGCTGCAGCTGACTGCTCAGGCAATGTGTCTGGAGGAGATGTTTTCAACAGAAATCAAAGAAGGGGCTCTTTTCTACGGGGAAACCCGAAGAAGGGAAATGGTTTTGTTTACCGATGAGCTCCGTCAAAAGGTGTGGGAAATGTTTGAAGAGATGCATCAGCTGTATGTGCGGGGGTATACGCCTAAGGTAAGGTGGAGCAAGAGCTGCAGTGCCTGTTCCCTGCGGGAAATCTGTATGCCGAAGCTTGGAAAAAACAGAAGCGTCTCCGGATATATTGACGAAATGCTTTCGGAGGAAGGAAAATGAAAAAACTGCAGAACACTCTGTATGTTACGTCGCAGGACAGTTATCTTGCGCTGGACGGCGAAAATGTAGTTATTTTGGAAGGAGACAGAGAGCTTGGGAGGCTTCCTCTGCATAATCTGGAAGGAATTGTTTCTTTTGGTTACAGGGGAGCGAGCCCGGCTCTTATGGGAGCATGTGCAAAGCGGGATGTATCGCTGTGTTTTCTGACGCCTCAGGGAAATTTTCTTGGAAGGATAACCGGAAAAGTCAGAGGAAATGTACTGCTGCGCAAAACGCAGTATGCGGTTTCTGAGAATGAACAGCAAAGCCTGTCGATCGCAAAAAACTGCATGGTCGGAAAGGTATATAATGCAAGATGGGTACTGGAACGTGCGATCCGGGACCATGGAATGCAGATTGATGCAGAACGCGTAAAAAGGGCATCGGATTTTCTGAATCAGTCCCTGACAGAGATTCGTGACTGTACGGATAAGAAGAGGCTGCGTGGTCTGGAAGGAGAAGCTGCAAGGGTTTATTTCGGTGTTTTTGACGAACTGATTTTGCAGCAGAAAAAAGATTTTTCGTTTCAGGGAAGAAATAAGAGACCGCCCCGGGATGCTGTAAATGCACTTCTGTCTTTTACTTATACGCTTCTTGCCAATTCGACCGCTTCGGCGCTGGAGGCGACAGGATTGGACCCTTATGTGGGATTTATGCATACGGACAGGCCTGGGCGTATTTCACTGGCGCTGGATATAATGGAGGAATTGCGCTCGGCGCTGGCAGACAGATTTGTACTCACACTCATCAATAAAAAAATGGTGAGCGGGAAGGATTTTGAGAAAAAAGAAAATCAGGCAGTACTTTTGAAGGAATCGGCGAGAAAGCTGATTCTTGTGGAATGGCAGAAAAAGAAGAAAGAAGTTATCACGCATCCTTTTTTGAAAGAGAAGGTGGAATGGGGGATGGTCCCGTTTGTTCAGGGGATGCTCCTTGCCCGTCATCTGCGCGGAGATTTGGAGGAATATCCACCATTTTTGTGGAAATGAGGGATTTTTATGCTGGTTTTGATAACATATGATGTAAATACAGAAACCGCAGCGGGCAAGGCCAGATTGCGAAAAGTTGCAAAACAGTGCGTCAATTACGGAAGACGGGTGCAGAATTCTGTTTTTGAATGTATCCTGGATTCTGCTCAATGTGTTCGACTAAAGGCACTGTTGATAGAAATCATAGACGAAAAAAAAGACAGTCTTCGCTTTTACTATTTGGGAAATAACTATAAAACAAAAGTAGAACATGTGGGAGTGGAGCGTGGAATCGCAGTAGATGATGTTTTAATTTTGTGATAGTTTGAGAATCCTTAGAGCATCATATATAAAGCAGCCTGAAATTATTAGAAGCCTTTTTAGAGCCTGTTTTATATTATGATCTAAGAAGGCCTGGATGTTACGGTCAAATTTGTTGTAGGAGAAATATTGATTTTATAATTAATATCAAAATATGAGTAGAAAATCATTTTTAAAGGAAAGAGGAGATTGTGAATATTAAAAAAAGCTTATTCTTTAGAAAATAATATTAAAAAGTAAAAAGTGACAAAAAGCAGATAAATAGTTATTTTACAGGATAGGTAGTTGATATGTATAGAGAATATGCGGTATTAAAGGAAAAGCTATATTTTTATATTAGTGTTGAGACTGTAAAAAGTTTGGCTTTAATATTTGGAAGGACGTTATTTTGATATTTTGTAGTAATAGGGATATTTTAGGTAAGGATGTAACTCGGGGCAGTTGTTATCAGAATAGATAGGTGCGAAACAGAAGTAATATTAAAAATGCAAGGATATTCGCACTGGAATTTTGTAGAAAAACGGAATTCTGTTTTTGAAAAAAAGTGGGTGGAGTAAAAAATATGGAGAATATATATAAAAGTGAAAGGAATTTTTAGAAAATAGTTGGCAGTTTTACAGTCGCTCCCTACGCGGGAGCGTGGATTGAAATTTTTCAACATAATTTGTTGAAATAAAATAACCACCGTCGCTCCCTACGCGGGAGCGTGGATTGAAATGTTTGTCAGGTTGAATGTAACATCCCATGTACCGCGTCGCTCCCTACGCGGGAGCGTGGATTGAAATAATAACTATCAATCTATCGTCCATAGTTGAGTGGTCGCTCCCTACGCGGGAGCGTGGATTGAAATCCAAGTTAGCGTTGAATATAATATCATCTAATTTTGGTCGCTCCCTACGCGGGAGCGTGGATTGAAATATACAAAAATGGATTACAATATGGCAACACTACGTCGCTCCCTACGCGGGAGCGTGGATTGAAATCTGCTCACTTAAAAGCCAGATACGTTTGTCTACCTCGTCGCTCCCTACGCGGGAGCGTGGATTGAAATGTCGCCTAAGAACTTTACGGCTCTGCGGATTCTCGTCGCTCCCTACGCGGGAGCGTGGATTGAAATACAGGGACTTGTATCCGCCGCGGAAGAAGCTGTGTCGCTCCCTACGCGGGAGCGTGGATTGAAATATCAAAAAATGGGATGGCACTTACAGTACCATCGTCGCTCCCTACGCGGGAGCGTGGATTGAAATAACTTCCGCCCAGTCCCCCGC